>Ga0157370_10003428_pt1 | contig 18621 bp, 19 predicted proteins | sample C35metaG_FD_113463 | JGI IMG/M metagenome (GOLD analysis project Ga0157370, IMG submission 113463) | Corn rhizosphere microbial communities from Kellogg Biological Station, Michigan, USA - C3-5 metaG | ecosystem: Host-associated > Plants > Roots > Rhizosphere > Soil | place: USA: Michigan...
GTTTCCTTCTGAATTGATATAAATTTCATAATTTATAGTTTTTTGGTTAGTTAATAGCATAAAAACTCAGTCTTCTTGACTGAGTTTTTTTGTTTTAGTACATTTGGAATAGAATTTGCATTTATTTACCTTTATAATGAAATGTAAAAATTGTACTATGAAAAAATTCGTCCTCGCTATATTAATTCTCTCCACTTTAGCTTTCGATACTCAAAGAGAAAATGCTTTTGACACTGGAGAATATTTCAAATTTAGAATCCATTACGGAATCGTAAACGCCGGATATGCAACCCTCGAAATTAAAGATGCTACTATAAACAACAAAAAAGTGCATCATGCTGTAGGTAAAGGTTATACAACCGGAATGTCAAAATTTTTCTTTAAAGTTGAAGATCTTTACGAAAGTTATTTTGACAAAGAAACCGGTTTCCCATATCGCTTTGTGAGAAAAATCGACGAAGGAGGTTATACTAAAAATCAGGAAGGTTTTTTTAATCAAAATGAAAATCGCGTTTTAGTAAAAGACTATAAACGTAAAACCGAAAAAACAATCGTAGTCACTGAGAGCGTGCAAGATATAGTGTCAGCTTTTTACTTCTTGAGAAACCATCCTAATATTGACAAATTAAAATCGGGCGAAGCGATTACAATTGACATGTTTTTTGATGACGAAATCACAAAATTTAAGTTAAAATATGTAGGCCGTCAAGATATTACGACTAAATTTGGGTCCGTTTCTACGATGGTTTTTAAACCACTTGTACAAACAGGACGAGTTTTCAAAGAAAAAGAAAGTTTAACTCTCTGGATTACAGATGACGACAACAAAGTTCCAATTCGAATTAAAGCTGATTTAGCTGTTGGATCTCTGAAAGCAGATCTCGATGAATATAAAGGATTAAAAAATCCATTTAAAGTTAAAAAATAATGAACCTTACTGAGCATTCAGAATCAATTTTAAAAGAAATTGACCTTAAATTTCAAGCAATAAACCAAAAAACTGATGTTCAGTTAGAAGGATTACTTTGGTCAAAACCCATTACCTATTGGGATTATATTCAAACAGATGCTCTTCTAAATATACAGACACAACGCACGACGCTTCCTGACGAAATGGTTTTTATCATGTATCATCAGGTAAACGAATTAATCTTTAAAATGATTTTGTGGGAAATCGACCAAATAGCCGACACACAAAACATTCAGGTTGATTTTTTCAGCGAAAGACTTTCCAGAATTACACGTTATTTTGATATGCTGACCAATTCGTTCAGTATTATGGAGAACGGAATGGAAGTTGACCAATATATGAAATTTAGAAACACGCTTACTCCTGCAAGCGGATTTCAAAGTGCACAATATAGATTGATTGAGTTTGCCTCTACAGATGTTATTAATTTAACGGATCGCAGATACAAAGCAAACTTTGACGAAAACACAGATCTTGAAACTAGTTTTGAGCATTTATATTGGCAGGCCGCAGGAAAGGATTATCATACCGGCGAAAAATCGTACTTACTTAACGAGTTTGAAAAAAAATACAAAGATCAGTTCTTAAGACAAATGGCTTCGTTTAAAACGAAAAACATCTGGCAAAAATTTACGCAGCTGCCAATTGAAGATCAGCAGAATCCTGAATTGATAAAAGCAATGCGCCATTACGATCATACTGTGAACATTACCTGGGTAATGCAGCATTTAAATACCGCTATAAAATACATTTTAGAAAGCGGAAAAGGAAACGGTGAAGCGACCGGAGGAAGTGACTGGCAAAAATATATGCATCCAAAATACCAAAGACGCATCTTTTTTCCTAAATTGTGGACCGAAGAAGAATTGTCCAATTGGGGAAATGAACCAACCGCTTAATTTCCTAAAAAATTTAAAGAGTTTGAAAAAAGCATTCGTAATTATAATAGTATTATTTTCAATATTTTCATGTCATAAAGCCGAAGAAAAAGTTGAAATTAAAATTACAAAACCAAAAACTAAAAAAGTAGAATTCGGTTTTAATTACGCTGATTTTAATATTGTTAATGATACTATATCCAAAGGAGATTCCTTTGGTTCCATTATACAAAGTCAAAATATTGGCAATAAAAAGGTACATGACATTGTAGAACAGGTAAAAGATTCTTTTAATGTTAGGTCTATTCGATACAACAAACCTTTTACTTTACTTCGTTCAAAAAACAAAACAAATAATCTTCAGGTTTTTATTTATCAGCCTGATGCTTTATCTTATTATGTAATCGATTTAAGAGACAGCATTGCAAAAGCATATAAAAAAGTAAAACCAGTTACATTAAAAAGAAAAATTATTGGAGGCGTTTTAAAAAGTTCTCTTTCTGAGACTTTAGGAAACGAAAGTGTAGAAACCGCTCTTGCCAGCAGAATTACGAAAGTATTTTCATGGTCAATTGACTTCTTCAAACTTAAAAAAGGTGATCGTTACGGTTTAATTTTCACGGAACGTTTTATAAACGGTAAAACATACGACGGCGTTGAAGAACTTGAAGCAGCCTTCTTTGAATATAAAGGTAAAATCATTTATGCCTTTCCTTTTGAAAGAGATACTACTTCTGGAAAGATTGAATATTATGATGACGAAGGAAAAACATTAAAGAACTTTTTCTTAAAGACGCCAATTAAGTTCAGCCGAATCACTTCAAGATTCACTATGAACAGATTTCACCCAGTACAACATACCTGGAAAGCACACAAAGGAACTGATTATGCTGCACCAACCGGAACACCAATTTCAACAACTGCATCTGGAGTTGTAGAGGCAACGGGATATACAGCCGGAAACGGAAACTTTGTAAAAGTAAAACACAACGGAACCTACTCTACGCAATATTTACACATGTCCAGAATTTTGGTAAAACGCGGACAACGAGTGACGCAAGGACAAACTATTGGTTTAGTTGGAAGTACTGGTTTAGCTTCTGGGCCTCACGTGTGTTACCGCTTCTGGAAAAACGGAGTTCAGGTAGATGCACTTCGCTTAAATTTACCAACTGGAGAATCTTTAACCGGAAATGACAAAACCCGTTTCTTTAAACAAATTGAACCTTTGAAAAGAGAATTGGACAGCATTGGGAATTTGTAGCATTTAAAAATTCAATTCTAAAAAAAATAGAAAACATGAAAAACGATCGGCTTAAAGCGATTTACAATGAAACTTTTTCAGATTTAAAACTATTTTACAGAGATACCAATTTACCAGAAAATTTAATTTCAAATTATAAAGTCGGACAGATTATTCAGGAAAAAGGATTCACTGATATGACTTCTATGGGCGGGGGTCTTTCGGGAAATTTTAGGTATTTAATTGCAAGCGCACACGCAAAAGATTTATCGAAATTCAATCCCGACTCAGCAAAAATCGGTCATTTTCTATTAGACACTATTGCTTATTTTAAAGTGTTGGATATTTATAAAATTGGCGATAAAACACAGGTTTTTCTTTTAAACATTCCTGATAATTCACTTTCACTTTTAAAAATTCATCTTCTAATCTGGAAGAAGAAATCACAGAAAAAGCTCGGAAAAAATTCAGCAGCAAAGTCAATTCAGCTTTAATTGAAGAATTACAGACCGAGAACTGGAAAGAAAGAACCAAATCGCCACTTGGAATGAGCGATAATGGTGAACTTTTTTTTGATGATTCTAAAATTAAAAACGAATCTCCAAAAAGAATTGATGTTGATGTTTCGAACAAAATTATAGCGATCAATAAAAAGCCATGGTGGAAGATTTGGTAGAATTTGAAATTACCGACATAAAACGTTTTCGTAACTAATTGTTATATAATCCTTATCCATTATCCTTTTAAAAGTTATTTCAGTATTTTTGTGTTTCTAAAAAAAACAAACCTTTCAATAAAAATACAAATGGCTTTAAACACAACAAACCCAACCGGGACTGAAGCGTGGAAAAATCTGCAAAACCACTATAATGCAATTCATGAAACTACGATACAAGAATTGTTTAAACAAGATACTGCTCGTGCTGAAAAATTCAACTTGCAATGGAATGACTTTTTAGTAGATTATTCTAAAAACAATATCAGTCAGGAAACTGTTTCTCTTTTGTTAGAATTGGCAAATTCTATTGGATTAAAAGATGCAGTTGCTCAATATTTTGGAGGAGCGTTAATTAATCAAACTGAAAATCGCGCTGTTCTTCATACTGCTTTGCGTGCTCCGGAATCGTCAGTAATTAATGTTGATGGGGAAAACGTAATTCCAGAAGTTTACGAAGTAAAAAACAAAATCAAAAATTTCACAAACGAAGTTATTTCGGGAGAAAGAAAAGGTTATACAGGAAAGGCTTTTACTGATATGGTAAATATTGGAATTGGAGGTTCAGATCTTGGTCCGGTTATGGCAGTTGAAGCTTTACAATTTTACAAAAACCACTTGAACACGCATTTCGTTTCGAATGTAGATGGTGATCACGTAAATGAAATTATCAAAAAACTAAATCCAGAAACAACACTTTTCTTAATTGTTTCTAAAACCTTTACAACTCAAGAAACACTATCAAACTCTGAAACGATTAAAGAATGGTTCTTGAAATCGGCTTCTCAGGAAGATATCGCAAAACACTTCGTAGCGGTTTCAACAAACATTCAAAAAGTAACTGAATTTGGAATTAACCCAGACAACATTTTCCCAATGTGGGATTGGGTTGGAGGAAGATTCTCTTTATGGAGCGCCGTTGGATTGAGTATTGCATTGGCAATTGGATTTGACAATTACAACCAATTATTAGTAGGTGCTAACGAAATGGACGATCATTTCAAATCGGCAGAATTTGACGAAAACATTCCAGTAATTCTTGCTTTATTAAGTGTTTGGTATAATAATTTCTTTGGTGCCGAAAGCGAAGCTTTAATCCCTTACACACAATATTTATCAAAACTGGCTCCCTATTTACAACAGGCAACTATGGAAAGTAACGGTAAAAGTGTTGGCCGTGACGGAAAACCTGTTAATTACCAAACCGGAACTATTATTTGGGGTGAGCCAGGAACAAATTCACAGCATGCTTTTTTCCAATTGATTCACCAAGGAACAAAAAGAATTCCAACTGATTTTATTGGATTTGTAAAACCATTATACGGAAATGAGGATCATCATAATAAATTGATGTCAAACTTCTTTGCTCAGACTGAAGCCTTAATGAACGGAAAAACTCCAGCACAAGTTCAGGCAGAATTTGACAAACAAGGTTTACCGACAGAGAAAGCTTCTTATTTATTGCCTTTTAAAGTTTTCACAGGAAACAAACCAACTAATACAATTCTAATTCAAAAACTTACTCCAAAAAGTTTAGGATCATTAATCGCTTTATACGAACACAAAATTTTTGTTCAGGGTGTAATCTGGAATATTTTCAGCTTTGATCAATGGGGCGTTGAATTAGGAAAACAGTTAGCAAACTCCATTTTAGACGAAATAAATTCTAAAACTGTTAAGGATCACGACAGTTCTACTTCGTTTTTATTGAATCACTTTTTAAAGAATAAATAAAAATTAACTAAAAGTTTGCTTTTATAAAACACTGAAACGCCTTAATTTAACAAAAATTAAGGCGTTTTTTCGTATAGAACAACTACAAAGACACTATATTTTAACACAAATTGAAAGTTTTAGGCTACGTCTTTATTCAAAACATTGTCATTTTAACAAAATTAAGGCATCCAAATTCAACAAATCATCATTTTTCTTAAAGAAAAAAGAAAAACTCATTTTAATACGCAACACTAATTACAAAACTTATTTTTCTTAACATTTTGATAACATTATCTGATTTTATTGTTATAATTTTGCCAAAAACAATAAACTAAATAACAAATGAAGAAAATGAAAAATTGGTTACTTACTGGACTATTTTTTATGATAGTTTCAACCGTATTTTCACAAGGAAAAGTTACTGGTACTATTACCGACGGTACTGGTTCATTACCAGGAGCAAACGTACAGATCAAAGGATCTTCTGCGTCAACTTCAACAGATTTTGATGGTAAATTTACCCTAAACGCAACAACAAGCACAGGAGAAGTTGTTGTTTCTTACTTAGGTTACGAAAATCAAACTGTAAGATTCTCTGTTTCAAACGGTGGTACTACAAACTTAGGAACTATCGTTTTATCTTCTAATTCAAACGAATTAAGCGAGATTGTTGTAAAAAGTACAGTTGTAGATATTGCAAAAGACAGAAAAACTCCGGTTGCTGTTTCTACAATTAAAGCTGCAGAAATTAGAGAAAAATTAGGAACTCAGGAATTTCCTGAAATCTTAAGAAATACACCTTCTGTGTATGTTACTAAATCAGGTGGTGGATTTGGAGATTCAAGAATTAACATTCGTGGTTTCAACCAAAATAACATTGCTGTTATGATTAACGGTATGCCGGTTAACGACATGGAAAATGGTTCTGTTTACTGGAGTAACTGGGCTGGTTTATCAGATGTTACATCTGCTATGCAGGTTCAAAGAGGTTTAGGTTCTTCTAAATTGGCTACGCCATCTGTAGGGGGAACAATCAACGTTGTTACTAAATCTTCTGATATGAAAGAAGGAGGATCTGTTTCTTCTGGATTTGGAAATGGAAGAAATTTCAAAATTCAAGGTTCATACAATACAGGAAAATTAAGCAATGGTCTTTCTGCTTCTGTATTACTTTCTCAAACAATGGGAGATGGATATGTTGACGGAACTAAATTTGAAGGATCAAACTACTTCATTGCTTTAGGATATTCTACTAAAAACGACAAACACGATTTCCAATTAACTGTAACTGGTGCACCTCAATGGCACAACCAAAGATCTACAGCTTCTACAATCGCTGTTTACCAACAATATGGTTCTCTTGACAAACCAAACATCAGATATAATGCTGATACAGGTTACTTAAATGGTGAAGAGTACAACATTAGAAAAAACTACTACCACAAGCCTATCGCTGCTTTCAACTGGGATTATAAAATCAACGAAACTACTAAACTTTCTTCTGTTCTTTACGCTTCTATGGGTCGTGGTGCTGGAGCTAGTGCAACTGGTGGTATCAAAGGAAAAGGATATAATGACGTTTTAGCTTTCAGAAGACCTGATGGTTTAATCGATTATGATAAAATTGTAGCTTACAACTCTGGTCAAACAGTTACAATTGGTGGTCTTACAGGTCCTCAAACAAGAACAAAAATTGGCGGCGTTTATCAAAACAGCTCGTATTTCAATACAAGCTCAAACATAAACGATTACAACCCAAGTACAAATATTAATACTTCTGGTATTTCTCAAACTTCATCAATCAACTCTCATGACTGGTACGGAGCGGTAATTAACTTAAACAAAAAATTATCTGAAACGTTAACATTAGACTTTGGTATTGATGCTAGAACTTACACAGGATATCACTTTACAGTAGTAAATGATTTATTAGGTGGAGACGAGTATTATGACAACTTTATTGCTGCTCAAAAACCAGCAGGAAGACACTTAACAACAACTTACCCAACAGATGTTCAATGGAATGTTTTCGATAAAAAGAACTACGATAAAATTTCTTTCAACAGTACAGGAAAAGTTAGATGGTATGGTGCATTTACTCAATTAGAGTACTCTAAAAACGATTTAACTGCATTTGTTCAGGGAGCAATTTCTCAACAAGGATTTAAAAGAGAAGATGATTTTGTTTACTTACCAACAGATCCATTATCTTCTACAAGCTACAAAAACATCTTAGGTGGAAACGTAAAAGGTGGAGCTAACTACAACATCAACGAAAAACATAATGTTTACGTTAATGCTGGATACTACTCAAGACAACCATTCTTTAACTCAGTTTATCCAAACAACAGATCTACAGTAAACCCTAATCTTACTAACGAGAAAATTACTGGATTTGAAGCAGGATACGGTTTCCGTTCAAGATTCTTTAACGCTACTGTAAACCTTTACAACACAACTTGGAATGACAGATACTTAAAAGGTAACGCACTTCCAGCTGGTGGAGGAATCGTAGCTAACACAACTTATACTGAGTTTACAGGTCTTAACGAGGTTCACTCTGGAATTGAGTTTGAAGGATCTTCTAACATTACTGACAGATTCAAAGTTAACGCTATGTTCTCTTACGGTATCTGGGAATACAAAGGAAACGCAACTGTTAATGCATACTACCAAGCAGATAATACTCCTGTTGTAGGATACACTGCAGCTACAGTATACATGGACAAAGTAAAAGTTGGTGACGCTGCTCAAATGACAGCTTCTTTAGGAGCTTCTTACGAAGTTTTAACAAGAGTAACTGTTGATGCTAACTACAACTTTAATGATAAATTATATGCTGGATTAAGTCCAACTAACTTTACAAGCCCAACTAACAAAGGTGCATTAGAGTTACCATCTTACGGTTTATTCGACGCTGGTTTCTCATACAAAATGTTAACAGGTAAAAACAAAGACAAATCAGTTAATTTCAGATTAAACGTAAATAACTTATTTGACAAAATTTACATCGCTGAGTCAAGAACAAATACTTTTGCTGATGACAACTTGCCAGTTGCTGCTGGACAACCAGTTGGATCTAAAGGAACATACGCTTCAAACGGTATGCTTTACAAAGGTGTAGCAAATGTTAACCAGGTATTCTTTGGTTTCGGAAGAACTTGGAACTTTACTCTACGTTACGATTTCTAATATTTAGAATCTAAATAAATATCATTAACGGCATTGACTTTTAAGTTCAGTGCCGTTTTTTTATAGCCTTTTTTGCTATATTTGTTTTTAACAAAAAAACACAGTTTATGTACCATTTTTTACAAAAATTACACTCTGGCTGGGCATATTTAGCATTATTGCTTTTATTGATTGCCGTAATCAATGCTATCATCGGCCTTACTTCCAAAAAAGAATTTACCGCAAAGGATCGTAAAATTTCTTTGTTTGCATTAATCGGAACGCACACGCAATTATTAATTGGACTAATCCTTTATTTTGTTTCTCCGCCAGGAAAAGATTCTTTAGGACAAATGTCTAATGCTGCGCTTAGATTAACTTCATTAGAGCACCCGTTAATCAACCTTATAGCAATTGTTTTAATTACTATTGGATGGTCAAAACATAAAAAATTAATCAATAGCGAAGCTAAATTTAAAACTTTTGCTATTTTTTACGGATTAGGATTGATACTTATTTTAAGTAGAATTCCATGGAACCTATGGTTCGCGTAATAACCAATTAAAGCCCTAGAAAAATAGGGCTTTTTTTATCTCGGCATATTATTTGTACAAACTCCCCCAAGTCTGAAAAAAAATAACCCATGAGTAAAAAGAACATCATACTTACAACATTTGCAATAACTTTGTTAAGCTGTTATACCTACGTAATAAGCCAGACAAAGCCGGTAATTGAGCCAAAAGCACCACAGGATACTGTAAAAAATGTCAAACCAAATATAATTGCACTTCCTACAGATTCTGTTTTTACAGATAAAGGTTTAAAACTGAAATTATATAAAAAAACGGCACATGCTTCCTACTACGCAGACCGTTTTAATGGTAAAAAAACAGCTGACGGCAGCAGATTCAACAACAATAAATATACCGCTGCACACAAAAAACTTCCTTTTGGAACAAGAGTTAAAGTGACTAATGAAGCCAACGGAAAATTTGTAATTGTAAAAATTACCGACCGTGGTCCATTTGTAAAAACCCGCGAAATAGATCTTTCAAAAAGAGCCTTTATGGAAATAACAAAGCACAAAGGTGCCGGTGCCATGAAAGTAACAATAGAAACGATTATAGAATAAAAAAAATCCCGTCCGGAAATGAACATGCCCCAAAAAGTTAAACACTATTTGGGGCATTTTTTATTTAAACAAACTTTCTAATGCACATTATAATTCCGGTATGAATTCCTTCATGGTAATTATTAAAATCCAGAGCTCCGTGAATGTTTTTAAGCGTAAATCCCATGCTGGTTGTATATTCATTATAATCAACAAAAAGACCGCTTTCAAAATCATTTTGTGTTTTCTCTAATGTTGCAGTAAGCAAAGCTTTTATTTCGTCGACCTCAACTTGCGAGACATCTCCTTCAGGCTTTGTCCCTTTTCTGTATTTTAAAATAAAATCTTCTGAAACCATTGTTGGAAGGCCCGATAATTTGTAAACCAACGTTTGTTGTGCAGCGACACAATGCGCGACATTCCAAATTATATTATTACTGAATCCTGTTGGAATCTTGTTTAATTGTTCTAATGAATGATTATCTAATATCTTCAAAAGAATCTCTCTAATAGTTTTCTGTACATCAAAAACTGAATTCATAATTTTATTTTTTTTCTAAAAATAGGCAATTTTCAGTTTCAAATGAATTTTCTTTGTATTCTAATAAAAGCAAAAAAATGGACAAAATATATTACTTAGCTTCATGCGACACGTGTAGAAAAATTATTAAAAGTCTTCCAAAAAACAATTTGGTTTTTCACAACATTAAACAAGATCCAATTACCGAAGCTGAGCTGGAAGAAATGTATAAACTTTCCGGCAGTTACGAAGCTTTGTTCAGCAAAAAGGCACAATTGTACAAATCAATGGGTCTAAAAGATAAATCTCTTACCGAAGCTGATTTTAAAAAATACATCCTGGAACATTATACTTTTATAAGCCGTCCGGTTTTTATTATTGAGGGTAAAATTTACATTGGCAACAGCCAGCAGAACATTCTTCAGGTTATGAAAGCTTTGGGTGAATAATATCCAAAAGTTCTAATGAATCTGAGTTTGCGTTAGGGATAGAAGCGGAAATCCTTTTTTTGAGCTTTTTCTGCTCAAAAAAAGATTGGGAGCGGATAGCCCGACCGGAGGGAACGCCCAAAAAACTTTAAGTTGTTCAGCATAAAACAGTTTAGCATTTTACGACTAAACACAGCAAAGTTTTATTTATCTTTGCGCCTTTATACTCAATTATATGATACAATCTATGACAGGGTTTGGCAAAGCTTCTTTGCAATTGCCTACAAAAAAAATCACAGTCGAAGTAAAGTCCTTAAACAGTAAAGGTTTAGACCTAAACGTAAGAATGCCTTCGCTTTACCGCGAAATGGAATTGGGTCTTCGAACGCAAATCTCAACAAAACTGGAAAGAGGAAAAGTTGATTTTGCAATTTACATTGAAAGTACTGCTGAGCAGACTTCGACGAAGGTAAATGTTCCTGTTGTAAAAAATTATATTGCTCAGTTAAAAGAAGTTTATCCGGATGCCGATGAAACTGAATTAATGAAAATGGCCGTTCGTATGCCGGATACCTTAAAAACAGAGCGTGAGGAAATCGACGAAAATGACTGGGAGCAGATTCAGGTTATTATCGATGAAGCTTTACAGAATATCTTAAATTTCAGAAAAGACGAAGGAGAATCCCTTGAAAAGGAATTCAATCTTAGAATTGGAAACATCCGCCAATATATGAACGATGCTCTGGCTCTTGATCCGGAACGCGTTCAGGCAATTAAAGACCGTCTGCAGACTGCAATTTCTGAATTACAGGTTAATGTTGATGAAAATCGTTTCGAACAGGAATTGATCTATTATCTTGAAAAATTAGATATTACCGAGGAAAAAGTTCGTTTAACCAATCATTTAGATTATTTCATCGAAACTTTGGGCGGAAATGAAGCTAATGGTAGAAAACTTGGTTTTATTACTCAGGAAATGGGGCGTGAAATAAATACTATGGGATCAAAATCAAATCATGCGCAAATGCAGAAATTGGTTGTGATGATGAAAGATGAACTAGAAAAGATTAAAGAACAGGTTTTGAATGTACTTTAAAGCTATAAGCTTTAAGCAATACGCCATAAGCTAAAAACGAAATCAAATTAAAGCCTAAGGCCTAAAGCCTAAAGCTTAAAGCATAACAATAATGAACAAAGGAAAATTAATTGTTTTCTCAGCGCCTTCTGGATCAGGAAAAACAACTATAGTAAAGCATTTACTAGGGAAAGAAGATTTAAATTTAGAATTTTCGATCTCAGCAGCTTCTCGTGATCCGCGCGGTGAAGAAGAACATGGAAAAGATTATTATTTCATTTCGCTGGAGCAATTTAAAAAGCATATTAAAGCAGAAGAATTCCTGGAATGGGAAGAAGTTTACCGTGATAATTTCTACGGAACTTTAAAAGCCGAAATTGAAAGGATCTGGGCTATGGGGAAAAATGTAATTTTTGACATTGATGTAGCAGGCGGATTACGTATTAAACATAAATTTCCGGAGCGGACTTTAGCCGTTTTTGTAAAACCGCCAAGTGTTGACGAACTAAAACGCCGCTTAAAACAACGTTCTACCGAAAGTGATGATAAAATCAATATGCGTATTGCAAAAGCATCGGTTGAACTGGCAACGGCACCTCAATTTGATACTATTATAAAAAACTACGACTTAGATACGGCTAAGGAAGAGGCCTATCAGTTGGTGAAGGATTTTGTAAATAAATAATTTTATTCCGCAGAGATACACAAAGAAAAAACACAGAGATTCGCAAAAGTAATATTTTAAACTTTGCGAATCTTTGTGCTATCTTAGCGACTCTCTGTGAAACTTAAAAAAATGAAAATAGGACTTTACTTCGGAACGTATAATCCCATTCATGTTGGTCATTTGATCATTGCCAATCATATGGCCGAGTTTGCAGATTTAGATCAGATTTGGATGGTCGTTACGCCTCATAATCCTTTAAAAAAGAAAGCGACTTTGCTCGACGATCATCAGCGCTTGCAAATGGTTTATCTGGCTACAGAAGAATATCCGAAAATTAAACCCTCAGATATTGAGTTTAAATTACCTCAGCCGAATTATACTGTAATTACTTTAGCGCATTTACAGGAAAAATACCCCAATCATGAATTTTCTTTGATTATGGGCGAAGACAATCTGAAAACGTTTCATAAATGGAAAAACTACGAAGTAATTCTTGATAATCATGATATTTATGTTTATCCGCGTATTTCTGATGAACCTGAAAACGTAGAATTAAAATCGCACCCAAAAATTCATGTAATTGATGCGCCAATCGTAGAAATTTCTTCGACTTTTATTAGAAACAGCATCAAAGAAGGCAAAAACATTCAGCCTTTGTTACCGCCAAAAGTCTGGGAATATATCGATCACAATAATTTTTATAAGAAGTAAAAACTCACAATCTTGTCATTGCGAGGAACGAAGCAACCACACTCCAACATACTCACTAATCTAGCAAATGAGATTGCTTCGTTCCTCGCAATGACAAGCAGAGCCCAATAAAAAAAGCCTGAATTTACATTCAGGCTTTCTTGTTTTTATGCTTCAACGTTTATCTCGTTTTTTACTCGAGTTCTAATCTCCCTTAGCGATTGATCAATCAAAAGTTTCCCATCTCTGAAAATCTCTTTCAATTCACCCTGTTTTTCTTCTTCCCAAGAAACATTATCAGTTAAATGATACTTTCCGTCGATTAAATCTATTTTCATCAATCCTTTGGCTGATTTTTTAGTTCCGTCATCAGTAATAGGATCTTTGAAGATTGCTCTTCCTTCTCCGTTTACTTCTCCGTAAGTTGCTTTCATTGCAAATCCAAAAGTATCTCTGGTATTGTATTGATACGTAAAAGAACCAATTCCGAGAACAACGTTTGTAGAAGCAAATCCTTTCTCCTTTAACCTTTCGCAAATTTGAATCGCTCTTGCCACGGTAATACTGTCACCATAAATAGCGCCAATTTGCGGCACCAATTCTTTAAATCCTTTGTCATTTACAGCACCGCCAAAAACATCCCAAAGCAATTCGATAACGCCTTTTTTTTCTTGTTCTGTTTTTCCGTTTGGATTTCCGCAGATAATATCAACCGGATCACCGCTGTCAGGACGAATTACGACTTTACCCTCTCTTGAAACGATATCTTCTCTCAATCGCGGTAAATAATCGGTTAAAACCTTCCATAAGTCCCAAGTATCAGAAACGATAGAAACAATTCCTTTTGGATACACTTCTGTAATTAATCTTTTGAACGTTTCATACTCCCCTTCTGTAGTTCCCATACACATTACAGAATGCTCTGTAGCTGCAACTGAACCTGCTATTAATTCTGAATCTGAATTGGCTTTATAATACTCTTCGAAGAAATCTATTGCCGGAATGGTATCAGATCCTGTAAAACTTAATAAATGTCCAGCTGCAGAAGTCAGCGCTGCTTCGATTCCGCCCATTCCTCTCATAGAGAAATCATGCGCCTGCCAATCTACAAATTCTGGAACAGATGAAGTCTGGTCTGCATATTTATCTAATACCTTTCTATATTCTTTTGCAATTGTTGCTGAGTTACAAGGAAGCCAGATAACCGCAGAAAGTAAGGTTTCGAAATAATTCGTCAACCAGAAAAATTCGGGAATTGTATTGTACATCGTAAACATTGGCACTCTCAACGGAACACTCGCGCCTTCTGGCAAGGCTTTAAAAACCATTGGGATGTATCCTAAATCGTGTAAATCTTCGATATGTTTTGTACCAACTTGATTTTCGCCCAAATAATTATTGATTCTTCTAGAATATTTCTTAATCACTTCTTCTTTTGGCTGCTTGAAGAAATATTCTTCAAAATCATGAATGATATATTTTTTGATGAAATACTGCAAGCCGAAAAATACAACCTCATCAACTTCTTCTAATCTAGATTTTCTTGGTGTCCAGTTAGAATATACTAATGTTGTTCCGTCTGGATATTGTCTTCTGTGGTCAACTTTGTAACCGTCGGTTAATAATAGTGGGTTCATATATTTTTATTTAATAAATTCTGAATTAACTCTTCTAATGTTTTAAATTGTTCTACCGAATATCTTTCGCATACGATATCAATATTGCCTTTGCGCCAGAAATTTTCCTCTACAACTACTTTCATTTTATTCGATTGTGCATAAAGTCCAAACTCCAGTAACGATATTGGCGACATTGTATTTTCTGCAAAATACATAATTACAATATCTGCCTTTTCAAGTGCCGAAAGTTCCCAATTTACTTGTTCTCTAAAATTATCATTTTCTATAGTTTGCGACCAGCTGCTGTCCCACTCGTTTCTTCTTGGATTAAAAATAACGTATTGATCTTGCAGCAATTCCTCACATTTTTTCTGCCAGTTAACTGCTTTATCCATTTCTATAGATCCTGCTAAGAAAACGGTTTTTAAATCAATTTGCAAGGGAATTTCTTCTGGCGCTTTATAAATTTTCTTCATGGCTATTTATTTCTTCCTTTTTCATTTGGATAAAATGTCTGCACGGCATCGCTTTGCCAAAATACTTTTGTTTCTATATCCAAACAAGTTAATTTTCCATAAAACCCAGCTCCTGTATCTATGTTCCAAACATTGCAGCCCTGCATTGGGATCTCAACATTATAATGAAGCGTAGGCGTATGACCTATATAGATTTCATTAAAAAGCAGTAATCGTTTTGGATACAAAAGTGAATCTTTCGCGATTCTCTTATCCATCGTTAAAGCCATTTCCCATAAAGTTCTATCCCAGGAATAATTGGTTTTGTAATGTTCTTTCTCCGGACCGTGCATGGATGAAAAACCGGCATGAATAAACAAATTGTTCTTTTCGTCTACAAAATAATCTTTCATTGCGTTGAAAAAATGGCAATGCTTTTCTTTTTCTGAAGGATTAATATCAGCATAGCTTTCTATAGTCGATTTTCCTCCGTGTAAAAACCAAATATCGTTTATCACATCATTTTCTAACCATTCCTGACACCAGGCATCGTGATTGCCTTTTATAAAAATGCATTCTTGTTTTTGGGATAAATCAATAAGAAAATCAATTAATTGTTTTGATTCGCTCCAGCCGTCAACATAATCTCCCAGAAAAACAAATCGGTCATTTTCTGAATAATCAATTCTTTCTAACAACTGAATTAATGCTTTTAATCCGCCGTGAATATCGCCAAAAACTAAGGTTCTTTTCATGATTTAAATTCGATATACTTCGCCGGAACTTCATCTGTAAGCCAGACATTGTTTTCAGACAAATAAAATTTAAATCCGTCTCTGTGCATGGCACCGCTTCTAATGGTTAAAATTTGTGGAACGCCACGTCTGCTTCCAACCTTTGTTGCGGTTTCTTTGTCTTTAGAAAGATGTACGTGCTGACGATTCATTTTTTTCAAACCTTCTATCTGAATGCTTTCCATGAACTTCCCAACTGTTCCGTGATACAAATATTCTGAGGGTTCTGTTTCGGCTAAATCCAATTCAACTGAAATGGAATGTCCCTGACTTGCACGGATTTTAGTTTTATCTTCGTTATAAGCGAAACGCTTTTTATCGTTATTTTCTACAACGTAATCCAAAAGAACTGCGTCTAGTTTATTTCCTTTTTGAGAACATTTTAAAATTAGTTCTTCTACATCTGCCCAGCCGTTCTCGTCTAATTTTAGTCCGATCTTTTCTGGGGAATGTCTTAGCACCAGACTTAAAAATTTGCTGACGCTTTTTGCTATATTTTCATTCATCTTATAATATTTTTTTCTACCTATGAAATGTTCCGACGGAACATCTACAAAAGGCTTTTGTATATTTTGTAGTTTTCATCATCGAAACAGACAAATACAACTTTTTCTATTTCAACTGATCTTTCAAAATCTTTTACTGTTTGTATTGCTATTTCTGCAGCTTTGTCTTTTGGAAAATGATAAATACCTGTACTTATATTTGGAAATGCAATAGATTTAATTCCATTTTGAACAGCCAGATTTAAACTATTTGTATAGCATTCTGCTAATAATTTCGATTTTTCTTCTTTATCACCATTCCAAACCGGCCCAACGGTATGAATAACGTATTTAGAAGGAAGATTTCCTGCTGTTGTTATAACTGCCTCGCCCGTTTTACAACCGCCTTGCTTATTGCGAATTTGAATACATTCATCTAAAATTGCTTTTCCTCCTTTTCTATGAATCGCTCCATCAACTCCACTTCCACCTAACAAAGAAGTATTTGCCGCATTAACAATCACATCAATTTCAATTTCTGTATATCAGCTTTAAGAAGTTCAATTTTCATTTTCCAAGTTTTTATTTCAATTCATCCCTAACTTCCATTAAGGCAAAACCTAAAAGATTTAAGCCTTTCCATTTTTCAGGGTTTAGAGCATCTGTATGATCGCTTGCCATTCCAATTCCCCAAATTGGATCAACAGGACTTGCTTCTACAATTACTCTGTCATTTGTATTTAGCAGGAACGTTTTCAAATCAGGGTTTTGACTGAATTTATGATAGTTTCCTTCTTTTACTATTTCGTATCGGTTTTCTAACCAGATCACATCATTGTAATTTTTGACTTCACGACCTAGTTTTTTGGCTTCGGCCGGAGATTTGGCTTGAAGAATTTTCTCCAAAACTTTCTCATCATTAAACAATTCGGCTTTTTTTGCCATCATCCAGTGTTCTGCCGTTTTATACGTCACGCCGTTTACTTTAAAAGAACTTAACCACCACTGGCTAAAACAGGTTTTGGTAATCGTTTCGTCTTTAGTTGGCTGATGTCCCCAGAAAAATAAAAACTTACTTTCCGGAGCTATGTTTTCTATATTGTATTTCATTTTGTTTGGTTTTTGTTTCAAGTTTCAGGTTATGCTCAAAACTTGAAACTTTTTAAACTAATTGATCCAAGCCAATTACCTGAACACTTTCGCCTTCGAAATCTTTAAAAGAGTTGGTCGTAAAAATGTCGTCAAAACAGTTTAAAACCTCAAAACCTTTATTGAAAATTCCGTGGCTTACCGCTAAGTATAATTTTCCGGCATTTTTCTTTTTCAATTCTTCGGCTAAACCAACGAAAGTACCGCCACCATCGCAAATATCATCTACAATTAAACAATCCATTCCGTTTAAATCGTCTTCATATACTTTAAAACCAGATAATTTTCCGGTTTTTACATCTCGGCTTTTACTGCATTCTACAACCTCAACGCCTCCTAAAAATTCAGAAACTTTGTAGATTTTCTTTAAAGCGCCTCCGTCTGGAGAAATCAATTTTACGTTTTGACCGATTCTATTCAAGACTTCTCTAATAAAAGTATAGTTCGGAATTACTGTACTGTTGTTCAATAAAGCAGGTGTTACTTCTGAGTGTGCATCAAAAACAAACACCTTATTTAACTGCAGCGCGTTTATAATATCAGCATACACTTTTACAGATAATGGTTCACCTGGAATCATAACACGATCTTGTCTTGCCGCCGGGAAATACGGAATAAAAAGATCAATGATTTTAACGTCCATTCTTCGTAAAGCGTCAACGGTAACGCACAATAAGCCTAAATCGTTGAAAGAATTTAATCTATGTGTAATTGTTATTTTTCTGTTTGTATCAAAATCCGGACTGATTTTAATATGAGGTTCTCCACCAGAAAAGGTAAAACTTTGAAATTTGATTTCTTCCTGATTTTGAAAAGGAGCGAATTTTGGGTCGAGATTTAGTATCATAGTTTTTTAGTTTGCGTTAATTATACGCAAATGTAGAATTAAATTTTAAATAAACAATTTATTTTGTGTAAAAATTACGCAAACTTTA
>Ga0157370_10003429_pt1 | contig 18615 bp, 15 predicted proteins | sample C35metaG_FD_113463 | JGI IMG/M metagenome (GOLD analysis project Ga0157370, IMG submission 113463) | Corn rhizosphere microbial communities from Kellogg Biological Station, Michigan, USA - C3-5 metaG | ecosystem: Host-associated > Plants > Roots > Rhizosphere > Soil | place: USA: Michigan...
ACAATTATCAGAGTGATGATGTCGTATATCTCCATTACTTATTTTCCTTTTTTATCAAAAACTTTGCTGATGAAAAATAAGAAATAATTGAGGAAGTGAACAAACAAATTAGGCAAATTCTTATTCTGCTAATTTATAGAAACAATTTTGCCGGCAGTAAAGAAATAAATGAAGGAGATTTTTATTTCTTAAAGGAATATTTTTCAAAAATTATTTGCAACAATCTTTTTCTCTCACAAAAATGGATTTGAAAATTTTCCAAAAAAAATTTGCTGCATTATGAAGAATCGTCATTTTATATTTTTTAAAACAAATTAAAGTTACGGATTGAAATCGCGTAACGTCTTTTTTTTTTAATTATTTCCAATTTCAAAAGTGGTCTTAGATATTCGTCATTTCATAAATCGGATCCAGCGCAGTACCCGCTTCCATTTCAAAAACAGGATTGATAATTCCATCACGAAGATCATAGACCCATCCATGCAAATGCGGAATTTCGTGTTGTTTCCAGGCGTTTTGAATGATGGAAGTTTTGGCAAGATTCATCACCTGTTCTTTTACATTTAATTTCGTTAGCAACGAATGTTTTTCTTCATAAGTCGGCAATGCATCTATTTCATCGCGATGCATACGATACACATTTTTAATGTTCCAGATCCATTGATCCATCAATCCATAACTCCGGTTAGACATTGCTGCAGAAACACCGCCGCAATTATGATGGCCACAAACAATAATGTGGCGCACGTTTAAAATCTCAACAGCAAATTGCAGCACGCTCAATAAATTAAAATCAGTGGGCACTACGAGGTTTGAAATATTCCGATGAACAAATATTTCGCCTGGATGAGTTCCGGTAATTCTATCCGCTGGTACACGGCTATCGCTGCAACCGATCCATAAAATTTCAGGCGTTTGCAGGTCAACAAGGCGCTGAAAATATTGCGGATCTTCTTTCAATTGCGCCGCTGCCCATTCGCTGTTATTTTTTAAAAGTTTTTTGTACGCTTCCATTTTGCTTGTTTAATTTATTTACAAATTCAAAAATACATCCGACATCATGCATCGGGAATCAGACATCTCATTATGGATTCAATCCGCCACAAACGCTGATGACTTGACTGGTGATGTAAGAACTCATGTCGCTTGCAAGAAAAAGCGTAACGTTGGCAATTTCTTCAGCGCTTCCAAATCGGCCCAAAGGTATTTTATCTAAAAAGGATTTTGCCGCTTCGCCTTCTTTTAGATAATATGTCATGTCTGTTTCTACAAACCCGGGTGCAATCGCGTTGCAACGGATGTTTCTACTTCCCAGTTCTGCCGCAATTGATTTGGTGAAACCAATAATTCCCGCTTTGCTTGCTGCATAACTGCTCTGTCCGGCGTTTCCCCGCATTCCGATAATAGAACTCATGTTGATGATGCTTCCTTTTCTCGCTTTGATCATTGGGCGAATCACTTGCTTCGTCATATTATAAACACTTTTCAAGTTAGTAGTCATCACCTCATCCCATTGCTCAGGTGTCATTCTCAGCAGCAAATTATCTTTTGAAATTCCTGCATTGTTCACCAAAATATCTACGGTTCCAAATTCTTTGATCACTTCATTGACCATTTTTTCAGAATCTGCATAATCTCCCGCATTACTTCTATACGCTTTTGCTTTAACTCCAAGAGATTGTAATTTTTCTTCCAACGATTTTGCTTTTTCCTCACTGCTTACATAAGAGAAAGCAATGCTGGCGCCGTTTTCAGCAAGTTTTAAAGCAATCGCTTCTCCAATTCCCCGACTTCCGCCGGTAACAATCGCAACGTTATTCTCGATCAGTTTCATAAAGAATTTATTTCGCTAAAATTAATGTTTGCCATTTTAATAAGTGTTGCAAAGGAAAGTGCATTTTTTTATTTTTAAAAAAATTGATTTTTTTTTGGAAAGAAATTGTTGAAAAAATGCCTCCGTTCAATTGTTAATAAAGGAAGCTGAAACAGTGAAAGTTTTATCTTTACCAAATAAAATGTTAAGCTATGTCACCCTTCAATTTATTATTGCCTGTTGCAATTGGCAGTGATCATGCAGGTTTCAATTATAAAGAAGCGATCATCTCTTTTCTTGATGGTAAAAATGTAACCTGGAAAGATTTCGGAACGCATTCAACCGAATCTGTTGATTATCCGGACTTTGCGCATCCTGTTGCAGAAGCGGTAGAAAACAATGAAGCGGCTTTTGGAATTTTAATTTGCGGAAGTGCCAACGGCGTAGCGATCACCGCAAATAAACATCAAAACATCAGAGCGGCCATCTGCTGGGGCGAAGAACTGGCCGAACTTTCGCGCAAACACAATGACGCCAATATTATTTGTATTCCTGCCCGTTTTGTAAGAGAAAACTTAGTGGAAAAAATGCTTGAAGTTTTTATGCATACTGAATTTGAAGGTGGAAGGCATGAAAACAGGGTGAAGAAGATTTCGTGTTGTTAGCGCCATTTATCTTATCTCAGGAATTACCATTAAACTTTCATTTCCCTCATCATTCACTGATTGCACTGCAAAGAAATAATTATCTTTTGAATACGGCAAAGTGATATTATTTTCTTTCGTAAAAATTTTCTTTTGCCAAACAGGACTTGTGGTTTCCCGAATTAAAATGTAATAACCATTTACTTTTCCGGTTTTCGGCGCCTGCCATGAAAGTGAAGTGTGGTTCGATAAATTTTTTACGTCAACTTTTACTTCTTCAGGAGCAGAAGCCGCTTTGGCAAGATTGGCTAAATTAACAAGATTAAGAGCGGTATTTTTTCTCAGATATTCATAATCAATAAATTTCGGAAGGTCACCATATTCGATCCCGCTTTCTTTACGAACATCCTGGTGCTGACGCGTAAAGTTTTCATTCATTTCTGTAATTCTTACTGCCGTAAGTCCATTTTTTAAATAAGGCAAATGATCGCCGCCTCTTAAAAAACGATCGGTTCTATAAACCATTACCACCTCCAAATGATCCACATATCGCTCACCGATTTCTTTTACATATCGCGCTAACTCCCTGGATTTGCTGTCGTTTTCCAAACCCAATGCTCTTATTCTTGCGATGTCTCTTTCAGTGGCATCAGCAGGAATTCCTTCACTGAAAACCCGAACTTTTGTATTGTTGATAATATTCGTCTCATTGCTGTTATTGCTTCCAACAATGTCATTATTGAAAACGCCTGCAACATCCCAGTTTTCTTTTTTGGCTTTGTTTGCCATGAAAGTTGAACCGAGCAGACCCTGCTCTTCGCCACTTACTGTAACAAAGATAATTGTGGCAGGAAAAGCATGATGACTCATGACTCTTGCGCATTCAATCACAGCCGCTGTTCCGCTTCCATCATCATTAGCTCCTGGCGCATCGCCGGTTCTGTCCATCACATCAGTGCGCCGCGAATCAAGATGGCCACTGATAATAAAAATTCTTTTATCATTCGGGTCCGTCCCTTTTAAAGTTGCCATAACATTTCCCAAAAGCACGGGAACATCAACTCGTCTTCCATTTGCCTGAATGGTTGTGGTATCGATAATCGCAGTTAATCTCCCACCGGATCTTTTTGAAAATTGATTGAATTTATTCAGCACCCAATTTCTTGCAGCACCAATTCCTTTTTTGGTGTCAGTGTTTGTACTCAATGTATTTCTGGTACCAAAAGAAACCAACCTATTAATGTATGATTGAAGTGAATCTGATGAAACTTCTTTCACCATTTGTTCAATTTCAGGATCGCGGGAGATGATCGTTTGTGAGAATGATTTTATAGAAATAAATACAACCAAAATCAATAAATATTTTTTCATTTTCTAAAAGCATTTAATTGTTCAATAAATGAAAGTTAAAGATGAAGCTTTAAATGAAGGAATTATTTTTTAAAACGAAGGGTTTTTCCTTCCAACCGGCTATTTTTAAAATCTTATTTTTGCTCCAAAATATTTTATTATGGGTAAGGGGCCGATTTCAAATTTTATAGAACATAATTACCGCCATTTTAATGCAGCCGCTTTGATAGATGCTGCAAAAGGTTATGAAGCGCATTTGGAGAAAGGAGGAAAAATGCTGGTGTCGCTTGCAGGTGCCATGAGCACTGCTGAATTAGGAATTTCTTTTGCGGAAATGATTCGACAAGATAAGGTCGCGATCATCAGTTGCACCGGCGCGAATCTTGAAGAAGATATTATGAATCTTGTGGCCCATTCTCATTATAAAAGGGTTCCTCATTATCGGCATTTGACACCGCATGAAGAATGGGATCTTTTGGAAAATCATTACAATCGTGTTACCGATACATGCATTCCGGAAGAGGAAGCATTCAGAAGATTGCAACAACATATTTATAAAATCTGGAAAGATGCAGAAGAAAAAGGCGAAAGATTTTTTCCCCATGAATATATGTATAAAATGTTGCTGAGTGGTGTGCTGGAACAATATTATGAGATTGACCCAAAAAACAGCTGGATGCTTGCTGCTGCGCAAAAAAATATCCCGATAGTTGTGCCTGGCTGGGAAGACAGCACGATGGGAAATATTTTTGCATCATATGTGATCAAAGGAGAATTGAAAGCAAGCACGATGAAAAGCGGGATTGAATATATGGAACAGCTGACGAAATGGTACAGAGAATTATCAACCGGAAAAGGTCTTGGATTTTTTCAGATTGGCGGAGGAATTGCAGGAGATTTTCCAATTTGTGTTGTGCCGATGATGTATCAGGATTTGGAATGGCATGATGTTCCTTTCTGGAGTTATTTCTGCCAGATATCAGACTCTACAACATCATACGGTTCTTATTCCGGGGCTGTTCCGAATGAAAAAATTACATGGGGAAAACTTGATATTCATACTCCAAAATTTATTGTAGAAAGTGATGCGACAATTGTTGCGCCATTAATTTTTGCATGGGTATTGGGACTATAAGCTCATTTTATGTTTGCTAAAAAAAATTTCTCTCCGCAACAGGTTGGCTTTGTAACTTCTTTACCCATTAGTGGTTTGGCGGCCATTGCCGTTTATTTTTATTCTGAGAAATGGCTGCCGTCACTTGTGTTGTTTGTTGTTTTATTTCTTGTCAGTTATTTTATTATTTATCTGACGGTAAAACGTTTTGTTTATCGAAAAATAAAATTGATCTATAAATTGATTTATCAAACGAAGGCAAGTAAGAAAGAAGAATTTTATTTTAAAAATATTCTCCCGCAAAAATCGATTGAAGAAGTAAATGAAGACGTGGAGCAATGGGCGGTTCAGCATAAAGAAGAGTTGGAAATTTTAAGAAAGAATGAAACTTTTCGTAAAGAATTTTTATTGAATCTTTCGCATGAATTGAAGACCCCGATTTTTGCCGTTCAAGGTTATGTGGATACATTATTAAATGGCGCGATAGACAATGATGAAGTGAACAAAAAATTCCTAAAAAATACTTCCAAAAATGTAGATCGGCTTGTCAATTTATTAGAGGATCTTGACGAGATCACAAAACTGGAAAGTGGAGAATTATTATTGCTGAAAGAAAATTTTGTGATCCAGGATCTGATCAAAGAAGTGTTCGAATCTCTTTCAATAAATGCAGATGGAAACAAAATAAAATGTTTTATAAAAGATGGATGTGAACTTCCATTAACTGTATATGCTGATAAAGAAAAGATCAGAATGGTGCTCATTAATTTGGTTGACAATGCCATAAAATACGGAAAGTATAATGGCATTATTGAAGCCAGCGCATATAAAGTTGATGGCAAAAAAGTTTTGGTTGAGATCACAGACAACGGCTATGGAATTGCTGAAGAACATTTATCGAGGATCTTTGAAAGATTCTATCGGACTGATCTTGCAAGAGCGAGAAAGGCAGGTGGAAGCGGACTTGGTTTATCCATTGTAAAACACATCATCGAAGCGCATGAAGATACGATTCATGTAAGAAGTAAAATTGATGTAGGAACTACTTTCGGATTTTTATTGCCCGCTGTGAAAGCCACTACCAGCGTAGTAAACAAATAAAAACCAGGGTTTATTTGTTAAATTATGCTTTTCTGAAGAGCCATTTCCCCATTTCTTTAAAAGTTACTTTTTTGCCATAAAGCAAAATTCCTGTGCGATAAATCTTCCCTGCCAGCATCGTCGTCAAAATAAATCCGGCAATAAGTGAAAGCATCGAAACAATAATTTGCCATGCTGGAACATTTCCTGAAGGAATTCTTCCCATCATTACGATTGGCGAGGAAAAAGGGATAATGCTTGCCCAAACAGCAATCGGTGAATCTGGTTTTCCGACAGCAGTTGTCATGATCACAAAAGATAAAATGATTGGCATAGTGATCGGCAACATCAATGATTGAGCCTCTTGCGGATCTTCGTTTACAACACTTCCAACGGCCGCAAATAATGATGCATAAAATAAATATCCTGCCACAAAATAAAAAAGAAAGCAAGGAATGATCAGTCCCCAATTCGCAGATAAAAAGGTGGACTTGGCGTTCATAAAATTCAGGGCTGCTGAACTTTGTCCCGCAGCGCCAATAGAAGAATTTACGGCTTGTGCATGCTGCAATGCATCAGAAGCAAAAAAGGATGTGCTAATGGATGACAATACTATGATCAGAAGGATCCAGATAAGCAATTGAGTAATGCCGACAGCAGCAATACCGATAATTTTCCCCATCATTAATTGAAATGGTTTTACAGAACTAATGATCACTTCTGCAATGCGGTTCATTTTTTCTTCCATCACTCCGCGCATCACGGCAGCACCATAAATAAACAGCGTCATATAAATAAGAAACCCGCTTCCATAGCCAATTCCATACGAAAGTGCTGAATTTGATTTTTCAGTTTTATTACCTTGTTTTACTACTGTACGAAATTGATAAGAGCTTTCATCATTGATTTTATTAATAGAATCGAGTAATTTTTTATCAATATTATTTTTCAGAAAAGCCTGGTTTTTGATGGCTTGATCAATCTGATCCTTAATTTTATCTTCTGTTTCGATACCTAATTGTTTGGTTGAAATAAGGGAAATGGAATCTGCAGAGGAGCCATAATTTTCTGGAATTTTCAAAAAAGCAGAATATCCTTTTTCTTTAAAATTTCCGGCATTCACATCTGCCGGAAATTCATATGTAACGAGGTCATCACTTTCAAAACCATTCTTGAAAATTCCGTTGCTATCCGCAACTGCGATCTTTTGTTTTTCATGACTGCTGATAGAAAAATAAGCAGACGCAAAAATGAACCCGATAAAAAATAAAGGAAGCAAAATTGTAGAGAGAATAAACGTCCTGTTTCTCACTCTTGTTAAATATTCTCTTTTGATGACAAGCCAGATTTTGTTCATTTGTTTTGTTTGTAGTTCTTAGTTTTTACTTCCTGCTACTTTTATAAAAATGTCATTCAGCGATGGCAGCACTTCATTGAATGAAATTATTTCTGCTTTGTGATTTAAAAATTCCTGCAACACATTGGCAGGTTTATTCCCATTTATAATCTTTACATTGAAAGAGTTTTCTTTTGAATCAATAATCTCAAACGCGCTGCTGCTAAAGCTTTCAGGTAATTGATCAAAACCAACTTTAAAAATATGTTCTTTGAAATCGTCTTTAACCTGTTTTACAGTTCCGTCTAAAATCTTTTTTCCATTATTTACCAAAACGATATTGTTGCAGATTTCTTCCACCTGCTCCATCCGGTGAGTACTAAAAATAATTGTTGCTCCATTTTTAGCTAATTTAAAAATTTCATCTTTAATTAAATTGCTGTTTACAGGATCAAGGCCGCTGAAAGGCTCATCGAGGATTAGTAATTTTGGATCATGCAGAACGGTCGTTACAAATTGTAATTTTTGTCCCATTCCTTTACTCAGGTCATTCACTTTTTTATTCCACCAGCTTTCCATTTCAAATTTCACAAACCATTCTTTTATTTTTTTCATCGCATCTTTCCGGCTCATTCCTTTTAGCATTGCCAGGTATAAAGCCTGTTCACCGATTTTCATTTTTTTATACAAACCTCTTTCTTCAGGCATGTAACCGATTTTAGCAATATCATCTTCAGGCTTAAATTTTTTCCCATCAAAGAAAATCTGCCCACTGTCGGGATAAAAAATTCCTGTGATCATTCTTAATAAGGTTGTCTTGCCAGCACCGTTTGGGCCAAGCAATCCAAAAATACTTCCTTCAGGAATTGAAAAACTAATATCATCTACCGCCTTATGCGTAGCATAATATTTTTTAAGATGTTGTAATTCAAGTATGGCCATTATCAATTTTTAAAATCGAAATATTTCCGTGGCAAAAAAATAAATAGTAAACGAAGATAAAAAAGCGAAGCCAACGTTCATCAGATTTTATTTAAACATTTTATGAACGGTAAACTGTCTTTAAAGTAAACGGCAAATAATTTGAATTCCGGTATCAATTTTAAATTAAAACACAAGCGAGCGCCACTCTTTCACCGTCCATTGCTGCACTTACAATTCCGCCTGCATAACCGGCGCCTTCGCCGCACGGAAATAAATTTTTTATTTGCGGGTGATGCAATAATTTTTCATCACGTGGAATTCTTACAGGAGAAGAAGTTCTGCTTTCTGTTGCTACCAAAACCGCTTCATTGGTAAAATATCCATGATGGTTATTTTTTGCAGGCATTTTTTTTGCAAATAATTTGAAGGCACTTTTTAATCTCCGGTTAATGAATGGAGGCAATACATCTTTTAATAATGCAGGTTCTATTCCTGGCAGATAAGAACACTTAGGTAAAGTGGAAGAAAGTCTTTCTTCGGTGAAATCAACCATTCTTTGGGCGGGTGCCACAAATTTTCCGCCGCCGATTTCAAAAGCTTTTTGCTCGACTTCTTTTTGAAAATCCATCATTAATAATGGTGAATTTAAATTACTCTTTGATTTATTTTTTTGTGCCAAATTGTATTTGATTACATCTTCCATTTCTACCTGAACGACCATGCCGCTATTGGCAAAAGGATTGTTTCTTTTTGACGGACTCCATCCATTTACAACCAGCCCGCTTTCGCTTGTAGAAGCAGGCGCAATAATGCCTCCGGGGCACATGCAAAAAGAAAAAACGCCTCTTCCTTCTACCTGTTCAACAAGGCTGTAAGAAGCTGGCGGAAGTAAATTGGTCTCAGAATATTGCTGTCCATATTGAATGGTATTGATCAATTCCTGCGGATGCTCAATTCTCACACCTAATGCAAAGCCCTTTGCAGTAATTTCAATATATTTTTCATGTAATAATGTAAAAATATCTGTTGCAGAATGGCCGGTGGCAAGAATAAAAGAACCCGCCGATAAAACATCGCCGTCACCGGTTTTTACCGCTTTGATTTCATTTTTTTCGAGAATAAAATCAACTACTTTTTTCCCAAAATGAAATTCGCCGCCGCATTCTAATATTCGTGTACGCATGCCTGTTATAATGGCTGGAAGCTTATTCGTTCCGATGTGTGGATGTGCATCGGATAAAATATTTTCATCAGCGCCAAAATGTACGAACAAATTCAGGATACGGTTGACATCTCCGCGCTTTGTACTTCTTGTATATAATTTTCCATCACTATAAGTTCCCGCACCACCTTCACCAAAACAATAATTGCTTTCAGGGTTGATGATACCTTCTTTATTTAAAACAGCAAGGTCTCTCCTTCTTGCTCTTACTTCTTTGCCCCTTTCAAGAATAATCGGTTTTATTCCATTTTCTATCAATTGCAATGCAGCAAAAATTCCTGCCGGGCCGCCACCAATAATGACCACTTTTTTTGAAGAATTATTTACATCTTTAAAATTAAACTGTTGTAAATTTCTTTTATGAAAAGGCTCGTTGATAAATGCATTCACAGTAAGGCTGATCCAAACTGTTTTTCCTCTCGCATCAATAGATCTTTTGATTAAGTTATAGCCGGAAATTTGTTCAACTCTTTTCCCTGCCGCTTTTGCAATACTTTCAACTATGGCTGCATTGTCAGCCGCATTTAAAGGCGAAAGTTTTATTGAAATTTTTTGTTGCATAATATCAGTGCCAGGTGTTTATCCTGAAAACCTTTATTGAAATACTTTATTTCTTTTTAAAACGGAAGATCATCATTTGCTTCTTCTGGTGACGAAGTAAAATTATCTAACGGTTCGAGTTGCTCATTTCCGGAATTATTTTTTCCTGGTTGCAGAATTTGCTCAATCCGCCATGCATCCAAATTGTTGAAATAAGAAACACTTCCATTCTTTTCCCACTTGCTTCCTTTGATGTTGAAATGTACTTTTATTTCATCGCCCACATTCACGCGATCGACAATGCCGGTGCGGTCTTGAAGGCATTGAAACTTAATATAGTTAGTGATCAATTTACCGTTAATATCTTCTGCTTTTTCTACCACAAACTCTCTTGTTTTAAAAGTTTCGGTCTTTTGCATCGTATCAAATTTTATAAATAATTTTCCTGTTAATTCGTAACTCATAATAGTTCAACTTTTATTATTTTTTTGTAGTGATTAGTGGTAAAGATGACACATTGCATCAGAATATCAAAAAATCTTTTACACATTTAAGAGGAATATTTAAATTTTATTTCTTGGCAATAAAAATGGCCAAAATATTTTTTAAAACGTCTCCAAAAATGCGTCCCTTCCGTGTGAAATCAATCGGAGTGCGACTTTTAAAATCCGGTGAAAATCCAAAACCTTTTTTATTTTATTTTCCAAAAGAGAAAATAAAAATTCACTGTAAAAAAACATAGAATAAAAAATTTTTTTTTCAACAAATTCTTTTGATATTCGCTGTGTTGTTGATAAAATTTTTACAAATCATTTTTGTTTCAATTTTTGATGATTCCCACAGAGAATTTTTCTAAAACATATAAAACGGCTTACAGAAAATAATGGATAATGCTTGCGAAACAGTTTGGAGTAATTGTCTCAATATAATAAAAGATATCGTTGAGTGGCAACATTACAAAACATGGTTCGAGCCAATCAAACCTGTGCTGCTGAAGGAAAATATTTTGACGATCCAGGTGCCCAGTCAATTTTTTTATGAGTATATTGAGGAACATTACGTGAACCTGCTCGCAAAAACTTTAAAAAGAGAATTGGGGAAAAATGCAAGGCTTGAATATCGCATCATGATGGATAGTGGAAATAGCAAAAACAAGCCTGTGATGATGGATGTGCCGGGGCATGGTTACAAATCGTATTCAAACAATGAAATGGATTTTCCTTTAGTTATAACCAACCCTGTTAAGAACCCTTTTGTAATACCGGGACTTAAAAAGATGCAGATTGATCCGCAGCTAAATCCATCTTATACCTTCGATTCATACATTGAAGGAAATTGCAATCGCGTGGCACGGCGTGCAGGAAAAACAGTGGCTGAAAAACCAGGCTCTACTTCTTTTAATCCTTTAGTAATTTATGGTGGTGTTGGTTTGGGAAAAACTCATCTTGCGCAGGCGATTGGAAATGAAGTGAAAAGATTGCATAATAATAAAGTAGTCCTTTATGTTAGCTCAGAAAAATTTATCAACCAGTTTGTTGATCACGGGAGAAACAATGCTATTAATGATTTTATTCATTTTTATCAGTTGATCGATGTGCTGATCATTGATGATGTTCAGTTTTTTAATCGTGCAGAAAAATCACAGGATGCATTTTTTGCAATTTTCAACCATCTTCATCAAAGTGGCAAACAATTAATTTTAACGACTGATAAACCACCGAAAGATTTGGAAGGAGTTCAGGAAAGATTGCTAAGCCGGTTTCGTTGGGGATTAAGTGCCGATCTGCAGGTTCCGGATTATGAAACCAAGATCGAAATTCTTGAAAGAAAAATGAAGAATGATGGTCTTGAAATGCCGAAAGAAGTCGTGAAATATATTGCTTATAATATTCAAAATAATATTCGCGAACTGGAAGGCGCATTGATCTCTTTGTTAGCGCAGTCCTCATTGAACAAGCGAGAAATTGACCTGGAACTCGCTAAAAAAGTTCTAAGAAATTTTATCAAATCTTCTTCCAAAGAAATTACCATTGATACGATTCAAAAAATGGTATGTGATTATTTTGATGTGCCTTACGAAAAACTTTTGCAAAAAACCAGGAAGCGTGAAATTGTTCAGGCCCGCCAGATTACAATGTTTTTAGCAAAAGCGTTTACAAAAAATTCTTTAAAAACAATCGGCGAACATTTTGGCGGCCGCGATCATACTACCGTAATTCATAGTTGTCAAACGGTGAAAGACCTGATGGATACAGATATTTTATTTAAAGAAAGTGTGATAGAACTTCAGCAAAAAGTGCAACTGGCGGCGATGTAAACGAAAAAAGGCAAATAGCCTATTGGCATTCATAAATTACTTGTGGCACTAATATAAAGATGTTCACTTATTTATTTGTTTATTACTCTCTTGATTCCCATTTATTTGGGAAAAACTGCAAATCAAAAAATAATATTTAAAAAGATAGATTCATGAAGTCAAAATCACTTTTCGTATTTTTTATAATGCTTTTTGCTTGCTGCAGTATTTCCTTTGCGCAAATAAAAAAGGAAAGCACTTCTGTAAAAGTTGATATCACCAAAGATACTGTCAGTAATTTTAAAAAACCTCAGAAGTCTGTAACAGAAGGGAGTGTGACGGTTGAAGGAAAGAAAATTCCTTATGAAGCATTTGCCGGAACATTGGTGCTTAAAAATGAGCTTGATTCTCCAACCATCAGCATGTCTTATGTGGCTTATTTTAAAAATGATGAGAAAGATCGTTCTCAAAGGCCGCTTACTTTTATTTATAATGGCGGACCCGGAAGTTCAACAATCTGGCTTCACATGGGTGCATGGGGGCCGCAAAGAGTTTTTATAAATGATACAACCAGAACCAAAGCGCCATACAAAACTGTAAACAATGATTATAGTCTTTTAGATGCAAGTGACCTTGTTTTTATTGATGCACCAGGAACAGGTTTTGGTGAAGTAATTACTAAGGAAAGAGGTGGTGCGGGAAAGAATAAAGATTTTTTTGGTATTGACCAGGATGGCCGGGCATTCGCAAATTTTATCACTCAATTTCTTTCTGAATATAATCGTTGGAATTCGCCAAAGTTTTTGTTTGGCGAGAGTTATGGCACTTTCCGTTCTGCAATTGTTTCCAATCTTTTGCAAAATGAAGGAGTTGGTTTAAATGGGGTGATTCTCCTTTCCCAATTATTAACTTATGAGAATATGAGCGACATTGCTAATGATCATCCCGGCAATGATTTACCTTATAAACTTGCTTTGCCTTCGTTCGCTGCAGTAGCCTGGTATCATCATAAGATTCCAAATGCTCCGGCAAAACTTGAACCCTTTTTAAAAGAGGTAGAGCATTTTGCAATGAACGATTATGCGATTGCATTAAATAAAGGGTCATTGCTTGATTCTATGGGTTTCAATTCAATTGCAGAAGAATTGCACAACTATATCGGGCTGCCAATAGATTATATTAAAAAAGCAAACTTAAGAGTAAACGGCCCGCAGTTTGAACAGGAATTGCTTGGAAAAAATAATGAAATTACCGGGCGGCTGGATGCAAGATTTTCAGGAAGCGCAATGGATCCGTTAAGCGAATATGCAGAGTATGATCCAATGGATTCCTATATTGACGCGGCTTTCACAGCTACATTTAATAATTATGTAAGAACAGAATTAAAATTTGGGAAAGCAATGAAGTACAAAACGTTTGGTAATGTTGGGCCATGGGATATGAAGCGAAAAGGCTATGTTGGTTTCCCAAACGTAATGAACGATCTTGCTCATGCAATGATCTATAATCCTGATTTGAAAATAATGTTGAATATGGGATATTTTGATTTAGGAACACCTTATTTTGAAGGCCTTTATGAAATGCAACATCTTCCAATTCCGAAGAATTTGCAAAAAAATATTGAGTATGATTTTTATAATTCAGGACACATGGTTTATCTGCATCCAGAATCTTTGAAGCAGTTGCATGATAACGTGGTAAAATTTATTAACTCTACGCTTCAATAAAAATTAAAAAAAGAAATTCTGTTCAGTATTTCTTTTATTTTTCAGCAAAAGGATCAATGAAAAAATTTACCTGACTTTTCATTGATCCTTTTATTGTTTCAGACAACGAACTATGAACTAATAATTGTATTCTCTTCTTGCCGCGTTCCACCGAATACCAATATTAAAACTGCTTGAATTTTCAAGGCCGGTATATTTTCTGAATAGCAGATTTCCTTCAATGAAAAGATTTTCCCTAAGCTCGTAAGACAGAGCGAGAGAAGCGTTTAGACATTTTACTTTATCGCCGCTTCCAACATCATATCCAAAATTTTTTGTTCGTGTCGTATATAATTCAAAAGGGTTACTTCCAAAATTTTCTCCTAAAGAATCCAAACCCTGGTAATAATAAATGGCTCTTGCATCAATATACCATTTTGGAGCAGGCTGGTATTTTAAAATTCCCACCCATTCCTGGAAATTAGCCCCGAGAGGATGGGCGAGGGGCTGATTATAATGCGTATAATTGGCAACAGAATCATAGTGAGAATAGGTGAAAGGCCTGATTCTATTGGTTTCCAATTGAAGGTCTAGATTATTTATTTTAAATGCGTCAATATATTTTACGCCAAGTTGATAGCCATATTTATTGGCCCAATACCCATTTCCCTTCACGATTTCATGAACCAGGAATTCATCCAGAAGCAGTTGTCCGTAAAACTGAAAATGATGTGCAGCATTCGCTTTAAAATCGATTCCGGCTAAAGCATTATCAGGACTTCCAACAGTTCCTTCAATGTGTCTTAAGAAAATAATTGGATTCAGATATTCAAAATCAAACCTGTTTTTTCTTCCAAAAACTACACCTTCAAATAATCCAACATTCAACCATTTTGTAACGTTCATACTCAAATGATGCATCGCCGCATATTTTCGATCCAATAAATTATCGCCGGATTTTGAATACTCTGGCATTAGTTCCATAAAAAGATTTTGGTAATCAAATTTCCAGATTTTTGTATTGAGTTTCAGAAATAAATAGCTGTCACCAAAATCGCTCAGGAAAAGGCTTCTGTAGCCGTTACCGATAAAATTTTTATCATAGCCAAATTGCACATCAATGTATTTGGTAACATTGAATGTAAAGTAGCCCCGGCCATCGAAATAATCATAGCCGTTGCTTTTGAACTTTTTGTAAAACCCTACGCCATGAACAGCTTTGAACTTGGTAACACGGTCTTCAAAAAATGACGGGCCACGTTCCTGGTTGTCAGTAATGGTTGTTGAAAAACCGATTTTATTGGAAATGCGTCCGCGCAACGTAACACCGCGTTTATTATAATATAAATTCTGATCATTTCCCGATTCTGCGCCGATCTGTAAATCAATTACCGGATTTACTGCGAGAAAAAAATCTTTTGTATTCACTTCCAAAAGATTGGGTTTGGTAACATAAAATGTTTTTAAAATTGGCTTGCTGCTCAAAAAACTTTCTTTTGAACCAGTGACCCATTCCGAATTATCCATCAATAAAGAATGCAAATTATATTGATCAACTTTGGTTAAAAAGCTTTTGCTGTTTCTTCCTTCTGCGTCGCCTGTAAGTGAAGCCGGCTCACGGTTTAAACTGTCAATATATTCTGCTTCTTCTACAACAGATCTGCGGCTGTAAGGTTTTAAAGTTGAATAATTGAGATCAGTATTTTTTCCTTGTTTTATTTCCATGCGGTCGATGAAATGAATCTCTTTGGAACCCTCAGGAAGATAAGTGGTTTGTGCAAAAATGGTTATCGGGTAAAAAAATACCACAAGAGTTATAACACTTTTTATAATTTGCATAGAGTTGTTTATTAATTATTTAATTTCAAGATATGCAAAATTATCTTTTAAAAAATATATCAGTTGTAAATGAAAATAATATTTCTCAAAAGGATGTTTATCTAAAAAAGGGGCGGATAGAAAAGATTGAAGATCAAATAAATGTCAAAGAGAAAGTTGCGGAAATTAATGGCGAAGGGAAACATTTATTTCCGGGTGCTATTGATGACCAGGTTCATTTTCGGGAACCGGGTTTAACTCATAAAGCAACTATTTATACAGAAAGCAGAGCCGCGGTTGCAGGCGGAGTAACTTCTTTTATGGAAATGCCGAATACAATCCCGAACGCACTCACAGAAGAATTACTTGAAGAAAAATATGCAATTGGAAAACATTTTTCTTTGGCTAATTATTCTTTTTTTATGGGCGTCAGTAACACGAATGCTGATGAAGTTTTGAAAATGAATAAAAGAAAAAATGAAGTGTGCGGCGTGAAAATTTTTATGGGATCGAGCACGGGAAATATGCTGGTTGACAGCGAACCGGCACTTCATAAAATTTTCAGTGAAAGTGAATTGCTCATCGCAACTCATTGTGAAGACGAAAAAATTATTAAAGAAAATTACAGGAATTTAAAAAGCATCAAACCAGTTCTTTCTCCTTCAGATCATCCTTTGATAAGAGATGTAAATGCATGTTATACTTCATCTTCATTCGCCGTTTCTCTTGCAAAAAAATACCACAGTCGTTTACATGTTTTGCATATCACTACTGAAAAAGAGCTGGAACTTTTTACCAATAAAACTCCTTTGAAAGAAAAAAGGATTACCGCGGAAGTTTGTGTTCATCATTTGCATTTCACATCAGACGATTATGAAAAACTTGGCTATTTAATAAAATGTAATCCTTCGATCAAAGCGCCTGAAAATAAAGAAGCACTTTGGAAAGGCTTGCTGGACAACCGTTTGGACGTTATCGCAACTGATCATGCACCACATACTTTAGAAGAAAAACAAAGTCCTTATGAAGATGCACATGCTGGATTGCCTTTAGTACAACATCCTTTATTAATTATGTTGAAATATCATAAAGAAGGAAAAATATCTTTAGAAAAGATTGCAGAAAAAATGAGCCATGCGGTGGCTGATTGTTTTAAAATAAAAGAGCGTGGATACCTTCGTGAAGGATATTTTGCGGATTTAGTAATTGTAGATTTGAATCAGTCGACAACTGTAAAAAAAGAAAATCTTTTATATAAATGTGGTTGGAGCCCTTTAGAACGCGTAACATTTCCGGCAGCAATAACGAATACTTTTGTAAATGGGAATTGTGTTTATGGAAATTCTGTGTTTGATGAATCTATGAAAGGGGAAAGATTATTGTTTAAAACCGACTAGTATCGTCAATCTAATAAACCAATCAACGAATTAATGGAAACAGATAATACCACCTTAAACGATCTTTCTATTTTCAATCATGAAGATGAATTTTCTGTTTTCAATAAATTGAACCTTACAAGAACAACTCGGGGACGTGAGAAACTTAGAATGATTTTCAATCATTCTCTGACTGATATTGAATCAATAAGAAATGTACAGAAAACTTTGCAGTTAGTCCTTCAAAACCTTGATCAGTGGCCTTTTTACATCAGCAATGGTTCTGTAATGATGATCTATAAGTTTTATGAAAGTTCCATTGATGAACCACCTTCGAGACCTTCACCAATCACTGCATACTATTATAAATTATTTCATGGCCCCGATTTTTCATTGATAAAATATTCTGTTGGCCATGCTTTTGATTTTATAAAAGGAATGAAACAAATTGTTTCGGTATTTTTAAATGATGAAGCTCCACGAAATTTAAAAAAGGCATTACAAAAGGCAAGTGTGCTTATAGAAAGGCACCAGTTGCAAATTGTTTTTCAAAAAGAAAAAGCTGAACATCTGTCGTATACCGAAATGCTTTCATTCGCATATTTTATCCGGTATCATTACAAACAATATTTTTTGGAACTCATTGACATCTATTCCCAACTGGATGCGTGGTATGGGATGGCGATGGCAGTAAACGAATATAAATTGTCATTTCCTGTTTTTGTTTCTTCTGATGAACCGGCATTGAAAGCAAAAAAGTTGTATCACATTTTGTTGAAGGATCCGGTGGCTTATGATGTGCAATTGAATCAGAGTAACAATTTTATTTTTTTAACTGGCGCAAACATGGCAGGCAAAAGCACTTTCATCAAAGCAGTGGGAAGTGCGGTGTTTTTAGCACATATCGGAATGGGTGTTCCCGCGGAATCTATGGAGCTGACTTTATTTGACGGATTGCTCAGCAACATCAATGTGGTGGATAATATTGTAAAAGGTGAAAGCTACTTTTATAATGAAGTGCAGCGAATAAAAAATACCATTTTGAAAGTGAACGATTCACGAAAATGGCTGATATTAATCGACGAATTATTTAAAGGAACCAATGTTCAGGATGCGATGAAATGCAGTACTGTAGTTATTGAAGGTTTAATTAAAATAAAAAGATCGCTGTTTATTTTGTCAACGCATCTTTATGAGATTAGTGAGAATTTAAAAACTTACCCAAATATAGATTTTAAATATTTTGAAACAGAAGTAACGGATGATAAACTAATCTTTAATTATCAATTAAAAAACGGGGTTAGCAATGACCGTCTCGGATATTTAATTTTGAAAAAGGAAAATGTGATTGACTTGTTGGAGAAGTTGTAAAATCATTTTGTCTGGAAAATCAGGA
>Ga0157370_10003430_pt1 | contig 18614 bp, 14 predicted proteins | sample C35metaG_FD_113463 | JGI IMG/M metagenome (GOLD analysis project Ga0157370, IMG submission 113463) | Corn rhizosphere microbial communities from Kellogg Biological Station, Michigan, USA - C3-5 metaG | ecosystem: Host-associated > Plants > Roots > Rhizosphere > Soil | place: USA: Michigan...
GGATCCAGTATTTCAAGCCGTACACAGTAGATCGGCGAAGGTTATTCATTACCGTGTGCACCGAACGTTTTGGTTTCGCCCCTTCCTTCGCACAACTCAAATCGACAATTGCAACATCCTCGTCGCAACCTCATCCCCCCGTCGTTTGTTAACGACCAACTCCCCAATCGCAATCAACCGCGCCCGCGTCACGTTGCGGCTGAGTCCCAACAAGCTCGCCGTATGCACCTGGTTGTAATGACAAAACCGATACGCCGCCCGCAGCAATGTGTCCTCCACCTTCTCATGCAAGTCGCCGGCTTGCTCCTCAAACAAACGCAAAAACGCCCGCTCAAGCAACGCTTCGGCGGACTCTTCCGGCGGCGTTTGCACCTCGTCCGGACGATCGATTCTCAGGTTTGAAAGTCGCAAATCCTCTTCGCGAATCAGGTCGTCGCGGCAGATCAGCAACGTGTGGTGAATGACGTTTTCCAGCTCGCGAATGTTGCCCGGCCAGCCGTAGCTCAGGAGTTTGCGTTCGGCCTCGGCGCTCAGTTGCACGTCGCCGTAGCCGAGGCGGCCGCTGTAGCTGCGCAGGAAGTAACGGGTCAGCGGCAGGATGTCGCCCGGCCGCTCGCGCAAGGGGTGCAGTTGCAGGCTTACGACGTTGAGGCGGTAGTACAAGTCTTCGCGGAAATGGTTGGCGTTGATCGCGCGTTCCAGTTGCACGTTGGTGGCGGCCAGCACGCGCACGTTGATGGCGATGCTTTTGCGTGAGCCCAGGCGTACCACTTCGCGCTCTTGCAGCACGCGCAGCAGTTTCACTTGAATGGCCATCGGCAGGTCGCCGATTTCGTCGAGGAATAAGGTGCCGCCGTTGGCTTCTTCGAACCAGCCGGCTTTGGCGACCAGGGCGCCGGTGAAGGCGCCTTTCTCGTGGCCGAACAGTTCGGCTTCCACCAGCGATTCAGAAAAGGCGCCGCAGTTGACGGCCACGAACGGGCCGCTGCTGCGGTGGCTGAGGTTGTGGATGTGGCGCGCTACCAGCTCCTTGCCGGTCCCGGTTTCGCCGATGATCAGGACGCTCGCCTCACTGGGTGCGACCTGTTGCAGATGGGCGAGAAGCGCCTGCGATTTGGGGTCTTCGAAGACCTGAGCGGTCGCCCGTATCGAGGTAGCCAGTGCGGGAGAAGCGGGGAGCGTTAGCAGCTGCATGGTCGTGCCTATGAGTAAAAAGTCGGGGTCGGCAAGCTGTGGTTCAGCGCCCAGTCGCCGAGTTCCTGAATCTTGTAATCCACCGGGTCGTGCAGGGTTTGGGTGCGTACGTTGCGCCAGTAACGGTCGAGCCGCAGCGAGGCGTGGGTGGCCCGTGCGCCGGTCACTTCGAACAGCCGGCTACAGAGGTCCAGGCCGGTGCGCGTGGCCGACACCTTGGCGGTGGAAATGGCCAGGGCCAGGTGGCCGCGTTCTTCGCTGCTGAGGTTGTGTTCTTTTCGCCAGGCTTCGTCGAGCAAGCCGGCTGCCCGTTCTACCAACAAACGCGTGCCTTCCAGCGCGGTCCAGAATTCGCCGTAGTGGCGCAGTACGTAGGGGTCTTCGCTGGCGTGGTTGGCTTTGGATTTAAACCAGGGGCGGCTTTCTTTGAGGGTGTATTGCCGCGCTTCGTCCAGCGCACCTTCGCTGATGCCGAGGAAGATATGGGCGAAGTGCAGCTGCGCGATCAAGGGGCGCAGGCAGGCGAAAGGTGTGCTCAGCGGGCCGGGGTCGAGCAGCAGTTCCGATTCTTCCACGCGTACCCGTTCAAAGGTGGCGCTGCCGCTGTCGGTTTGCCGCTGGCCCATGTTGTTCCAGTCGTCGTGCAGGGTGATGCCGGTGCGTGCGGTGGGTACGGCGGCGATCAGCAGCTTGCCGCCGGCGCTTTCGTCGATGGCCGAGGCGATGAGCATTTCCGAGTCGGTGGCGCCGGAGCAGAAGCTTTTCTTGCCGGAGAACTCGCGGTGGTCGGCGAAGGTTTTGACCACGGTGCGGGTGTCCAGCGGGTTGAGCGCGTTGCCCCAGAACCAGTTTTTGCGCGCGGTTTGTTCGAACCACGGCTGCCATTGTTCGGGTTTGGAAAACAGCCGCACGGTGGCCAGCATCAGGTGTTGAAAGCCGAAGACATGGGCGATAGAGCTGTCGACCTTGGCGAATTCGCGCACCACCGTCAGGGTCTCGCTCCAGCTCGCGCCCAGGCCGCCGAACTCGGTGGGGATGCTCAGGGCGAGCAAACCGCTGGCGCGCAGGGCATCCCGCTCGGCCTTGGGCGTGCCGCCTCGTTGGTCGCGCTCAATGGCGGTTTCGGCGAAGCCGGCAGCCAAACGGCGCGCCGTGTGCAGCGGGTGGGAGTCGGTGTTCACAGCGTGATCCTCGTGTCGAAAGACGGCGTCGTCGCCTGCGGGCGGCCGCGGTTAAAGAGGGTTTTGCAATCGCTGTACCAGCATCCACACGCCGCTGTTTCAGGCCGAAGGGCAGAATGGCAAGGCGCAGCGGGTGCTGGCGTAGCAGTGGTTTGCTGAATAGCTGTTGCTGGAGCAACAGTTGCTCGCGCGACAGTTGTGCCGCAAACAGTAAAGACAAGGGGAAGGGAAAAGAGGTGCGCTGATCGCTATTTGACCGCACCCACCTTTGCCAGCGCAAAACGCTACATGTAGCGTCCTGTGCACAGAGTTATGCACAGATAGTGTGGATATCTAGGGAGGCGGACGGCGCTGTTGCGTGGCGTGCACATGCGCATTGGGGCTTTCCGCAGGGGCATTAATCGTGCTCGGGAGGGTCCAGGTCGTGCTGTCTGGCGCGCAGCCAAGTGAGGCGCTGATGCAGTTGCGCGGCGAAAGTGCGGGCGGCCAATTCTTCCTGAAAGGTCACACCCCGATAGCCGATACGCACGCGCCAGCATTGCTGCCCGCGCAGCTTCACATACTCGACATGCACGTTGTTCATCACCGCTCCCTGTTCGCAGCCCATGGCGCCGCAGCGCGAAGAGTAACGGGGCGGGTGCGGGCTCGCAATTGCACTAAAGGTGACAGCGGCAACGCGGCGCGATGTTTTTAATGCGCTTACAGGCCCGGCCAATCGCGGCTAAAGCCGCTCCTACGGATTGTGCGTTCCCTGTAGGAGCAACTTTAGCCGCAATCTTTTGGTTGTGTAGGAGCGACCTTGGTCGCGAAGCGATGGCATAGGCCGACACCCACGTTTGCAGCGTTCGCCAGCAAGCTGGCTCCTACAGGTGCAGCGCATTACGTTCGGGCTTTAGCCGCGATTCCTGCAAACGCCAAAGCCGCAGCGCGTTAGTACACCCAGACTTCCACGCGGCGGTTTTTGATTCGGCCGTTTTCGGCGCTGTTGGCGGCCACGGGAAGCTCGTCGCCGAGGCCGTCGATGTCGCGGAACATTACACCTTGTTTGGCCAGTTCACGGCGCACGGTCATGGCGCGCAATTTCGACAGCAACGCGGCACGCGAAGGGTCGGCTTTGGGGTCGCCGAAGCCGAGCAGCACGACCTGACGGTTGAGTTTGTTGTTGTCTCGCAGGTAATCCATTACCCGCTGCAGGTCGTAGTGCGATTTGTTGTCGAGGTTGGCGCTGCCTTCCTGGAAGCGGAAGTTAACCGACAGGCGCTGGGCGTCGCGCGCCAGGTCTTGGTAGTTCTTCGGCATGTCGGCAGTGGGCGCCACTTTGATCGCTTGCACGGTCTGGGCGATAAAACCGGTTTTGGCGACGATGGCCTGGCCTTCGGGGCTCTGGGCGAATTTCACCAGGGCGTCGGCCCATGGGTTTTTCACCTGTGGCGGCAGGTAGAAGAACAGCCGGCGCGACAGCGGATAGTCTTCGGTGGCGATCAGGCTGGTGGACGGCGGCATGGCCTGCGAGTCGCCGTCGGCGATGGCCACGGCTTTGGCCTGGCGGATGTAGGGCAGGCCGATAAAGCCGATGGCGGCAGGGTCTTTGGCCACTTCATCGGACAGCTGTTCGCTGGATTCAAAACGCTTGGCGCCGGGGCTCAGGGTTTTGCCATGGCTGGCCAGTACCAGTTCCTTGAAGGTGTCGTAGGTGCCGGAATTGTCGTCGCGGGCGTACAGGTGGATCGCGCCGCCACGGCCGCCCAGGGCTTCCCAGGTTTTCGCGTCGCCGGAAAAAATCTGCGCCAGTTGCTCGGTGCTCAACGCACTAAGCGGGTTGCTGGGGTGCAGGATGATCGCCAGGCCGTCGATGGCGATGATGTGCTCGGCGCCACGGCCTTTCAAATCACCCAAGCCGGCGAGGTCAGCGTATTCGCTGTCTTTGATCGGACGTGACGAAGCGGCCAGGTCGGCGCTGCCGTCTTTCAGGGCGACAAAGCCGGTGCCCGAGCCATGGGCGGCGACGATGATGACCACGTTCTGGCCTTTGGCGTTCTGGCCGCTGAGGCGCTGTTCGTTGTCGTTGCCGGTGGGTTCGGCGCGCAGGTTTTTCAGGCCCTGTTGTTCCAGCAACCCTTTAACCAGGGCGGGGCCCAGTTTCGCGCCGATGGTGTTGGAACCCTGGATGCGCAACGCCGGCGCGTCACCCGCCGTGGCGGGTAGCGCGGCGAATACGGACCAAGGCAAGGCGTAGCAGATAAAACCCAGAACCAGGAAGGTGACGGTGCGAATCCAAGTATCACGTTCGGTTACAGCAGGGGCGCGCGGCATGCGGCAGGACCTTATTCTAGAGCGGTGGAAAGTGCCCGGAGAATAAGTCGGAAAGGTTGCAGGAAAGTGACAATGCGTGCGCCTTTGCCGTGCGAAAGCAAAGGCGCAAACACACCAATCAGAACGACTTGCTGACGCTCGCTACCACCGTGGCGCCGCAGGTGTCGGTAAAGCCGTAATTGCTCGCGCACTGGTCGTCTGACAGGTCGGTGTCGATGTAGCTCAAGCCCCATTTCACCTCGAACAGCTCGTAGCTGAGTTTGGCTTCCCACTCGCGGTACGAGTCGCTGCCGGTGCCATTTTGCGACCAGTACAGAGGGTCTTTGAAGTCCATGCGGCCATAGCGCAGCAGCAGGCCGACGTCGGCGGGCAGCAGGGTGGTTTCGTAGCCAACGTAGGTGTAGAGGGTGTCTTGGTCTTTGCCGACGATGTTGGGTGCGTCGTTGGAGTAATACGCAGCAGCCTTGAAGCCATAAGCGCTGAGGATGCCGTAGGCCTCGCTCTGGTTGAATTGGCCTTCTTTCGGGTAGGCGTATTTGAGGTAGCCCACGTCCAGGCTCACGTCTTCGGCCGCCTGCCAGAACCAGCCGGCGTAGTAGTCCACTTCTTGCCGGGTTTTCAGGCCGAAACCGAAGTCGACGTTCGAGGTCCAGACCCCGGCGTACAGGCCGCCGCTGTGCAACAGCGTGGCGCCCGCTTGGGCGGCGGGGTCGTTCTGGGTTTGCGAAATGCCACGGGTGCGGTAGTCGCTGGCCAGGGTCAGGTCGACCTGCACGGCGAAGTCGTCATTCAAGGGAATGGCGGCCTGGCTGAGGAGCGGAAACAGGGCGAGGCCTGCGAGCAAAACATGCTTCATGGTGTGATCCCGATGTTGTGGTTTTTATGGGGCGGGGTGAGCGGACAGGTAGGCCGTGCGTGCAGCTTGCCCTCTCCCTAAGCCTCTCCCGCACGGGGGAGAGGGGACGATCGCGGTGCTTGAAGCCAGGCGTTCGTGCTGGTCTCCCCTCGCCCGCGTGCGGGAGAGGGGCCGGGGGAGAGGGCAAGGCGGCGCACGGTTATTGCTTGGCGGCATACACCTGCTTGCCGGCGAAATACGTCGCCAGAACCTGGGTTTCGCCCAAGGCTTTGGCGTCGACGGTGAACACGTCACGGTCGAGGATGACGAAGTCGGCGGCCTTGCCGGGTTTCAGCGAGCCGATCTGTTTTTCCAGGCCGATGGTGCGCGCCGCGTTGAGGGTGTAGGCATAGAACATGGTGTCGCGGTCGATGCGTTCGTCGGCGTTGAGCACGCCTTCTTCGCCTTCGCGGCTGATGGCTTGGGCGATGGCCAGCCACGGGCTTGGGCTCGACACCGGCCAGTCGCTGGCACCGGCAATGGTGGCGCCTTGTTTGAGCAGCGAGCGCGCCGGGTATTGGTAGCGGAAGGCAAACGCGCTGACGTAGGGCTTGACCATGTCGACGGTGTATTCGTCGGCGCCGGCCCACAGCAGTTGCATGGCGGCGATCACGTTCAGCGGTTTGAAGCGGGCAAATTCTTTCGGGTTGACCAGCTGCAAGTGGGTAATCGAATGGGTGATGCCGCTTTGCCGGTCTTTGCGTGCCTGTTCGATGCCGTTCAGCGACTCGCGCACCGCGCGGTCGCCGATGGCGTGGATGTGCACTAGCCAGCCGCGGGCGTCGATGGCGCTGACCAGCTCGCCGAAATGCGCCGGGTCGATTAGCAGTTCACCGCGTTTTTGCGAGTTGGTGTACGGGTCGATAAGCGCTGCGCTTTGCGCCGGGTATTCGAGCACGCCGTCGGCGAAAATCTTGATGCCGGGCAGCGTCAGGTTGGGCACGTTCTGGAACTGGTCGCGCACCTTGGCTAACACATCGAGGTCGCTCGGGCGGCTCTTGCTGTTGGCCACCAGCAGCGCGGCAACGTGGGCCGTCAGTTGGCCTTTTTCCGAAAGGGCTTTGTACACCGGCAACACGCCTACGGATTTTTCCGTGGGCTTCATGGCGAACACGGCTTCGCCGGGCGCAGCGTTGGCGGCGGGGTCCATCCAGGCGGTGATGCCCAAGCTGTTGTTGTAGGCCACGGCGGTTTGCCCGGCCTTGAACATCACGGCTTCGCTCGGCGGCGGCAGCACGGCAGCGGCACGGTCCCAGCCGGCGTCTACCAGAAAGCCGTTGGGTTCGCCGTTGGCGCGTTTGCCCACGGTGTCGGCTTCGGCGGCCGGCAGCTTGTTGATCAGCGCGGCGTCGATGCCGGCGCGCTTGAGCATGGCGGCGTTAATCCAGCCGGTGTGGTGATCGCTGCCCATAAAGGCGATGGGTTGGTCGGCCCACTCGCCGGCATTGAAGCGCTCGCGCAGGGCTTCGGCCTGGGCCCAGTAGGCCGAATTCATGCCCGCTACAACGAGCACCGCGCCGTGCCCGGCTTTGCCGTTGGCGCGCCAGCCTTGCAGGCGTTTTTCCAATTCTTCAAGGGGCACGACTTCATCGGCCATATTCGCCGAGGCCATCTCCAGACCGCCGAACACGGCGTGGGAGTGGGCGTCGATCATGCCGGGCATAAGGGCTTTGCCGCCCAGGTCGATGACGGTGGTGGTGCTGTCGGCCAGCGCTTTGATCTCCGCGTCGCTGCCTACTTGCAAGATTTTGCCGTTTTCCACGGCCACGGCTTGCACGGTGGGCGCGCTGCTTTCGGCGGTGAAGACTTTGCCGTTGAACAACACCAGATCAGCAGCCGCCATCGATTCCATCGAGGAAAAAGCCACCGCCAACGCCAGCAGGTTCGGAATGAACCTTTTCATGGGAAACCCCTTGTATTTATTGGTCTGGTGGCGAGACTAGCGGTTGCGCTTGGCGGGCAGAACGGCTGCGCCGCGCAAAACCCTTTTGCCTGACAGGAAAAACTGCATGGACAAGCTCAGCGCCCTCGGCATGTTTGTGGCCACCGCCGAACACGGCAGTTTCAGCCGTGCGGCCGAGCAGTTAGGCAAAACGCCGTCGGCGCTGACCAAGGCCGTCAGCCACCTGGAAGCCGAATTGGGCAGCCGTCTGTTTGAGCGCAGCACGCGGCGCACGGTACTGACCGAAGCAGGGCGGTTGTACTTGGAAACAGCGCGCCAGGTGCTGCAGCGCCTGCACGAAGTGGGTGAGGAAATTGGCCAGTTGCAACACGGGCTGCACGGCAACTTGCGCATCACCGCGCCGCTGGCGTTTGGGCGCGCGTTTCTTGATGAAGTGTGCGCAGGCTTTCTTGCGGTGTACCCGCAACTGACCCTGCACATCGATTTGTGCGATGCCTTTGTCGACCTTGTGGAAAGCGGCTATGACCTGGCGTTGCGTGAAGGCCACAGCGATTTGCCCGGCCTGATTGCTCGGCGTGTGGGGCGCAATCGCATTTTTATCTGTGCCAGCCCGGCCTATCTGGAGCTACATCCCGAGCCGCTGACGCCGAGCAACGTCAGCGAGCACCACTGGCTGGTGTATCAGCACCCGGCGCTGGACAAGCATCAATGGTTCGTCGAGCGGGACGGCCAGCGCCTGACCCTGGCGCACCCGGCCAATACGCGGCTGCGCAGCGATAACTATGACCTGTTGTTGGCCAGCGCCCTGGCCGGCGCCGGCCTGCTGCATACGCCGGAATGGAGCGTGGTGCCGTACCTGGCCGAGGGCCGTTTGGTACGCGTGATGGCGGATTACGACATCGATCCCGACGCCTTCGGCCCGCACATTCTGGCGGTGTACCCCAGCCACCGCCGCGCCACCGGCAAGGTGCAGGCGTTTATCGACTTTCTCGCTGCGTTTCTGGCCCTGCGTGGATTGGATGGAACGGCTTAGAAGAAGCGAGTGACGCTGACTTTGGCGTTGCGGCCTTGGCTGCGCACGCTGTCGCCGCTCAGTTGTGGGATGTAGTCCTTGTTGAAGAGGTTATCGACGGTGAGGTTTACCTCGGTGCCTTTCAATCCGCGTTGGCGCGGTTTCCAGTTGGCGAATACACCGAACACGGCGTAGCTGTCGTTCTGCGCCTCGTCGTAGGGGGAATCGCTGGCCCAGTCGTCGCTGGGTACGCGGTCGGTTTTACGCACGTACTCGGCTTGCCAGCCCACTTGCATATCCAGCGGCACGATCTTCGCGCCGAGTGTGCCGTTCCATTTTGGCGACGGAATATCGCGCGCCCATACGTCCGGGCCCCAGGGGTTGAGGTAGGCGCCGTCGTGTTTGCCGGTCATCCACGAATAGCTCAGCGAGCCGAACACCCAGGTGGAGTCGTAGAAGCTTTCGACCTCGAAGCCCTTGATGGTAGAGCCATTGATATTGCGGTAAATCGGCCGGTTGCCGGCGCCGCAGCGGGCGGTCAGGGAGCCGCCGTTGATGGACTGGTTTTCACAGTCGATGCCGAGGTTTTTGAAAATCTCGTCTTTGATTTCGTTGCGGAACACGGTGGTGCGCACTTGCAGGTTTTCGGCGCGGCCGATGTCGAACGACAGCACGGTGCCGGCACGCAAAGCGGTGATGCGCTCGGGGTCCAAATCACGGCTGGTGCGGTTGCGGGTGCTGGTGGCGCTTTGCACTTCGTATTGTTCGTCGATGACCGGGGCGCGCCAGGTTTTGCTGTAGTCGGCAAAGAAGCCCACCTGCGGCAGCGGCGCCCAGAACAACGACAGGCGTGGCGACCAGCCGCTGTAGGTCTGGCTGCTGTAGTCGTGCACGCCGGGCGTGTTGTACAGCGGCGCCAGGTTCTTTTTGCCGTCGTTGCGCACTTGGTCGAAGCGCAGCGATGGGGTGAGGGTCAGGTCGCCCAGGGTGATGGCGTCTTTGATGTAGTAGCCCTGGCTGTCGACCTTGCCGCGCGGCATAAAGCCCGGCTGGTAGTAGCCGTAGTTGTACTGCGGTCGGTTGTAGGTGCTGCCGGGCATGTACATGAGGGTGTCGCGTTTGTGCTTGCGCAACTGGCTGCCAACCGTGACGGCGTGGGCCAGCGGGCCGGTGTCGAACAGGCTGGTATTGCGCAGTTCGATAACGTCGTCGCGGTACGAGGTGTCCATCTTTCGGCCACCCGTGGCGGGCTGGTAGAAGGCGGTTTCGCCGCGCTCGTCGGTCTGCTCGGTTTTCGAGTGCGAGTAGCTCAGCTCCATGTCCACCAACGGGTTGTCCAGCGGCTGGTATTCGTACTTGGCCGACCAGGTGGTGTCGACCGTGGTGCGGTCGGCGAGCAAACGGCGCAGGGCACCTTCATAACCGTACAGCCGAATGTTGGCGGCGGTTGGCGGCGTGGGGTAGCTGTTGGAGGAAAACGGCGTCATGCGCTCGCTGTTCGAGCGGGTGTAAGACAGGCCCAGGCTGTGTTCATCGTTGGGGTGCAAGTTGAGTTTGAACAGCTCGGCGTCCAGGTCTTGCGCGGAGTTAGGCAAGCGCTTGGGGTTGATCGGGTAGCGGTTATCTGGGTCGGGACGTTGATCGGCGAGCTTGAGGTCGCCGCCGTCGCGCTTGGTGTAATACACCAGCGCGTCGATCATGCCGTCTTCGGTACGGCCATACGTCGCACCGGTGTAGATCTGCTGATGGTCGTTGCTGCTGTAGCCGTACTTGAGCATGGCGCCGGTGTCGCGGCCTTGTTCGAGCAGGTCGGGAGCGTCCTTGGTGGTCATGTTCACCGTGCCGCCGAAGCCGCCGTTGCCAGTGAAGGGCGAGTGCGGGCCTTTTTCCACTTCGATGCTCTTGATCAGCTCCGGCTCGATAAAAATGGTGCCTTGCTGGTAGCGCTCAAAACCGGATTTGGGCGCGCCATTGAGGGTTAACGGCACGTCTTCGGCATCGCCCATGCCCCAGATATTCAAGGTTTGGCCGCCCGGCTTTGGCGAGCCGCCGGCCGTGACGCCCGGCAAGGTGGAAAGCAGGCTGCCGATGTTGTTGGGCTGGCGACGGTCGATCTCGACCTGGCTTAGCGTGGAACGGCCCACCGTCGCCGAATCCACCTGCGCACCGTCGCCGACAATACTCAACGCGCCGAGGCTGATGCCCTGTTCCGTGGCCGGCACTTCGCTGGCGCGCACCACGTAGGTGTTATCGACCTTCACCAGGGTAAACGCGCTGCCGCGTAGCAAGTGGCGAATGGCCTCGTCGGGGCTGAATTGGCCGCTAAGGGCGGGCGCTTGCACGTTGCGCAGCAGGTTTTCGTCGAACAGCAACTGCGCCTGGGTTTGTTGTGCCACCTGGCTGAGCGAGACGGCCAGCGGCTGGACGGGCAGGTTCAGGCTGAATGTCTGCGCCTGCGCCTGGGCTTGCAGGCTGAAGGCCACGCACAAGGCCAGCAGCGATGGGCGGGCGTAGCGGCTTTGGACGTAGTGGTGCACGCGAAACATGACTTCCCCCAAGGTGGCAATTGCCAAAAATTGGCCTGCACGGACGATGCAGACGGGAGGAAGACGCGGCACGGAGCAAAACCCTCATATGCAAATAACAAATATTCGCATCTATTTTTTTCGTGGTTCGATCTTGGCGCGTCCGTCGCCAAGAATCACCGTTCTCACCGGTAGCAAGGCCGGCAGCGCGCGCAGCAGAGCGTCCGGGTCGTTGACGTCCAGACTGCCGGACACCGTGTAGTTGGCTAACGCCGGATCGCTTAACTGCACCGGCTGGTCGCGGTACAGCGCCAACTCGTCGATCAGGCTGGCGAGGTCGCGGTTGCGAAACACCAAATGGCCGCTGCGCCAATCGGCGACCTGGCTGGGATCAAGCAGCGTCTGCTGCACGCGGCCGCTGCGGTAGTCGTAACTGGCGCGCTGCTGGGCACTGAGCAGCGTGGGCGTGGCATCGGCCGTCGGGATCAGCGCAACCTGGCCATGGGCGACGGTCACCACCAACTGCCGCTGGCCGCGCCGCACGTCAAAGCCGGTGCCCACCACGCGCACCTGCGCATCGCCGGAATGCACCCACAGCGGCCGTTCTTTGTCGGGCGCCACCTCGATATACAACTGACCCTGGAGCAAATGGATGTCGCGACGGTGCGCGGTGAAATCGATGCTCAGCCGGGTATTGGCGTTGACGAACAACGTGCTGCCATCGGGCAGTTGCACATCACGAACGCCTTTGGCCTGCGCCGCAATGTGTTGGCTGAACACGGTGTGGGGTGCGCCGAGGGTCATGGCCAGAAGGGCACACAGCAGCGCGGCGGCAACGGCCAGCGCCGGCCGCCAGCCACGTCGACGGCGGGCTGGGCGAAGCGACGGCGCGGTGCGCAGTTCGCCCAGCTCAGCCCACAGGGCTTCGAACTTGGCGTAGGCGCGGGCGTGTGCAGGTTCGGCCAGCCACTGGGCGAACGCTTGCGGGTCGGGGTTGCTGCCTCGGTTACGGCTGAACCACTCGGCGGCCTGGGCGTCGATGCTGTCGTCGCCCGGGTTATCGACGGGCGCGTTCACTGCGCCGGCTCCTGAGCGTGGTCCTGTTCCAGCCGGCGCTTGCAATGCAGCAGGGCGAAGGCGATGTGTTTTTCCACCATGCTTACGGAAATTCCCATGCGGTCGGCGATCTGCGCCTGACTCAAGCCATCAAAGCGATGCAGCATAAGGGCTTCGCGGCGCCGCGGCGAGAGTTCGTCCAGCACGCTGCTGAGGCGTTCCAGATGTTGCTGCTGCTGGGCACGGGCAAGCGGCTCGTTGCTGTGCAGGGGCGTCACGTGCACCTCGACTTCGCTGGGTTGCGCGCTGTGCTCGGCAAATACCGAGTGCCGCACCTTCTGTTTACGCCAATGATCGCGCAGTAAGTTGCGCGCCATTTGAAACAGAAACGCGCGCGGTTGCTCGACGCTGGCCTGGTCGCGATAGCCCAGCCATTGGGTGAATACGTCCTGGGTCATGTCGGCCGCATCACTGGCGTTATCCGTGCGTTTGCGCAGGTAATGCAGGATGTCCGCATAGAAGCTGCGATACGTGTGCGCGTCTTCAGGGTCGGGGTGGCGGCGAGACATGAGCGTCCTTTTCGGTAAGCGGCGGAGCAGGGCGCGGCGATGTTATCGAGAATGGTTAGCATTTGTCTCGTGGGAAATGTGTTTCGGTGAAATTCTCTGTTTCGTACAAGTGACTTTCTTGCCGCGCTGCTTTCTCTTGTTGCGGCATCTGGCTAAGCTCGGCGTTCGTTGCCGCTTTCGTTGCCGCTTTCAATTACAGCCGACCTTCACCTGCCGACCTTCACTGCCGAGAGTTTCTTATGCCCCAGCAATGGCCCGCCGCCGATATCGCCCGGTTGATCCTCGACGGCTTCGATGACTATCGCGAGCACTTCAAACAGATCACCGACGGCGCCCGCGCACGCTTCGAACAGGCGCAATGGCAGGAAATTCAGCAGGCCTCGGCGGCGCGCATCAATTTGTATGAAGAGAAAGTGCACGAAGTCAGCCTGCGCTTGCGCCAGGCCCACGCCGATGAAGTGCTGCTCGACGTGCACCTGTGGCCGCTGGTGAAAAGCGCTTACATCAACCTGATCGACAGCCGCTTCGACGACGAACTGGCCGAAACCTGGTTCAACTCGATTTTCTGTGGCCTGTTCAGTCACGACCTGATCAGCGACGGCTGCATGTTTATTCACACCACGCGGCCTTCCTTGCGTAGCCACGAACGCGGCGCGCAAACCCGTACGTATATGCCGCAAGTGAACCTGGCCGGCATGCTTGAGCAGGTGTTCACCGACTACCAATTCAGCGTGCCCTACGAAGACCTGAACCGCGATCTGGGGCGCCTGGAAGGCCAACTGCGGGCCAACCTGCCGGACTGGGTGTGCAAAGACCCGGAGCTGTGCATCGAACTGTTTTCCTCGGTGCTGTACCGCAACAAAGGTGCCTACCTGGTGGGGCGCATTTACACCCGTGACGAACAGTGGCCCCTGGTGATTCCGCTGCTGCACCGCGAGGAGCGCGGCATTCAGATTGACGCGCTGATTACCGATGAAGCAGAAGTGTCGATCATCTTCTCCTTCACCCGTTCGTACTTCATGGTCGATGTGGCGATTCCGGCCGAGTTTGTCGGCTTTCTCAAACGTATTTTGCCGGGCAAGCACGTCGCCGAGCTGTACACCTCGATTGGCTTTTACAAACACGGCAAGTCCGAGTTTTACCGCGCGTTGATTAACCACCTGGCCAACACCGACGACCGCTTCATCATGGCGCCCGGTGTGCGCGGCATGGTCATGAGCGTGTTCACGCTGCCGGGTTTCAACACCGTGTTCAAAATCATCAAAGACAAATTCTCGCCGTCGAAAAACGTCGACCGCGCCACGGTGATCGAGAAGTACCGCATGGTGAAAAGCGTCGACCGGGTAGGGCGCATGGCCGACACCCAGGAATTCGCCGACTTCCGTTTTCCCAAGTCCAAGTTCGACCCGGAGTGCCTGGCCGAGCTGCTGGAAGTGGCACCGTCCACCGTCGAGCTGGAAGGCGAAACCGTGCTGGTGCGCCACTGCTGGACTGAACGGCGCATGACGCCGCTGAACATCTACCTCGAACACGCCAACGAAGCCCAGGTGCTCGAAGCGCTGGAAGATTACGGCTTGGCCATCAAGCAATTGGCGGCGGCGAACATTTTCCCCGGCGACATGCTGCTGAAAAACTTCGGCGTCACCCGCCATGGCCGCGTGGTGTTTTACGACTACGACGAAATCTGCGCCCTCACCGAAGCCAACTTCCGCGTCATTCCGCCACCGCGTTATCCCGAAGACGAGATGTCGTCCGAGCCGTGGTATTCGATCGGGCCGCTGGACGTATTCCCAGAGGAGTTCCCGCCGTTCCTGTTCGCCGACATGCGTCAGCGCAAGCTGTTCAGCGAGCTGCATGGCGACCTGTACAAAGCGGACTACTGGAAAAGCCTTCAGGACGCGATTCGCGACGGCAAGGTCATCGACGTCTTCCCGTATCGGCGCAAAGAGCAACTGAACTGACTGCCCATGGCAGAGGCGATTTTCTCCCGTTCCTCGTGGCTTAACTCGCTGCATATGTCGACGCTCACCGTGAGGCTGTTGCAGGCCCACGGGCACGCCGCCGAGACCGTGCTCGAGGGCAGCGGCATTTCCACCGACGACCTGCGCGGCATGAAACGCCTGATCGGGCCCAGTCAGGAACAGCAGGTGTTCGCCAACGCCCTGCGCCTAAGTCCGCTGCCGGCGCTGGGCCTGCAACTGGGCGTGCGCACGCGCATTTCTGCTTACGGTTTGCTGGGTTACGCGCTGCTGTCGGCGCCCACCTTTGGGCAAGCGCTGCGCATTGGTCTGAGTTACCCGGTGCTGCTGGGCACTTACTTCAACCTCAGCCTGGTGCGCGAAGGCGACGTCGCCTGGTTGGTGGCCACCGGTTATGGCGAAGACGAAGCGCTGCGGCCGTTCAACGTCGAGCTGTGTCTGGCTTCGCTCAACGTGGTGTGCGCCGACTTGCTTGGCCAGCCGTTGCCGCTGGAGGCCGTGCAGTTTGACTACGGCGACACGCCTGAACGGCGTCAGGCCTACCGCGACTGTTTTGCCTGTGCGCTGCACTTCGACCAACCGCGTAACGCCATCGGTTTCGCGGCCCACTGGCTTGATGCAGCGCTGCCGCTGGCCGACCCGATCACCCACCAGGAAATGCTCGACCAATGCCGCCGGCAGAACGCCGAACTGGCCGCCAGCCGCGCCTGGCTGGAACGTGTGCGCGCGCTGCTGGCCGAGCGCTTGCAGCAACCGCCGAATCTCGACGAACTGGCGCGGCACATGAACTGCTCGGCCCGCAGCCTGCGGCGCTATTTGCAGCAACAACACACCAGCTACCAGCAACTGCTCGACGAGCTGCGCTTCAGTCGCGCCAAAGAGCTGCTGCAACAGGGCGACCTGCCCATCTACCGTATCGCCGAGTTGCTCGGCTTCAGCGAAACCGCCGGCTTGCGCCACGCCTTCCAGCGCTGGAGCGGGCAGCCGCCGAGTTATTTTCGCGTTTAGTTCTGGCGCTTTCTTTTCAAGAAATCGAGGCTAAAGCCTCTCCTATAGGGAACCGAAGCCGTCCTGTAGGAGAGGCTTTAGCCTCGAGCTTGTGATCTCTATTCGGCCAACCAGATTGGCCATTTCGATCCCCTTTTGGCCACTGCCAGCGTTCTCGTCAGTGCGGCTGCGTGCCCACAATGAAGGCACAAGAACACTGATGAGGTAGTGCCCATGTTGACCGTGTACAGCGACGATCACCGTCTTCACCATGGCCAGTCGGAACTGGTCGATGGCCAGCTGCAGCCCTGTTTCGAAATGCCCAGCCGTGCCGACACGGTGCTGGCGCGGGTGCAGCAGCAACAGTTAGGTGAGGTGATTGCACCCAAGGATTTCGGCCTGTCGCCGATAGCGCGTGTTCACGACGCGGCCTACCTGACCTGTCTGCAAAACGCCTGGGCGCGCTGGGCGGCAGAAGGCCACAGCTGTCACCTGCTGCCCTCGACCTTTCCCGGCCGCCGCCTGCGCCGCGACGGCCCAATTCCCCGCGCGCTGATCGGTGAGCTGGGCCATTACTGCTTCGATACCGAAGCGCCAATTACCGCTGGAACGTGGCAAGCCATCTACAGCTCCGCACAAGTTGCGCTGACCGCCCAGGACCACATGCGCCAAGGCGCGCGTACCGCTTTTGCGCTGTGCCGGCCACCCGGCCATCACGCCGGCAGCGACTTTATGGGCGGCTACTGCTTCCTCAATAACGTCGCCATTGCCAGCCAGGCGTTTCTCGACCAGGGCGCCAAGCGCGTGGCCATTCTCGACGTCGACTACCACCACGGCAACGGCACGCAAGAGCTGTTCTACAAACGCGGCGATGTGCTGTTCGCCTCCATTCACGGCGACCCGCTGGACGAATACCCGTACTTCCTCGGCAACGCCGACGAAACCGGCGAAGGCGAGGGCGCCGGCTGCAACCACAACTACCCGCTGGCGCTCGGCAGCGGTTGGGCGCAATGGAGCGCGGCGCTGGACGATGCCTGCGGGAAAATCGCCGCCTATGCGCCGGACGTGCTGGTGATTTCCCTGGGCGTAGACACCTACAAAGACGACCCGATTTCCCAGTTCAAACTCGACTCGCCGGACTACCTGAGCATGGGCAAGCGCATCGCCGCCCTCGGCCTGCCGACGTTGTTTGTGATGGAAGGCGGTTATGCGGTGGACGCCATCGGCGTGAATGCCGTGAACGTGCTGCAAGGTTTTGAGGCGGAGGCTGCCCATGCGCCGACATAAAATGCTTAGCCTGGTCGCCAGTGCCAGCCTGCTGGCCAGCGCCACGCTGATGGCGGCGGAGCCGGTGGTGCGTATCTACAACTGGTTCGACTACATCGGCCCGGACACCCTCAAAGGCTTCAAACAGGAAACCGGCATCGAACCCAAGTACGACGTTTACGACAGCAACGAAGTGCTCGAAGCCAAACTGCTTTCCGGCCATTCCGGCTACGACCTGGTGGTGCCCAGCGACAGCTTTTTGCCCAACTACATGAAGGCGCAGGTGTTCCAGAAGCTGGACAAGAGCAAGCTGCCAAATTGGAAAAACCTCAATCCCGAATTGCTCAAGGTGCTGGCCGCCAAAGACCCCGGCAACCAGTACGTGGTGCCGTACATGTGGGGCACCAACGGCATTGCCTACAACGTCGACAAGGTCAAAGCGATTCTTGGCGACGATGCACCGCTGGACTCGTGGGACTTGCTGTTCAACCCGGACATTCTCGCCAAGCTCAAACAGTGCGGCGTCGCCTACCTGGATGCGCCGACGGAAGTGATTCCCGAAGTGCTGCAATACCTCGGCCTGTCGCCCAACAGCCACAACCCCGAGGATTACAAAAAGGCCGAAGCGCACCTGAACAAACTGCGCCCGTCGATTACCTACTTCAGCTCGTCGAAGTTCGTCACCGACCTGGCCAACGGCGATATCTGCGTGGCGCTGGCCTGGTCGGGCGGCGCCATGCAAGCGGCGGCGCGGGCGGAGGAGGCGAAGAACGGCATCAAGATCGAATACCGCATCCCCAAAGAAGGCACCGCTGCCTGGTTCGACGTGCTCGCCATTCCCCGCGATGCGCAGAACGTTGACGAGGTACACGCCTTCATCAACTACCTGCTGCGCCCCGACGTGGTGGCGCCAATTTCGGATTACGTGGCCTACGCCAACCCGAACAAGGCGGCCGACGACTTGATCAGCCCGGCGTTGCGCAATAACCCCAACGTGTATCCGTCGGCGGAAATGCAGGCGAAGTTGTACAGCGTGGAGATGCTGCCGCCGGCGTTGGAACGGTTAAGGACGCGGACGTGGACGAAGGTTAAGACGGGGAAGTAGGGGGGGGGTTGGCTGGTGATGGTGGGGACTTGGGGGCGGTGTTCGACGCACCATTCTGGATCCCCGCGTGCGCGAGGATGACGGAGGTCTATCTTCACATCACCGTCATCCTCGCGAACGCGGGGATCCAGAATCTTTCAGGAAAAGCCACTCGCTCTGCCAACCGCCTTTACCATTAGCCCGATTCTGGATTCCCGCCTGCGCGGGAATGACGGTGATAGGTGGAAAACCTCCGTCATTCCCGCGAAGGCGGCGGTCCGACGATTCGGAATCCAGAATCTCTCAGGAAACGCCGCTCGCGCTGCAAAACCTACCCACCAACCCCCCCTTGATCCCAACGCCCCCCTGAGCCACGCTTCAACCTCCCCATCCCACCCGGAACCAACCGTGGTCCTACTCAACTGCGACATGGGCGAAAGCTTCGGCGCCTGGTCCATGGGCCTTGACGCCGAGGTCATGCCCTATATCGACTGCGCCAACATCGCCTGCGGTTTCCACGCCGGCGACCCCGGCACCATGCGCGCTACCGTGGCCTTGGCGCTGGAGCACAACGTGAGTGTCGGCGCGCACCCGGCGTACCCCGATCTGGTCGGCTTCGGCCGCCGTTCCATGGCCTGCTCGCCGCAAGA
>Ga0157370_10003432_pt1 | contig 18608 bp, 22 predicted proteins | sample C35metaG_FD_113463 | JGI IMG/M metagenome (GOLD analysis project Ga0157370, IMG submission 113463) | Corn rhizosphere microbial communities from Kellogg Biological Station, Michigan, USA - C3-5 metaG | ecosystem: Host-associated > Plants > Roots > Rhizosphere > Soil | place: USA: Michigan...
CAGGAAATGATCATCGGGCGAGGCCGCGAGGATTTCGCTCATTCTGGCGATGCGGGCGTCCAGGGTGTCGCGCTTCTCGCGGGCGGCGTCGACGACGCCATGGGTGGCCTCGCGGAACAGGCGCACCTGGCCCGACTTCTCGACGCCCGCGTCCTTTGCCAGATCGACCTGCACCTCGTGATAGATCACCTTCAGAGGCGGCAGGTCGTAACCCTCGTCCGAGAAGCCCAGGTCGCTCGGCCGCTGCACGAACAGGCCCCAGGACGCGATCCACAGCCAGAACTCCCGCTCCTTGTGCGGATGCAGGGTCAGCTGGTCCGCCTTTTCGCTGTTGCGGCGGAAGAAGCGGGTCTTGGCCTGACCCACGTCCATGATGTCGAGGAAGGCGGCGTAGGCCAGCAGTTCGACGTAGTCGTTGGGCGATGGGGTGGCGGTGGCGACGTAGCGATAGGCGACGCCCTTGCCCGTCCGGTCGGCCGCGCCGTCGGCGCTGAACAGCCGCATGAACTCGCGGAAGGTCTTGGACCCGCCGAACCCGCGCAGGCAGCTGGCTTCGTCCAGGCTGACCACCGAGAAGGCGTCCGGGTCCAGCTTGCCGTCGCGGATCGTCTCGTAGTTGGTCAGATACAGACCGTTCGGGTCCGTCGCTTCTTCGATGCGGCGGATGAAGGTGATCGTCAGCCCCAGCATGGCGGCGTCGCGAACGAACTCCTGACGCACGCCCAGAGGCGCGACGATCAGGCCCATCCCGCCTGACCGCGTCAGGGTCAGGCGCACGGCCTCCAGCTGGATCACGCTCTTGCCCAGGCCGAAGGCGGCGAAACAGGCACGGCGGCCGCCGGCGACCATCCATCGCACGATGGCGCGCTGATGCGCCTTCAGCAACGGATGGATTTCGCGGTCGTCGATCTCGAACCCGACGGCGGGCGGGGTGCAGGCCTTGCCTTCGATGAAGGCCTGATAGGGGTCGTGGAAGGCCAGCGTCATGCGGCTTCGTCCTTCAGATCGGCCGCCGCAACCGGGCGGGCCATGCGGGGGGCGGTTGGGGCGGCGGGCGCGAACTGCGCCAGCTGGGCACGGCCGGACGGGGCCAGGGACAGCCACAGGTGACGGCCGCAATAGGGGCTGCCGGGATGGATGCCGGCGTTGCAGACCATCGCCTCGCGACGGCCTTCGACCGTCACGGGCCAGCGGCATCCGCGCGTGTGGGCGATCAGGGTCTCCGGCGTGACGCCGGGCAGGGGCGACCAGGTCGGATGATCCGCAGGGAAGGGCTCGGCGGAAGCGACGGGCGCGGCGGCGACGGCGGCGACCGGTTCGGGCAGGGTCTTCGGCTCGCGCGGACGGCGTGGCGCGCGGGGCTTTGGGGCGCTTTCCGTCTTGGGCCGGGGCGGACGGCCGCCACGGTTGGGACCAGGGCGCGCGGGCGGGAAGGTCTCGCCGCTGCGGATCAGGATGCCCTTGACCGATCCCAGGCTCATGCCTTCGGCCGAGGCGATGGTGCGGGGGCTGTCGCCGTCACGGCGCGCCTTCAGGATTCTCGCCTCGCAAGCCATGTCGCGGCGCGGGTCGACATAGCCGGGGTCGCCCCGGCGCACGCGCACGTCGATGACCAGCGGCGCGGACTTCGGCGCGACGACCAGCGCTTTCCGAACGCGTTCGACGGCTTCCGAATAGATTTTCCGGCCCGCTAGGCCCGACGGCGACAGCTGCACGACGTGCACCGCCATCACCTTGGCGCACAGCGCTGCGGACCGGTCCTCGGGGTGCATCAGGGCGGCGGCCGCCAGCAGGCGCGCCCGACCCCGGCCGTCGCGCGCCTGGTGGAAGACTGTCTCGGGATCGACGCCGTATTCCGCCGACGCCGCGACCAGGGCGCGCGCGACCAGTTCGGCCGTCAGAGGTCCGGGATGCAGGACCGGGGCCGTCACGCCAGGTTCTCCCACAGCGAGACCGACAGATGGACCACGCAACCGGTCTGGTTCTCGGGGCAGACCGGCGCGGCGAACGCGACCTCCGCGACGAGTCGTTCGTTCACCCGCCAGACCCGCGCCGTCTTCAGGAATGTGGCGCCCTTCTGGGCCCAGCGCCGCAGGAACATCTGACCCGTCGCATTGGTCGCATACAGGACAAGTTCGACCGGCACTTCGAAGATGGTCGGCGGGCCGCTTGGCGCCGCGACCGTCGGCTCGACCTCCGCCCTGGCGTAGACGCCGGGCAGCGGCGGAACGGTCGCAGGCTGCAGGCCGCCGCGACGACCGCGCAGGACGGCCGCGATCGTCGGCTCCACCGGCGTGGTGGTGGCGACGGGCGGGACGTAGTCGGGACCGCCGCGCATCAGGCGGCCGCCTTCAGCGAGCGGGCCAGCATCGGGTCGTTGGCGGCGATCAGGGCGGCGGCCGGGGGCGGGCTGACGCTGTTGCCGGCCATGCGCGTCTGCGCCGTCTTGGTCAGCGGACGACCATCGGCCGTGCGGTCGATGATATAGGCCGGGGGGAAGCCCTGGGCGCCATACAGTTCGCGCGGCGTCAGCATCCGCATGCCGATGTCGGCGATCTGCCAGACCTCGCCGTCCACGATGACCAGGCCGAATCTCAGACGGCCCTGTGCCGACGCAAGCGGATTGGCGCGCTCGGCCTCGGTCGGCTGGCCGAAGTTTTCGCGCAGGAAGGCGACGACCTCGGCCCGACGCGAGCCCGGCTCTCCTTCCAGCGCTTCCAGCGCCAGCTGCACCGACCGTTGATGGCTGCCCGCCGCCAGGATGGTGCTGACCGGCGCCGTGGCCGCGTGACCGACGACGCCGGTGTTGGCCTGCTCCATGAAGGCCGAGGTCAGGCCGAACCGGGCCTTGGCGGTCGCCGTGTCCAACGGCTCGGCGCAGTCGGACGGCACGCCTGTCGCATAGTATTTGTCGATGCAGGCGGTCGCGACGTAGCTCTTTCCGCCAGCGCCGTCGGTCATGACGGTCGGGTGCGGTTCAGCCATGTCGCGACCGACGGCCGTCCCGAACTGGCGGCCCAGGTGCGCGGTCACCAGCCCGTGGCGGGGCGCGCCGGCCATGGCGGTGTGCAACGGATCGGAGGGATTTGTGCCGGTCGAGTTCTCGCTGAACTTGGTGATGTGCGCCAGGACAGGGGCCAGCGGCACGCCGCAGCCGGGGCGCTTCACGAAGCTGTTGGCCGTGACGGTCGGCAGGGGCTCGCCGGCGTCGACGCCGATGCTCCCCTCCCGGAACTTGGTGATGTGCGCCGCGCCCAGCTTCACCTCGACCTCGGCGATGCCGCCGGCCGCGACCACCGTTGCAAGAGGATCGGTGGCGGCCCGCACGCCCGCCGTGGCGGCTGACGACATGTCGACGCGAGACTGGAAGCTCGACGTCAAGGTTGGTTGGACCACCGCATAGTCGCCGCCGTTCGAGGCGGTGACGGTGCGCAGAGGATCCTCGGCGGACCAGCTGCGCTCAGGGTTCCAGGTGCCGTTGATGACCGGCACGATGAAGGGCGTCTTCGCCTCGATGACGAACTTCCTGATCCCCTTGGCGATCCGCTTCTGCGTCTTGGGCGCCAGCGCCTTCTTGCGGCCGAAGATCGACGGGCAGGGCAGGTTCCAGTCGATGATCTCCGCCGCCGCGCGCCAGGGCTTCATCGGCGCGTCGAACAGGCTGGGGGTCTTCAGCTTGGCGCGAGAGGTATGGGTCTTCTCGGGCCAGACGATGGGGCGGTCGTCACGGCGGGCGACCAGGAACAGGCGCTTGCGCGTCGTCGGCGCTCCATAGTCGGCCGCCACCAGTTCGCGCCACTCGACGGCGTATCCCAGGGCCTCCAGCTGGGCGACCCAGTGGCGGAAGATTTCGCCACGCCGTTCCTTGATGGGGCGGTTGTCTTCACCCAGCGGGCCCCAGTCCTGAAACTCCTCGACGTTCTCCAGGAAGATGCAACGCGGCTTCACTTTCGAGGCCCATTTCACCACCACCCACGCCAGGGCGCGGATCTTCTTGTCGGCGGGCTTGCCGCCGCGCGCCTTCGAATGGTGGGTGCAGTCGGGCGAGGCCCACAGCAGCCCGACGGGGCGCAGGTTGCCGTGCGCGTCCGAACAGGCCTTGACCGGATCGACCTCGAACACGTCGCAGCAATAGTGCTTCGTGCCCGGATGGTTGGCGGCGTGCAGGGCGACTGCGTTCGGGTCGTGGTTTACCGCCACGTCCGGATGACGTCCGGTCGCCAGGGTGATCGCCGTCGACGCGCCGCCGCCGCCCGCGAACAGGTCGACGATCATCTCGTTCAGCCCCAGGGCGTCGGGCGAAACGCCATCGCTCGCAGCGGCGTGTGCATTGGCGACGGTCATGCCCAGGCTCCGGTTTGGGTGAAGGCCGCGCGCGGGCGACGGGGCAGGGCGAGGTTGGCCAGCCGCTCGACCCCGCCTCGGTGCGATTGCGTCGTCGCGGACCGGTCGACGGCCGCGCTCTGGTGACAGGCGCAATAGGGGCCGGTCTGGGCCTTCGGCCGGGCGCAGAAGCCGAACCCGGCCGCCTTGGGATCGCCGATGGGCCATTTGCACTGCGACGGCGTCAGGGCGCTGATCAGGCCCAGATGCAGGGCTGGCAGGGCCAGCGCAGCCTGAACCTCGGACCGGCGTTCATGCCGTCGGTCCAGCAGCGTCGGCTTGGGCGGCTTGGCCGGTTTGGGTGGCGGAACCGGGCGCGGCGGTCTGGCCGGTCTTGGCGCCATTGATCGCGCACGAGCCGCGCTGGCCTTCCCGGCGAACTCGCCGGCATTGCGTATCGGCAGACCCAGGCGACGGGCCTGGCTGATGCACGCGTTCTTGCTGACGCGCAGCTTTTCGCCGATGCGGCGGAAACTGGTGTCGCGCTCGTGTTCGTCCACAATCACGCCCAGGCGCGCCGCAGACCACGTCGCGGTCTCGTATTGGGCCAGGCGCGTGCGCACGCCGGCGTAGTCAAAGCCGGACATGCCGACCCCCTGATATGGCGCCGGGCGACCGTGCCTCCCGGCCGCGCGGCTGTGTTCATTCTGGATGGACCCCGCCACCGACCAGGCGCGACGCCCCGAACCTCTGACGGGTTGGCGGACGTCTCTTGGGGTTTCGCGGGCCGTGGACCGGCCCTGCGGATTGGGCCGTTCTAGGCCGCCTCGCCTGCGGCCTCCCGGCCGCGAGCGGGAAGAGATGCTGCGCCGTCGGCCGGGGTTGACACCCGCGCGCCGGACGGCGAAAATTCGTGAAAATCAACAAGACCGGGCAAACCGGCGGTGATCACATGACCTTCCCCCGACATCGGCCGCCCTGCGGCCAGACGTTCGAGCTCCTTCGCCAGCGGCGTTCTGATGTGGACGAAGCCGGTCATGCGGCGGCCGCCTTCTGTGAAGGCACGTCCGAAGGCCAGGCAGCATCGGCAGGCCAGTTTGCGGCAAACCACCGCATCACCTCGTCATACTTCCCGGCAGTGAAGCCCGAGCCGTCGTCCAAGCGAGCGAAGAACCGCCAGTCGTTCGCTGCTCGGCGACCGACAGTAGCGAGCGACAAGCTAGTCGCCGCCGCGAACGCAGCCGCGCAGGTGACCAGATGATGTCTGAGTTCGTTCTCCATAGCGATGACAATAGGCGGATGTTTCCGCCTTTATCAAGCGGAAACATCCGCCACGACCTACGTCCGATTTTGGCGGATAAATCCGCCATGTCCCTGAAGGCGAATGTCGAACGTCGGCTCGAAGAGCTCGACATCAATCCTTACGAGGCCGCCAGAAGAGGCGGCCTAGAGCGAAACTTTGTTCAGGACATCCTTCACGAACGGAAAAGGACGGTGCGCGGGGACAACCTCGACAAGCTGGCCAAGGGGCTCAGCTGCGATCCTGCTGATCTTATCCCGTCGGCGCGCCGGCGGTCGGGCGAGCCGGAATATCGCGAGGTGGTAGGTTATGCTGGTGCGGATCCTGACGGCACGGTGCTGTTCGCCCACGGTCAGGGCACCGGCGATTTTGCGCCCGTTCCGCCAAATGGATCGCCGACGGCTCAGGCCATTGAGGTTCGCGGTCACTCCATGCCCTTCGTAGCTGAGGACGGGACGTTAGTCTGGTTCGACGAGCAGAAGGCCAAGCCAGATCGCGAGATGCTGGGTCACGTCGTGGTCGTCCAGCTGGACACGGACGAGGTGCTGATCAAACGGTTGCTACGTGGCTCCGAGGAAGGGCTGTTCGACCTGGAGAGCATCGCGGGGCCCGCCCGGCGCGATGTTCGGCCGGTTTGGGTTGCCCGTATAATCGCGATCATCCCAGCGCTCGAGGCGCGTCGGATCATTCGGCGCGGAGGAATGGCCGCCTAGCTCGAATGCTGGTGGGTGAAGCCCTTGCAGCGCCCGTCTTCAAACAGAAGGGCGTAGTGATAGCCGCCCGCCTGGTTGGTCTTGATCCATTGGTAGAGCACTTGGTTCTCGGCTACTGCCGAGATCGATGTCGGCGCGCCGACGACGGCCTGCACCTCTTCAGGGCTCTTCCCCGTCACGTCGCCGAGTTTCGCAAAAGCCCCTTGATCGTTTGAGAGACTAAAGGCGGCAAATACTCCGCCCACGATCACCACTGCCAGCACAATCCAGACAAAGCCCATAGCCGCCCCTCGCTCAACCGTCGGCTTAGCTTCTTTCGCCTTAACTGAATGGTCAAAGCGGATGTTCCCGCCTTCGTCGAATCTCGCTCGCTTCACAAAAGGCGGATAAATCCGCTTTTTCACATTGACAGGCGGATATTTCCGCCTTTACGCTTCACCTCAGATCGAGGGAGCGTCATGCACGACCTATCCAGACATTCGCAGCCGAGGACGACGGAATCGGTCGTAGCCTTCGGCGACCCGAGCGGGTGGCGTTACGAGGTGCCCGGCCTGGCATGCGCCGGTCTCGGCGTCATGGCGGCGCTCGCTGCGGGCTCGGGCGATAACGTCGAGCTCGGGGCCTTGGCGGGGATCGCCTTCGCCGCCGCCGCGGTCCTAATGGAAAAGCGGGATCGCCAGGCGCGTAAGCGCTGCGAGAAAGATCACGCCGCCTATCAGGCACAGCAGAAGGCCAAGCACCTTGTTTCTGCGAACCTCGCCTTCGGCCATGCCGTGCAGGCGACCGGCGCCGTCGACGTAGGGCTGCGAAACGAAGGGGTGGTTGATCCACTCGCCCATGCAGAACAACCCAAGACCGATGCCCAGCATCAGCAGGTGACTGTTCTTGGCGGTCGCCCCCACGCCCATGATGGCGACGGCCATGACGCACCCGCCCTTGTACCATTGCTGGATGTTGAAGTTGCCCATGGCGACGCCTCCCAACTGACAGACTGCGGCGGTTCGCACGACCTGTCGATTCCCCCTTTCGCGCCGGCTCCCCTCGGCGCGGAAACGCGCGGCCCGGCCCCCGCCCGACCCGCCGGGCCGCGCACCCCTGGGGCTGCGAAATGAGCCTCGCCGCACCGCATCTCGCAGGGGCGACAACCCTGGCAGGGTCTCAACTCCTGCAGGCCTCGCTTCTGGTTCTGGTCGCGGCCGACAAGGCCGAAGGTGGCGACGCTGTCCTGATCGGCGCGGCCGAGATCGCCCAGCTGCGCCGCGCCGTCTCGGCCGAGATCGAGAAGGGCGTGCGCTTCACCGAGGCCATGGCCGTTCAGGCGGACGACATTGTGCAGCTGTTCCGCCGATGAACGCCCGTCCCGCCATCGCCCGCCCGACGCTCGCCTGGGCCGCCCTCTGCTGGGCCGTCCGCCGCCCCCACGAGATCCTCTTCCTCGCCGCCCTGGTGGGCGGCTCCATCTGGAGCTTCACCCTGTGACCGACCCCGCATTCGCCCCGACGGCGGCCGCTTCCGCCCTGCACGCCATGGTGGCCGAGACGTCGCCCGACGTCCTGACCGCAACGGCCCAAGGCCGTCTCCGAAGCCTGATCGAACGCCTTGAACGCCTCGAAGAGGACAAGCAGGCCGTCATGACCGACATGAAGGAGGTCTTCGCCGAGGCCAAGGGCGAGGGCTACGACGTCGCGATCCTGAAAAAGGTCCTGAAAATCCGTGCGAGCGACAAGGCCAAGCTGCAGGAAGCGGACGCCATCCTCGACCTCTACCTCTCCGCCCTGGGCGAAATCTAATGGCTGACGGAGCCGTCATTGCAACAGCAGGGTCGGCTCCGCGGGCCGCCCTGTTCGACGATCTGCCGCCGATGGGCCCAACGCGCGCCGACAGCGACTTGGTTCAGGCCCGATACGAACTGCATCGTGCCCTCGATACCGGCGTCGAAGCCGACCGCGCGGCCTGGTGCGAGCGCTGGGGCGAAGCCCTGCTGGACCGTCTGACCCCCGCTCGTCGCGACGACTACGTCTCTCAGGTCTCGAACATCTCCTCCCGCGTCGCTCTGCGCGAACGCATGCCGAAGAAGCGTAAGCCCAAATGAAACTGACCATCGAACAGGCTGTCCTGCAGAAGGCGCTTCGCCGCGTCGTCTCGGTTGTGCCGCGCCGCAACACCATTCCGGTTCTCTCCAATGTTTTGATCGACGCCGAGACGGATGCCGGCGACGGCAGGGTCTGGATTGTCGCCACCGACCTGGACATGGAGGCCAAGATCGCGGTCGACGCCCAGATTGCGCGGCCGGGCCGGGTGACCATTGAGGCCGACCGTCTCAACAACATCGTCGCAGCGGCCCCGGCCGGTGCCGCCATTGATCTGGATTGGGAGCCCTCGCGCGATCCCCGCGTCCAGCTGGCCTTCGGACGGTCGCGTTATCAACTGTCGGCCCTCGCCCACGACGTTTTCCCGGTCTGGAGCATCAAGGATTGGACCCACCGCCTCTCGGTCACAGCTTTGGACCTGGCGCAGTTGCTCGACCGGACCAGCTTCGCAGCCAGTCAGGAATCTACCCGCACCTACATGCATGGCTGCTATCTGCATATTGTGTCGTTGCAGGGCGAAGTCCGGCTGCGGGCGGCGGCGACCGACACCCACCGGCTCGCCTACGCCGACGCAGTGTTCGAGGGCGACAAGGACATGCCCGGCGTGATCATCCCGCTGAAGGCGGTCGCGGAGTTCAAACGCGCCTTGGATGCCACGGTCGGTCCGGTGGAGGTGTCGGTGTCACGAGCGGGTATTCGCCTCAGCACCGAGAACTTCTCGCTGTGCAGCAAGGTCGTCGATGGCGCCTTCGTCGACTATGCGCGGGTCGTGCCGATCTCCGCCGATCATGAGATTGAGGTCGACCGGCGCCTCCTACACGCAGCCGTCACACGGACGGCCCTGGTGTCCACCGAACGCACCAAGCCGGTGAAGCTCAGCTTCGGCGACAACTCGATCCGGTTGACCGTCCTCAGCGAGACGTCCGACCATGCGGTGGAGGAGATTGATGCGGAGTTCAGTGGAGAGCCGTTCGAGGCGGGCTTCAATAGCCGCTATCTGATCGACGCCCTTCAGCAGACGGGCGCGGAGCGTCTGCATCTGATGATCCAGGACTTCGCCTCGCCCCTTCGCCTAGTGCCCACAGCCGACGACCCCGAAGCGGGCCAAGCCCTGGCCATCGTCATGCCGCAGCGGGTCTGACCATGGGCGGCAAGGTCATGACCATCGATCAGCTGGCGGTCGCCAGCCGACGCCTCCAGGTGCTGCGTTATCTCGCGGCCGCTGGCGGTCCCAAAAGCAGCACCGGCGTCATGCGCGCCATGGCGCCGCCGGATCAGTGGGGCGATGCCGAACGCCAGCGCGTCCGGTCCGCCCTGCGCACCCTCCGCACGGCGCGTTGGGCGGACACCGGCGACCAGGGCTGGTTCATCACCTCGGCGGGCTGCCAGGCCCTCGCAGAGGTCGACGCCGCCCACCACGCCCACTCAGCCGCCGCCTGATGCTCTGGCGTCTTCACGCCCTCGTCCTCTTCCTGACCGGCAAACGCCGGCTGCTCTGAACTGGAATATCCATGACCGACGCCCCCTCGGTTTCTCTCGACAATCCCACCCTGCTGACGCCATCGACCATCGTGCCGGGGTGGGGCGTCATCGAGTGGCCTGTCCCGACCAAGGCTGGCCACTATTGGTCTCAGCAGATCGCCGTCTCGCCAGGCACGGTGGATGAGGACGCCTTCGAGCCGCGCTCCGAATGGGAGGTCGTCTGGGTCTATGAGAACAGCCAAGAGCGCGCTGATCCCGATTACCTTCGGGTGTTCGTCCTCGGCGTCGAGCGCACCCAGTGCCTGAAAAACTTCAACTGGGGGCCGCCGGTCGCCCTCGACATCGACGTCTGGCTGACCCCCAAGGCCACGATGATGGTTCATAGCTTCGCCGCCGCGATGGGCGACAAGCTGGCAAAGGCCCAGGCAAAGCACGGCTATGCGGACAGCTGGGCCGCTGAGGGCTGGCAGGGCGATCTGATCACTCAGCTGCTCGACCATGTGCGCAAAGGCGACCCAATCGACGTGGCGGCCTATTGCGCATTCGCACGGGCGCACGGCTGGAGCATCGCGCCTGTCGTCCCTGTCGTATCGGGCGGCGTCTACGTCGAGGCCCAGAAACAACAGGCTGATTTCGCCGCCGAACTCGCGGTCGCCCGTGCCGCCCGCACCGCCCGCCAGCAGCAGGTCTACGCATGGGCCTTCCGTTGCTTCGGTATGGCCCATGCCACCGACCCGCGACAGCGCGGCCTGCGCATGCTCGAGGAAGCGATCGAACTCTATCAGGCGACCGACGGCGATCAGGCCAAGGCGCACCAGCTGGTGGACTTCATCTTCGCCCGGCCCAAGGGCGAGATCGGTCAGGAACTGGGCGGCCTGGGCGTCACCCTGCTGGCCCTCGCTGCCGCCGTGGGCAAGGACGCCGACGCGGAGGAGGCGACCGAGGTTGCGAGGATCCTGTCCAAGTCCCCCGAATACTTCGCCGCCCGCAACGCCGCCAAGAACGCCGCCGGCTTCGACGTCACAGCGCCGGAAGGGGCTGCCTAATATGGTCGAGGCATCCCCCAGCGTCGAGGCGGTTATCCGCGACGGGAAGATCGTCATCAGCATCGACGTCGACAGCTTGCCCGTCATCCTGTCGGGCGCCTGCGCTGCGACCGCTATCGATGGCCTGTTCAAGGTCACGGACGCGGCCGTCTTCGCCATCGAGGTCTGCCGCGCGCTGAACCAGGAAGCCGAGGACGGCACCACCCGCGTCCACGCGATGTTCGACAGCGCCTTCGACCACGCCATCAATCAAGGCGCCGAGGGCATCGAAGAGGTCGACGAGGACCAGTTCGAGGAGGAGGCATCTCGCCTCCAGGCCGAGGCGACACCCCCTAACCCCTGAAGGAACATCCTGATGTCAGTAGACCAGACCCCCGACCCCGTTGACGTCGAAATCGGCGGCCGCGTCCGCACGCAGAGAGAAGGTCAGGGCCGCACCCAGGCGCAGCTTGCCGACGCCATCGGCGTCACCTTCCAGCAGGTGCAGAAATACGAGAACGGCAAGAACCGCATCTCGGCGGCGCGCCTCCTGCGCATCGCCTTCTTCCTCCAATGCTCGCCCCAGGACCTCTTGGGCCCGGTGCATGGCGAGGCGGGCATGACCGAAATTACCCGCATGGCCGGCGATCCTGACGGCGCGGTCCTCGCGGCCGCCTTCAACGGCCTTCCCGCCTGGCGGCGCAAGATCCTCGCCACCCTCGCTCACGACATGCTGACCGCGTCGGATGTCGAAATCCGCAGGAGCGCATGATGCGATACCGCCGCAGGCTCCAGACGGCCGCGTCATGAAGACCTACGCTGACGATCTTCGGCGGGCGCGCCATTACCTGTCCGATCACGTCGCCACGTCGCGCCGGTCGCGGGCGTTCGACTTCCGCCAGCCCGGCACGTCCCACTATGCCTACAGCCTGACCTGGACCGGCGGGTCTCTCGCCTTGGCTGGCGACTGTGGCGAGTTGGTCATCACCCACTACGACGCCCTGCGCGACCTCAAGTCCGGCCTCCGTTGGGCGGCCGGGTCGGATTACGACTACCTCCTGTCCAAGACCAGCCGCCGTCAGACCTACGACGCGGCGGCGACGGCGCGCGAGATCATCGATGCATTGAACGACCGGGCTTTAAGAGCCCTTCACGGGTATCGCGACGAGGTGAGGGAGTGGCGGGCCAGTCGGTCAGACTACGCTGATGCTGAAGTCGATTGGTGGCTGTCGGAGCGGCCGGCGAAACCGTCCTGCCGCCGGGTAGACCCGTTGAGCTACCGTTCGGCCCGCGAGCGGGAGTGGATGGTCGGAGACTGGGAAGCGCCTGACGGCTGGGAGATGTGGTTGCGAGCGTGGGGCGCTGCCTCCGGCGGCGATCCCAACGACATTTTCACGCACGCGGGCCGTCTCGATATTCAGCACGAGATCGAAAGCCGCTGCGAGGAAAGGGGTGACGCCATCTCGCTCATACAGGAAATCGGGATCGCCGATTTCTATGGGGCGGAACGCTGGACCTTCCGTGATCTCCTCCAGATCGAATGCGTCCGCAAGGGCGCTCGTGAGGCTTTGGACGTGCTTCAGATGGAGGAGTTCGAGGCCAATCCCTATGGCTGGACCGAAACGAACTTCTGGGGCGGCACGCTGCCGCCACGTTCAGCCTTTGTGGATTGGATCGCCTTGACCCTGGTTCGGGAGGCAGGCTTCCCGGACGGGTTCGTCTGGGGGCAGAGCGCTTCCGGCCTGGCGCTTGAGGGGGCGGAGAGGATTCTGACCGAGGCGCTGGATGCGGCCAGCGGCGGCTATAATCAACCGCAGCACTTCGTCCACGTTCGCGGCCGCTATGGCCAGAAGGGGCTGGACTGGTCGCCTGAAGGAGCAGCGCGCATGACCGTCGAATGGCTCGCTGACGCCGATCTGTTCTGGACTACCGACGCCATGCCTGCCGTCGACGATCTGGACGACGACATCATCAACACCAGCAACGGCGATGCAGTCGGGCGACACCTTGAGGTGATCCCATGACCGGCAATCTTGGCCCCGCTACAGAGGCGCGCATCGCCGCAGCGTTCGAAGCCGCCTGCGTCATCACCGAGAAGGCCTGCGCGGCCGTCCTCGGCGTTGACGTCTCGACCCTCAGCAGCATGAATGAGCGCGGCATCATCCGGGCCGTCCGACGGGGTCGCCTGCCGGGCTACACGGAAGCCGATCTTCGCGCCTATCTCACAGAAAGCCCCGGCCCATGTCGGTCTACAAAAGAGACGACAGTCCTTACTGGCACTACGACTTCCAGATCAAACGTCGTCGGTTTCACGGCTCGACGGGCGTTGAAACGAAGCGCGCAGCAGAGGCTGTAGAGCGCAGGATCCGCGAGCAGGCCGCGAAGGGCGAGCTTGACGACGCCGCCCGCATGCCCCTCGACGTCGCGGCCGAGCGCTGGTGGGTCGAGCACGGACAATTTCTGAAGGGCGGCGACCGCCTGGAGGGTCGCATCGAAAGGGCCGTTACGGCAGTCGGGCCGTCCATGGCCTTAGGCGACATCACCACGGACGTCATGGCGCAGGCCATCCAGCGTCGTCGCAAGGTGGGCTTCACCAAATCGGCCGCCAAGGGCGCCAAGGTCTACTATCCATCGGTCAGCACCGTGAACCGGGACATGATCGACACCCTGCGGCCGATTCTGATCCGCGCCCGCGAGGTCTGGGGCGCGCAGCTGCCGGTGATCAAATGGGGTGCGCTCCGCAAGAAAGAGCCGAAACCCAAGCCCAAGGAGTTTGCCGCCGGTCAGCTTGACTTGGTAAAGGCCGAGGTTCGGCCGCACTGGCACGACCTGGTGCATTTCGCGGTCCGCTACGGCTGTCGGCTGTCGGAGCTCTTCTTCTCGCTGGACGCCCTGGACGTCGCGGACATCAACAACGCCAGGGTCGACCTGCGCGAACGCAAGGGCGACGACGACCACTCCATACCGCTGCTGCCTGAGGACGCTCGCATGCTGGCGGCGCGCCTCGGCCGGGCGCGTGACGCCGGTATCGACACGGTCTGGTTCCGGGAACTGAAGCCGCTGAAGTTCGGAGAGCCCAGGATCCGCGCGCTGAAACCGGGCGGTGCAGCGATCGCCATGCGCCGCGCCATGACGCGCTCGGGCCTGCGCGAGGCCAAGGGCATGAAGGGCGCCCACGCCTTCCGTCACCACGCCGGGATGACAGCGCTGCGTAAGACCAGCAACCTGCGCGCCGCCCAGCGGCTGCTGGGCCATGCCGACATCAAATCGACCATGGTCTACGCCCACGCGGTCGAGGAGGACGTCCGCGCGACCCTTGAAGCCGTGTCCCGAGATAGTCCCGAGCAGCGTCCTGAGGGGGATAAAAAACCGACAAGGAAACAGTCGTCTAAGGGTAGATGATCGGAGGCTTCATAACCCACAGGTCGGCGGTTCGATCCCGCCTCCAGTCACCACCTCTGCCAAAACTCGTCACGGCTGCGGCTACATGGGCAACTATCCGGTTCGCACAGTCACGCACGCCCCACGCGTCTCGACAACGAGCACCGGCGTTATATTTCGGTTGTGATGTTGCGCGCCGAAGGTGTGTGATATATCATTGTTATCAAGGTGTAGGGAGTGCGCAAATGCTTATCATCCTGGTCGCCGCGATCGGAATCCAGACCGCCTCCGCGCCGACGACAAACAAGGTGGAAGCCTCGTCTGACACCACCGCCATTTCTGATGTGTCTCCTCCTGAAACATCTGCTGATGCTCGGGTGTGTCGCATGGAGACCGTCACAGGTTCTCGTTTCAGAGTGCGAGTGTGCCGAACGGCGAGAAACGTGTCGGCGAACCGGTTGGGCAGCCAAGATATGCTGCGGCAGATGCAGGGACTTCCGGACCTGCCGCCGGCACCCACTTCACCTAATGGATTTTAAGTCAAAAGCTCTTGAGCCAGTGGTTGGCCACAGCCATCCATAAGTTGCAACCTGCGCCGTTGTGCTGCGTTTTCCGGTCGAGCTTTCAACCTTGACCGGAGTTTCGTCGTGACGATTCGAACCAAAGCCCTGATGGCGGCCGTCGCCGCAATGACGCTGGGTGCTGCCGCCTGCACCCAGGCCGAGCAGGAAAAGACCGAGGCGCACGCCGAGGCTGCGGCCGACAAGACGGCCGATGTCGCGTCTCAGGCCGGCGAAGTGATCGAGGGCGGTGCGATGAAGGCGGCGCAGGCGGTCGAGAGCGGCGCCGGCAAGGTCGCCGACAAGCTGGAAAACGAACAGGCCGAGGCTGCGGCCGAGGGCAAGCCCGGCGCGATCAATCCCGCGACCGACCAGCGCGTGCCGGCCAACAACAACTAAATTCGATCAGGCGGGGGGCGCCGCGCCGCCTTCCGCCAGGATCGCATCGATCAGGGTGTGGGCTTCCGGGCTTGACCAGTCCGCCTCGCCTCTCATGACGGCGCGAATGCGGCCCTGACGATCCAGGACTATGGTCTGCGGCATGGCGCCCTTGCCGGGGAACTCGAACGGCAGCTGGAATTTGGCGTCGCTGTAGAAGGGCAGGGGCGCGTGATCGGCCAAGAAACGTTTCGCCTCGGCTGCGGCGTCGGGCGTGGCGTCTACGTTGATCGGCAGGACGACCAGATCCTCGTTCGCCTCATAGGCCTTCGCCAGCGCCTGAAGCGTGGGCATCTCCGCCTTGCAGGGCGCGCACCACATCGCCCACAGGTTCACGACAACGACCTTTCCCTGAAAGGCCGAGAAACGAACGGCCGTGCCCGTGCGGTCGCGGAACGCGTATTCAGGCGCCGGTTTCGACTCGGCCGGGGTCGACAGCGCGGCCAGGGATCCGACCGCGAAGCGCGCCAGGTCGCTTTTTGGCGCCGCAGCGGCGGTTGTGGTCTGTTCGACTTGCGCCTTCTGGCGATGATTGGCGTATAGCGACATCGCCATGCCGCCGGCGCCGGCGATGGTGCTGACGACGACGACCGCGCCGACGACCGCCCAGATCGCCTTTCTTGAGCCGCTCATGACCGAAACACCTTCTTCCGACGCCAATCCATCCGGCGGTTCGACTGCGCCGGTGAAGCCCGCGGGTCAAGACATGTGGGGCGGACGCTTTTCGTCGCGCCCCGCCGAGATCATGCAGGCGATCAACGTCTCCATCGGCGTGGACCAGCGCCTGTGGCGTCAGGATCTGGCTGGATCGCGAGCCCACTGCCGCATGCTGGCCAAGCAGGGCATCATCGCGCAGGCCGATGCGGACGCGATCCTGGGCGGGCTGGAGGTCATCCAGTCCGAGATCGAGGCCGGGACCTTCCCGTTCCGCGACCAGTTCGAGGACATCCACATGAATGTGGAGGCGCGCCTCAATGAACTGATCGGCGAGCCGTCGGGCCGGCTGCACACGGCGCGCAGCCGCAATGATCAGGTCGCCGTCGATTTCCGCCTGTGGGTGCGCGACGCCTGCGATCGCTCGGTCGCGCAGTTGAAGGCGCTGCAGGCCGCGTTGCTGACGCGCGCCGAGCAGCATGTGGGCGACCTGATGCCCGGTTTCACCCATCTGCAGACCGCCCAGCCCGTGACCCTGGGTCACCATCTGATGGCCTATGTCGAGATGTTTGGCCGTGATGCCGGACGTTTCGCCGACGCCCGCGCTCGGATGAATGAAAGCCCGCTGGGAGCCGCAGCCCTGGCCGGTTCGCCATTCCCCATCGATCGCCAGGCGACGGCGGCGGAACTGGGCTTCGACAGGCCGATGGCTAATAGCCTGGACGCCGTGTCGGACCGCGACTTCGCGCTGGAAAGCCTGGCCGCCGCCTCGATCACGGCGGGGCATTTGTCGCGCCTGGCCGAGGAGATCGTGGTCTGGATGACGCCGATGTTCGGTTTCGCCAGCCTGCCCGACGACCTGACCACCGGCTCGTCGATCATGCCGCAGAAGCGCAATCCGGATGCCGCCGAACTGGTGCGGGCCAAGACCGGGCGGATCATGGGTTCGCTGGTCGCTCTGTCCACGGTGATGAAGGGCCTGCCGCTGGCCTATTCCAAGGATATGCAGGAGGACAAGCCGCCGGTGTTTGAGGCCTTCGACGCCCTGGATCTGGCCTTGGTCGCGATGACGGCGATGGTTTCGGCCCTACAACCCAACACCGAACGAATGGCCCAGGCGGCGGGCGCGGGCTTTTCGACTGCGACGGACCTGGCCGACTGGCTGGTGCGCGAACTGAACCTGCCGTTCAGGAAGGCGCACCATGTGACGGGGGCGGCGGTCAAACAGGCAGAGACGCTGAGCGTGGATCTGTCGCAACTGCCGCTGGAAGAAATGCAGAAACTGGAGCCGGGGATCACCGAAGCGGTTTACAAGGTGCTGACCGCCGAGGCTTCGTGCCAAAGCCGCCAAAGCTATGGGGGAACCGCGCCGGAACAGGTCCGTGCGCGCATCGCCGACTGGAGAGCCCGCCTGTGAAAAAATCTCTGATCCTCGCGGGCGCGCTCGCCCTTCTGACCTCCGCCTGCGGCCGGATGGCCGATCTGGAATCGCCGGTGCGCGAGACCGAGCGTGCGCCGCGCAGCAGCCGCGCGCCGGGGCTGCCCGAGCCGGCGACCATGAACCGTCCGTCCAGCAGCGTGCCGATCGACGGCGGCCCATCCAACCCGATCGGCGCCGGCGCCGCCCAGAACGACCCGCGGTAAGTTGCACCATTTCGACCTGAAGGACGGCGCCCTCCATGCCGAGGGCGTGCCGTTGGAGCTGATCGCGGACGAGGTCGGCACACCGGCCTATGTCTATTCGACCGCGACCCTGAAGCGGCATTACGGCCTGCTGCGCGCCGCCGCCGATGCGCATCGGGACGCTCTAGGCGAGGCCCTGATCGCCTTTGCGGTCAAGGCCAACTCCAACCTGTCGGTGCTTGCGACCCTGGCGAAACTGGGGTCCGGCGCCGACACGGTGTCCGAGGGTGAAATCCGTCGGGCTCTTGCTGCCGGCGTGCTGTCCGACCGGATCATCTTCTCCGGCGTGGGCAAGACCGATGTGGAAATGGCCTTCGCCATCAGCGTCGGCGTGCGTCAGATCAACGTCGAATCCGGCGCCGAGCTGGATCGGCTGATCGCCGTTGCAGCCATGATGGATGCGTCGCCGGCCATCGCCGTCCGGGTCAATCCGAACGTGGGCGCGGGCGGTCACGCCAAGATCACCACGGGCGGCAAGGGCGACAAGTTCGGCGTGCCGGTCGAGGAGGCGATGGACCTCTATGCCCGCGCCTCGGCCTCGCCCCATGTCACGCCGGTGGGCTTGGCCTGCCATATCGGCAGCCAGATCACTGACCTTAAGCCGCTGGAGGCCGCCTTCGAGGTCTTGGCGGACATGACGCGCAAACTGCGGGCGCAGGGTCATGCCGTGACCCGCTTGGATCTGGGCGGCGGGCTGGGCGTGCCCTATTCCGGCGGAACCGAACCGCCGTCACCTGCCCAATATGTCGCCATGGCGGCGCGGGTCCTGGAAGGCCTGGACGTCGAGGCGGCGTTCGAGCCGGGGCGGCTTTTGGCCGCCAACGCCGGCGTGCTGCTCAGCCAGGTGATCCAGGTCAATGAACGCTCGGACGGGCGGCGTTTCCTGGTGCTGGACGCGGCGATGAACGACCTGATGCGGCCGGCGCTGTACGACGCCTTCCACGACATCCAGCCGGTCA
>Ga0157370_10003434_pt1 | contig 18605 bp, 16 predicted proteins | sample C35metaG_FD_113463 | JGI IMG/M metagenome (GOLD analysis project Ga0157370, IMG submission 113463) | Corn rhizosphere microbial communities from Kellogg Biological Station, Michigan, USA - C3-5 metaG | ecosystem: Host-associated > Plants > Roots > Rhizosphere > Soil | place: USA: Michigan...
ATCCGGATTATCAGTATAATGATACTCGGAAGTTTCATTATCCCATAATTTGTGCAGGTTGTATTGTTCAGTAATACTATCGGGATTAAAATGGGCTGATTCATTGTGATCAACATTTAATAAAAGAAGTTTAGCGCCTAAAGCATGGACAAAAGATTTTATGGTATCTACGGGGCTGCTTTCACTTACCTCTTTTAAGTCGCAGCTTAGTACCACGTTTTTTATAGTTGTGTAATTGGATTCGTTAGGGATTACCAGAACGGGTACGGCGAGATTTTTGGCGATGCTTATCGTATTGCTGCCAATTAGTGCTGTAAGTCCTCTACTTTTTCCGGTGATACCGATTACTACAAACGGATCGGCATATTGCTCTGATAGCTCTTGCAGACCCATTATTAAAGGATTGTCGTTAGCATGAACTTCAAAGGAGGCATCTGAGGTGCATAAATCTAAAATTGCTGCTTGTAAATTTTGAAGAGAGTTTATGCTCTTTTCATGTAAAGCATGAGCATCTCTATTTTCGGGGAAAGGAATCTCAGTAGCAGTAGGCAACTCATATGAATGATATAATACGATTTGCTTTACACTAAGCTGTGTACTTAATGATGCTGCATACCTTGCTGCATTTAATGCAGATGCGGAAAAATCAGTTGCAATGATGATGGTTTTCATAGATCAGCTCTTGATTCCTGCTGTTTTAACAAATGTTACCTGCTAAATGTTTTGGTTTTCAAAAATCACAGACTGTGTAATTACTCAGTCTGTGAGAAACTTATACCTACTTTTTGTGAATAAAATTTCACAGGTATGTGAAATAAACTGTGAAATATTTACAAAATGGTTTACAACTAGTTAAAGTATGGTTCATGAATTATAATAAGTCTGTAAATTCATATCATAGTATTTAATCAAACATTTATTGTGTTTAATTTAAATTATATTTTATGAATCTAAGATGCCTCTTATGTTACTTAATGTTAATAATATTAAGTAGCTGTTCCCGCCAAAGGAATTTAGTCTATTTCAGCGATCTGAAAGGAACGAATGAAATTAGTTCACAGGTTTTAGAAGCAGGGGAGCCTACCATTCTTGAGAATGATGTATTAGGTATTACTGTTAATAGTACCAGCCCCGAATCAAATATTTTGTTTGCCCCTGTTCCTGGCAGTCCAACCATGGGTGGAATGTATGAAAGAGAAGGGTATAGAGTAAATAAACAAGGTTATGTAAAGTTTCCGGTTATTGGACAAATTAAACTACAAGGTTTAACAGTAGGCCAGGCACAGGCACTTATGGAATCGGAACTTAATAAATATGTGAAGAATGCCATTGTAAATATCAAGTTTATGAACTTTAAGGTTACAGTAATAGGTGAGGTTAACCACCCATCAACTTTTACGGTAACCAGTGAAAAAATAAATCTGCTTGAAGCATTGGGATTGGCAGGTGATATGACGCCATACGGTAAAAGGGAAAATGTTTTACTTATAAGAGAAGTTGATGGACAGAGGAGAATGGAACGTGTAAACCTTAATAGTAAAGATGTACTTAGCTCGCCATACTTCTATTTGAAACAGAATGACGTAATCTACGTAGAACCTGATAAAGCAAAATCGGTTGAGGTAAGTAATAATAATAGGCTAATGCCTCTGATAGTTGCAGCTATATCTGCTGTTGCTGTTTTGGCTACAACTTTTTTGAACAAGTAAGGCAGTGTTAATCTTTTAAACTTAAAGAGATGGCTTTTAATAAACAAACTCCGATAAATAGCCCTGATTTGAAGGTGCAGATTATGAAATATGCTAAGTATTGGTATTTCTTTGGGCTTGCATTGCTTTTAGGCCTTGGTGGCGCATGGCTGTATCTTCAGGCTACTGTAGCTAAATATAAGGTAACCAGTACTTTGCTTGTTCAGGATGATTCAAAAGGTGATGGTTTGTTGAAAGGAACTGCTTTTAGTGATCTGAATATGTTTAAGACTGCTAAAACCGTTGACGACGAAATGGAGGTTATGAGGTCAAGGGACTTGATTTTTAAGGTGTTGACTGATCTTAAAATGAATGTACGCTATCATTACAAGCTTCCGTTGAAGATGAAAGAACTATATGGAAGGAATTTACCGATGGAAGTGCTTGTTGAAAAAATTACTGATAAAGCACATGCCTTAAAACTTACCTTAAAACCTATTAATAATGATCAGTTTATTTTAGGTGAAGAAGGTAAACAAACAATTTACCGGTTTGGCAATAAAATTACACGCCCTCAATTCAGTATTGTGGTTGAAAAAGGACCTGCCTTTGATGCTACAGGTAAGACAGTGCATTTCGGTTTTGTAGATCTATATCAGTTGGCTCAGGCCTACAGCACTAGTGGCCTGGTTATACTACCTGTAGTTAAGGATGCAAATACTGTTTCGCTAAGTGTTATGGATGCTATACCAGAACGTGGTGTAGATATGTTGAATACATTGATCTACAGATATAACCAGGAGAATGTGAGCAATAAGAATTTAATGGCTTTAAACACTATTAAGTTTATTGATGGTAAATTAAAAATGCTGACCAGTAATTTATCTGGTGTTGAACAAGACGTAGAGAACTACAAAAGGAATAATAGAATTACTGAACTAAGCGCTGATGCGCAGATGAACTTACAGTCGTCTGGGAATTACAATGATCAGTTATCGACCAGTGAAGTACAATTAAGCCTTATTCAGTCTATAATTTCTTATTTGAAAAATGCTGATAGTGAGTTTGAATTGGTTCCCAGTACTCTGGGCTTAAAAGATCCGACTTTATTAAGCCTTACCGAGAAATATAATGACCTGCAAATAGAAAGACAAAGACTGTTACGAAACAACAGTGTAAGTAATCCTTTGGTTATAAATCTTACAGAGCAATTAACCAGTTTGAAAGCCAATCTGTTAGAGAACCTTAGCATGATACGAAGAGGGTTAACTTTAGAGAAAAATAAGTTGAATAGTAAGTCTTCTCAATTTGCTGCTAAATTAAACAGCGTACCAGTAATTGAACGTGGATTGCTGGAAAGGAGTAGAGAACAAAGTGTAAAGACAACACTTTATCAGTATCTGCTTCAAAAAAGGGAGGAAACAGAGCTTTCGTTATCTGCCACTATACCTACATCGCAGATCATAGACAGACCGGCTTTTAACCCGATTCCGGCAAAACCAAAAGTGCAAATGATCTATATGCTTGGGATGATGGCTGGATTATTTGTTCCGTTTTCCATAATCTATGTTAAAGATATATTGAATAATAAGGTTAAAGATATTTATGATATTGAATACATAGCTGTAAACGGAAAAATTCTTGGGGAGCTTAGTCATAAGGCAATTGGAGAATCTATTGTTGTGCATAAAGATAAAAGCACCACTATTTCTGAACTGTTCCGATATATAAGATCGAATCTGCAATTTATGAATACGAATAAGAACAACAAGGTTCTTTTAGTAACATCTACTACAAAAGGGGAAGGCAAAACATTTTTTAGCATCAATCTGGGCATCACATTGTCGCTGGTTGAAAAGAAAGTCGCAATTCTGGAATTTGATTTACGGAAACCAGATTTGTTGAACAACATGAACATGCAAATGAAATTGGGCTTATCTGATTACCTGAAATCGGAAAACGTGGTTATAGATGATATTTTGACAAAATCTCCTCAATCTGATAATTTGTATGTGATTGGCTGCGGAGAGATATCAGACAGTCCGGCAGAGATTCTGATGAGTCATAAATTGAAAATTCTATTCCATGAGCTTAGAAAACGGTTTGATTATATAATTGTAGACACTTCGCCGATTGGTCATGTAGCTGATGCATTTACATTGGCAGAATACGCAGATTCAAGTATTTACCTGGTTAGATACAATTATACCAACAAGGCTGATCTGGCAATATTTGAAGAAATATGTGAGAACAGGAGACTGGTAAATCCTATGGTTGTATTTAATGATGCCAAGAAAGAGAATAAGAATGCTTACCGCTATGGTGGCTACGCTTATCCTGGTTAGGAGCTAATAGGTACTAACGATTAGTGAGGGGGATTAGGTGACAGATCGGTAGATAGAAGGCCGATATATTCAAAAAAATGGACTGTGCGGAACTGAATTTTTCTCTAAAACTACAAAATATCATGTAAGTGAGGTAGCGAAGCTATATCTGACCACTATCTAATTAATAATCTCAAACAAATTATGGAAAATCTGCCAACTATCAGAACCAACATGCCACGCAGATGGTATGTGATCTACACCCGCCCAAGATGGGAGAAAAAAGTGGATGAATTGCTTAAACTACAAGGGATAACCAGCTACTGCCCTACAAGGAAGGTAAAGAATAAGTGGGCAGACAGAGTTAAAGAAGTAGAGATTCCAATATTTAACTCATATGTTTTTGTATTCATTAATCCCAGGGAAGAGCTTAAAGTGAGGGTTACTTTGGGGGTATTGAACTTTGTTTATTACATGGGAAAACCGGCACAGGTAAGGGATAATGTTATAGAAGAGATAAAGCATTGCCTTGAAGTATTTCCGGATACTGAGGTGTTGGCAATGCAATATTTAGAAGTTGGCGACAGAGTTAAAATAAAAGAGGGCCTGATGAATTTGAAAGAAGGCAAAGTGCTTAAAATTCAGGAAAGAACTGTGGTTGTGGTAATAGACAGCCTGAATTGTGTTTTGACCACTAAAGTTGCGATCAATAGTCTTGAACTGATTAACTAAGACAAACTTTATAGAATTATGGTACGCTTAAAGGAACTGGATGTTTTAAGGGGAATTGCTGCGCTTAATGTAGTTGTATTTCATTATACATCTAAGTTCAGAATGAATTTTGGCCATAATTATCCTGCAAAATTTGACTGGGACTTAGGTCGTTATGGAGTTGAACTGTTTTTTATGATCAGTGGCTTTGTAATCTTTATGTCGCTTCAGGGAAAAACCTCATTGGAGGATTTTGCTTATAAAAGATTCTCACGACTGTATCCAACTTATTGGATTTGCGTGTTTATCACATTTCTAATCGTAAATCTTTCGCAGGACCCTAAAATGGAACCAAATAGCTTCTCGATTCTCTTGATGAATATGAGCATGTTACAAGGTGTTTTTGGGATAAAGAATGTAGATGGGGCTTATTGGTCTTTGATACCTGAGTTGTTTTTTTATGCCTTTATGGGCGCGCTGTTTCAGCTCAAAATGTTAGGCAAGGTGAGGACAATAGCAGTGATATGGTTAACACTAATGATTAGCAATAGCTTATTTAAACTGCCTTTTGGAGCCTATGTGCTTAATTTACAATATGGGATGTTTTTTTTGGCCGGAATTCTTTTTTACAGAATTAAATTTAAGGAAGGCGATTGGCGCGAACATATTTTAATAGGTTTTTGCTTTTTGGCTGGAGTAATAGAGAATCCAACTCTGATTTGCCTTGGTGTATTCTTTACAATATTTTGTCTGTTTTATCTATTTGTTTACGATAAGCTTAAGGTGTTTGCATGGAAGCCCTTTGTATTTCTTGGTTATATTTCTTACCCGCTCTATCTGCTGCATCAAAACATTGGTTTTGTGCTGATGAGAAAAATAGGAAAGTATATACCTAATGAATTTCTGGTTATTCTTATAGGGATTGTTTGTATGATAACTGTGGCGTGGCTGGTAACGCGGTTTTTGGAAAAACCAATACTTCATTTTTTAAGGAACTACAGGTTTAGTAAACCTCGGTATTCGGGTTCCTTTCAGAAATAAATCATTTAGATGTCTTTACGGAAGAAAACAATTTCAGGGTTGATCTGGAATTTTACGCAGCAGTTTAGTGTGCAGCTAATTGGCTTTTGCATTACAATTATTCTGGCAAGGATTTTACTTCCTGCAGAATTTGGCCTCATAGCAATGCTAGCTGTATTTATTGCAGTAGGTAACTCTCTTTTAGAAAGTGGTTTGGCGTCGTCACTAATAAGATCATCGGATCTTGGACAGGACGACTATTCAACAGTTTTCTTTTTTAATCTGGGTGGCAGCATCGTTTTATATGGCATTATTTACCTTATTGCGCCGTTGATATCATCATTTTATCATCAAGACGTACTTACACTGATTCTTAGGGTTTATGCGCTGGATTTTATTATAAATGCTTTTTATGGCGTGCAGAACGCACGATTGACAAAGGAGATGAATTTTAAAACGCAAATGAAAATTCAGATTCCAGCGGTATTGATAGGAGGGTTGCTCGGTGTTTTTTTAGCATGGCAAGGCTATGGCGTGTGGAGTTTGGTTTGGATGGGATTATTTCAGTCTTTTTTATCAACCGTAATGCATTGGATTTATTCAGGTTGGGCGCCCAGTTTAGTGTTCAATAAAGAATGTTTTAAGAAGCACTTTTATTTCGGTTATAAAATGACCCTGACAGGGCTACTTGATATTCTTTACAAAAATATATATGTATTAATCATTGGTAAATTTTATTCTGCCGCACAATTGGGATTTTACTCACGGGCTGATTCGGTTAGCCAACTACCAATAGCAAACATATCGGCAGTAATAAATAAAGTAACCTATCCGATGTTTGCCTCCATATCTGATGATGATGTGAGATTAAAAGGGGTGTACAAGAGATTAATGCAACAGGTTATTTTCTGGAATGCCCCGATCTTAATTTTTCTGGCAGTAGTAGCTGAACCATTGTTCAGGTTTCTACTAACCAGCAAATGGGTGCCGGCAGTACCCTATTTCCAAATTCTATGTCTGGCGGGTGTTATGTACCCATTACATTCATATAATTTAAATATTTTAAAAGTAAAAGGCAGGAGTGATCTTATCCTGAAACTTGAGTTTATAAAAAAATCGATTTGTGTAGTTGGCATTTTGTGCGTGTTCCCTTTTGGAATTTATGGGTTGCTATATTTTCAGCTCATGTTCAATTTTTTGGGTTATTACATTAACTCTATTTATAGTGGACAACTTATCAATTACCCGATTCGTGAGCAGATTGGTGACATTGTTCCAATCATTGCCACATCTGTATTTGCAGGGATATTATGCTTTCTTGCTGATATGCTATGTTTCAGCTCACTTCAACTATTAGATATTACCAGAATTATAATAGATGGTCTGTTTTTCTCATTGATTTATCTGGCCAGCAGTTCAATTTTAAAGCTTGCACCAATTCATGATTTTAAACAATTAATCCTAAAGAGATGATACCTGTAACCAAACCTTTTCTACCAAAAGTTCACGAATTTGAAGAGTACATTCACAGTATTTGGGAACGCCAGTGGCTTACTAATAATGGCCCGCTTGTAAACGAACTTGAACTTAAACTTAAGAGCTATTTGGAGCTTAAGCATTTGCTGTTTGTTTCGAACGGCACCATTGCATTGCAAATTGCTATTAAAGCTCTGGGCTTGACTGGAGAAATTATTACAACACCATTTTCTTTTGTTGCAACAACAAACAGTATTGTTTGGGAGGGTTGTAAACCTGTATTTGTAGATATTGATGAGGAGACTTTTAATATAGATCCTAAAAAGATTGAAGCTGCAATAACACCTCAGACTTCTGCAATTCTCGCTACTCATGTATACGGCAATCCGTGTGATATTGATGCAATACAGGAGATAGCGGACAGGTATTCGTTAAAGGTAATTTATGATGCAGCACATTGTTTTGGTACTAAATACAAAAATAAATCGGTTTTTGCTTATGGTGATGTAAGTACAACAAGTTTCCATGCGACTAAAGTATTCCATACAATTGAAGGGGGCGCTGTTTTTACTCAATGTCCGGAATTACTTAAGAAAATGGCTTTGATGAGAAACTTTGGCCATGATGGACCGGATGAATTCTCGGAGCTTGGTATAAATGGGAAAAATTGTGAGTTTCATGCTGCTATGGGCTTGTGCAATTTGAAAGAAGTTGATGAAATTCTGGATAAGAGAAGATTGCTATCATTCTATTATTGGAAAGCACTAGGTGATCTGGAAGCCAGGTATCCAAAACTTAATGGGAACCTGGATTATAATTATGCTTACTTCCCTGTGCTTTTTGATAGTGAAGATTTGATGCTGCGGTGCTTAAAGGCTCTTGAGAATGAAAAAATTTACTGCAGAAGATATTTTTATCCATCACTTTCTGAATTGCCTTTTGTTACATCGACATATTTGCCGGTGTGTGATTCTATTTCAAAAAGGATTCTTTGCCTGCCTCTGTATCATACTTTAACATGTAGTGATCTGGATTTAATTACACGGGTGATTTTAAGGGTGCAAAATTACGACCGACCAGTTGTAAATGGAAAACTGAATCATACAATTCCTGTAAACAACCTTCAACCTGTATTCGCCGGTTTACAAAATGGCGCTATTTAACTGCTTATTTAACAAAAAATAATATGTCTATACCTACATCTGAATTAATGGTATCAGTTTGCTGTATTACCTATAATCACGAAAAGTATATTGCTCAAGCTTTAGATGGTTTTTTGATGCAGAAAACCAATTTCAAATTTGAAATTCTAATTGGGGAGGATGGTTCAACCGATGATACAAAGAAAATTATTGAAGATTACTGTAACCGGTATCCTGGGTTGGTTCAGTTGATTAGCCATAGCCCTAATAAAGGGGCAATAAGAAATCAAATTGATATTTTGGGAAGGGCTAAGGGAAAATATATTGCAATGTGCGACGGAGATGATTTTTGGACAGATCCTACAAAACTTCAAAAGCAAGTAGATTTTTTAGAGAATAATGAGGACTATGTGATTTGTTGTCATTATAGTAAGGTTATTGACGATTATGACAATCTTGTTTATGTGAAAGATGCTCCGGTTAGCCTGGAGTTTCAATACAATGATGTTTTACTTGGTAAAAGAGAGGAAACCAGAATTTGCTCATTGATGATAAGAAACATTGCTGAAGCAAAGGGTGCGCTTGAAAAAAGTTGGTTTTTAGATGCTTATGGTGCTGATACACTTTTTAAGCTTTCTGCACTGGCAAATACCGGCAAAAAGATTTATGTATTGCCCGAGGTTATGGCTTGCTATAGATTACATACTGGTGGTATCTGGAGTATGATAGATCCTAAGGTTAGGAAATCAAGAATGGTGAGTGATTTTAATTTAACAATTAAGAATTTCAAATATTCTTCATTTCAAAAACGGCAATTATTCAAAATCTACCTTAAACAATATTTTTTGTTTGATATAAGGTATTTGAAATTCAATAATGCATTTCAAACAATTACCACCTTATGGTAAGGAAACATAAACTATTTTTTGCCATAAATACTCTTAATGGAGGTGGGGCAGAGCGTGTAATTTCGAACCTTGGCAACTACTTTTATAACAAAGGTTTCAGTGTTACAATGGTTTGTTTGAATGAAGCTAAACCAGCTTACTACCTGGAACAAGGAATAGAAGTTATTTCTCTGGTAAAGAATGTACGAAGAGAGCAGTTCCTTTTTAGGTTATGGTATGGAGGAGTTACTCTTTTTAAGTTACTTCATCTGCTGCGCAAAGAAAAACCTGACTGTGTTGTGTCGTTTATGACTTCAGCCAATTTATGGATGGGGCTTACCTGTAATATTTTGAGTATTCCGTATTTGGTTTCTGAGCGTATTACTCCGGATTATACTGTAAACCAGCTTAACCATTTTTTAAGATGGTTATCTGCAAAGGTGTATAGCAGATCTAAAGCTATTGTTGTACCCTCGAAAGGAATGATTGATGGGTTTAGAAAGAACAAGTCTTTTAGAGGGGTAAGCAATTTTGAGGTGATAAACAATCCTGTAAGCAAGTTTGCTTCTGCTTGTGTAGATAGTGTTTATCCACGCAAATTCATTCTTAGTGTAGGAAGGTTAGATCGTCAAAAAGGATTTGATCTGTTGATTAAAGCTTTTAAAACATTACAATTTCAGGATGTGGATTTATTGATTTCGGGTGAAGGAGCTGAACGTAAAAATCTGGAAAGCCAAATAGAAGATTTAAAGCTAAAGGATAGAGTGAAATTGATTGGACACCAAAAAAACCTTCAGGATTATTATACACAGGCAGAAATGTTTGTTCTTTCATCGAGAAATGAAGGTTATCCAAATGTACTGGTAGAGGCTATGAGTTTAGGCTGTGCATGTGTGGCTACGGATTGTGAATTTGGGCCCGCAGATATTATAGAGAATGAAAAAAATGGTTTGCTGGTTAAGGCAAATAGTATAAAATACCTTTCTGAGGCAATTAACAGGACTATGAGCGACCCTGTTCTTAAAGTTAAAATGTCTGAAAATGCTCAATTAATCAATCAAACGAATTCCCTTGAAAACACTTTCGCAAAATGGGAAAAGTTAATACTAAATCATATTTAAATCCACAGCGATTTATTCATCCCTTCATTAAGCTTACCAAATATTAAAATCTTAAAGATATGAATATACCTTTCTCCCCTCCATTTATTGATCAGGCAGTGATTGATGAAGTTATTGATTCACTTCGTGCTAACTGGATCACCTCGGGACCAAAAGTTAAGGCCCTTGAATATGAGTTGTTGAATTTAACTGGATCTAAAGCTACCGTGTGCGTGAACTCCTGGACATCTGGGGCTATCATGATGTTAAAATGGTTTGGTATAAGTGACGGGGACGAAGTTATAGTGCCTGCATACTCATACTGTGCTACCGCTTTGTGTGTTTTGCATTGCGGTGCGACACCTGTTATGGTTGATATTTTAGATGATTTTACTATTGATCCGGATATTGTAAGGAGTAAAATCACTTCTAAAACCAAAGCAATAATAGGTGTTGATATTGCCGGGCTGCCGTGTAATTATAATGCATTAAGAGAAATTGTAAATGATCCTGAAATAAAGGAACTATTTAAGCCAGTTACAGCAAAACAATCGGAATTAGGAAGAATATTATTAATGTCGGATGCTGCACACTCCATAGGCGCAACTTATGAGGGGTTACCTGCAGCTCAGAAATGTGACGTTACTGTTTTTTCTTTTCATGCCGTAAAAAATATTACGACTGCTGAGGGAGGCTGTATCTGTTTGAATTTACCCCCACCTTTTGATAATCAGGAAGAATATAGTTTCCTAAAGCTGTTTTCGTTAAATGGACAGAATAAAGACGCATTTGCAAAATCAAAAGGAGCTAACTGGCGTTATGATATTCTTTTTAAAGGATTTAAAATGAATATGCCTGATATCTGTGCTGCAATTGGCCTGGCTCAGGTAAGACAATACAGCAATACTTTGCTGCCTTTACGCAAAAATATATTTCTAAAATACTGTGCAGCATTTAAATCTTATAATTGGTTTATTGAACCAACCGGGCAAGATGATACCAGAGAAGGTTCATATCACCTGTTTCCATTACGCATTAAAGGGATTACAGAGGCTGAAAGAGATCAGATTATAGAATGCCTGGTGAATTGGGGCGTTATTGTTAATGTTCATTTTATACCAATGCCAATGCTTACATATTTTAAAAGTATTGGTTATTCTATTGAAAATTATCCTAACAGCTATAAGCAATATTCATGCGAAATCTCACTACCTATATATCCGCAACTGTCTGAGCCGGAGGTTGAATTTATTATAGAATCAGTTATAGGGGCTGTTCACCAGATTATTGAAGTCAACAAATTGGTTAAAGTGTTGTCATAAAGTTGTATAGCATGAATGCGAAAAGGGTGTTTGATGTAGTCTTCTCATTGGGGGGGATGTTGTTCTTGTCGCCGCTGTTTATTGTGGTTGTTATTCTTTTAAAGTTAGACTCAAGAGGAAGCATTTTTTACAAGCAGATAAGGGTAGGTTTAAATCAGAAAAACTTTGAGCTGATTAAGTTTAGAACGATGTATACCGATTCTGATAGGGCAGGCTTGCTAACAATTGGAGATCATGATTCCAGAATAACAAGAGTAGGGTGCTGGCTAAGGAAATATAAAATTGATGAGCTTCCTCAGCTTATTAATATTTTGAAAGGAGAAATGAGCTTTGTGGGACCCAGACCGGAAGTACTTAAATATGTAGCATTGTATGATGCATCTCAAATAAAGGTGCTAAGTGTAAAACCGGGTATTACAGATTGGGCATCTATTCAGTACATAGATGAGAATCAGTTGCTGGCAACAGTAGAGGATCCTGAGAGTTTTTATATCAATACGATTATTCCTTCAAAAATTACTCAGAACCTGAAATACATAGATCATCATAACATTTGGGTTGACCTTAAGATCATTTCCTATACTTTGAAAAGTATCATTAGAAGATGAAAACGTTAAAAGTTCTAGACTGGCCATCCAAGAGATTTTATGGCGAAACACATCATTTTTATCGCTGGAAAAAGAATCTTCTTGAACACGACTTGAAAGTTGAGTTTTATTACGACCATAAAGATAAAAGATTAAAGGGAGCTGATTATTTGCTGTTGCACTCGCGGTATTTTGCAGATGGGTGGCAAAACATACATACCAGGACTTCAAAAAATGAAGATGAACTGATTATGTATTTATTGGAGATGAAAAACACGGCAGGTAAACTGATATGGTTTGACGCTGCAGATTCATCGGGATCCAGTGATTTTCCAATTATCTCTTTTGTTGATGTTTTTATGAAGAAACAGCGACTTAAAAATCTTGATTATTATACGGATTTGAATGCAGTAAATGATCTGAGGATATGGTTGAATGAGATTCCAGATGATCAGAAAACAAGATTTGTTCCCTGCCCTCTGGATCAGCTTCATAAAATTAAACTTGGATGGAACATAGGGTTTAATGATTACAGATATTTTGGGTATAAAATGAGTCGTTTAAGTAATTATTTAAGCTATAAGGTTTACCCGACTCATTTATCGACATATGACAAGGACAGGAGGTATGATTTAGCTTTTCGTGGAACTATCCATAAAGATGGAGGGAATAGAAATATGATCTCTTACCAAAGAAATCATGTTTTAAATCTTTTCGGACACTTGAATTTGCAGATAGCCAGTGGTGGAAATGTGAGTAAGGCCAGGTACTGGAAAGAACTTAGAGACTCGAAACTTAGTATTAGCCCATTTGGATGGGGAGAAATTTGTTATCGTGATTTTGAGACATTTATTTCCGGATCAGTACTGATCAAACCTCAGATGGATCACCTTGAAACATATCCTAATCTATTTATTGAAAACGACACTTATGTTCCTGTAAGCTGGAATTTGGAAGAACTTGAAGGGCATCTGGAATATATGGCAAGTCATTATGATGAGTACAGGCATATTGCAAGAAATGGACAGGAAAAATACTTTAATGCAATTAATGATGCCGAAGGCTTTATCCACGCTTTTAAACAAAACATAGAATAAATTATAATCATATGAAATTTATTGCGGTTGTATTTGTAGTGCTGTATTTATACAGCGTGTCGTACGGAATATTTATGACGGACTTTTTTAGGATACCAACACCCCTGATTTTCTGTTTGCCGCTTGTTTTTTTATTTAAGGAAAAAGATGGTGTCGGTTTTTTGTATAAACAAGAGCTTATTCTTCTTGTTGGTGCTATGTTCCTTTATAATGTAATTGGGTTTTCGGAATATATGGTTTTTATAGCAAATGCTATATGTATTGGAATGTGTGCCATTTACTTTAATTACTTTGTTGGCCTGGATGCGAAACGATTTGCGATTTCAATCTATATTTTTATTGCTTTCCTGACCTTCTCGGCAATTGTAATGGTTTTTAATCCATTCTATTTTGCAGAAATAAATAACCTGAGATCGATGCTGATGGGAGAACCAGTAGTGCAAAGCCCATCAGGAATTGCAACGTACCAGTTTAATTTTGGCTACCAGTTGGCAGCTCTGGTTCCTTTCCTGGTTATTTACACTTTTGCGTTTAAGAAGGCTTTTTTAATTAAGATTTTAAGTCTTTTAGCCTGTCTGCTTTTTATCTATCTGGGGATGCAGCGTTCGGTATTGGTGGGGTTTGTTGTTTCAGTTTTCTTGTTTTTAATACTTTATTATAATTACAAAGCGATTTTTATAATAGCATTTGCCGCCTGCGCTGCCTTTGTATTCTACACCTATATTTTAAAAGACAATACAGATACATATAATAATATTCTTACCAAGAATGAGCACAATATGGAAGAGTATAACCGATCGACCCTTGCTGCTGAAAACCTGAGGATCTATTCGGAATATCCTTACGGACTTATATTTTATGGAAAGGATTGGTCGGATGTTACTTACCGTAATGAGGTGTTCTCATCAGGACTTACATCACATAATGCCTATTTGATGTTCCTTACTTATGTGGGGCCTTTTTTAGGGCTGGGAATATTGGGTGGATTATACTATAAAGTTGGAAGGATTATTATTAATGCATTTCGAAATGTCAAGAAAACGGAGTATGCCTTGATGATTTGTCTATGTTGTTCATTTATTGCTGTTTCTATTAATTCGTTATCTCACAACTCATGGCTTGTTAGTGCGAATGGACCTACATTTTTCCTCTATTTCGCAATTCTGCATTTAAATTTTATGCTTAACAGAGAGGCTGAAACGGAAGTGCACACAGGGTTAAACTAGTATTATAATGATGAAGAAAGTAAAGATAATGCACCTTATAGGTGATTTAAGCAAAGGAGGTGCCGAACGATTTGTAGTCGATTTGTGTAATGAACTTGCAAAGGATGACCAGTATGAAGTGTTTTTGGTTTCTATATGTTCAAATAGTGTAGAAGAAACCTTTGTAAAAGACATAGATACAAATGTAAGGTACGTTTCGTTCAATAAAGGCCGGGGTTTTAGTTTAAATACTTTTTGGGCTTTAACAAAATGGCTACGTAAGGAGGAACCAAATGTATTACATTCTCATTTAAATGGATTTGAGTATCTGGGGCTATACCTGCTTGTTAATAAACGTACACTTTTTTTTCATACCATTCATAATGTTGCTGTAGCAGAATGTCCCAATTTTTTAATAAAAACATTTAGAAGAGTATGGTATAGGATAAATAAGGTAAAACCTGTTACGATCTCTTTTGATGGCAGAAAAACTTACCGGGATTATTATCAGCTCGATAATGATATTTTAATTGAGAATGGTAGACAGGATTTGGTAGCCACAAATGAAATTGACTCATTAAGTGAGAAGTATAAAGAAGGAGATGACACATTTGTTTTAATACATGTTGGTCGGATTGCTTCGGAAAAAAATCAGGATTTATTAATTCGCGCGGTAAAGCAATTTAATCTTACTGAAGAGAAAAAATGCAAACTGATTATTATAGGAGAGGTTAAAGAAAAACGGTTATATCAACATTTATTAGCAGTTGTTAATAATGACCCATACATAGAATTTATTGGCGGCAGACACAATGTTGTAGATTATTTGAGCATAGCAGATGCTTTTTGTCTTTCAAGCATTTTTGAAGGAATGCCAATTTCTTTAATAGAGGCCCTATCTGTAGGCTGCATTCCTATTTGTACTCCAGTTGGCGGCATAAGCCAGATGATTAAACATGGAAAAACAGGATTCTTAAGCAGGGATGTAAGTGTGGATAGCTATTGCGATGTACTGAAAGAGGCATTGTATCATCCTGATAAAAAGATGATTAAGTTAAATGGAAGACTGTTCTTTAAATTAAATTATCACATACAGGCATCAGCAAATGCGCATTTAAAAACCTATTCAAGTGTGATATTATCTGATAAAAGCAACATGATGAATGGATATCAAATGATTACTAAGATTTAACTTAAATAGAGATGATAAAATTTACTAGTGACGAGCTCAAAGTTGTAAAGAAAATTGAAGTGTTAAAGAATGAGGCAGGATCCCATTCACCTAGTTTCTTTACTTTTAAACAGAAACTTCCGGAGGTAGACATTAAAGTAGACGCTTGCTTTTTATCTAATCCTTATGCAACAGATCTATTCATTGAATATTTCAACAGGGAGATTTTAAATACTGGAAATATCAGAGATTTATTGGAGAGTTATCCGTCGCAAAACGGAGTAATTGCAGAGATTCTGGCAGATTTTCTGAAAGTTGATTCTGGAAATATCTTTATTGGAAATGGTGCAATTGAGATCATTCAGGCTGTTATCCATAATTTCACTAAAAGGAAGATTCTTATTACAATACCTACTTTCTCATCATACTATGAGTATGTTAAGGAAGGCATAGAAGTGGTATATTATAATCTGGAAAAAGAGAATAATTATAACCTGAATGTAGAGGAATACATTGCTTTTGTTAAGTTAAACAGACCGGATACCATAGTGTTGATTAATCCGAATAATCCGAATGGAGGATATACAAAAGCCGCTGATGTATGCAGGATCATTGAAGAGCTTTCATTTGTAGATAACATCATAATTGATGAAAGTTTTATACACTTCGCATATGAGAGTGAGTCTTATCAATTGGTGTCATTATCGCACCTTGTTAAAGAGCATCCCAATGTAATTGTCTTGAAAAGCATGTCGAAGGATTTTGGTATTGCCGGAGTAAGGGCAGGATACGGTGTAATGAGGAAAGAATATGTAGATCTTTTACTGAAGAATGGGTATTTGTGGAATTCTAATGGTTTTGCTGAGTATTTTTTCAGATTGTATACAAGAGCAGATTTTGCACTTAGGTATGATAAAGTTAGGGTTAAATATATTGTTGAGACGCTTGAATTTATACGGGAGTTAAGGCAGCTTCCTACTATTAAGGTTTATCCTAGTATGGCCAATTTTGTATTGATTGAATTACAGGAAGGTTTAAAATCGACAGAATTTGTAGCTAAACTTCTCATTACTTACGGGATTTATGTAAGAACATGTGACGATAAAATTGGCCTGAAAGGGCAGTTTATAAGATTAGCTTCCCGGTCAAAAGAAGAGAATGATTATGTGATTCAAAGCATCAAAGCATGCATTGAGATGAATGAAGTTTTAAAACTTGTAAATGAAACGGTTGTTTAAAATAGTGTTTTTTGGCGTTTGCAATTGGTATTTTAAATACAGATTCAGAAAGTCAATTAAAAGTGTAGACGAAAAGGGTGAGGTGTATCTTGTTGATATAGATAACACGCTTGCTGATACCTGGCCTTCATTACAACAGTATGTTTATAGAAATGAAAGCCATCGTTATGAATCATTATCGATTTTTATTGGGATGCGGAAATATCTTTTGGATAAAACCAGGAGCAAGAAGAGAATAATATTCATTTCTGCCAGGAGTTATCTGGATTATTTTTCGACGCGCAAATGGTTATCGGCAAATGGCTTAAATCCTGATTGTATAATTCTGGTAAGAAGAGCTGAGGATAAGCTGGATTACATAAATGAGGTGTTAAGTAAGGGGATATCTACAGTTTACATTGATGACCTGAGTTATGGACATGAGTTTGGTGAGATGAAATTGTATGAAAAAGTAATATCAAAATTGAAAAAACTTCCAATAAAATATTTAGGTGTTAAAGAAATAGAATTAATCAATTCAGCTTATGAAACCAGTAATAAAGGTGCTAAAAAGGGTATCACGTATTTTAAGAATTATAGTAGCAATTAAATGGCTGAAGCTATGGAGCCTGTACGATTCAAATAGCGAAATTATAGTATGGGTTCCCTTTAAGTCTATCAAATATTTTGGTTCGGATGCATTTATTTGGGATATGGCAACAATTGCCGGTTTAATTGAAGAAAATAAAAGAATAAAGATTGTATCAAGTCTGGCCATTGGGAAGTACCATAACAAGAAGATATTTTTTTCAATAAGCAACAGATACAATATATACAAGTTCGATAATTACACGCATATCTTATCGCATATTACTATGCAACTTGAACAGCAGGGCAATTCGGTATTCCCAAAACATAGTGAAACAATGCTATGGGAAAATAAAACCTACATGCATCAGGTATTTTATGTGGAGGGTGTGAATGAGCCCAAAACAAGAATTTTTGAGTCAATTGACGATTTGCTAAAAGCAAATATTCATTTTCCATTTTTGATTAAAGCAGAGCATTCTTCATCTTCGGAAGGGTTGTATAAAATATCATCATATGAAGATCTGGCTGATCTTGTATCAAACAAAAAGTTTGTTGCCGAGAACAGGCATATTATAGCGCAGGAGTTGATCAATATGAGGAAGGACCTTAGGGTAATTCTGGTGAAAGGAGAGATTTTACTTCATTATTGGAGAATAAATTTAAATGAGGAATGGAAACCAACTTCTACAAGTTACGGAAGTAAGGTAGATTTCGATTACTTTCCTGAACAGTGGAGAACACATATTATAGAAACCTTTAAATCACTAAAAATAACAACGGGGGCCTTTGATGTTACATGGGAAAATGATGATTTAAGTACCAAACCTATTTATTTGGAAGTAAGTCCGTTTTATCAGCCTAATCCAAAAATGGAATTGAAAAAGAAAGCCTATGCCTTTTATAAACAACATTTCAGTTTATTTAATTCATGGGATGTAAAGTACGTGAATGTTGTTTTTGATATTAAACATAAACAGGTAAAAGCATATCTGGAAGACTCTTTAGCTAATTAAGTTCTCTTATAATTTTCCTCTCAAATAAATTAGTTTATGAAAGTAAATAAGCGG
>Ga0157370_10003438_pt1 | contig 18595 bp, 24 predicted proteins | sample C35metaG_FD_113463 | JGI IMG/M metagenome (GOLD analysis project Ga0157370, IMG submission 113463) | Corn rhizosphere microbial communities from Kellogg Biological Station, Michigan, USA - C3-5 metaG | ecosystem: Host-associated > Plants > Roots > Rhizosphere > Soil | place: USA: Michigan...
GACCTTTGCCATCAGCTTTTCCTTGGCATCTTCCAGATCGATATCCGATAAGCTGGGGATGCGGGCGATGAGATCATCCAGATCGGCCCTGAGATTGTGCAGCTCTTCGCTGGCGACGGCACCGACCTGCTTGCCTGCCGACCGGGCTGCCCCGCCTACCTTGTGGGCCGCCGTGCCTGCACGATTCGCCAAGCTCTCCGCCGCTGCTTTTGCATCATCCGTCTTGTTCGTGGAAGTATCGTTTGCCATGTTAGCTCCTTTTTTATCAAGAAATATTCAAAAATACACTGCATTCTCCAGATATTAACCGCAGAACCGGTTCAAGTTGTCGAAATTGATCTATCTGGACTGCGAGGGAGCAGCGAGAGGCATTCTGGAAGCTTCTTCCGGGCTTATTCTGCCGTCGCCGTCAATATCCGCAGCATCCCTATTCGCCTGATTCATTCTCTCCTTCACGGGATCGGTACGATTCGCCGAACCGGTAGGGGGATAATTGGGCTGTATTGGCGTCGTACCGCTTTGCCCTACCGGTGGTTGACCGATAATCGACCGGTCTTGGCCCGGCGTGGGGCGACCTCCTATAAGCTGAGCTTGGGCCACATCCGGTCCCATAAAAATCAGCACGCAGGTGAATGCAAGCGATTGAGCCGTTAAAATTGAAGAGAGCTTCATGACGATCCCCTAAATACAGACAGCTTAGCGAAATGCTGAATCAAATTTTACGCGGCAATTTACTGGCTCTCGGTGCGGCACCACACTGACGGAGAAGATAATGCTGCCAAGTTCCGGTATTTCAAGTGTAATCTTATAAAGCGGCGTTTGGGCGAAATCAAGGAGGACGCAAGCGGCACGGCGGACAAACAATCTGTAGAATATGCGTTCCATCCAGGTCGGGTTGAAGGATGCATATAGCCCATCCGGACGTGACGGATGCAGTAGCCGACTATGGGTGCGAGCTATGGAGGGAAGAGTACGCCTGAGAGGCGCCAGACACTGCCTTTTCCTGCCGTTATCCTGAGAGCCCATGCATTTTATTATTTTTTCATGGCACAATTTCTTGACTAAACGCTTATTTCCCTTTAAATTGCCGTAGTCTTTTCTCACTCAGCAGTTTTCTAAAAGGATCATGGTTGTATGACACTAGGTCTTATCGACTTACCTTGGTGGGGTTATGTTGCAGTTACTCTGGTTTTCACCCATATAACCATTGCCAGCATCACGATATATCTGCATCGCCATCAGGCTCATCGCTCTTTGGAGTTGCATCCGCTACCCAGCCATTTTTTTCGTTTCTGGTTGTGGATGACTACCGGCATGGTCACGAAGGAATGGACGGCGATCCACCGCAAGCATCACGCCAAGTGCGAGACTTCTGACGATCCCCATAGTCCGCAGGTGCTTGGCATCAATAAAGTGCTGAGGGAAGGATCGGAGCTCTATCGGAAAGAAGCTAAGAACCTGGAAACTCTTGAAAGATATGGGCATGGTACGCCGGATGACTGGATGGAGCTTAATGTCTATGCCAAGCATAGCGCCAAGGGCATTGCCCTAATGCTTATTATCAATCTCATTCTGTTTGGTCCCATTGGACTCACGATCTGGGCGATACAGATGGCATGGGCGCCCATTATGGCTGCCGGTATCATCAACGGTGTTGGCCACTTCTGGGGGTATCGTAACTTCCAGGCAGAGGATGCCAGTCGTAATATCTCGCCTTGGGGTATTCTTATCGGCGGAGAGGAGTTGCACAATAATCACCACGCTTATGCAACTTCAGCCCGGTTATCCAATAAATGGTATGAGTTCGACATTGGCTGGATGTACATATGCATTCTGCAATCAATGGGATTGGCTCAGGTGAAGAAGGTGGCGCCCAAATTGCGCCTTGATTCAGCCAAGACGAAATGCGATCTCGACACGCTGCATGCTGTTATTTCCCACCGCTACGAAGTGCTGGCAAAGTATGCTCAATCTCTCAAGCACACGTTGGCTAAAGAAATAGACCATCTGAAAGAGTCGGCTACGCATCTCGGTGTAGATCGCTCCACTCTAAAGCGCTGGGTGCTTGCCGACTCCAAAACTCTGCAGGAAGATGAGCGCACCAAGCTGAGTTTGGTGCTGAGCAAGACCCGAACGCTTGACAAGGTCTATACGATGCGTGAGGAACTCATAGCGGTTTGGCAGCGCTCCACCACATCCAAGGATGAGCTGGTCAAGCAACTTGAAGACTGGTGTCACCGCGCTGAAGAAAGCGGCATTGAAGTGCTAGAAAATTTCTCACGCAGGCTGCGTTGCTACGCATGAAAAATTAAACGTAAGCAACAATATAAAAAAACCCGCCATTGGCGGGTTTTTTTATATTGTTTTCATATTATTTGCGCAAAAATTGCATTAACGGAAACGTCCTTCTGGCAACGAATTACTTAAGCTTGATTTCCTTGTATTTGACGTGTTTGCGTGCGACCGGATCAAATTTTAGAATTTCCAATTTCTCCGGAGTGGTGCGTTTGTTCTTGGTAGTCGTATAGAAATGGCCGGTTCCAGCCGAAGATTCAAGTTTTATTTTTTCTCTCATAATAGTGTCCTTGGATTCCGCAGCCTGGGAATTGCATGGCCCAGGAATTATTTCATGATTTAAATGCTATCGCCGCGAGCGCGAATATCCGCCAGTACCGCGTCAATCCCGTTTTTGTCTATTGTCCGCAACGCTACGTTGGATAAGCGCAGGCTGATCCAACGATTCTCGCTTTCAACCCAGAAGCGGCGGCGTTGCAAATTGGGTAGAAAACGCCGTTTAGTCTTATTGTTAGCGTGGGAAACATGGTTGCCGGTCATCGGTTTCTTGCCGGTTACCTCACATACTCGTGCCATGATGAGCCGCTCCAGAATCTAAAAAGGTATATTATAGCCCGATTCCGATGAATTCCTCAAATCAAATCAATCCACGTTCGGCGAACGACATGGCTGTTTCGCCGCCGATAATAAAATGATCCAAAACTTTCACGTCCACCAGCGCGAGCGCCCGCTTTAACGACTGAGTCAGAATTTCATCTGCGTGGCTAGGTTCCGCCACGCCGGAAGGATGGTTGTGGGCAAAGATAATTGCTGCTGCATTATGATGCAGCGCCCGTTTCACTACTTCTCTCGGGTAAACGCTCGTCTGGGTAAGCGTACCATTGAAGAGTTCCTCGATTGCGATAGCGCGATTCCGGGAGTCGAGAAAAATGCCGACGAAAACCTCGTACTTTTTGCCCTGGAGACCAAGGCGCAAATAGTCGCGTACTGATTTCGGCGAACTCAAAGTATCGCCACTCTTGAGTTTCTCTTCCAGGGCTCGACGCGCCATTTCCAGCACTGCTTGTAATTGAGCGTATTTGGCCGGACCCATTCCCGGTACCTGGTAAAACACGGCTTGGTCCGCTGCAAACAGGCCTGTCAAACCTTCAAAACGGGTGAGCAGCTCACGTGCCAGATCCACTGCGCTTTTCCCAGCCATACCCGTACGCAGGAATATCGCCAGGAGCTCCGCATCGGAAAGATTCATCGCTCCATTTTTCAGAAGTTTTTCACGCGGGCGTTCGGATTCGGGCCAGTCTGAAATTGCCATGATGAAGGTATTGCCGAAGTGAAGGAGTAAAAGGAAAAAAGGTAACTCATGAATTCCCGAAGATGATCAAGTCGATAGGGTTCCATCTCCCTGCATTGAAGCACCATTTTTGGGTTAAACTCATGTTTTCGAGTTGATTCCAACTGACTATGGCTGACACATCCTCGCCCGATGGAGGGCGTTTGCTGCTGGGGCTGACCGGCGGAGTGGCTGCATACAAGGCGGCGGAACTGGCGCGTCTTTTGATAAATAATGGCATGGATTTGCAAGCGGTAATGACTAAGTCAGCCCAGCGTTTCATCGGTACAGCGACGTTGCAGGCATTAACGGGTAAACCGGTATTTACCGACCTGTGGGATGCCAGCATTACCAATAGCATGGCTCATATTAATCTTTCGCGCAACGTGAATGCCATTCTTGTTGCTCCCGCCAGTGCGGACTTTATTGCCAAACTTGCCAGTGGTCTTGCTGATGACCTGCTCTCGACATTGTGCCTGGCGCGTGATTGTCCCTTGCTGATCGCTCCCGCGATGAACCGGCAAATGTGGGAAAATCCCGCGACTCAACGCAATCTTTCTACGCTTCGGCGCGATGGAGTGGCGATACTCGGTCCCGCCAGCGGTGCCCAAGCCTGCGGTGAAACCGGCATGGGCCGTATGCTGGACGCACATGAACTCGCTGAAAACGTATACGCTTTTTTTCACCCCAGGCTGCTGCAGGGCAAACGCATACTTATTACTGCCGGCCCTACTTACGAAGCGATCGATGCGGTGCGGGGAATCACTAACCCGAGTTCCGGAAAAATGGGCTACGCCGCAGTTCGCGCGGCACTCGAGGCGGGAGCGGAAGTCACACTCATCTCGGGTCCCGTCTGCCTGGAAGCTCCTGCCACGGCCAGACTCGTCAACGTGGTGAGCGCCCGGGACATGCTGGCGGCCGTAAAAAACGAGATCTCCGGTATCGACATCTTTATAAGTGTTGCTGCAGTAGCAGATTACCGCGCCGCCAATGCCAGCAAGCAGAAAACAAAAAAAACGAGTGGCAATATTACACTGGAATTTATACCCAACCCCGATATTCTGGATTATGTAGCGAATTTGTCCCATCCGCCTTTTTGTGTGGGCTTTGCCGCAGAGACCGAAAATCTGGAGGAAAATGCTGACGCTAAACGGCGCAGGAAGAAGCTGCCGCTGCTCGCTGCCAATCTGGCCCAGGACGCCATCGGTTCCGAGGAAAGCGCGTTGACCCTATTCGATAGCGAAGGCAAATATCACCTCCCAAAAGCGCCAAAGATCGAGCAGGCGCGACGCTTAATTAAACATATTGCATCGCTGTATAAAAAACTACGGGATTCAGAAATTTCTTAACATACTGTCATGATGAAAATTGATATCAAAATTCTTGATCCACGCCTGAAAGACCAACTGCCTGCTTACGCGACTGCCGGCTCTGCCGGTCTTGATTTACGAGCCTGCATAGAACAGATAATGACTATCGAACCTGGAGGAGCTAATCTTATTCCAACCGGTATTGCCATTCATCTTGCCGATCCGGGACTTGCTGCGATGGTTCTTCCGCGTTCCGGACTCGGCCACAAGCATGGTATTGTATTGGGAAACCTAGTCGGGCTTATCGACTCCGATTACCAGGGGCAGATATTCGTGTCATGCTGGAATCGCGGGCACATTCCTTTCCCCTTGAATCCTCTGGAGCGTATCGCTCAACTCGTCGTGGTGCCGGTGGTACAAGTGAGTTTCAACGTGGTAAATGACTTTGAGCAGAGCCGCCGGGGCGCGAATGGTTTTGGCAGTACCGGCAAACATTGAGGAATTGATCAAATTTCAAGTCGGGCGCCGTGACTCGCAAATACTTCCTCCTACTGCGCCTTCAACTTTATGAGCAGGCTGCTAAAACCGCCGGATTCATGCTGATGCGTATCCTTGCGATTTTTTTTATTGTTCTTCTATCCGTGTCCGCGCCGGTTAGCGCAGAAATGCCGGTAAGCCAGCTCAGGATTTCCGGTTATACTCTTTTTGCCGAGGTCGCGCATACCGATGATACCCGATCACAGGGATTGATGTTTCGGCAGTCCATGGGTGAAAACAGTGGAATGCTGTTTGTGTTTTCCTATATCGGGCATCATAGAATGTGGATGATGAATACGGATATTCCGTTAAGTGTGGCCTTTCTCGATGAGAAAGGTGTGATTCTCAACATTAACGATATGGTGCCTAACACCCAAACAGCGCATGGTTCCGCTGGCGCGGCAAAATATGCGCTTGAAATGAATCTCGGCTGGTTCAAAACGAGAAATATAAAAGTAGGGACGCCAGTCAGGGGGCTTGAAAAAGTACCGGCGGCAGAATAGGCCTTAACCTCGCATTGTATTCTTGTCCGGTGCAGACTACCGCATTCCCGGAAGCATTCCCTTCATTCCTCGCATCATTTTGGCCATTCCTCCCTTGTTCATCATTTTCATCATCTTCTGTGTTTGTTCGAATTGAGCGAGCAGGCGATTGACTTCCTGTACAGTAACACCTGCTCCGGTGGCAATACGGCGTTTACGCGACGCTTTCAGAATTTCCGGTTTGACGCGCTCCTGAGGCGTCATGGCATTGATGATGCCTTCGGTGCGCCCCATGACTTTGTCGTCTATTTTCACCTTCTGCGCGGCTTGAGTCAGTTGAGCGGGTAGTTTGTCCATCATAGCGCTCATGCCGCCCATGTTCCTCATTTGTTGAAACTGCATTTTAAAATCGTTCAGGTCGAAGCTCTTACCCGATTTTATTTTTTTTGCCAGTTTCTCGGCTTCGTGCTGGTCCACACCCCGTTGCGCTTCCTCGATCAATCCAAGAACATCACCCATGCCGAGAATACGCGAGGCCATGCGGTCGGGATGGAATGCTTCCAGTCCAGTCAACTTTTCCGCGACCCCAGCAAACTTAATCGGCTTGCCAGTAACTTGAAGTACCGATAGGGCCGCACCGCCGCGGGCATCTCCGTCGAGCTTGGTGAGGATGACCCCTGTCAAAGGCAGCGCCTCGGCAAATGCCTTGGCGGTATTGACTGCGTCCTGTCCTTGCATTGCGTCTACCACGAACAATGTTTCGATTGGATTCAGCAGTGTTTCTAGCTCTCTGATTTCCTCCATCATTGCTTCGTCAATAGCCAACCGTCCGGCGGTGTCTACAATCATTACATCGTGGAAATGCCGTCGGGCGAAATCCAGCGCAGCGACGGCAATTTCTTTGGGCTGCTGCCCTGCTTGAACCGGAAAGAAGTCCGCATTGGTTTGCTTGGCCAGCAATTCCAGTTGTTGAATGGCAGCAGGACGATAGATATCGCAGGAAACCAACAACACTTTTTTCTTTTTCTGTTCCATCAGCCACTTGGCGAGCTTCCCGCTACTGGTGGTTTTGCCAGCACCCTGCAATCCCGCCATGAGAATGACAGCGGGTGGTACGGTAGCCAGGTTGATATCGGCCTTCTGCCCCCCCATAAGGGCAATCAGTTCATGATGGACTACCCCTACCAGCGCCTGCCCCGGCGAAAGGCTGCCTATCACTTCCTGGCCAACCGCTTTTTCCCTGACGCGTGCAATAAATTCTTTAACTACCGGCAACGCCACATCGGCTTCCAGCAGCGCCATGCGCACTTCCCGCAATGTTTCCTGGATGTTGGACTCAGTCAGCCGCGCTTCGCCTCTCAGCGTTTTGATGACGCCGGAAAGCCGGCTGGTAAGATTGTCAAACATGCTTGAATGCCCCTCAAGAAAAATTGGTGTAGACTAGCCGGAATTCCGCTTTAATCCGCAATATCAATGTCCGGTATTTTAGCCTATCTTGTCGCCTGCCTGCTTTATGGACTGATCGGTTGGCATTTCTGGCGCACCAGATGGAATGCGCCCGCACGATCCGTGGATGACGACATTATACCGGCAGGTTGGGAACGTTACGCCATTCTCGCACCGCTGATACTGCACGGCTATACGCTCTATCAATCGGTATTCTCGGGCCCTGGATTAAATTTTGGCGTGGGTAGCGCGGTTTCATCCATCGTATGGCTCACCGCCATGATTTATTGGCTGTCAGGTTTCTTTTATCGCTTGGAAGGATTGCAAACCCTGGTTGCGCCGGTGGCGTCAGTGGCAGTGTTGCTTCCCCTGGTATTTCCCTCGCTGCGTCCGCTGGCGAACACCGAGTTTCCCGCTTTCAAGGCGCATATCTCCATCGCCATGCTGGCATACAGCTTGCTCACCATAGCCGCACTTCATGCGTTGCTGATGGCGGTGGTCGAGCGCCGCCTGCATCATCCGGCCATGCCTTCGGTACTGACCAATCTTCCCCCGCTCCTGGCGATGGAGAAGTTATTGTTCCGCGTCATCTGGGTGGGATTCATACTGCTTACGCTGACACTCATCAGCGGTATCGTTTTCTCGGAAGAGGTATTTGGCCAGCCACTCAAATTTACGCATAAAACGCTGTTCGGCATCGTTTCCTGGGGGGTTTTCGCTGCGCTGCTGGCAGGTAGGCAATTCTATGGCTGGCGTGGACGTATTGCCATCCGCTGGACATTGGCTGGATTTGTTATTCTGATATTGGCGTATCTGGGCAGTAAATTCGTACTGGAAGTGATACTGCAGCGCTAACAGCAGGTAGTTCTGGGTACAAGCAAGCGCACTAACACTTTTAGCTCATATTTTGACGAAGTCTTTCCCTTCCGGTCCTGAATTTTTTCTATTTGTGTAGAGGCGTTTCTATTGGAAGACATGCCGTTGTATATGCTGCTGATAGCGCTGGTTGTTTTGTTGATTTTATCCGCATTTTTTTCCCTTTCCGAAACCAGCATGATGGCGATCAACCGTTATCGGTTGAAGTATCTTGTCAAAGAGGGGCATCGTGGCGCCCGCCTGACCACCCAGCTATTGCTGAACACCGACAGGCTTCTGGGAGTGATCCTGCTCGGCAATAATCTACTGAATGCTGCCGCTGCGACGCTGGTGGCGGTGATCATTTCCAACTTTTTCGCACACAACGAGCTGGCTCTGCTTATTGGAACAGTGTGTGTGACCTTTGCGATCCTGGTGTTCAGCGAGATTACACCCAAGGTGATCGCAGCGGCTTACCCGGAACGCATCGCGCTGGCCTCAAGCTACGTACTGACACCATTGCTGAAACTTTTCTATCCGGTGGTGTGGTTCGTCAATCTGTTCGTGCAGGCACTGCTCATTATTCTGCACCTGAAACCCAAGGAGGATAATACAACACAGCAAATCAGCCTGGAAGAACTCAAGACCCTGGTACTGGAAGCAGGGCATTTTATCCGTAAAAAGCACCAGAGTATGTTACTCAATTTGTTCGATCTGGAAACCGTGACCGTTGACGACGTCATGGTGCCTCGTGGTCAGATCGAAGCCATCGATCTAGGGGACGGCGACGAAGCCATCCACAATCAGTTGCTAACCTGTCACCACACCCGGTTGCCGGTTTATCAGGGAAAGCTTGATAACGTCATCGGTATAATTCATGTACGCAAGGTGCTGAACCAGATGAGAAGCGGGGCGGTCACCGCCGCCATACTCGAGAAAATCATGCGGGAGCCCTACTTTATCCCCTCCGGCACCCCCTTGTATTCGCAGCTGCAGCTATTCCAGGAAAACCGCGAGCGCGTCGGCCTCATTGTGGATGAGTATGGCGAATGGATGGGGCTGGTGGCGCTTGAGGATATCATTGAAGAAATTATTGGCGAATTTACCACACACGCCCCCACGCAAACGGGTACATTCGTAAGACAAGAGGGTGGAAGTGTGATCGTGGAGGGCAGTACCCTGCTGCGGGATCTCAACCGCAAGCTGGGTCTCCGGCTACCTTTGGGTGGCCCGAAAACGCTTAATGGCCTCATTCTGGAATACTTTCAGGATATTCCGGAAGCTGGTACCAGTTTGAAGATAGCCGGCTACCCGATGGAAATCGTCCAGACCCAGGATCGGGTGGTCAAGGTGGTCCGCATATTCCCCATTCTGGCGCAGGCTGCAGGAGCCGCGGGGCCGCTCATGGAGCGGTAATTCCGATGCCAGAAACATTTGGTTCCCTATCGCAAAACTCGCCGGTTTTTTTTATTTCCATCTGCTCCGTTGTCGGTCTGATGGTGGGCAGTTTTTTGAATGTGGTCATTTACCGTCTGCCGAAAATGTTGGAGCGGGAATGGCGGCAGCAGTGCGCCAGCTTGTGCGGGGGACCAGACGTGGGGCCGCCCTACAATATCGTCACGCCTCGTTCCGCCTGTCCCCATTGTGGGCATAAAATAACGGTGCTGGAAAATATCCCATTGGTAAGCTACGCGGTTTTGGGAGGTCGCTGCTCCCAATGCCGTGCACCCATTTCTCCGCGTTATCCTGCTGTCGAGATGTTAACCGGGTTTACCAGCGGTTTCATTGCCTGGCATTTCGGTTATGGTCTCGGGACGTTTGCGGCATTGATCTTTGCCTGGGCAATGATAGCGCTGGCATTCATTGACATGGATACTCAACTGCTTCCCAACGACATCACACTCCCCCTACTATGGGGAGGATTGCTGATCAATCTGAATGGCGGCTTCACCGATATTCGTTCTGCGGTCATTGGCGCCGTTGCAGGTTATCTCGCGCTGTGGTCGGTATACTGGTGTTTCAAGCTCATCACTGGCAAGGAAGGCATGGGTTACGGCGATTTCAAATTATTTGCCGTGATCGGAGCGTGGCTGGGATGGCAAATGCTACCACTGGTGATTCTGCTTTCTTCCCTTGTGGGAACTATTGCCGGTGTGGGGCTGATAGTAATGGCAAAGCATGGGCGCCACGTGCCCATTCCATTCGGGCCATATCTCGTGGGTGGGGGTTTCGTCGCGCTGTTCTGGGGAAATCAGCTTAATCGGGCCTATCTTGAATTGCTGTAGGGATCCTGCTCCATGTCCTTGATAATCGGCTTAACTGGTGGAATCGGCAGCGGCAAAACTACTGCTGCGAAATTCTTTGCCAGCCTGGGCGCGGATCTTGTCGATACCGATGCGATTGCACACGAGCTTACCCAGCCGCAGGGTGCCGCGATCCCTGCCATTCGGCAAGCTTTTACCGAGAAATTCATCACGGTGGAGGGAGCGCTGAATCGGAAGGAAATGCGCAACCTGGTATTTTCCGACAACAACGCGCGGCAAGAACTCGAAGCGATCCTCCATCCTCTTATCCGCATCGAGGTGGCTCGCCGCACAGCAATTTTTGCCGCTCCTTACGGATTGATAGTGGTGCCATTGTTGCTGGAAGCAGGAGGCTACCGTAAAACGATCCAGCGCATCCTGGTAGTGGATTGCGATAAACAAGCGCAGATTGCGCGCACGGTTGCCCGCACGGGGCTGGATGAGCAGGCTGTGCATGCTATCATGGCTGCACAGGTTTCACGTGAGGAACGGCTACGGCAAGCAGATGACGTGATCGCCAACGATGCGGACGTATCACATCTACGGCGGCAGGTAGAAACTTTGCACAGAAAATACCTTGTCCTGGCGAACAAACGCTGATTTTCTTACCGTATTGACAGGGCGGCGAACAATTTTTGATTTGTATTATTATGTTTCATAGGGCAATATCGGATATTCTGTCTTGTCCGGTCCGTCCTTTGGTTTGCTATCGTGATTTGCTACGAACACCCGCTTAACGAACGCATTCGCACCTTGCTGCGGCTTGAGGATCTGTTTGATAAGGTAGCCTTTTTTTCGGCCAAAGACGAGGCTGTTGAGCATCATTCCGCGCTTGTTACCTTGTTCGAGATCCTCGATGTAACAAGCCGCGCCGATATGAAGTCGGAATTATTGCAGGAACTGGAACGACAAAAGCAGGCATTGGAAACCCTGCGTAAAAGCCCGGATATTTCAGAAGGGGTGCTGAATGAAGTATTGGGCAATATTCAGGCGGCCTCCCACAACATGCTGAATATGACGGGGAAGATCGGGGAGCACATGCGTGAGAATGAATGGCTTATGAGCATCAAGCAGCGAATGGGAATACCGGGAGGCGCATGCGAATTCGATCTGCCGTCCTATCACCACTGGTTGCATCTTGCTCCGGCGGTGCGCCGTAATGATCTTGAAGAGTGGCTTGCACCGCTGCTGCCGCTCGAGGAAGGTTTCAGTATCGTCCTGCACCTGCTGCGAAACAGCGGCAAAACCTGCCGGCATACGGCTCACCGCGGCGTATATCAGCAGATGGGTTCCGGGCGGGTGGCGCATATGCTATGCCTGAAGGTAAAAGAGAGCGTGCCGTGCGTTCCGGAAATCAGCGCCAATAAATATGCGCTCAACATTCGATTTGTTATTTCGGGGTCGAGGCAAAAAACCAGGATATATGAAGATGATGTAGAGTTCGAGTTGACTTTCTGTAATTTATAGACAAGGTAATCGGAATAATTGCATGTCGCAAAGATATTGCTTTCATTGATTTCGCTGGATCCATTCCAAATTAGTCTCGTTACGCAATGCCAAAGTTTTTTGCGCTAATTCCCGCAGCCGGTTCTGGTTCGCGCATGGGGGAAGAGCTGCCCAAGCAGTATTTGTTATTGGCGGGCAGACCGATGATTTACCATGCGTTGAAAAGGCTATGTGGTTCACCTAGGATTGCCGGTATATTTGTGGTGCTTGCCTCTAGAGAAAGAGAGTGGGAGCGGCATGACTGGTCGGAATTTTCCGGCAAGCTGATTGTGCTTGATTGCGGCGGGGAAACGCGCGCCGCGAGTGTGCTCAATGGTCTGAAAGCGGCGCGTGAGAAATCTGCCATCGGCGACGATGACTGGGTGCTGGTGCACGATGCGGCGAGGCCCTGTTTAGGCGAGGCGCAACTTGAGAAGTTGATGGATGATTTGATCGAAGATAAGATAGGCGGACTGCTCGCGGTTCCCGTGGCGGATACGTTGAAGCGCGGCGATACCAACAACCGGGTTGAGCGTACCGAATCTCGGGAAAATTTGTGGCAGGCGCAAACGCCACAGATGTTTCGTTATAAGCTGCTGGTGGAAGCCTTGAGCATGACGGGCGGCGTGGCAATGACCGACGACGCGGGGGCGATTGAGGCGCTGGGCCTGCATCCTAAACTGGTCTTGAGCGACGTACGTAATCTGAAAGTCACCTATCCTCAGGATCTTGCCTTGGCGGAATTGATATTGAAAGATACCTGAGTGGTGTCGTTTCCGGATAGCGCCATAAGTCTATAGTGGCTTTAAGATTCACCGAAGATAAAACGAGAAAGAGGAAAGAGTGAGCAAGGTTAGAATCGGGCAAGGTTTTGATGTGCATCAGTTGGTTGAGGGTCGCAAGCTGATCATCGGCGGCGTGACCATTCCCCATGAGAAAGGCCTTCTCGGGCACTCCGACGCGGACGTATTGCTGCACGCGATCTGTGATGCGCTTCTGGGAGCAGCGGCGTTGGGCGATATTGGCAGACATTTCTCGGACACCGACCCGCGTTACAAGAATATCGACAGCCGCGTGTTGCTGCAAAACGTTTGCCGTCTATTGGAGAAGCACGGCTACAAGGCAGCGAATATCGATGCCAACATCATAGCCCAGGCACCTAAAATGTCGCCGCACATTCCCGCAATGATTATCAACATTGCGCAGGATCTCTGCATGCGGACAGGTGATGTCAACGTCAAGGCCAAGACTGCTGAGCGCTTGGGGCCTGTCGGCAGGGGTGAGGGAATAGAGGCTGAGGCGGTATGCCTGATTACACTACTGGATGATACAAGCCACTGAAGGAGAAGCGGCAATCAGGGGACAAACTGTCCGGGTCTTTTTTGCCGTATGGCCGGACGATATGGCGCAAAAGCAACTCGCCGCGCTGACAGAACGACTGCAAGCAGAGTTGCACTGCGGCGGGCGAAAAACCGAGCCGGAAAACATTCACCTCACGCTGGTATTCGTCGGACAGGTGAATCTCGTCAAGCTGGACGCGCTATGCCAGGCAGTTAACGGGATGAGAGGTTTCGCCCCGCGCGCTTTCGATATTGTTATTGAAGAAATCCGCTACTGGAAGCATAACCGCATTGCTTACGCGGCGATACATGGGATTCCCCAGGAACTTGTGGATCTGGTGAATGCATTGCAGGATGTGCTATCCGTTTCCGGATTTTCAATCGAGCGGCGAACTTATAATCCGCATATAACATTGATAAGGAGGGCTTCCTGCCATTCCCTCCCTCAGTTGGCGGAGCCAATAGCTTGGCGGGCGCGTGAATGGATGCTGGTTAAATCGAAACAGACCAGCGATGGATCGGTTTATATCCCGATCGGCCGCTGGCCTTTAAAGGAACATTCGAACAAGTTTTCCGGCTCACTCAAAGACTCTTCGGCATGAACACACTAAAGATAAATGCAGCTTTCCAGGTGCCGTGTCAGATTTTTTTCGCTGGTCTTGGTGTAATCCTTTTCAAAAGTGTCGCTTACCAGAGTACGTACATGGCTGCCCAGGCTGCCATTGACGAGTCCCATGAATGGGGCGGATATTACCAGTATCAGCCGTTGGTAACTATTGGTTGTACGCCCGTGTTCGAGTTCCCGGGCTAGCAGGAAAGCAAAGTTCTGAGCCTGGTTTTGTCTCGGATCGGTGGCGGGTATGTATGAGCCACGGCCATTACCGTGGCTTTTGTTATGTCCGGGACGGTCGGAAACTAGATCCTGCCCCTTTTCCCTGCTGGCATCATGCTTAAATTCTTTGAGTTTCTGCAGGCCTTTTTTGGGTCCGTAATTTACGTAGAGATAGGCTGCGCTTGCGTTTGCGACGAGTATCCACGTGATGCTCATGACTCCTCCCTGAGATGGTGGTAAAGTAACACAACGTAAAACACCCCAATTGATGGACAATGAATTCTCAATATAAGTTTCCCTCCCCAAAGTATCAATTTAATCCATTATAGCCCTCGTATTCATTCAATCAGCTCCTTGAAAATTCTCGCTCTCGATACTTCCACCGAGTATTGTTCGATTGCACTGTCACTGGACGGCGAGATACTGAGCCGGGAGGTTCTTGCGGGACAGCAGCATTCCGAACTGATCTTGCCAATGTTGCAACGGATGCTGGCAGAAACGGAACTGACACTCGTGCAATTGGACGGAATTGCTTTCGGTGCCGGACCAGGCTCTTTCACGGGCCTGCGCATTGCTTGTGGTGTGGCACAGGGACTCGCTTTTGGGGCAGATCTGCCGGTGACAGGCGTTTGCACTCTGGAAGCGCTGGCGCAGCAACTCGGCAACGGTGATGTCATTACAGCGGTTGATGCCCGCATAAACGAGATTTATCATGCCGCTTACACAAGAGTGGCGGAAGGATGGCGGCCGGTGAGCGAGCCAACTCTCTGTTTGCCGCAGCATGCGCCCACACTGCGGGGATGCGATTGGACTGGTTGCGGCAGCGGCTTCGCTGTGTATGAGGAGGTGTTACGTGCCCACTATGAGGGGTGTCTTGGGCGCATTGCTAGCGATCTCAGGCCGCGTGCGCGTGACATGGCTCAGCTGGCCGCACCCCTGTTTGCAAAGGGACTCGGCATCGATCCCGCTAATGCGGTGCCGCTTTATATCCGTAACAAGGTAGCGTTGAAGGAAAAGGAACGATGAGCGCCCAATTGCAGGAAATGCCTGGCATCAGGCACATGCTTCTGACAGATCTGGATGCGGTGGTCGCTATCGAACGGGAGGTTTTTCTCTTTCCCTGGACGCGTGGAAATTTCAGCGATTCGATCGAGTCCGGTTATCATTGTCTGGTGCTGGAGCAGGGTAGTCGCCTTTTTGGTTATGGAGTGATGATAATTGGCCCGGAAGAAGCCCATTTGCTAACCCTTAGCATTGCCGCCGAATCACAGCGAAAGGGCTGGGGTGAACTATTGCTGCGGCATTTTATTCATATTGCCAAAGAGCAGCGCGCACGGTCGATGTTTCTGGATGTGCGTGAATCCAATCACGCGGCTGCGCGGCTATACGAGCGAATCGGGTTCAGGCAGGTGGGCAAGCGCAAGGATTATTATCCTGCGATGGGAGGGCGGGAAGACTCATTAGTGATGGAGCTGACCTTTTGACCGTAGCCGACAACTCCAGGTGGGCCCGGCGCACTGATATACTCAGAGAGCTGGGTTTGACGCCGTTATGGCGTGCTAAAGGGACCGGTGTCCCCAACCAGGCTCCCGTTGTGGAGGCGGTATCCGCGGAGCGGACAGTTAGCCGCGAGATTGCTGCGACGGAAGACCGGCGTTCAGAAATCTCGCGGATGGGTTGGGATCAGCTTGAGAAGAGCGTGGAGGGTTGCATTGCCTGTCCATTATCCCGGTCTCGGTCCCGTACGGTATTCGGTGTAGGCGACAGAAATGCCGATTGGCTGTATGTAGGCGAGGGTCCCGGTGTCGAAGAGGATGCCAGGGGAGAACCTTTTGTCGGGGCATCCGGTAAGCTGCTGGATAACATCCTGGCTGCAATCAATCTGAAGCGCGGCCGGAATGTCTATATTGCAAACATCGTAAAATGCCGTCCGCCAGGCAACAGAAACCCCACCTTGGAAGAAGCGCAGGAGTGCGAACCGTATCTTGCGCGGCAAATCGAGTTGATCAAACCTAAACTTATCATTGCGCTGGGGAAAGTCGCTGCGCAAAACCTGCTGCATACCGATGCGACGATCGCCAGTCTGCGTGGCAGACTGCATGAGTATTCCGGTATCACGGTTATCGTTACCTATCATCCGGCCTATCTGCTGCGCACGCTTGCTGACAAAGCAAAGGTTTGGGAAGATCTGTGTTTTGCCAGAAGCACAATGGAAAATCTTTAAAGCTCCGGATAAGTGCCAGTGCCGCGCGGGGAATTTATTCGTAGGGTCCCTTGCGATCAGGGAGTTAACCCCCATTTACCTCATACCCGAAATTTTCTCAGGAAGAATGCCATGCATAAGTTGCTGTTGTCCCTGACGTTGCTTCTTACACTCACCTTGAGCGGTTGCGGCTACAATACCCTGCAGTCGACCGATGAGCAGATCAAGGCGAGTTGGGCAGAAGTTCTGAATCAATATCAGCGGCGCGCCGATCTGGTGCCCAACCTTGTAAATACGGTAAAGGGTTTTGCCGCGCAGGAGAAAGACGTGCTGCTGGGGGTGACAAATGCGCGTTCCAGGGTGGGCAGCATTCAGGCTACGCCGGAACTGATCAATAATCCGGAAGCATTTGCCAGATTCCAGAGCGCACAGGGAGAACTGACGAGTGCCCTGTCGCGCTTGCTGGTGGTGGCCGAGAATTACCCGCAGCTCAAATCGGATGCCAATTTCCGTGAATTGCAGGCGCAACTGGAAGGTACCGAAAACCGCATCACCGTAGCGCGTAACCGTTACATCAAGGCGGTCCAGGAATATAACGTAGTAGTGAGGTCGTTCCCCAGCAATCTTACCGCCATGGTAATGGGCTTCCAGGTGAAACCCAGCTTTACTGTCGAGAACGAGAAGGGAATTTCCACCGCGCCTAAAGTGGATTTCGGTGCGTCCTCGCCAGCAGGAAAATAGAAATTGCGTCCTGCTGATTTTTTATGATGCAAACCTGGGGGAAGACCCTCGCACTCATCGCACTGCTTCTTTCTGCCTCTTTATCGGTGGCGGAAGTGGCGGTTCCGCCACTTCAGTCCAGGGTGACCGATCTTGCGGGAACGCTTTCCGCGGGCGAGGTCGTGCAACTGGAACAGAAACTGGCGGCATTTGAGGCGAAAAAAGGCAGCCAGATTGCAGTGCTGATCGTTCTTACGACGCAGCCGGAAACCATCGAAGAGTATTCGATCCGCGTCGTGGATGCCTGGAAGCTTGGCCGAAAACGTATTGACGATGGTGTCCTGCTAATAATTGCGAAACAGGACAGGGCCGTGCGCATAGAAGTAGGTTATGGCCTGGAAGGCGTACTGCCAGACGCCATAGCCAAACGTATTGTCGATGAAATAATTGTTCCCAAGTTCAAGCAGGGCGATTTTGCCGGCGGCATTAATGCGGGTGTGGAGCGAATGATGGCCGTGATAGCGGGAGAGCCGCTGCCGCCACCGCAGATAAGGCCTGGTACTGGCGGCTCCGCAAGGGCGGGTGCCGTTCTGGACAATATTATTCCGATTTTCATAGGATTTATCGTGCTGGGCAAGATATTGCAATCCCTTTTTGGTCGCTTCATTGGCGCCAGCGTGATGAGTGTTGCCGTAGGGTTTCTGGGCTGGGTGGTTTTTTCTTCGATAATCTTTGCCATCATTATTGCGGTTTTTTCATTTTTCTTGAGCTTGTTCGGAAATGCAGGCGGAGGAATTACCCGAGGAGGGCCGGGTAGCTGGCCTAGTGGCGGATTCGGCGGAGGCAGAGGGGGTGGTTTTGGGGGCGGCGGTGGTTTCAGTGGAGGTGGCGGTGGGTTTGGCGGCGGTGGTGCGTCGGGGAGATGGTAAGTGAATTTTTCACGCATACTGCGGCATCTTTTCACTGGGCATCTGGCGGTGCGGCGCATATTTCCCGCTTCCTCACTGGCAGCTATCGAACATGCCATCAAACTATCGGAAATGAGCCACCAGGGCGAGGTCCGCTTTGCGGTTGAGGCTGCATTGAATACGCTGCCGCTGCTTAGGAATCAGTTAGCGCGAGACCGGGCGGTAGAGGTGTTTTCCCAACTGCGGGTGTGGGACACTGAGCATAACAACGGCGTGTTGATATACCTGCTGCTCGCAGATCGTGACGTTGAAATCATTGCAGACCGCGGAATTAATGTCAGGGTCGGCAGTGAGGAGTGGGAAAGAATCTGCCGCGAAATGGAGGCTGCTTTTCGTGAGGGCCATTTTGAATCAGGGGTAGTTGCCGGAATCAGCGCTGTCGGTAGCCATTTGCAGAAACATTTCCTGGCAGAGCGGAAGCGCGAGGGCAAAGAGAATGAGCTACCCAATACACCGGTTATTTTGTAGCGGTATCTGCGATACCGCTAA
>Ga0157370_10003439_pt1 | contig 18590 bp, 19 predicted proteins | sample C35metaG_FD_113463 | JGI IMG/M metagenome (GOLD analysis project Ga0157370, IMG submission 113463) | Corn rhizosphere microbial communities from Kellogg Biological Station, Michigan, USA - C3-5 metaG | ecosystem: Host-associated > Plants > Roots > Rhizosphere > Soil | place: USA: Michigan...
AGCGCCCGTGCCGTGTCGCGCGCTTCGTACGACGCGTTGATCGCGGCGGCCTCCGCACGCAGCCCTGCCAGCACGCTCGCGCCATCGTCCGATACCGTGCCCAACTGCCCGCCGAAGCGCTTGCCGATGAAGCCGGCCGCGCGGCTCGCGATGTTGATGTACTTGCCGACGAGGTCGCTGTTCACGCGCGCGACGAAATCGTCGGCGTTGAAGTCGATGTCTTCGTTCTTGCCGTTGAGTTTGGCCGCCAGGTAGTAGCGCAGCCACTCGGCGTTCAGGCCCAGGCTCAGGTACTTGAGCGGGTCGAGGCCGGTGCCGCGGCTCTTGCTCATCTTCTCGCCGTTGTTCACCGTGAGAAAGCCGTGCACGCAGATCTTGTCGGGCGTCTTGCGGCCGCTGAACTTCAGCATCGCGGGCCAGAACAGCGTGTGGAACGTGATGATGTCCTTGCCGATGAAGTGCACCTGCTCCAAGTCGGGCTGCGCCATGTACTGGGTGTAGCCGATGGCGCCATCGCCGGCTTCCACGCAGGCCTTGTCCAGCAGGTTCTTCAGCGAGGCGAGGTAACCCACGGGCGCGTCGAGCCACACGTAGAAATACTTGCCCGGCGCATCGGGAATCTCGATGCCGAAGTAGGGCGCGTCACGGCTGATGTCCCAGTCGCCCAGGCCCTCGCTGGTGGTGCCGTCGGGGTTGGTGCGTACGCTGAACCATTCCTTCACCTTGCGCGCCACCTCGGGCTGCACATGCTGGCCGTTCTGCGTCCATTCTTCGAGAAAGCTCACGCAGCGCGGGTCCGACAGCTTGAAGAAGAAGTGCTCGGAGTTCTTCAGCAGCGGCTTGGCACCCGTGAGGGTCGAGTAGGGGTTGATCAGGTCGGTCGGAGCGTAGACCTTGCCGCACACCTCGCAGTTGTCGCCGTACTGGTCCTTGGCGTGGCAGTTGGGGCACTCGCCCTTGATGAAGCGGTCGGCCAGGAACATGCCCTTTTCGGGGTCGTAGAACTGCTCGACGCTCTTCGTGCTGATCAGGCCGTTGGCGCGCAGGTCGCGGTAGATGTCCTGCGCGAGCTGGTGGTTTTCTGGCGCGTCGGTCGAGTGCCAGTTGTCGAAGGAGATGTAGTAGCCGTCGAGATACGGCTTGCGGCCCGCGGCGATCTCGGCCACGAAGGCCTGCGGCGTCACGCCGGCCTTGTCGGCCGCGATGGTGATGGCCGCGCCGTGCGCGTCGTCGGCGCAGACGAAGTTGACCTCGGCGCCGCTCATTCGCTGGTTCCGCACCCAGATGTCGGCCTGGATGTACTCCATCATGTGGCCGATGTGGAACTTGCCGTTGGCATACGGCAGGGCGGTGGTGACGAAGAGCTTGCGCGGGGCGGACATCGGGGAGGGCGCTTTCGGGAGTGACGGGCGGGGGAACCGGGCATTTTAGGTGGCCGCGTCCGTCCCGCGCCCGGCCCGGTGTTTGGAGTCACGGGTGATCCATGAAATCACACGAAGGCGCTGTAATACTCGGTCGGGCCCACCATGGCATCCAACCCTTCGAGGCCGTAGCGCTGCCATCCCCATCTGTAGCAATCACTCTCGAAAACCGTGGACACCTTCTTCCTCATGATGTTCGGGCCCGTCGCGGCTGCGGTGGTGGCGTTGGTCTGGCTGGCCTTCGGCGGCTCGCGGTTCGCGCTGGGCGTCACGCTGCTGCTGTCGCTGGGCACGCTGCTGTTCCGGGGCTGGATCGCCTGGACTTTGCGCGACGGTCTGTTCGACTTCTTCACGCCGGAATCGACCGGCCTGCCGGCGTGGCAAAAATTCTGGGCCCGCTTCTGGCTCGAACCACTGATCTGGTGTGCCTTTGCTCTGGCAACGCTGGGGCTGTTTCGCTGGCGCCGTCGCCGGGCCGGCGCCGCCTGATCCGCGCCGCTATGCTTCAAGCCCATGCCGTGCCCGCGGTGCCCCCGATTTGACGTGAGAGAGAACTGCCCATGACCACCCCCATTCCCGCAACCCTCATCCCCGGCGATGGCATCGGCCCCGAAATCGTCGACGCCACCCTCGCCGCGCTCGATGCGCTGAAGGCGCCCTTCACCTGGGACACGCAGATCGCAGGCCTCGGCGGCGTCAAGGCCTCGGGCGATCCGCTGCCCAAGGCCACGCTGGACAGCATCCGCACCACCCGTCTCGCGCTCAAGGGCCCGCTTGAAACACCTTCGGGCGGCGGCTACCGCTCGTCGAACGTGCGGCTGCGGGAAGAATTCCAGCTCTACGCCAACCTGCGCCCCGCGCGCACCATCATTCCGGGCGGCCGCTTCGAGAAGATCGACCTGATGATCGTGCGCGAGAACCTCGAGGGCCTGTACATCGGCCACGAGCACTACGTGCGCATCGACGGCGACCCGCATGCCGTGGGCATGGCCACCGGCATCAACACGCGGCAGGGCTGCCGCCGGGTGCTCGAGTACGCGTTCGAGACCGCCATCGCCACCGGCCGCAAGAAGGTCACGCTGGTGCACAAGGCGAACATCATGAAGGTGCTGACCGGCCTGTTCCTGGAGACCGGCGAGCAGCTCTACGCGGAAAAGTACAAGGGCAAGTTCGAGCTCGACTCGATCATCGTGGACGCCTGCGCGATGAAGCTGGTGCTCAACCCCTGGCAGTTCGACATGCTGGTGACGACCAACCTGTTCGGCGACATCCTCTCGGACCTCGTGGCCGGCCTCGTCGGCGGCCTGGGCATGGCGCCGGGCGCCAACATCGGCACCGACGCGGCGATCTTCGAAGCGGTGCACGGCTCGGCGCCCGACATCGCCGGCAAGGGCATCGCCAACCCCACCGCGCTGTTGTTGGCCGCCGCCATGATGCTCGACCACACGAAGATGCCCGAGCTGGCCACGCGCCTGCGCACGGCCATCGACCAGACGTTGAACATCGACAACGTGCGCACCGGGGACCTGGGTGGCACGGCGAACACCGCTGCGTTCACGAAGGCGCTGGTCAGCCGCATCAACGGCGGTTGATCCGACCGCAGGCGCAAGGCGTGGCCGTGAGAAAGCTTCTGCTTCTGTTGGCCGTCGTCCTTGCGAGCTGCGCGTCCGTGGCGGCGGACCCGCGCTATACGGTCGTGAAGGTCGACCTTCGCGCCGAGAAGCTCGCGCTGTTCCTGAATGACGAAACCGGCGTCGCGTTCAAGCGTTTCGACCGGCTGGATGCCTGGCTGAAGGCGCACGGCAGGCAGCTTCTCTTCGCGGTCAACGCCGGCATGTACCACGCGGATTTCTCTCCAGTCGGGCTCTTCGTGCGCGATGGCCGCGAAGAGGCGCCGCTCAACCTCGCGAGCGGCACCGGCAACTTCTTCCTGAAGCCGAATGGCGTGTTCCTCGTCACCGACGACGGGCCCCGCGTGATCGAGTCTTCGGAGTACCCGGCATTCGCCAGGCGCAGCGGCGTGCGCCTTGCCACGCAATCCGGCCCGCTGCTGCTGCGCCATGGCGCGCTGCACCCGGCGCTCATCCCGAATTCGGACTCGCGCAAGATCCGCAACGGCGTCTGCGCGTCGGGCCACACGGCGATCTTCGTGATGAGCGAGACGCCTGTGAACTTCCACGATTTCGCGCTCTACTTCCGCGACGTGCTGCACTGTCGGGATGCCCTCTACCTGGACGGCACCGTCTCTGCGCTGTATTCGAAGGCATTGGGGCGCAGCGATTTCGTGCGCGAGTTGGGGCCGATACTCGGCGTGGTGTCGCCATGAACCCGTCGGCGGCCCCTTGTGTTTTCACTTTCGAATCCTGCCTCTGAGCCATGTCCACACCGCTGCCCATCCTGTCCCTTCTTGAAACCCGCGTGCTCGGCGTGCTCGCCGAAAAGCAGCGCACCGTGCCCGACAGCTATCCGCTCACGCTCAATTCGCTGGTCTCGGGCTGCAACCAGAAGACCAGCCGCAACCCGGTGCTCGAACTCACCGAGTCGCAGATCCAGTCGGCCATCGACAGCCTGAAGGGCTACAGCCTCGTCGCGGAAAGCAGCGGTGGACGCGCGTTCCGCTACGAGCACAACATCGACCGCGTGCTGCGCATTCCCTCGCAGTCGGTGATCCTGCTCACCGTGCTGATGCTGCGCGGCCCGCAAACGGCCGGCGAACTGCGCATTGCCTGCGACCGCATGCACAACTTCGCGGACATCTCCTCGGTGGAAGGCTTTCTCGAGGAGCTCGCCGAACGGCCGGCTGGTGCGCTGGTGGTGAAGCTGGCGCGGCTGCCCGGCGCGCGCGAAAGCCGTTGGGCGCATCTATTGAGCGGCCAGCCGGCGGAAGAGGCAGCGGGCCCGGCCGGTGCATCGGGCGACGGGGCGTATGCCTCGCACGACGCATCGCTCGGCGAAGTCGCGGCGCTGAAGGCCAACGTGGCGCGGCTCGAAGCCGAGCTGGCGTCGCTGAAGGCGCTGGTGGGGCGGGTGTGTTCGGAGCTTGGGATTTCCGACGCGGGTTGACTGTGACGGTTTTGCGTTTGCGTCTGACCTGCGTTATCTTGCCTCGCACATGAAGCCTCCGGTTTCTCTCATCCTCACCTGCCTGGCGGTTTTCCTTGCCATGGGCGTCGGGCTCATCGTGATCTCACTGGCCATTGCGGCCGTGCTGCCCCGCGGTCACCGAATGGGCGACCACCTGCGCGAATTTGCGGGACGAGTGCCGCTGTTCATGCTCGGCGGCTTCTCGCGGCTGAGTGGCCTCATTCCGCTGGCCATCATCCTGACCGTGATCGTGGCTTGGATCTTCCTGTGAAGTCCGACTGCCCGCATTGCAAGAAGCCCGGTATCACCGGTTTCGCCAAGCGCTGGTCCAACCGCGCCGCGCCCGCGACGTGCGAAGCCTGCGGTGGTCTTTGCCATGTGCTGGCAAGCACGTCCAGCGGCATCTGGGCGGCAGGCGTCCTGATCGTCCTGGTAGCGCTGATCGCCGCCATCGGCCTGCATTCGGCCTGGCTCTTCTCGAGCGGGCTGGTGCTTGCCATCGCCTGCAACCTGCGCGCATGGAAGCGCGCGAGGCTGTGGCCGATTTCCAAGGAGAGCGCGGCCCATGCAACGACCGCGAACTGGTTCGTCACGGGCATCGCGGTGCTTCTCGGGCTTTCCTGACGCGCGCGTCTGCGCGCTGCCTATCCCATCGGTTCCGACCGCACCGGCACATCCAGGCTGACCTTCACCGGGTCCATCGTCACCAGCGTGCGAAAGCGCTTCACGTTGTTGCTCTGGAAGAAAAGCTGCCGGCTCAGCGCGGTGTACTGGGCCATGTCCTGCACCACGAGGATGAGGATGAAGTCCCACTCGCCTGTCACGTAGTAGCACTGCTGCACCTGCGGGCAGGCCCTGAAGCTTTGTTTCATCGCATCGAGCAGGTCGATGCGCTCGCTCTCGACTTCCACCTCGGCCACGATGGACAGCGGGTGGCCCAGCGCGGCGGGAGCCAGCACCGCGCCGTAGCGTCGGATCACGCCGTCGTCGCGCATGCGCTTGAGCCGCCGGTTCACGGCGGCCGTCGACAGGTGGATGCGTTCGCCCAGCTCGCTTTGCGACATGCGGCTGTCGACCTGGATCAGCTCCAGCAGGCGAAGGTCGATGGCATCGAGAGGGGAGGAGGTCATGCAGGCCGTGTACGCAAAAACGTTGCGTCGAAGGGCCCGATTTTGCGTGCCTGTATCGCGGCATTGTCAATAGCATCTCGCCATGAAATTCCCCGACGAACCCTTGCGCGACCAGCTCTCGGGCTGGCGCCGCCAGTTGCATGCGATGCCCGAGACCGGCTTCGAGGAGGCGAAGACCTCGGCCTTCGTCGCCAGCGTGCTGAAGGCGCTGGGCCTGGAGGTGCATGAGGGCATCGGCGGCACCGGGCTCGTCGCGAACCTGAAGGTGGGCAATGGCAAGGGCGTGATCGGCCTGCGCGCCGAGATGGACGCGCTGAACATCGCCGAGGTGCCGGCCGACCGCGCCTACGCCTCGGCCACGCCCGGAAAGATGCACGCCTGCGGCCATGACGGCCACATGTCGATCGTGCTGGGTGCGGCGCGCCTGCTGCGGGAAAGGCAGGATTTCGACGGCACCGTGCGCTTCATCTTCCAGCCGGCCGAAGAACACGGCCGGGGTGCGAAAGCCATGATGGACGACGGCCTCTTCGCGCGCTTTCCGGTCGATGAGATCTACGGCCTGCACAACATGCCCGGCATGCGAGCGGGCACGATTTCGACGCGCACGGGCGGCCTCATGGCGAGCGAGGACAACTTCGTCATCCACGTGAAGGGCCGTGGCACGCACGCCGCGCGGCCGCACATGGGCGTCGATCCGATCGTCATCGGCGCGCAGATCGTGCTCGCGCTGCAGACCATCGTCTCGCGCACGCTGGACCCGGGTGCGCAGGCGGTGGTCTCGTGCACCGAGTTCATCACCGACGGCATCCGCAACGCGATTCCCTCGAACGTGGTCATCAAAGGCGACACGCGCAGCTACGACCCCGAGGTGCAGAAGATGCTGGCGGCGCGCATGCGCGAGATCAGCGAGGGCATCTGCCGCATGCACGGCGCCGGATGCGACTTCAGCTACACGCACGAGTTCGCGCCCACGGTGAACTGGGCCGAATGCATGCCTGTCGCGGTGGCGGCGGCCACGGCCGTGGTGGGGGCGGAGAACGTCGATGCCAACGTGGCGCCGATGATGATTTCGGAGGACTTCGGCGCGTTCCTCAAGGTGGTGCCGGGCGCCTTCGTGTTCCTGGGCAACGGCGCCGAGGGCGCACCCGGCAGCACGCCGCTGCACAACGGCAGCTACGACTTCAACGACGAGGTGCTCGCGACGGGCGCCCGCTATTTCGCGGAAATCGTCCGCCTGCGCCTTCCGCGCTGACCGACAAGACAACCCACTTTTTTCTTTCTGCCCCATGCTGGTCATCAACAAGAACGCCACCCGCGGCGCCTACCCCGGCGAGCTTCGCGACATCCTCAGCATTGCCGAGGCGAGGCGCACGCGCGCCTGGCTCTCGCGCTGGTCGCAGCTCGCGCCCGAACCCACGCCGCTCTGGCACCTGCCCGATTTGGCGGAAGAACTGGGCGTGGCCGGCATCTTCGTGAAGGACGAATCGAAGCGCTCGTCGCTCGGCAGCTTCAAGGCACTCGGCGCGCCGGCTGCGCTGGTGCGGCTCGTCCTGCGGGCCCACGCCGCATGGGACCCGGTGGCGGTGCTGCGCGGCGCGCATGCGGCGGAACTGCAGTCGCTGGTCGTCATCAGCGCCACCGACGGCAACCACGGGCGCGCGCTTGCGGCCGCGGCGCAAAGCATCGGCGTGCGCTGCGTGATCGTGCTGCACAGGCATGTGAGCGTGGAGCGCGAAGCCGCCATCGCGGCTTTGGGCGCGGAGATCGTGCGCATCGAGGGCAACTACGACGCCTCGGTCGCGCACGCGGCCGCGCTGGCGCAGGAGAACGGCTGGCAGGTGGTTTCGGACACCTCCTATGCCGGCTACGAAGACATTCCGCGCGATGTGATGCAGGGCTACGCCATCCTGGCCGACGAGGTGATGGCGCAGCAGGAGGGCACGGCGATGTTCTCGCACGTGATCCTGCAGGGCGGCGTCGGCGGGCTGGCTGCAGGCGTCGCGAGCTACCTGTGGGAGCAGTACGGCGAGCAGCGGCCGACCCTCATCGTCGTCGAGCCGCGCCAGGCCGATTGCCTGCTGCAGAGCGCGATCAACGGCCATGCATCGAATGCCACCGGCAGTGTCGATTCGGTGATGGCCGGCCTCGCTTGCGGGGAAACATCGCCGCTGGCCTGGCGTTTCCTCGCGCCATCGGTCGATGCCTTCCTCACCATCGAGGACGGCGATGCGGTCGAGGCGATGCGCCTGCTGGCGCGAGGCTCGGCGCACGACAGCCCCATCGTGAGCGGCGAATCGGGCGCGGCGGGTATCGCGGCGCTGCGTGTGCTTACGCTGTCGGACGACCTCTGGCGAAAGGTGCGCCTCGACGTGCGCTCGAAGGTGCTGCTGATCAGCACCGAAGGTGCGACCGCACCCTCGGTGTACCGCGATCTCGTCGGAATGGACGCGGACGAAGTCCTGCGCAGGCAGGGCGCGACGGCGCGGCTCTAGTTCAGGCCGCGTCCCACCCGAAGAAACGCAGCACCTCGTCGCGCTGCTTCATCGCATCGGCCCGACCGAGCGCCATCAGCTCGCGCGTGTAGCCCGACTCGAACAGCAGGTAGCTCGCGAGCGCGCCGCCCTTCACGTCGGCCGCGGCCTTCGAGCCGCCCAAGAGGTGCCGCACCGCGCCGGGCAGCGAATCGACATGGCGCGCAGCGATCACGTCCAGGCGCTCCGAAGGCGAGATCACCAGCAGGTCGAGCGGGCGCAGCGAGCTCGACGCGCGCGCCTCCTCGGGAATCAGCCCCAGCGTGTGGTTGATGCGGCGCAGCCGTTCGATGTCCACCGCCAGCGCATCGAGAAAGATGCTCGAGAGCGCGTGGCCCGCGATCTGCGCCATCGTCGGATAGCCGCTGTGCGTGTTGGGCGCGGTGGTCTCGCGCGGCTCGTGCATGCGGCCCGCGCCGATCACCAGGATGCGCTGCGCACCGAGGTGGATGGCCGCCGCGATGGGCGCCGACTGGCGCATCGAGCCGTCGCCGAAGTACTCGGTGTGCCCCTGCATCGGCAGCGCGGTCGCCGGAAACACGAACGGAATCGCCGACGATGCGAGCAGGTGGTGGTGCGTGATGCGGTCGCGCACCGACAGGCGTTGCGAGCGCACCCACGGCTCCATCGGCACCGCGGCCTCGAAGAAGGTGACGTGCTCGCCCGAGCTGTAGCTCGATGCGGTCACTGCCAGCGCCTGCACGTGGCCCTCTTGCATGAGCTGCGGCAGGCGATCGAGCGGCACCATGCGCTGCAGCAGGTCGGCCAGCGGCGCGTTGTCGAGCAGCGACTTGGGCCTGACCCGCATCCAGTTGGCCGCAAAGCGCCCGAAGCCCAGCAGCATGCGCCAGCGCGCGCCGCTGCCGATGACAGAGAGCGAATCGGCGCGGTACACCTGTTCGGCGCGAAAGCTGCGCCACACCTCGGCGATGTGCGCCACCACATGGTCGAAGTCGTCCGCGCCGCAGGCCAGCGCCGCGGCATTGATGGCACCGGCCGAGGTGCCGGTGATGACGGGAAAGGGGTTGCCGGTGCCGGCGGCCGGCCCGGCGGCGCGGCGCATTTCGGCAATGGCTTCGAGTACGCCGACCTGGTAGGCCGCCCGTGCGCCGCCTCCGGTGAGCAGAAGGCCGGTGGCGGGGCTTGTCTCTGTCATCTTGGTTATTGGCAGGCTGGTCGGTGAGGGCTTGGGGAGCGCCTTAGACTACCCGCCATTCAGGAGTTTGATCAATGGCACTCACCCCCGAAGGTCTCATGGACGCGCTCAAGAGCGTCACGGACCCCAACACCCACAAAGAATTCGCGGCGACCCGTTCGCTCAAGAACCTCCAGGTTGCCGATGGCGACGTGTCGTTCGACCTCGAACTCGGCTATCCCGCGAAGAGCCAGCACGCGGCGATCCGCAAGGCGCTGGTGGCGGCGGCCAAGACCGTGCCGGGCGTGGAGAACGTGTCGGTCAACATCGTCACCAAGGTCATCAGCCATGCGGTGCAGCGCGGCGTGCAGCTGATGCCCAACGTCAAGAACATCATCGCGGTGGCCTCCGGCAAGGGCGGCGTGGGCAAGAGCACCACGGCGGCCAACCTCGCGCTCGCGCTGGCGGCCGAAGGCGCCACGGTGGGCCTGCTCGACGCCGACATCTACGGCCCGAGCCAGCCCATGATGATGGGCATCGAGGGCCGGCCCGAGAGCGACGACGGCAAGACCATGGAACCCCTGGAGCGCCACGGCGTGCAGGTGATGTCCATCGGCTTCCTGGTCGATGCCGACCAGGCCATGATCTGGCGCGGCCCGATGGCCACGCAGGCGCTGGAGCAGCTGCTGCGCCAGACCAACTGGAAGGACCTCGACTACCTGATCGTCGACATGCCCCCCGGCACCGGCGACATCCAGCTCACGCTGAGCCAGCGCGTGCCGATGACAGGCGCGGTGATCGTCACCACGCCGCAGGACATCGCGCTGCTCGACGCCAAGAAGGGCATCAAGATGTTCGAGAAGGTCGGCGTGCCGATCCTGGGCATCGTGGAGAACATGGCGGTGCACATCTGCTCGAACTGCGGCCATGCCGAGCACATCTTCGGCACCGACGGCGGCAAGAAGATGGCGGCCGAGTACCAGATGGAATACCTCGGCGCGCTGCCGCTGGACATCAAGATCCGCCTGCAGGCCGACAGCGGTTCGCCCACCGTGGTGGCCGACCCCGACGGCGAGGTGGCCGGCATCTACAAGGCGGTGGCGCGCCAGGTGGCCGTGGGCATCTCGGAGAAGGCGAAGGACTTTTCGTCGAAATTCCCAACCATCTCGATCAGCAAGAACACCTAGGCGTGGGAGCTCGCGTTTGATTCGTCGCGTTGCCGTGCCTGACGTTCGCCGTCCGGAGCGCCAGGCATGAACCTGCTCGCCTCGATGCGCTACCTGGTGGCGCTCAACGAACACAAGCATTTCGGGCGCGCCGCGCAGGCCTGCCACATCACCCAGCCCGCGTTGTCGAACGCCCTTCGGGCGCTGGAGACCGAGTTCGGCGTCGTCATCGTCAAGCGCGCCCGCGTCTACGTCGGGCTCACGCACGAGGGCGAGCGCGTGCTGGCCACGGCGCAGCGCATGCTGCGCGACAACGAGGTGCTGCTCCAGGAACTGCGCAGCGACGTGGACAATCCCCACGGCCGACTGCGGATGGCCGCGGTGCCCACCGCCATCCCGATACTTTCGCGCTTCGCGGCCATGCTGCACCAGCGCCACCCGGGCATCCTGCCGGCCGTGCTTTCCATGAGTTCGCAGGACCTGGAGACCGGACTCGAGAGCCTCTCGATCGACCTGGCCCTCGGCTACACCGAGCGCATGCACATGCCCGGTATCAAGCTCAAGGCCTGGCCGCAAAGCATCGAGCACTACTTCCTGCTGCGGCGCGCCCAGACGCCTTCCGAAGACGAATTGCGCATCGGCCAGCCCATCACCTGGGCCGAGGCCGGCAAGCTGCCACTGTGCCTGCTCACCACCGACATGCACAACCGGTCCATCATGGACCAGTCCCTGCGCGAGGCCGGCGTGCCGGTGTCGCCGGCCATCGAGACCAACTCGGTGCTCACGCTCACGCTCGCGGTGAGCGCCGGCACCGTCAGCAGCGTGCTGCCGGGGGCGATGGTCGCGGCCGTGCGCAGCCACCGCGAGCTGGAGGCGCTGCCGCTGGTGGCGCCCGAGGTGCGCACGCCCATCGGCTTCATGACGCAGGACGGCGTGCGCTCTTCGCGCGCGCTCGATGCGGCACTGGCCTTCCTGCAGACGCCCGAATGGGCCGAGCAGGTGCGCCTGCACAGCGGAACGCTCGGCAGCGACTGAGTGAGCCCAGCCCGGGCAGGGGGCATTTAATTATTGAATCGGCCCATGCGCCGATCGAATTTGACGGCGTGTAAAACGTTCAGACACACTCCGCGGCCCGGATACAACACAAAAGTTACTCGTCCGGCGAACTAGGAGAAATATGGCAGGCTCAACTGCGGGCGTTCTCGATGGAGAACGCCTGGCTGGAGACGGGGTGCAAGCGCAGCCCGGCTTCCTCGATAAAGAACGCATCATCGCGGGCCCCGGTTTCAACCGTTGGCTGGTCCCCCCGGCCGCATTGGCCATCCACCTGTGCATCGGCATGGCCTATGGCTTCTCGGTGTTCTGGCTGCCGCTGTCGAAGGCGCTGGGCACCGCGGGCACCGGCATCCAGGCCTGTGGCAAGGACGTGAGCTTCTTCACCGAACTCTTCACCACCACCTGCGACTGGCGCGTGGCCACGCTGGGCTGGATGTACACCCTGTTCTTCGTCTTCCTCGGCTGCTCCGCGGCGCTGTGGGGCGGCTGGCTCGAACGGGTCGGCCCACGCAAGGCCGGCGTGGTCTCGGCGATCTGCTGGTGCGGCGGCATGCTGCTCTCGGCGCTGGGCATTCATCTGCACCAGTTCTGGCTGATGATCCTCGGCTCGGGCGTGATCGGCGGCATCGGCCTCGGCCTGGGCTACATCTCGCCCGTGAGTACGCTGATCAAGTGGTTCCCCGACCGCCGTGGCATGGCCACAGGCATGGCCATCATGGGCTTCGGCGGTGGCGCGCTGATCGGTTCGCCGCTCGCGGCCGAGCTGATGAAGCACTTCTCCACTGCCACTGACGTGGGCGTGGCGCAGACCTTCGTGGTGATGGCGCTCGGCTACTTCGTCTTCATGCTGGCCGGCGCGCTCGGCTACCGCGTGCCGGCTTCGGGCTGGAAGCCCGCAGGCTGGACGCCGCCGCCGGTCCAGACCAGCAACGCCATGATCACGCAGCGCCACGTGCACGTGAAGAAGATCTGGGGAATTCCGCAGTTCTGGCTGGTGTGGCTCGTGCTGTGCATGAATGTGAGCGCCGGTATCGGCGTGCTCGGCATTTCCGCGCTGATGCTGCAAGAGGTGTTCGGCGGCGCGCTGATCGGCGTGCCGGCCAAGATGGCCCAGCTCGACAAGGTGCAGCTCGCTTCCATCGCGGTGGTGGCGGCCGGTTTCACGGCGTTGCTGTCGCTGTTCAACATCGGCGGGCGCTTCATCTGGGCGAGCCTGTCGGACAAGCTGGGTCGCAAGCTCACCTACACCGTGTTCTTCGTGCTCGGCGGCATCCTCTACGCGAGCATTCCCTCGTCGGCCGGCGCTGGCAGCAAGCTGCTGTTCGTGGGCGCGGCGTGCATCATCATCTCGATGTACGGCGGCGGCTTCGCCACGGTGCCGGCCTACCTGGCCGACCTGTTCGGCACGCAGTTCGTGGGCGCCATCCATGGCCGCCTGCTGACCGCCTGGGCCACGGCCGGGATCCTTGGGCCGATCGTCGTGAACTACATGCGCGAGTACCAGCTGGGCCTGAAGATACCGGCCGCGCAGGTCTACAACCAGACCATGTACATCCTCGTGGGCATGCTGGTGATCGGCTTCATTGCCAACCTGCTGGTGCGGCCCGTGGCGAGCCATCATTTCATGAGCGATGAGGAGCTGGCGGTCGAGAAGAAGCTCGCGCACGAAAAGGCCGTGGCCGCCGAAGTGGGCACGGGGTCGGGCGTGGCCGATAACGTGAGCCCCGTGGTGGTGGCCCTGGCCTGGATCGCCGTGGGCATTCCGTTGGGCTGGGGTGTCTACAAGACGCTGGTCAGCGCGGCCAACTTCTTCCACTGAATCGCCGGCGCACGGCGTTTTCGATGACGATGCGGCCGGCCGGGTTCACACCCGCCGGCCGCATCGCCGTTTCCGGCCCGACATAGCGCTGGTGGCCGCGGATGGTTTACCCTTCGCGCCAAGATGAAATCCAAAGTCCAGTTCCGCCTTCGCGTCTATCGGGACGACACCATCGCCATCGGCCCCGGCAAGATCGCCGTGCTCGAAGCGGTGGCCGAGACGGGTTCGATTTCCGCGGCCGCCCGCCTGCTGGGCATGTCGTACCGCAGGGCCTGGATGCTGGTCGACGAGATGAACAAGGCCCTGATATCGCCCGCGGTGAACACCGCCGCCGGCGGCTCGCGCGGCGGCGGCACGGCGCTCACGCCGGTGGGCGAGGAAATCGTCAAGCACTACCGGGCCATCGAGAACGCCGCCAAGCTGGCCACGTCCGCCGACATTCGCGCCCTCACGCGGCTGCTGGCACCGTAGCCAGGCACAGGCGCTAACGCTCGCCGGGTTCCGTCCACACCGCCCTGCGGCGCAGGACTTCGCCGATGTCATGCGCATCGGCCTGCGCTACCAGGAAAGACTGGCTCTCGCCGTCGGGGGCGACGATGGAAATCACGACGCCGTCGGAATCGATGGTCCGCTCGATGCGCCACTCGTGCACCTGTGTCACATGGCGAAGCTCCGGCCTGCCGGAGGTCGATCGGACGACGGTGTCGTGGGCGGGTGGACGCATGGGACTTTGCGGTCGGGACAACGCTATGTTGGCCAGTATATGGAGACTGGGCGCCTTGCGCACCTCCCGAAAGGAGGAATCCGCCTGTCGTGCAACAATCTCGCCGTATTCAAATGAACACGACGCGCGCACTCATCGCCTCGACCGACTGGTCGCCCCTGGTCCTGTCGCTCAAGGTCGCGGCGGTCGCGACCGTGCTGGCGCTGATCGTGGGCGTGGCGTTGGGCTGGGTGTTCGCGCGCAAGCGATTTTTCGGTCGCACCGTGCTGGAGGCCGTGTTCATGCTGCCGCTGGTGCTGCCGCCCACGGTGATCGGCTACGCGATCCTGGTGGCGGCCGGCCGCCGCAGCCCGTTGGGCGCGTGGCTGCGCGAGCACCTGGACTACACCATCATCTTCAGCTGGCACGGCGCCGTGGTGGCCTCGGCCGTGGTGGCGTTGCCGCTGGTGCTCAAGTCGGCGAGCGCCGCCTTCGAGAACGTCGACCGCTCGCTCGAAGCCGCGGCCAGCACGCTGCGCCAGTCGCCGTTCTCGGTGTTCCTGCGCGTGACGCTGCCGCTCGCCTGGCCCGGCATCCTGGCCGGCACGCTGCTGGCGTTCGCGCGGGCCATGGGCGAGTTCGGTGCTTCGCTGATGGTGGCGGGCTCGATCCCCAAGCAGACCCAGACGCTCTCGATGGCCATCTACGACGCGGTGCAGGCCGGGCACGACGACCTCGCGCTGCTGTTGGTGATCGTGACTTCGGTGCTGTCGATCGTCGTGCTCGTGCTGTCCAACCGCTTCTTCTCGCTGAGATGACGCTCACCCCCAGTCTTCGCGCACTTCGTGTCGCTTCGCCAACCCCCTTTCAGGGGGCAACACCAGCGGCCCGGCAAAGCCGGTTCCGCGGTGTTCCCCGAAGGGATCGCCGCCGCTTTGGGTTATCAGTCCTTCAATAATCCCCAGGAGATTTCCATGCGCCCGTTCCGCCTCTTGTCCCTTGTTGTTGCACTGGCCCTGCCGCTGGCCGCCGCCGCGCAGCAGATCACCGTGTCCGCGGCCGCCAGCCTGACCGACGCGTTCAAGGAAATCGGCCCCAAGTTCGAGGCCGCCAGGCCCGGCGCCACGGTGCGCTTCAACTTCGCCGCCTCGGGCGTGCTGCTGCAGCAGATCGGGCAGGGCGCCCCGGTCGACGTGTTCGCGAGCGCCGACCAGGAAACCATGAACCGCGGCGCCGAGCAGAAGCTCATCGACGTTGCCACCCGCAAGAACTTCGTGAGCAACAGCCTCGTGCTGGTCGAGCCCGCGAAAGACGGCGTCGGCGTCAAGTCGCTGCAGGACCTCACCGGTGCCAGTGTCAAGAAAATCGCCGTCGGCAAGACCGCCACCGTGCCGGTCGGCCGCTACACCAAGCAGGTGCTCGACAACGCCAATCTCTGGACCGTGCTCGAACCCAAGTTCGTGCAGGCCGACAGCGTGCGCCAGGTGCTCGACTACGTGAGCCGCGGCGAGGTCGAGGCCGGCTTCGTCTACCGCACCGACGCAGCGGTGGCTGGCGACAAGGTCAGGATCGCCCTCTCGCCTTCGAGCAGCAGCCCCGTGACGTACCCGATCGCGGTGGTGGCCGAGAGCAGGCAGAAGTCGCTGGCCGGCGACTTCCTCAACTTCCTCTCGACCGACGCCGCGCAGGAAGTGCTCGCCCGCTACGGATTCGGCAAGCCATGATCGACGTCGATCTGAAGCTCACGGTCCGGGACGGGGCGCGCCGCTTCGACCTGGCCGCGCGCTTTCAGACCGATGTTCCCTTCGCCGCGCTCTACGGCCCGTCGGGCGCGGGCAAGTCGCTCACGCTGCAAGCCATCGCGGGGTTGCTGCATCCGTCGTCGGGGCATGTGCGCCTGGATGGCCGCACGCTCTACGACGCGGCGCAGCGCATCGACGTGCCGGCGCCCGAGCGGCGCATCGGCTACCTGTTCCAGAACTACGCGCTGTTCCCGCACCTCACGGTGCGCGAGAACGTGTCCTTCGGCCTCACCTCGTGGCGCCGTCGCCGGTTGCCGCCGAAAGAGGCGGAGACGGTGCAGGCCCTGCTCGAAGGTTTCGGCCTCGCCGCGCTCGCCGACAGCCGGCCGCAAAAACTCTCGGGCGGCCAGCAGCAGCGCGTGGCGCTCGCGCGTGCGCTGGCCTGCCAGCCGCAGGTGCTGCTGCTCGACGAACCCTTCGCTGCCCTCAACCCGATGCTGCGCAGCGAACTGCGCAACGAGCTTGCACAGGTGCGCCGCCAGTGGGGCATTCCGGTGCTGATGATCACGCACGACATCGAGGACGTGCTCGCGCTTGCCGACGTGGCGTTTGTCTACAAGGACGGCCAGGTGGTGCGCGAGATCGACCTGCACACCGCCGAGAGCCGCGACATCGCACTGCGCGAAGTGGCGGGCGCGCCGTTGGTCGAGGAGACGCCGCTGCGCAGCAAGTTGCGTGGTCTGCTGACCCAGGATGTGCGGGGTTGATGTTTGTGTATTGCATATGCGATACACTTTTTCGATGAAATCCGCCACCATCCCTTCCGTGCGTGTCGAGCCCGAGTTCCGGGCTGAAGTCGAGCAGGTTCTCGGTGAGGGCGAGTCCATGTCCCAATTCGTCGAAGCAGCCGTTCGTGCATGCGTTTCGCAGCGGAAGAGCCAGGCAGAGTTTGTTGCTCGCGGTATGAAATCCCTGACCAGCGCGCGTCGCAGTGGCGATTACGTCGATGCGAGTGAAGTGATGCAGCGCCTTAAGACAAGACTGGCCACGGCGAAGCGACAGAGCACTGCGCGCAGGTGAGTTACACGGTCCGATTCACGCGCCAGGCGGCTGAAGACCTGCAGCGGTTGTATGACTTCGTGGTCGACCGGGAACTCGAAAGAGGCGGAGACTTGGAGTTGGCCTCGCGGGCTCTCGAAGCGATAGAGCACGGCATTGCCACCCTCGCTTTCTCACCCTTTACTTGCCGCAAGGCGAGCGGCAGCCCTTTCATTCGCGAACTCGTGATTCCGTTTGGCGCCAGTGGCTATGTCGCCCTGTTCGAGATAGAGGCGAGCGACTTGATCGTCGTGGCTGCTGTCAGGCATCAGCGGGAAGACGACTACCACTGAATCCGGTGCGCTCCCGCGCAGCGGCGTGCGCTGCCCAGCTTGGCGCCGCCTCTTCATTTCCTTTTTGAATCGGCGCATGTCCCGATTCAATTTGACGCTCCCTGTGCCCACGGCGAACACTCGCCCGCATGAGCAGTGAGCAGAAGATCGAGTTTTACAAGGGCCCCGCGGGCGGTTGGGGCGCACTTCGCAGCGTGACGAATGCGCTGCTGCGGCAGGACATTCCCCTCAAGGGCGCGAAGACGCTGCTCTCGGCCAACCAGCCCGACGGTTTCGACTGCCCCGGCTGCGCCTGGCCCGACCGCAACCACGCCTCGACCTTCGAGTTCTGCGAGAACGGCGTGAAGGCCGTGGCGGCCGAAGCGACCGCGCGCCGCGCCGGCCCCGAGTTGTTCGCCAAGCACACCGTGGCGCAGCTGGCCGAGCAAAGCGATTTCTGGCTCGAAGACCAGGGCCGCCTCACGCACCCGATGGCCTATGACGCAGCGAGCGACAAGTACGTGCCCATCGGCTGGGACGACGCTTTCGCATTGATCGCGCGCCACCTGAACGCGCTGCCGGATCCGAACCAGGCCATCTTCTACACCTCGGGCCGCGCGAGCAACGAGGCGGCGTTCCTGTACCAGCTCTTCGTGCGCGAGTACGGCACCAACAATTTCCCCGACTGCTCGAACATGTGCCATGAGCCGAGCGGCAGCGGCATGCGCCCGCAGATCGGCGTGGGCAAGGGCACGGTCACGCTCGAGGATTTCGAGAAGGCCGACGCCATCTTCATCTTCGGCCAGAACCCCGGCACCAACCATCCGCGCATGCTCGGCGAGCTGCGCGCGGCATCCAGGCGCGGCGCGCGCATCGTGAGCTTCAACCCGCTGCGCGAGCGCGGGCTGGAGCGCTTTGCCGATCCGCAGGACAAGCTGGAGATGGCGACCCTGGGCTCCACGCCCATCAGCACGCACTACTTCCAGCTGCGCGTGGGCGGCGACTTTGCGGCCGTGAAGGGAATGATGAAGCACGTCATCGAGCGCGAAGACGCGCTTGTCGCGCGCGGCGAAGCCTCGGTGCTCGATCACGCCTTCATCGCCACGCACACCACCGGTTTCGAGTCGCTCGCCGACGACTTGCGCGCCGAGTCGTGGGACGTGCTGGTGCAGGAGTCGGGCCTCACGCAGGAGCAGCTGCGGGCCGCGGCCGAGGTGTACCTCGGCGCGAAGAAGGTCATCGCCTGCTGGGGCATGGGCATCACGCAGCACCAGCACTCGGTGGCGACGATCCAGATGATCGTCAACTGGCTCATGCTGTGCGGCCACATGGGCCGCGAAGGCGCGGGCGCCTGCCCGGTGCGCGGGCACAGCAACGTGCAGGGCGACCGCACCATGGGCATCTGGGAAAAGCCGCCGGCAGCGCTGCTCGAC
>Ga0157370_10003440_pt1 | contig 18578 bp, 14 predicted proteins | sample C35metaG_FD_113463 | JGI IMG/M metagenome (GOLD analysis project Ga0157370, IMG submission 113463) | Corn rhizosphere microbial communities from Kellogg Biological Station, Michigan, USA - C3-5 metaG | ecosystem: Host-associated > Plants > Roots > Rhizosphere > Soil | place: USA: Michigan...
AGACCGGTGTTATTCAATCAAGCAATACTATTGCCGACGCTACAGGAACTGTATCTGCAATGGGACAGGATTTCCCAACCTCTTCTAAAGTAAATTCAACAACTACAGTAAAAGTTTTATAAAAGTTACATTAATATTTTTTTTAAAAAAGCCTTGCAAAAACTGCAGGGCTTTTTTTTAGAATAATTCATAAAGCCTTCATGTAACAAAGGAAGCCATAAAACGGTTTTTAAATTATTTTGATGCTGGATTTCCACATTTTTTTTCAGAAATTAAATTAATACAGGATGTAAAAGTATTGGTATATCCTTTGATGATTAAAAATGATATTATCACTTCTTTTAAACAAAATAAAAATAATCATTATGAAAATCTTAAGCCTCCTGGTAATCGCTTTTGCAATCAGCTTTAGCATCTCCGCACAAACACCGATGGACACAACACACCATAGAACACATCATTATTCAAAAACGAGTATGAATCATGAGCGATATATGATGAAAGATGGAAAATTAATCTCGGATATGAATGGAACAAAAACAGATGTAACAAACGACGTAACCTTAAGCAATGGAACAACTATTACCCCTGATGGAAAAGTGACCTGGAAAAGTGGGAAAACACAAACACTTACCAATGGTGAAATGATTGACATGAATGGAAAAATTCACAAATGGAGCAGCAGTACTCACAAAATGACAGCACACCATTCTATGACCCATCATAATATGAAAAACAAAGCAGATAGCACACAATAATTGCAAATACATATCCAGCGATTTAAAAAATAAAAACCACTTGAAAATGTGGTTTTATTTTTTCCAAAATAGATCTGTTTAAAAAAAAGGCTATCCCAAAAATTTAAAAATGACAAAAAATGCAATCAGTATGATTACAATAATAAGTACAATCGTAAAATAAAGCCATGTAATATCTTTAAAGCGCCTTTTTTCTCGTATCCCTTTCTTTTTTTCTAGTTGTTTTTGCAGATTTCTGTTTAATTGTTCAGCAAAAGCAACAGGGTCTTTTTTATTTTTAAATTCATTAAGTCCATCTATCGCATCGCTTGCCAAATCAGAATCTAAAAGGATTTTCTCAAATTCATGTTTTTCTTCAACAGATAATTTATTGCTGAGATAATCCATCAACTTTTGATTGTCAATATCTTTATTGCTGTTAGATAATATGTTTAATAATTCATCACTCATTTCTGGTTAATAATTTAATAATTCGATCAACTTTCAACTAATGCCCATCAGCAACTTCAGATTTCTTTTGCCGTTTTGCAGATGGCTTTTTACTTGCAGCATCGTTAACCCTGTTATTTCTGAAACTTCTGAATAAGATTTTTTTTGAAGGTAAAATAAATTTACACATTCCTGTTGCTCCGGGTTTAATTGTTTTATCGCTTGCTGCATTTTCATCAGAAGCGTTTCTTTTTCAACCAAATCAGTTTTATCAGTTTGCCCCTCCACCGCCGGAATTATTTTTTCATTTAATTCTACAGAAGCATTTTTATTCCCACGCAGCTTCATCAAACAGTGATTTTTCGCAATCATGTATATCCAGCTTTTAAAATAATCAACCTTATATTTATGTAATTCATTAATCACTTTTAAAAAAATTTGTTGCACACAATCACGGGCATCTTCTTCATTTTTTAAATACTTCATACAAACACCAAGTAGCAGCAGCGTATATCGTGGAAGCAGAATTCCCAACCACTTATTATCGCGATCTTTATAAAAATTCTGCAGCAATTCTGCATCAGTTATATGGTTGTATTTGTCGGATTTCAAAAATGATTTGTATTTTTTAGTAAGATGTAAACTTAATTAATTTCCATAATTTACATTTGCAAAAAACATTATCAAACTTATGGAATATATGGTGTGTTGTGTACCAGTAAGCCCTATGAGATCAGAGCCTTCACACAAATCAGAAATGGTATCGCAACAATTGTTTGGAGAAAAATCTTATATACTTGAAAAAACTGCTGGCAATTGGGTAAAAATTCAATTGAAATATGATAGCTATCAGGGATGGGTTCAGCAAAGCCATCTTGCAGAAATAGATGAAAGTCATTATCTGAAAACTGATAAAGATCTTACCTCAGAATGGATAAATGATGTAGATTACAACGGCCACATTATGTATGTGCCGCTGGGAAGTTCGTTGAGCGCTTTTAAAAATGGAAAGGCTTTCTGGAGAAGAAATTCCGTACACTTTAAAGGCAAAGTATGGAACCCCGAAGAAGTAAAAATTTCTTCTAAACAAATAAAACAAATAGCTTTTAAGTTTCTGAATACTTCTTATTTGTGGGGCGGCAAATCTGTCTTTGGAATTGACTGCAGTGGCTATGCACAGGCAGTTTATAAACTCTTAAATGTTTATTTGCCAAGAGATGCATGGCAGCAGGCGGAAGCAGGAACTGCGGTAAATTTTTTGCAGGAAGCTCAATGCGGCGATCTGGCTTTCTTTGATAATGAGGACGGCAAAATCATTCATGTAGGTATTTTATTAAATGACCATGAAATCATTCACTCATCAGGAAAAGTAAGAATTGATAAAATAGATACCCAGGGAATTTTAAATCTCGAGACAAAACAACGCACTCATCAATTGCGCATCATTAAAAGATATTTCTGATAGTTCATAATGAATAAAATGTGGTAAATTAAAATAGGAATCAGCCTTATTCGTTCGGTTACTGAAGGAATAAAACATCAGAAAAAAATCGAAGTCATACTAATTTTATTCTTATATCATACACCAGGTCAGTTATTGATTTTATTTTAAAATTTCTACTATTAGTATGAAGTGGATTTAAAATATAATTAAATTCCTGAGGAATTACAGAAGACGGAATTTGAAAAACAGCTTTTTTTGAAGTCTTTAATAAATTTGTACCAAAATCCTGAGTAGAAGAAGGGGCAGGCGCTTTTTTCCAATTTCCCGGAAGTGAATATTCATCAATTACTAAAATTTCTGAATCCGGAATTTCAATTGTAGCGATGCTTAATGCACGTGGTATTTCTTCAATATTCACATTTACGGTATATTCTAACAACGAAAGAGCCCGGCTTTCAGATGTATATAAGCACGGAACAGATTTTTGATTCCATCGGCCACCATTTATTTTAGCGCCTTCACCGGATAAATCGTTTGCATGTTTGGTTTTTCCAACTCTGTAAACTAACATTTATAGGTATAAAGTGATTAGGAATAAATACCATAGTCGATTCTTCCGATAAGATTTCTTACTTCTTCACGTCCAAACTGGTTATCAATTAAATCGTAGGGGATTTGGCCACCAAGCGCTTTGTTCGGCTTTGACATCCATTGATTAAAACGTTCTTTGTCTTCAAAAACCTCAAAGCCATAGGAATACAGATCGGCCATTCCTACTATTTTTTCACTAAGGCCGGCTCCAAATCTTTCACCTTTTTTTTTATTGATTAACGTGGCTCGGGTAACTGACAAGGCTTTTGCTAACATGGTATAATCTAAATCTGCTTTATTTTTTAAAAGCTCCAGATCTTTTTTACTTACTCCATCACGTACAATATGCATCTTTTCAAATGCAGATAATTGCCTTTCAGGCTTCTTGGTAGCATTTGAAAGGATTACATCAAATTGATAAGTGCTTCCATAGGCCATTTCCGGTTCAGAAATGATGCTACCGGTTATAGATTCTTCGTCTATTGTATATTGTTTTGGGGTTGATTTCTTTTTTTGCATAGTATAACTATTTCACTAATTAAGTACAAATTTATACTTTTTTTTCCAGAAAAAAATTCTCCGGCTTTATTTTTTTCCAATTTTTAGAAAAATGGGCAAATCTGACATTATCTTTACTTTCAGTAGAAAATCTTCTTTCAATAAATTTTAATTGACTATGTATTTTTTACATTTTAAACCAAAGAGGTTAATTTGTGGCTTTTAAATCCATTATAAAAAATGAAGATCAGTTTTTATTTAAGATATTCTACAGTTTTTGGTGAAGAGTTGTTTATTTCAGGGAATAATAAATTTTTAGGTGATAATGATCCTTTAAAATCAGTGCGGCTTGAATGGTATAACGAAGATTTCTGGCGTACAATTATTGACTTTCCGGAAGATTTTGACGACATTATTCATTATAAATATATTTTAAAAGATACAAAAGGTATAGAAATTTTTGATGGGGAAGAAAACCGCTTTATAGATCTTTCATCAAAAAAATCAAAATTATATTCTGTTTTTGATACCTGGAATGCCGCAGGAAATGTCTGGAATATTTTTTTCACCAGAGCCTTTAGCAAAATATTATTGCCTCCGCTTACAAAAATAGCAGTCTCAAAAGCAAAAAAAGTAAATCATATTTTCCGTGTAAAAGCCCCGTTACTAAATCCCGGAGAAACAATTTGCCTGTGCGGATCTACCCGGAATTTAAAAAACTGGGATACAGAAGACCCAATAATTCTCAGTCCTGAAAATAACTGGTACACAGCCAGTGTTTTTCTGGAAGAAAATGAGTGGCCTGCAACTTATAAATATGCCATTTATAATATTCCTGAAAAAAGATTAATCAGTTTTGAAAATGGAGAAAACCGTGTTATCCGGAAGTTTGAAGAAGAAGAAAAAGGAACTACCATTTTTAATGACGGATTTGTAAATTACCAGGCTTCCTTGTGGAGAGGTGCAGGAGTTTCAATTCCTGTTTTTAGTTTACGTTCACAAAAAAGCTTTGGCGTTGGAGAATTTTCAGACATCAAATTGTTAATTGATTGGGCCACAAAAACAGGTTTAAAATTGATCCAGCTTTTGCCAATCAATGACACCTCAGCTCATCACAACTGGCGCGACTCTTACCCTTATGCCGCCATTTCTGCATTCGCTTTGCACCCGATTTATATCAACCTGGAAAACGTAGCCGGCAAAGACTTTTCTTCATTAATAAAGCCATTAAAAAAGAAACAAAAACATTTGAATGAACTGAAAGAATTTGATTATGAAAAGGTGATGAAATTGAAACTTTCAGCTTTGAAAGATTTATTTGAAGCAAAGAAAAATGATTTTCAAAATGACCTTGGTTATTTTGAATTCTTTGAATTAAACCGGCATTGGCTGGTACCTTATGCTGCATTTTCCTATTTGCGGGACAAATACAAAACATCTGACTTTTCTAAATGGAAAAGTAACAAAAATTACAATGAACAGGCGATTCAAAAACTGGTATCTCCTTCACAAAAGCATTATGATAAGATTTTATTTTTCTATTTCGTTCAATATCATTTGCATTTGCAAATGAAGGAAGTGGCAGATTATGCGCACAGTCAAAAAATAGTTTTGAAAGGAGATATTCCCATTGGCGTATATCGTTTTGGTTGCGATGCCTGGGTAAATCCTGCTTTATATAATATGGATGAACAGGCAGGAGCACCGCCGGATGACTTTGCGGTAAAGGGCCAGAACTGGGGCTTTCCTACTTATAACTGGGAAGAAATGAGCAAAGATAATTACAATTGGTGGCGCTGGCGTTTCGACCAGATGAGTAATTATTTCGACTCCTTCCGGATTGATCACATTCTTGGTTTTTTTAGAATCTGGAGTATTCCTATGGATGCAGTACAGGGCATTATGGGAATATTTGTACCTGCGATTCCCGTGGATATTTCTGAATTCTATCAAAGAAATATTTCGTTTAACCATGACCGTTATTGTAAGCCATATATAACAAATGATGTGCTTGCAAATATTTTTAAAGATAGAAAAGATGAAATAAAAGAAAAGTTTCTTGACGAAATTTCCAACGGAAATTTCAGGCTAAAAGAATTTGTAAATACACAGGCAAAGGTTGCCGAACATTTTAAAAAAGAGGATGAGCAATTTATAAAAAATGGACTGTTTGATTTGATAAGCAATGTGATTCTTTTTGAAGAAGAAAATTCAAATGGACAAAAATTTCACTTCAGAATTTCTATAGACAAAACATCATCGTTTTTCCTCCTTGATAATTATACAAAAGGTGTTTTATGGCCTCTTTATATTGATTATTTCTACCACCGGCAAAATGATTTCTGGAAAAAAGAAGGAATGAAAAAATTACCATCTTTAAAACGCAACACCAACATGCTTGTTTGTGGAGAAGACCTTGGAATGGTGCCGGCATGTGTTCCGGAAGTAATGCGTGAATTAGGCATCTTAGGACTTGAAATTGAACGAATGCCCAAAACACCAGGAGCAGAATTTTTTCATCCGAATGATGCGCCTTATTTGTCAGTGGTAACTCCCTCCACACACGACATGAGTACCATCCGCGGTTGGTGGGAAGAAAACCGCCAGCAAACTCAAAGATTTTACAATTATATGCTTGGCCAATATGGTGAAGCGCCAGTTCATTGTGAACCATGGATCAACAAAAAAATTATTTTGCAACATTTATATTCCCCGGCGATGTGGAGTATTTTTCAAGTTGCCGATCTGCTTGGAATGGACGAAAAACTTCGATGGGAAAATCCCCAGGAAGAAAGAATAAATCTTCCTTCCGATCCGAATCATTATTGGCATTACCGGATGCATTTGAATTTAGAAACAATATTAAACGAAGACAATTTTAACGAAGATCTTAAAAAATATATAAAGGAAAGCGGGAGGTATTCTTTATGAATTTACGATACAAAAAATCTGACTTAAGATTTAAACACCCATTCACTATTTCAAAAGGAACCAAAACTCATCAGCCGGCTTTATTGGTAGAACTCGAATTCTTTGGTATCAGGGGTTACGGAGAAGCGCCGGCGATCGCTTATTATAATATTCCCGTAGAAAAAATGATCGCAGATATTGAATTGAAAAAAAGGTTTATTGAAAAATTTTCTTTTACTGAACCCGAAAGATACTGGCATTATCTGCATCATCTTATTCCTGATAATCCGTTTTTAATTTGTGCGTTAGACATTGCGGCATGGGATATTTATGGAAAAATGAAACGCAAACAATTGCATCAATTATGGAATCTTGACATTTCAAAAAACCCTTTGACGGATATTACTGTCGGGATAGACACGATTGAAAATATGGTTTCAAAAATGAAAGAAACCCCCTGGCCGGTTTATAAAATTAAGCTGGGTACGGCAGAAGATATTCATATCATGCAGGAGCTGAGAAAACATACAGATGCTGTCTTTAGAATTGATGCAAACGCGGCCTGGAAAGCAGAAGAAGCATTGGAAAAAATAAAAATTTTCAAAGAATTAAATGTTGAATTTGTTGAACAGCCATTAGCAAAAGATGATTGGGAAGGAATGAAATTTTTATACAAAAATTCTCCGTTGCCACTCATTGCTGATGAAAGCTGTGTCTCAGAACATGACGTTGAAAAATGCAAAGGATATTTTCATGGAATCAATATTAAATTAACCAAATGCAGTGGCATCACTCCTGCTCTAAGGATGATAACAAATGCACGTGATTCAGGAATGAAAGTAATGGTTGGCTGCATGAATGAAAGTTCAATTGGAACTGCCGCTATCGCACAACTATTGCCTCTGCTGGATTATGTAGATATGGATGGCCCACTGCTTCTGGCCGAAGATGTAGCAAAAGGAGTGCAGTTTGATTATGGAAAAATAATTTATGGAGACGGATATGGCTTGGGAGTTACGGTAGAGAATTTCTAAAATAACTGTAAAAGTGCTTTTACTCCTTTTGAAACGGTGATTTTGAAAAAAAGCTGACTTGCAGGAAAAGAATTTCCTTTTTTCAAAAATATTTTTTTAAAATAATATTAATTTACGATTTTTTACGTTTTATTATTTTAAAATAAAGATATTTCTATAAATACATTTTTACATTTTCCAATAAATTAACCAAAACCATGAGAAAAACTGCCTTGGCTCTACTGCTTGTATTTGCTTCCACAAATATTTTTGCTCAAAAAGAACTTCCTGCATATGGAAAGATTGACAACTCTGACCTTCTTTTAAAAGAATGCGAATTTGATAAAGACGCTGAAGCATACGTATTGCTCGATTATGGTGATGTTCATTACGATATTGTTGGCGAACATTTTAATATCGTCACCAACAGAAGAACGCGAATAAAAATTTTAAAAGATAAAGGGCTCGACGAAGCCAATATCAAATTACACTTCTACAGCGAATCAGGCTATGAAGAGATGAGGGGCATTTCAGGTGTTACTTTTAACATTGATAATGCCGGAAATGTGGTTACTACCAGGCTTGAGAAATCTTCTGTATATATAAAAAAACTTACCAATCAGGTGTCCGAAGTTTCATTTACAATGCCCGATGTAAAAGTCGGAAGTGTAATAGAATATAAATATACGGATACAAAAAAATCGATCAAAGATCTGGATGATTGGTATTTCCAGAAGGATATACCTATGCGAATCAGTATGTACCGAATCCTTATTCCGTCAGTATTTCGCTTTGCAACACAACTATTCGCATACCAGCAAATAGAACAAAAAAATGATGTACTCAATGACAATCTCATTTATCATGGAAACTCCATTTCCACACGTTCAGAAGAAAAAACATACGTTCTAAAAAACGTTCCGGCATTGAGAGACGAGCCTTTTATGGGAGCCGAAAAGGATTATTTACAACGAATTGCTTTCCAGTTAGGCCGTATTATTTATAGTAATGGTGAAGTAGAGGAAATTCAATCCACATGGCCAAAACTGACCGAAGACTTATTGGCAAATGAGGACTTTGGTTTGCAATTGAAAAAAAATCTGCCTCATACAAAATCTCTTGATGATTCATTAAAAAATGTTCAGGATGATTATCATAGAATGATTTTAATCCATGATTATGTTCGCAGAAATATGAACTGGAACGGCCGTGAAAGCATTTATTCTTCAGATGGAATAAAATCTGCCTGGGATAAAAAATCAGGAAGCAATGCGGAGCTTAATTTTATTTTAATTGATTTGCTGAGAGACGCAGGAATAAATGCTTACCCGCTTTTAGTAAGTACAAAAGACAACGGAACTGTAAATACAATTTATCCTTTTTTAGACCAATTTAATAACACAATGACCTGTGTTTTCATTGGTGATAAAAAATACATTTTGAACGCCGCTGATAAATATAATCCTGCTTATCTCATTCCTTATGATGTGTTGGATAATGATGCTTTTATAGTAGATAAAGATAACGGTGGATGGATCAAATTAACCAATAAAAAAGATACCTGGCGCAATGTGGTTACCTTGTTTGCCGAAATCACTCCGGATGCTTTAATGAAAGGTAATGCCACTGTTTACAGTTATGGTTATTCAAAAAATCCACGGGTAAAAAAATGGGTAGAAGACAAGACTAATTTCAAGGATTATTTTACAAAAGGTTTTACTGCTATGAAAGTCGAAAATATAAAAGTAGAAAACCAGGATACCGATACATTGCCTTTGCTGCAAAAACTTGATTTTTCTCTTCCGGTAAATTCTTCAGGAGAATATAAATATTTTACTTTGAATCTTTTTCAGGGATTGGAAAAAAATCCTTTTATCGCTGATGATCGTAAAACAGATATTGATTTCAATTATCCACAGTCTTATACCATTGTAGGCAAAGTTACATTGCCGGACGGTTATGAGTTTGATGAACTTCCAAAGAGCATTAAAATGATTATGCCTGATTCCAGCATTACACTCCAAAGGCTGATACAACCAGGGAACGGCTCGATTGACTTCCGCATTTCTCTCGATTTTTTTCAATCATTTTATTCTGCAAACGCATATTCATTGTTGCAGGAATTTTATAAAAAACTTTTCACTACGCTCAATGAACAGATAGTAATTAAAAAGAAAAAAACAAACGCCTGATGAAAAAAATTTTAATGAGCATTTTATTTTGCTCCACTGTTTCTGCCTGTTTTTCTCAAACAAATATTTACGACGCTTCTACAATTCCCGCAGCATTAAAAGAAAATGCGCATAGCATAAAACGCGAAGAGAAAATAAATTTTGAAGTAAAAGATATCGGCTATGCCGTGCTTTCAATTCATCAGGTTTATACGATTCTGGATGCAGAAGGCGCGTATATTTTATATTTCAAACAATATTCTGATGAATTTAAAAAACTGGAAGATGCGGAAATAAAAGTGCTAGATGCGAATGGAAAACAAATGAACAGGTATAAAATGAAAGAAATGAAATCTATCGGAACCATTGATGGACTAGTGGTTGACGGCAAGACTTATTATTTCGAGGTAGCCGCGCCCTCCTATCCTATTACAGTTCAATTCGATTATCAGTTCAAATATAAAGGCACTTTAAACTATCCTGATTACCGTATTCAAATGCCGGAACAATCGGTAGAATATTCTAATTACACCGTAACGGTTCCATCAGATCTTGATTTGAAATTTAAAGCACAGCACATTTCTTTGACACCATCAATTAGTAATTCAGGTAAAAATAAAATCTATACATGGGAAGTCAAAAATCTTGCATCAGTTCCTTATGAAGAAGATGCAGTCAGCTATGAAAACAGTTACCCCGCAATTCTTATATCACCAAACAAATTTTCGATGGATGGAAATGAGGGCAATCTTTCTACCTGGAAAAATTTTGGTACCTGGTATGCGGCTCTTTCAAAAGGTTCTATCAACTTGTCTGATGAAACAAAATTGTTTTTAAAAGAAATGGTGAAAGATGCAAAAAATGACCGGGAGAAAATTGAAATTCTTTATAGCTATCTCCAAAACAATTTCAGGTATGTAAGTATCCAATTGGGTATTGGCGGTTTCAAACCTTTTGATGCAAATTTTGTTGACAAAAAGAAATATGGCGATTGCAAAGCTCTGACAAACTATATGGAAGCAATTCTTAATGCTGTTGGAATTGTTTCTTATCCGGCTTTGATTAATGCTCAGTATAACAAACCGCCTGTTGATCCTGCTTTTCCTCACAATTCATTCAATCATGTAATTCTTTGCGTGCCCGCAAATAAAGATACAACATGGCTCGAATGTACCAGCAAATCAACAGACCCGGGCGTACTCGGCAGTTTCACAGAAAACAGGAATGCATTATTAGTAACACCCGAAGGCGGCATTCTCGTAGCCACACCAAAGAGTAAAGCTTCAGAAAATTCATTTAATCTTACTTCCAAAATAATCCTAAAAGAAAATGCATCTGGTGAAAGCAATTGCATCTTGAAAACAAACGGTGAATTCAAAGAAGAAATCATAGAGGATGTAATGAATGAAAAAAAAGATGATCAAAAAGAATATTTAGTAAGCAGACTGGGATTTTTACAACCTGATGAATTTGAATTAACAAACGACAATGAAAATGATTCAACAAAAACTTCTTTCAAATTGATAATCGAAAAAGTTCCTGAATTTACCGCAGGTACCAAAATGTTTTTGAATCCAAGAATTTATAAAATCTGGAATTACAGTTTTCCAACAACCGAAAAAAGAACAAAGGCTTTTTATTATCCTTTCCCTTTTATTAAAACAGATACAACTGTATATCAGCTTCCGGGAAATTATACCATCGATAATCTTCCAAAAGCCAGAGATACAAAATTTGAATACGGATCATTTAAAACAAATTATTTGTATGATGAAAAGGCAAACACGGTCACTTCTATCGCATTTCTTAAACTTTCTGAGAATGTGATTCCAGCAGAAAAATTTCAGGAAGCACGAAATTTTTTTAGTAATGTAATTGAAGAATACACGGAAAAAATAGTGATAAAAGAGAAATAGAAATCCACGTTATTTTTTATATACTGTCGCGATTGAGAATGCAGAGTTGTCAACTTTTAAAAAGCCGGCAACTCTGCATTCTCTTTACCAAACATTAATAATCTTTTCCGTCCTTTTAAATCTTTGCGCATTGAAAGGCGCGCCCAATAGGCCTCCAAAGCCAACACGATATGTATAAACGGGTTTAAAACCATTTTGAAATCCTGTTACAAAATCTATTCTGAATATTTTAAAAATATTTTCCAAACCAACAAAAGCTTCCGCATATTTTGTGTTTGGATGTATATAAAGAGCATTAATTCCTTCTACCAGGTTCCAGTTTAATTTTTTAAGTAACGGGATTTTATTAGTAATTAATCCATTAGAATGATGTTCAAAAAGGAATTCTGTGTAAAGAGGCGAGTCATTGCTAAACTGATAATCAGAAACGACTTGCAGCGATTTTACATACTCTCCTGCAATGTGAGAGAAACTTGCATAAAAATGCTTGTAATCCTGGGTGAAGACGGATTTGGTATTTAAAAATCCGCCAAAGGTTACACTGTATTTTATTGATCCTGCTAATTTTAAATTTGCATTATCAGCAATATTCAAAGCCCACTTATCATAATCCACATCGCTGCCAAAAATATTTTTTATTCCTTTTGTATAATCAAAAGTAAAGGTTGGATATTTGGAACCAATGGCCATTTTATATTTTGGAAATTCAATGTAACGTTGGCCTGGTGTAGCACTCACAGATCCATGCAAAAGAACCGCCTGATGCCTTTTAAATTGTGAAGAAATAATTTCTACCGGATAATTTGGAGTTAGCCTGCTTTGCCATTTATCATTTAAAACAAAATCGGTAGTATTATTCAACGGCAAACGATCTTCATATTCTCCTTCGATCAGAAAAGAAATACCACTCTCCCACTTTTTCTCAAATCCTGTTTTTGCAAAATAGTTTTCATAAATTTTCATATCATTTCTTCCATACAATAAAGTACCGATACTATTACCCAAACCTGTTATATTGCTTTCTTTAAAAAACTGGCTGACCCGCTTTCCACCAGCAATAAAAAAAGATTGATTTTTCATTTTTTTATCCGGATCAAGCTCTTCTTTGCTGCTGAATTTGAATCCGGCCCAGGGATTCAAATGGTGGTTATTAAATCCATAACGCGCATCTGCAATAAAACTGATTTTGGTTTTCAGTTTTTCCGAATATTTTGAAATTACCAAAGAGGGATTAATTGCCAAACCTTCTACTGTATTGTATTGCAGCGTTTTTAACAAAGGATCAAATTGAATCTGATAAGTATTTTTATAACTAAAATGCGTTCTGTTTACACCACTCCATAACATTTGCCAAACTTTTACCGGCCCTTGTTTTTTCTTAAGCGAATCAATGTTTTTTACAACAGAATCTTTTTGGACCGCAAAAGCGCTGTCTTTGGTTTTGTAATCTTTTATTTCTTCAGGTTCCAACGGCACCGGCCTTATAGAATCCCAGTAAGAATGAGGCTTTTTATTAACGGCAGTATCATATTTTATCACCACCTTATTAAAATAATCTTTTGAAAAATCCGGATTCAGATGGTATTTAGAATAAACATTCACAAAATTACCTTCAGCTTTCAGCCCAAGCTGATTAAAGCTAAAATGCAAAACCTGGTTTTTGATTCTCCAGATGTCTTTTTCTACCGGAACAAATAACTGGGAAATTTGCAGCGTATCCAAAATTTGCAACTGCGACTTTTGCGTAAGAGAAAGATTGCAGCTATAAATACGCCAGTCATTTTCTGTAATGTTGATGATGCCCGAAAACAATGGTTCATAATTTCGTTTAGGCGTTACCGTTATGACATTCACCTCGTTTCCGTCTTCAAAAAAACTACCAAGGAATTTATATTTATAAAAATTTATAGCACCATCCGCTATTGGCGAAATGAAACCACGCGGGTTTAATTGGGAAGCAAAAACGCTTACATTATTCTTATAGAAATCAATAAAAACAGGAAAATCAAATCCAAATCCATTGCTGCCGCTTACGCGGCTGGAGATCACTTCTAATTTGAATTTGTCCGGTTCCTGAGCAGAAACTTTTGTTACAGATTCCGACAAATAAATAATTCCTTTACCGGAAGAATCAATTCCCATCCCCGCTCTGTCTTCTTCAGGAATTTTTTGACCAAAGATTTTTTCCGGAAGGCTTTTTAATTTAATAAGTCCTTTGATGTAAATCTGCGCTTCATAAGCTTTTACCTGCTTTTCATAAAACGGCCGTTTTTTTATTGCCTGGCGAATAATTTCATAAGCAGGATCTTCGCTGTTTTCTTTTACAATTACTTCTTTTAAAATCAACCGCTGAACAGATAAAACAAAATTTACAGTTTTTGTTTCACTATTCAAAACAATTTGCTTTTCTTCTGTTGAGTAACCCACATAACGGCATTCCAAAGTATATTTTCCGGGAGCAAGCGCGATACTGAATTCGCCCTGATTATTGGCAGTAACCCCCAACGGACTTCCTTTTACAAGAATTGAAGCAAACGGTAGAATATGTCCTTCAGCATTTTTTACAGTTCCTTCAATCTTCTGAGCTGAAAGAGTAAAAACATTTAAAATAAAAAGTAAGGACATTAATTTTCGCATAAACAAAAATAAGTTCTAAAAGATTGTGAAGATAGGAAATGAAAAAAAATAGCCCATTCCCGGGAACAAAGCAATCACGAAGCAATTTCACAAACAACAATTTTTCGCTGCTCAAAAAAATATCTTTAACTTTTTTAATCAAAAATTTTCTTTAACTTTTTATTTTCCAAACCCTGCTAAAACAGGCGTTTACAACTTCATAATTAATCATTTAATGGTTGGCGTTTTATTACCTTTGCAGCGTTTTTTAAAAATTATTTTTTGTAAATGAAGAACATCAGGAATTTTTGCATTATTGCACATATTGATCATGGGAAAAGCACGCTTGCCGACCGTTTGCTTGAATTTACGCATACGGTAAATGACCGCGAAATGCAGGCACAGGTTCTTGATAATATGGATTTGGAAAGGGAAAAAGGAATTACGATAAAAAGCCACGCCATTCAAATAAATTACAAATATGAAGGCGTGGAATATATTTTGAATTTAATTGACACTCCCGGCCATGTTGATTTTAGCTATGAAGTTAGCCGGGCGCTCGCTGCCTGCGAAGGCGCTTTGCTTTTGGTAGATGCGACCCAGGGAATCCAGGCACAAACAATTTCCAATCTATATCTTGCCATTGATAATGACCTGGAAATTATTCCTGTGTTGAATAAAATAGATATGGATGGCGCAATGATCGGCGAAGTGGAAGATCAGATTATCGAATTAATCGGATGTAAGCAAGAAGATATTTTGCATGCAAGCGCCAAAACAGGGGTAGGAATCGAAGAAATTCTTGCGGCAATAATTAAACGCATTCCTGCCCCAAAAGGAGATGAAAATGCGCCTCTGCAGGCGTTAATTTTTGATAGCGTTTTTAATAGTTTCAGGGGAATTATTGTGTATTACCGGGTCTTTAACGGCGTTTTAAAAAAGAATGATAAAATTAAATTTTCCAATACCGGAAAAGAGTATAACGCAGATGAAGTCGGTATTTTAAAAATGGGTATGATGCCCAAAAATGAAGTAAAAGCAGGTGATGTTGGTTATGTAATTACCGGAATTAAAAATGCTAAAGAAGTAAAAGTAGGCGATACCATTACCACTACATTTAATCCATGCAAAGAATCTATCAAAGGTTTTGAAGAAGTGAAACCGATGGTTTTTGCGGGAATATTTCCGGTGAATACTGATGAATTTGAAGAGCTGAGAGATTGTATGGAAAAGCTTCAACTAAATGATGCTTCACTCACCTTTGAGCTGGAAACCTCGCAGGCATTGGGTTTCGGCTTTCGTTGCGGATTTCTTGGAATGCTTCACATGGAAATTATACAGGAGCGTCTTGAAAGAGAATTTAACCAAACCGTAATTACAACTGTTCCGAACGTTAGCTTTAATGCTTATACTACAAAAGGTGAAAAAATTATTGTAAACAATCCTTCTCAAATGCCGGACCCTACACGAATTGAAAAGATTGAAGAACCATTTATTAAAGCGCAAATCATTACTAAACCAGATTATATCGGAAATATAATGACGCTTTGCATTAGTAAAAGAGGCATCCTTACCAACCAGGGATATTTAACGCCAACCCGCGTGGAACTTAGCTTTGAGATGCCTCTGACAGAAATTGTTTTTGATTTTTATGATCGTTTAAAAAGCGTAACCCGTGGTTATGCATCATTCGATTATCATCCGATTGGCTACCGCGAAAGCGATATTGTAAAAATGGATATTTTATTGAATGGAGAAAAAGTAGATGCATTAAGTTCATTAATCCATCGTGTACGTTCCCAGGAATTTGGAAAAAAACTTTGCGAAAAATTAAAAGATTTGGTGCCGCGCCAGCAATTTCAAATAGCGATACAGGCTGCCATAGGTTCTAAAATAATTTCACGGGAAAATATCAGCGCTATCAGAAAAGATGTTACCGCAAAATGTTATGGCGGAGATATCAGCAGGAAAAGAAAATTATTGGAAAAACAGAAAGAAGGTAAAAAGCGAATGAAGCAAATTGGTAACGTAGAAGTACCACAGGAAGCCTTCTTAGCGGTTTTGAAACTGGATGAATAATAATAATATGGGTTGAAGGTTGAAAGTTGATGGTTTGCGAATAAATAAAATTTCTTACTTTTCAAAAAAATAATATATGCCTTCAATAGCCTTAAATAAAGAAATGAACATTGAGGTAAAAGTACGCCTCATCAGCAAAGGAAACGATGAGCCTTTAACCGGAAATGAATATTCCGTGCGCCTTTATGATAAAGATATTTTCAACGATGATTATCTGGGAGAAAGCCTGCCTGATGAAGACGGCGTGGCAAAGTTTCTTTTTTCACAAGGCGATTTTTCACAACCCGCAAACCTCGAACATAAACCCGATTTTTATTTTGTGGTTTATAAAAACAAACAGGAAATTTTTAAAAGCAAAGTTATGTCGAATCTTGATCTTTCAAATATTGAAGAGTTCATTATGAAAGAAGGCGAAGTAATTGACCTGGGAACTTTTTTAATTGAGGGTTAATGAGTTGATGAGATAATGTACTGATGTGCCAATGAAGCAAGTAAAAATCTCATTTATTGTTTACTGATCATAATTCTTAATTCAATTCTAATAATTCAATAATCGAATAATTTAATAATTGATGCCTGCCATTTCTTACAAACATTTTACGATTGGAATAGAAGAGGAATACATGGTATTAGATCCTCAAACACGGGAATTAAAAAGCCATGAACAAAAAATTGTGCAGGAAGGTGAAAAAATAATCAAGGATAAAGTAAAAGCAGAAATGCACCAGGCAGTAGTGGAAGTGGGCACTGATATTTGTCAGGATATTGATGAAGCTTTTATGGATGTTGCCAATCTCAGAAAAACAATCTCCAATATCGCGGGCGGTTTGGGCTTATTGATTGGTGCTTCCGGCACGCATCCTTTCAGTCATTGGGAAAGGCAGTTAATCACTGAACACGCACGTTACAGCGATATTGTAAAAGAATTACAGGAAGCTGCAAGAAGCAATTTAATTTTCGGTTTGCATGTGCATGTGGGAATGGAAAACCGTGAAATGGCAATTCATATTGCCAACTCGGCGAGATATTTTCTACCTCATATTTTTGCATTAAGCACCAATTCTCCTTTTTGGGAAGGAAGGCAAACAGGCTATAAATCTTATCGTACAAAAATTTTTGATAAATTTCCACGCACCGGCATTCCTGATTTTTTTGAAAGCATTGAAGCGTACGATAATTATATAAAGATCCTCGTAAAAACAAATTGCATTGACAATGCAAAAAAGATCTGGTGGGATTTAAGAGTTCATCCATTTTTTAATACCGTAGAATTCAGGATTTGCGATGTGCCTTTGACCGTTCAGGAAACAATTACGATTGCTGCATTATTCCAGGGAATTTGTGCCAAGCTTTACAAGCTGCGCATGCAAAATCTCAACTTTATTATTTATCCAAGAATGCTTATCAATGAAAACAAATGGCGCGCAAGTCGCTATGGCATTGAAGGAAGCATGATTGATTTTGGAAAAGAAACGGAAGTAAACACCCGTGTTTTGATTTATGAATTGCTTGATTTTATTGATGATGTAGCCAGTCCGTTAGGAATTAAAAACACCATCGGATATGTACATAAAATTTTGGAAGAAGGAACCGGCGCTGACAGGCAATTAAAAGTCTTTGAAGAAACCCAAAGCCTTCCGGCTGTGGTGGATTATATTCATGGACAGTTTTTAAATGGTTTGTAAATACAATAAAACTTTATTTTTGATACTATCAAAAATGAAACCTCCTTATGAAATAACGGCTGGAATCCTGAAATACATTACTTCTGTCTCTGAAAAAATCGGAGAAGTAAATGCAAAATATCTGAACAAAACTTCGCCGCAATTTAGAAAGTAAAATAAAATCAAAACCATTCATTCTTCTGTACAAATTGAAGGAAGCACATTGAGTGAACAACAGGTAACTGCAATTATTGATAATAAAAAGTGGTAGGCCTTATCCTGTTTTTGAATTTTTACCTCTTGAAACTCTGATCAGTAAAAACCAGAAAGAATATTACAAAGCTTTATCATTAAGTGACAGCCACTGTAAATCGGTCTTTTTCATTGAATACAGGCTTTCCATTATTGATAAATCACCTGCAAACTTATTGGATTATAACAGCAGGACTTTAAAAGATACTGAAAGACTTCAATATTTTATCAGCTATG
>Ga0157370_10003442_pt1 | contig 18575 bp, 13 predicted proteins | sample C35metaG_FD_113463 | JGI IMG/M metagenome (GOLD analysis project Ga0157370, IMG submission 113463) | Corn rhizosphere microbial communities from Kellogg Biological Station, Michigan, USA - C3-5 metaG | ecosystem: Host-associated > Plants > Roots > Rhizosphere > Soil | place: USA: Michigan...
CATCCGCGCGCACCTCGAGAACCAACTCATCGTGGACCTGCATGATCAAACGTGCCGGAACGTCTTCCCGTTGACACCAGGCAGCTACTGCGATCATCGCGGTCTTGATGATGTCGGCCGCGGTGCCTTGCATATGCGCATTGATCGCGCTGCGTTCCGCGTACTGCTGGATCTGCTTGTTGCTCGCGCGGATATCGGGCAGATAGAGGCGCCGTCCGTATACGGTCTCCACGTAGCCGGTCTGACGCGCCTGCATGCGCGTGTTGTCCATGAATCGTCGCACGCCGGGGTAGCGCGTGAAATACCGCTCCACGTACTTTTGGGCGGAGCCACGGTCGATGCCGAGGTTGCGCGCCAGTCCGAACGGCGACATCCCGTAGATCAACCCGAAGTTGATCGTCTTCGCGAGGCGGCGCTGATCCGCCGTCACCGCCTCCAGCTCCACCCCAAACACCTCCGCAGCGGTTGCCTGGTGCACGTCGCGATCGGCTGCGAACGCCGCGAGCAGCCCCTCATCGCCGGACAGGTGAGCCATGATGCGCAGCTCGATCTGCGAATAGTCGGCCGCCATGAGCACATAGCCGGGAGGCGCGATGAACGCCTGCCGGATGCGCCGGCCTTCCGGCCTGCGAATGGGAATGTTCTGCAGGTTCGGATCCGCCGAGGATAACCGGCCGGTGGCGGCGACCGCCTGGTTGTAGCAGGTATGAATGCGGCCGGTGCGCTCGTTCACCTGCTCGGGCAGCTTGTCCGTGTAGGTCGACTTCAGTTTCGCCAGCACCCGATAGTCCAGGACGATGCGCGGCAGCGCGTAGGACTCCGCCAATTCCTCCAGCACGTCCTCGGCCGTCGAGGGCTGCCCCGTGGGCGTCTTGCGCGTCACCGGCAGGGCCATCTTCTCGTACAGGATCTGCTGCAGCTGCTTCGGTGACTCGATGTTGAATTCGACACCGGCCTCGCGGTGCGCCTGCGCGACCAGCTCCTGCATCTGGGTCGTCATCTCACGGCTCTGGGTGCGCAGCAGGTCCCGATCCAGCAGCACGCCGTGGTACTCCATGCGTTGCAACACCGGCACCAGCGGCTGCTCGAGCTCCTCGTAGAGACGCTTCAGCTGCGGAAACGTCTCAAGCTTCGGCCACAAGGTTTGATGCAGGCGCAGAGTCAGGTCCGCTTGTTCAGCCGAGTAGGCTGCGGCCTTCTCCACCGGAACCTGGTTGAACCGGAGTTGTTTTGCACCCTTCCCGGCGATGTCCTCGTAAGTCGTCGTGCGCATCCCGAGCTGCGCCAGCGCTACCGACTCGATGTCATGCCGGGTCACGCTGTTGAGCACGTAGGACTCCAGCATCGGGTCGAAGCGCATGCCGGCCAGGAGGATGCCGTGATTCGCCAGGACGTGCGCATCGCGCTTCTGATCGTGGCCCAGCTTGGGCACGTCAGGATCCTCGAGAATCGGCTTCAGAGCGGCGAGCACTCGCCCGCGATCGAGCTGGGCAGGCGCGCCAGGGTAATCGTGGCCCAGGGGCACGTAGGCAGCGACGCCGGGCTCAGTACAGAAGGAGATACCGACGATCTCCGCCCGCATGTAGTCCGGAGCGTCCGTCTCCGTGTCGAAAGCAAACAGCGGGCTCGCACACAAAGCCTCCAGCCAACGCTCAAAGTGAATCCATTCGGTGATGGTCTCGTAGCGCCGTTCAACGGTAGCCAGAGGCGATGTCTCCGGGCTGCCTGCCGCGGCGATACCCACGGCGGGGACACCGCTGGCACCCCCCGCGCCGCCGTCAGCAAACATATCGCCGCTCTGCGGTGTCGCAGGCGCCTCCACTGAGGATCCGCCATCCAGGCTCTTGAGCAGTCCGCGCAGCTCATAACGAATGTAGAGCTGACGCAGTGCTTCAACGTCGGGGGTTCCCGCAACCAACTCCTCTTGCTTCAGGGGCAGGTCGAGATCCGTATGAATAGTTGCGAGCTTGCGCGACAGCTCCAGCCGGTCGAAACCCGCGCGCAGATTCTCACCGACTTTGCCGCTGATCTCCGCCGCGTGAGCAACTACGCCATCGAGGCTGCCGTATTGAGTGAGCCACTTGGCAGCGGTCTTCGGGCCGACCTTCTCGATTCCGGGGATGTTGTCCGAGGTGTCGCCGACCAGAGCGAGGTAGTCGATGATCTGCTCGGGAAAGACATCGAACTTGGCTTTCACTCCCGCGCGGTCGAGCACGGTGTTGCTCATCGTGTTGACTAGCGTGATGGACTCGTTGACGAGTTGCGCCATGTCCTTGTCCATCGTGGAGATCACGACGCTCTTCCCGTTGGCGGCTGCGCGGCAGGCCAGAGTGCCGATCACGTCATCCGCCTCCACGCCATCGATCTGCAGCAGCGGCAGGCCTTGCGCCTTGATGATCGCCAGCAACGGCGGGATCTGCGGGCGCAGGTCGTTGGGCATGGGTTGCCGCTGCGCCTTGTACTCCGCGAACAATTCGTCGCGGAAGGTCTTGCCTGGAGCGTCGAACACCACTGCGATGCAGCGGGGTTGGTAATCCTTGACGAACTTCACGAGCATGTTCAGCACGCCGAACACGGCTCCCGTGGGCTCGCCCCGCGAGTTTGTGAGCGGCGGCAGGGCATGAAAGGCCCTGTACACATAAGACGAGCCGTCGACGAGGACGAGGTCGGGGGAAGTGGTCATTGAGAACCTGGGCGGCCGGTAGCCTGCAAGTATAGCGAACGGTCTGCCGCCGACCCCGTGGTGCGGCGGGTGCGGAGGCGCGCCGACCCCGGGCGCGGCGGGTGCGGAGGCGCGCTGACCTCGGGGCGCGGCGGGTGCGGAGGCGCGCTGACCCCGTGGCGCGGCGGGCACGGAGGGGCGCTGATGCGGGCCTGCCGCGGGGGATCGCACGAGGCCGTCCGCGCCCGGCCCTCTGGTTCGGCCGCCTACCTGGGGGTCAACCGTCGCCGCGGAGGGACGTTGGATACTGCATGCTGCAGCCTTTCACATCGGCCATCGCCGCCAATCGCTTCGGGCTCGGAGCCCGCCCCGGCGATCTGGCGCACATCGGCAACGATCCGGTCGGCTGGCTGCGTGTCCAGCTCAAGGGTGCTCCCCCCGCACTCGCCGCCGAGGGCTTGCGCTCCTCGGCGGACATCATTGCGCAATCCCTGGTTGTGCGGCGGGAGATTCGTCAGGCGCGGCAGGAGGCCAAGAACGGCGACGCCGCGGCCCTGGAGGCGGTCATCAAGCTCCCGAAGCTCTTCCGCCCTCTCTATATAGCCGAGGTAACGGCGCGGTTCCGGCAGGCAGCGGCCACGGACCGGCCTTTCCTGGAGAGAGTCACCCAGTTCTGGACGAATCACTTCGCCGTCTCGGTCGACAAGGTCGCCGTGCTCGGAGTGGCGGGCTCGCTGGAACGGGAAGCGATCCGCCCGCGCGTGTTGGGCAACTTTACCGGCCTGCTGCTGGCGGTCGAGCAGCATCCGGCGATGCTCCTCTACCTGGACAATCACATCTCCGTAGGACCGCATTCACGAGCGGCTGCGATTGTTGGCCGGCGCAACGCCAAGCGTCCCGTCGGCATCAATGAGAATCTGGCGCGCGAGATCATGGAGCTGCACACACTCGGTGTCGGCAGCGGCTATACGCAGGCTGACGTGACCACCTTCGCTGAAGTGATCACGGGGTGGTCGATCGGTGGCGAGGCCGGCCGGTTCTCCAGCGGCGCGCCCGGTCAGTTTGTGTTTCGATCCGAGCTGCACGAGCCGGGCGCGAAAGTCGTGCTCGGCAAGCGCTATCCGGACAACGGCATCGAGCAGGGGGAGGCGGTTCTGCGGGATATCGCGGCGCGGCCGGCTACGGCGCATTTCATTGCCACCAAGCTTTGTCGCCACTTTATCGCCGATGACCCGGCGCCCGCCGCCGTCGCGCATGTCGCGAACGCCTTCACTTCGAGCAGCGGCGACCTTCCGACGGTATATCAGGCGTTGCTCACGGCGCCAGGAGCATGGGCACAACCCCTGTCGAAGTACAAAACACCCTCCGACTACATCGTCTCCACCTTCCGGGGCCTGGAGTTGCCCGTGGGCGACGGCCGCGGTGCCCTGGGCGCCTTCGAGGTGCTGGGTCAGCGCACCTACAGCCCCGGCTCTCCCGCCGGCTGGCCGGATCGCAGCGACGACTGGAGCGGCGCATCGGCGCTGATGAAGCGCATCGAATGGGCCGATGCCGTCGGCCAACGCGTCGGCGGCCGGCGGGAGGCGGCCGGGCTCGCTCCCGAGCTGCTCGGAGGCAACCTGTCGGCCAACACGAGCACGGCCATCTCCCGAGCCGCGAGCGCGCCTCAGGCGTTGACCCTGCTGCTCGCCGCACCTGAGTTCATGCGGCGGTGAGGAACTGAGCATGCAATCCTTCGGAAGGCGACGGTTCATCCAGAGTGGCGCCTGGGCGCTGGGAGCCACACTGGTCACCTCTGGAGTCTCGTTCGCGCGGGCGGACGCGGACACGAAGTCGCGCTTCGTGTTCGTCATACTGCGCGGCGCGCTGGATGGGCTCGCTGTCGTACCGCCGTACGGCGATCCGGATTATGCGAGTCTGCGGCGGGATCTGGCGCTGCACGCGCCCGGCTCGGCCGGCGGCGTGTTGCCGCTGAGCAATCCGTTCGGACTGCACCCGAGCTGTCAGTTTCTGCACGAATGTTTTACAGCGCGCGAGCTGGTCGTCTTTCACGCGATCTCCAGTCCCTATCGCGAGCGCTCGCACTTCGACGGCCAGGACGTGTTGGAAAACGGTACCGTCCGGCCACACGCCGTACAGACAGGATGGCTCAACCGCGCGCTCGCAGCGATGCCGGTGCGCGGCGGTGCCGAACGCGAGAGGGGTGTTGCACTGGGCCAGAACGTGCCGCTCGTCATGCGCGGCCCAGCGGCAGTGACGTCATGGTCGCCGTCGAAGCTGGCTGCGCTGGATGACGATACGCTGCAGCGCATCACCGACCTCTATGCCTCGGATCCGCTGCTTGCCAAACGCTTGGCGGATGCACTTGCCGCGGATGAGATTGCCGCTTCCTCGCAGGCCATGGCACAGGGTGGCACTCGCTACGGCGAGGTCATCAATGCAGCCGCGGGCTTCCTGCGTCGCGAAGACGGTCCGCAGGTGGCGGTGTTCGACACCATCGGCTGGGATACTCATGCCAATGAAGGCAGCGCTGAAGGCCAGCTCGCGGGTCGCCTCGCCGCACTGGACGCCGGCTTGCGGACGCTGAAGGAGCAGCTCGGCCCGGTCTGGAAGGACACGGCTGTCGTACTGGCCACCGAGTTCGGACGAACCGTCGCTGTCAACGGCACTCGGGGCACCGATCACGGGACGGGTGCGGCGGCGTTTCTTCTCGGTGGCGCGGTTCGGGGCGGTCGTGTCCTCGCCGATTGGCCCGGCCTCTCGGCGCGCGCGCTGTATCAGGGGCGAGATCTGCAGCCGACGCTCGATCTTCGAGCGGTGCTCAAGGGCGTGCTCCAGGAACACCTGCTGGTGCCCTACGACGCAGTGGAGAGCTCGGTGTTTCCGGACAGTGCCCGCGCGAAGGCCTTGAAGGGCCTGATCCGCACCTAGCTACTTCCGAGTCGGGTCGTCGTCCTTGCCGGAATTCTTGTGGACGACTGTCCCGTCCCTGCCGGTGCCTGCGGTGTTGGGGGCGCCGGCGGGCGCCGTGCCGCCGGGCGTCGCCGAAGCGGCCGGCCCAGTCCCGGAGCTCGCCGCCGGCTGCTGGACGGCCCCCGGCACTTGGGCCGCGCCCGGCTGTTGGGGTGCACCTGGCTGTTGGGCTGCACCTGGCTGTTGAGCCGACGCGGGCTGGCTAGCCGCACCCGCCTGTTGAGTCGGTGAGGTGTTCTGAGCGGCGGCGGCAGGGCGAGTCACCACGGCGCCGGCGTGATCTGGCAGGTACAGTGGGCCCTTCAGACCGCAGCCGAGCGCACCGAGCAACAGGATGGCCACCCAGGCCGCCCGAGTCTTCATACGTACATGGCCCTTCGGTCGCGCAACGCGAGCCAGCCGCGCACGACACGGTAGATGATCCAGATCCCGAGGGCGACGTGGGCAGCCACCAGCAGCGGGAAGCCGATCAGAATCACCATCAGGGGAAGGGAGACGAGCCACGCAACCACGACCCACAACAGGGCAAACCAGAACGTCCGGATCTGCCACGTGAAGTGCGAATCCAGGAACGTGCCGCGCACGGCCGGACGGCGCGCATAGTTCATGATGACAGCGACGATCGACGGCACGCCGGCGACAAAGCTGAACACAATCGTGGCAGCGGTCGATAACCCGATGAGCACGGCGAGACTGTGAAGGGCATAGATCGCGTGCGTGTACGTGACGAGCGATTCGTCCGTGGGCTGCACAAATCCTGCGGAGCCGGGTGTGTTGATCATGAATGCATTCTCCTATTTGCGCGCCGCTTCCCCGGGCTTGCGGGGGACCACTGCCATGGTGAGGCGCGAGATGCAGACGAGCTTGTCCTGCTCGTCCCGGATCTCGATGTGCCAGACCTGGCTGCGGCTACCGATATGGTAGGGGCGCGCCGTCGCCGTCACGAGTCCGGCCGCGACGGGACGAAGGTGATTCGCGTTGATCTCCTGGCCGAGGCACATCTGCGTCGCCCGGTCGACACACAAGTTTGCGGCAACGCTCCCGACCGTCTCGGCCAAGGCGACCGACGCACCGCCATGCAGCACCCCGGAGGGCTGATGGGTATGCGGATTGACGGGCATGGTCGCGCGCAGAAAGTCCGCGCCCCGTTCGGTGAAGCGGATATCAATGTGCTCCGCGAGCGTATGGCGCGCGTGCTCCTGAATCTCCGCTATCGTCGGTTCGGTACGCCAGATCCCCATCGCTGGTAGTCTAGCGGAGCCCCAGACCAATATCCCTTCCGAAATACCCCTGAAAAGTCCCAAGGGAGCGTCCCGATGACCGACTTCGCTTTCACGCCCGGGCCCGTGCCCAGCGTCGCCGTCACTGGAAGCTCGCAGCGCTTTCCCGTCCACCGCATCTACTGTGTCGGGCGCAACTATGCGGACCACGCCCAGGAGATGGGGACCGATCCGAAGAGCGATCCACCGGTGTTCTTCACGAAGCCCCCGGATGCGGTCACCGCGACCGGAGCGTCAGTGCCGATGCCGCCGCGAACCGCCAATTTCCATTATGAGATCGAGCTGGTGGTCGCCATCGGAGGCGGCGGTGCCCGGATCAAGGCCGCCGATGCGCTCGGGCATGTCTTTGGCTACGCCGTCGGCATCGACCTGACACGACGCGATCTGCAGCAGGCCGCGAAGAAGCGCGGCGAGCCCTGGGATGTGGGCAAGGCCTTCGATCACTCGGCACCGATCGGCGCGATCCGCCCGGTTGCCCGCGGGCACGTGGCTAGCGGCCGCATGTGGCTCAAGGTCAACAACGAGATCCGCCAGCAGACCGACCTCGCCAACATGATCTGGAGCGTGCCGGAGATCATTGCCGAGCTGTCCAGTCTTTTCGATCTGCAGCCGGGCGATCTGATCTTCACCGGCACGCCGGCCGGCGTGGGGCCGTTGCGACCGGGCGATCGGATCGAGGGCGGTATCGACGGACTGGAGGGGCTCGCCACGACGATCGTCGCACGCGCATGAAGCTGTACGTGCCTCTCCGCAGCGGCCTCGCATGAAGCTGTATACGCATCTCCGCAGCGCCCTCGCATGAAGCTGTACACCTACTTCCGCAGCAGCGCCGCATTCCGCGTGCGCATCGCACTGAACGTCAAGAAGCTCGCTTACGAGTCGGTGCGGGTCGACCTGCGCGGCGAGAGCCAGCACACCAAGCCCGCCTACCGGGCACTCAATCCGCAGGGGCTCGTGCCGGCGCTCGAGGATCAGGGCGCGACGCTGTCGCAGTCGCTCGCGCTGCTGGAGTACCTGGAGGAAGCGTATCCGGAGCCGCCGCTGTTGCCCCGCACTGCGGTGGAGCGGGCCCAGGTGCGCTCGATGGCCCTCGCGATCGCCTGTGACATCCATCCGCTCAACAATCTGCGCGTCCTGAATTACCTGCGCTCGCCGCTTGGCGCCGATGAAGAGGCCATCAAGGGCTGGTACCGACATTGGATCGCCACCGGCCTCGTGGGGCTGGAAGAGCAGGCGCGGCGGATGAGCGGTGATGGGCGGCACATGTTCGGCAGCACCGTGACCATGGCTGACATCTGCCTCGTGCCGCAGATGTACAACGCAGTGCGCTTCAAATGCGATCTCGAGCCTTTCCCCACGCTGCGCGCGATCAATAGCTTCCTCAGCGCGCAGGCTGCGTTCGCCAACGCCGTGCCCGAGGTTCAGCCGGACGCGCCTTAGCGGTATAGTCTGGCCGGCGCTCGGGGCCCGTCTCAAACCAACCTCTGACCTCACGCGCGAGGGAGGCTATCGGTCTCTATGGCGGAAAGACTCCAGTTCCACGAAGTTCTGCGGGCCGAGTTGCAGGAGTTGTGCGGGAGCGATCTGGAAAAGGAAGCGCTGGCACCGCGCGGCTCCACGGAATCGCAGTCGCAGTACGAGCAGCGCATCCTGCACGCGGCCGAGCGCAGCGGCACCACGGCCCTGTGCCTGTCCGGCGGCGGCATTCGCAGCGCGACCTTCGCACTGGGGGTCATGCAGGGCCTGGCCCGCTTTGGCCTGTTGAATCGCTTCCACTATCTCTCGAGCGTCTCCGGTGGAGGCTACATCGCCAGCTGGCTGACCGCGTGGCGCCATTGTGCCGACGACCAGAGCGTGCGCGAGGGGCTGAACGTGGCCGTGGAAACCGGCCGCGAGGCACAGCAGATCACGGGAATTCGCGCCGACAGCAACTACCTCACGCCGCAACTGGGCCTGTTCTCGGCAGACACCTGGACGGTCGTGGCTCTGTACGTGCGCAACCTGCTCTTGAACTGGATGCTGTTCGTGCCGTTCTTCATGGGCTGCCTGATGTTGCCGCGGCTGTGCGCGGCAGTCCTGAACTGTCTGCATCGTGGGAAATTCACGGCGATGTGCTCGCTGCTGTCCACGGTGACCGGCGAGCAAGTGTGTGCGGACGGCTGGTTCGACATCGCGAGGCTGCTGGGTGCGGCGGCGGCTCTGATCGGATTGAGCTTCTCGGTGTATGGCCGATTTCGCAGGGCGGGGAACTGGCTCACCGACAGCCGTTTCCGGATCACCGTGCTGCTTCCGTTGGTGGCTTCGGGGGCGCTGCTGACCATTGCCGCAACCGTGGTCACCGATCCCGACATTCCACTCTACGGCGGGGCAGGCTGGGGCGCAGTCGTTTACCTGCTGGCGTGGGCTCTCGGTCGACTGTCCTCGCGCAGTCGAACCGACCCGAGCGAACGGCAGATCGAATGGGTCGATGTCTTCTGGTGGATGGTATCGGGGGCCGTCGTCGGAACGCTGGCGACCGTCGAGATGCAGATCATTGCGGCGAGCCTGCCTCCCGGCCGCGCGGGTGCCATCGTTCCGGCCGCGGTGACACTGGGTTTGAGCGGGTTCGTCACGGCTTACCTGGTGGGCGAGCTGCTGTACGTGGGCCTCGCCAGCTTTTCCCGCAAAGGCAACATGGACCGGGAGTGGCTGGCGCGCTCCTCCGGCTGGCTGGTCGCCGCCGCGGTGACCTGGTTGATCCTGAGCGCCGCTGCGTTGTATGCGCCGGATGGGCTGCAGCAGATGCACCGGTTGTCCGCCTGGATCGTCACGGCGGCCGGCGGCCTTTCCGGTCTGGCGACTCTGCTGCTGGGCTCGAGCGGCCTCACGGCCGCCACCAAGGCGGCACAGCTGGTCAAGAGCGTTCCGCTGATGCGGCTGACCAGCGCCGCCGCGGTCATTTTCGCCATTCTGCTGAGCGCCGGGCTCGCGCTGCTGAACCAACAGCTCGAGCTGGCCCTGCGACACGCGTTGCGCTCCCATGCCACCGCGGCCGGCGCGCCGGCCCTGCTGCAGAGCGTGGCGCAGTCAGGCGCCGCAGTCGTATTCATCGACGCGCTGCTGGGGGTGGGCCTGATCGCTCTGGCGTTCATTCTGTCGCGCTTCATCAACATCAACCGCTTCTCGATGCACGCGTTGTACCGCAACCGGCTGGTGCGCGCGTTCCTGGGCGCCGCACGCGGCAGCGCGCGCAAGACGGCGGATCCTTTCACCGGCTTCGATCCCAAGGACGACCTGAAGCTCGCACAGCTGACACCCAGGTCCAACCCCGGCCGGCTGTTCCACGTGATCAACACCGCCCTGAACGTCGTCTCGTCCGGGAACCGGGCCTGGCAGGAGCGCAAGGCCGAATCCTTCACCATGACGCGCCTGCATTGCGGTTGCGATAACCCGGCAGTCGGCTATCGCCCGACCCTGTTGTACGGCGGGGACGGCGGCCTCAGCCTGGGCACTGCGATGGCCATCTCCGGCGCGGCGGTCAGTCCCAATCAGGGCTACAACTCCTCCCCGCTGGTGAGTTTCCTGCTGATGCTGTTCAACGTCCGGCTCGGCTGGTGGCTGGGCAATCCGCGCGATGCCGTCACCTACAAACGCGAAGGGCCGGTGTTCTCGCTCTCGCCGGCGTTGCGCGAGCTGGCGGGGGAGACGCGCGACGATTTCCGCTACATCTATCTGTCGGATGGGGGCCACTTCGAGAATCTCGGGCTGTACGAGATGATCCGCCGGCGCTGCCGGCTCATCGTCGTGAGCGATGCCGGCTGCGATCCGCACTGCACGTTCGAGGATCTGGGTAATGCCGTACGCAAGGTCTTCATCGACTTCGGCGTCAGCATCGAATTCAACAAGCTCGAGATCCGCGAGCGCCAGAATCCTCCGGTGCCCGGCATGCGCTTCGCGGTGGGCAGCATCCGCTATCCCGGATCCGCCGTGCCGGGCTGGCTGCTCTACCTGAAGCCCACTTACCAGGGAACCGAGCGGGCCGACATCCGCAGCTATGCCTCCGCCAGCCCCGACTTCCCGCACGAGAGCACGACAGATCAGTGGTTCAGCGAATCGCAGCTCGAGTCGTATCGGGCCTTGGGAGCGACCATCGCCGAATTCGTCTGCAGCGGTGGAGCAGGGGTGGGGCCAGGTGAGAACCCCGCGGACCTGACACTGGAGGAGCTCGAGACCGTCGTGAACGACCTGCTCCGGGGCCCGGTGCGCGCTCATTGGCAAACCGCGCCATGAACCGGCGAGTCGGTCTTGCCCTCCTTCTGACACTGGCCCTCGCGGCGTGCGCTCCCTTCAGCATGTACCGCACGGACATCAAGACCGTGTGTGTCGACAGCGATCCGGCCACATTGGCGAAAAAGTGCCAGCGCAACACGATCCAGGTCCTGCAGCCGGACGTTGCGGGCAAGCCGGGCTACACCCTCGGCTTCATCGAGCTGGACGACCAGGGGCAGCTGTGGGATCGCGGCCAGATGAAGGCCGTACTCGGCAGTGTGGCGGCGCAGACGTCCAACGGCACGAACGACTATCTGATGGTCGTATTCGTCCACGGTTGGAAGCACAACGCCGGCTTCGACGGCAACGGCGTCGAGGATGACAACGTCGCACACTTCCGCGACGCGCTCATCCAACTGAGCGCGGTGGAGATCGAGCTCAGTCGCAAGATCGGCAAGCCGGCGCGCGCGGTGATCGGCGTCTACGTCGGCTGGCGCGGCGCTTCCCTCACGACCGCCGGAATCGACAACCTGACCTTCTGGGACCGCAAGAACACCGCCCACATGGTCGGACATGGCCAGGTGACCGAAGTGCTGCAGCGGCTGGAGATGCTGCGCCAGCAGCGCATTGCGCACGACCCCAACACCCGCAGCCGGCTGATCGTGGTCGGGCACAGCTTCGGGGGTGCGGTCGTGTTCTCTGCGCTCGAGCAGATTCTGGAGTCGCGCTTCGTGCTGTCGGCCGGCACTCCGGAGCACCCCGCGGGCCCGGCGCAGGGGTTCGGCAATCTCGTGGTGCTCATCAACCCCGCGTTCGAGGCCCAGTTGTATGCGCCGCTGGCGGATATGGCGACCGAGATGAAAACCTATGCGCCCAGTCAGCTGCCAGTGCTCGCGATCCTCACCTCCGAAGCCGACTGGGCCACGGGCATCGCGTTTCCGATGGGGCGCTGGTTCTCCACGTGGTTCGAGAAGCAGCGCCTGATGGAGCGCGACAATCCGGTCACCGGCTCGCCGGAGCGCATCGATGAGCACCGGGCGGACGTCGATGCGGTCGGGCACTTCGAGCCGTACCGGACCCACACGCTGACGGCGGTTCCGGCCACGTCCGCGGTTGCCACGACCGGCAACACCCCACAGGCGGCGAGCCGGAAAGTCAGGACGGCCGCGGCGGCGGCGGGGAGCTGGGAGGACGACCGCAGCGGCGGCAGCATCGATTTTCCCGGCAGCGTGTTGCAGCGGACGGCGAATTCAGCGCCCCGCAATCCTTACCTCGTCGTCAAGGTGGACAAGCACCTGATCGCGGATCACAACGACATCTGGGGCTCGGACATCCGCGAGTTCATCACCCACCTGATCCTGATTTCCAGCCAGAGCGCGGACCCGCAGCAGCGCGCCCAGGAGCGGCGGGACGCGCGGCAATAGCGCACGAGATCGGGGACGTTGCAGGGCTTCAGTGGTAGCGCGTGCCCAGACCGGGCGCCTGCGGCGCTGCAGCAATCGTGTGCCCCAGGCCCGCGCGCGCTTCAGCGTTTCAGCTTCGCTGCCACGCGCCGGTAGGCTTCACGGAATGGAATTCCTTCCGTGACGACCAGGCGGTTGGCTTCTTCGGCCGCGTGCATCGCCGGGTCCAGCTGGATGCGCTCGGCGCGGAAGCGCATGGCATCGATCGCCGGAGTCAGGATGTCGAGCGTCTGCAGAGCCAGGTCGATCCCGCGGAACAGGGGGAATTTCAGCAGCTGCAGGTCGCGCTGATAGCCCGAAGGGAGCTTCGCGAAAACCCCGAGCGCCTCGATGAGGCAGGCGAGGCTGCTCGCCGAGCGGCCGCGGATCAGCTCGAACACGTCCGGGTTGCGTTTCTGCGGCATGATCGAGGAACCGGTGGTGAAGGCCTCCGGGAGCGCCAGCAAGCCGAACTCCTGCGTGTAGAACAGCAGCACGTCGGCCGCGAAGCGGCCGAGATCCTGCATGAGCAGCGTCGTCTCGAAGAGCAGCTGAGCTTCCGCCTTCCCGCGCGACAGCTGCACCGCGGTGACGGGCTCATGAATCGCTGCGAACTGCAGCGCCTGGCGAGTCGCGTTGCGGTCGATCGGCAGGCCGGGTGTTCCATAGCCCGCGGCCGAGCCCAGCGGGCTGCGGTCGGCGCGGCGCTGGACGAGACGCAGCGCCTCGGCATCGTCGCGGATTTCCGCTGCGAAGCCGCCGGCCCAGAGCGGGACGGAGCTGGGCATCGCCTGCTGCATGTGCGTGTAGCCGGGAAGCGGCGTGCTCTGCTCCCTGGCAGCGAGCCGGTCGAGCGCTGCGGCAACGGTCAGCGCGCCCGAGCGCAGCTCCTCGATGACATCCCGCAGATACAGCCGGATGGCGGTCAATACCTGGTCGTTGCGCGAGCGTCCGAGGTGAACACGTCCGCCGGCCGGGCCGATGCGCTCCGTCAGGCGTCTTTCGAGCGCCGTCTGGCCGTCTTCATCCACCAGCTCGATGCGCCACTCGCCGCGCTCGTGCGCCTCGCCGATGGCGGTGAGCCCGGAGCGAATGGCGGCCAGGTCGGCATCCGCCAGCAACTTCTGTGAATTGAGCATCTCGGCGTGCGCGATCGACGCCCGCACGTCGTAACGAACGAGACGCTCATCCAGCATATAGTCCTCACCGGCCGTGTACTGCAGTACACGGTCATCCAGAGGCGCGCCCTTGTCCCACAGACGTGTCATGTCAGCTGGTGGGCGTCGCGCTCTGCTGCTCGGCAGGGGTGACCTCGTTGACGTTCGCGACGATCAGCGTGCCCGTGCCCTCGTTCGTGAACACTTCACCGAGAACGCCCTCCGGGGCTTTGTAGGAAACCACGTGCACGCGCCGCACTCCGCCGCGAATTGCATCCTCGATCGCCTTGGCCTTGGGAAGCATTCCCTCCGCGATCCGGCCCTCTTCGCGCAGCCGCTTCAGGCCATGCACGTCGGTGTAGGAGATGAGCGAGCCCGGATCCTCCACACTGCCGAGGATGCCCGGTGCGCCCGTACACAGGATCAGCTTCTCCGCGGAGAGTGCCGCGCCGATCGCCGCCGCCACCGTGTCTGCATTGATGTTCAGAAGCACGCCGGTCTCATCGGCCGAGAGCGGGCTGACGACGGGCATCAGCCCATTGTCGAGCAGCTTGCGCAACACGGTGGAGTCGACGCCGTCGATGTCGCCGACGAAGCCGAAGTCCACCAGCTCCCCGCTCGCTCCCATCCGCATGGGAGCCCGCTTGTGGGCTCTCACCAGACCCGCGTCCACGCCGCTGATGCCGACCGCTTCGATGTTCAGGTCCCGGCAGATCGCCAGGATGCGCGTGTTGATCAGGCCATTGAGCACCATCGATGTCACATCGATCGCCTTGGCATCCGTGATGCGTCGGCCCTCGACCATGCGTGTCGGAACGCCCAGCGCATCGGACAGCTCCGTGAGCTGCGGCCCGCCGCCGTGGACCATGACCACACGCACGCCGAAGTAATGCAGGATTGCGATCTGCTCGACCAGCTGGCGCGTGGACGCGGGGTCGCCAAAGACGCCGCCGCCGGCCTTCACCACGAAGGTCTTGCCTTTGTACATGCGGATATAGGGCGCGGCGCTCTTGAGCGCGCGGATGGCGAGAGCCTGGTCGCCTCGATGCATGAGCATGGGATTTCCTACATTCCTTTCAGCATGTTGTAGAGCACCGCCATCTGCACGACCAGGCGGTTGTAGGCCTCGCGCTGCACGGCGCTGCGCGGGCTGTCGAGAACCTCGTCGGCCACCGCCGTATTGCGGCGCACCGGCAGGCAATGCATGAGCTTGCAGTTGTCCGCGGCGCGTGCGAACCAATCGTTGCGCACGCACCAGTCGGTCAGGCTTGCGCGCAGGCGAGCATCTCCCTCAGAGTCGCCGTAGCAGGAAGTCGCACCCCATTCCTTCGCATAGACAATGTGAGCGCCGGTCAGGGCAGCCGCACGCTCGCTCGTCTGCGTAACCGAGCCGCCGGAGTGGGCGGCGGCGCGACGCGCCTTCTCCATGATTTCGGGCGGTAGCGCGAACCCCTCCGGGCGCAGCACGACGACTTCCATGCCGCGCATCGCGGCCATATGAAGTGCCGCTGCCGGTACGGCGAGCGGCAGGGCGCGCGGATGGTACACCCACGACAGGACGAACCGTCCGCCGCGCGGCACACCCAGCTCGTCGATCGTCTTCCAATCCGCAAGCGCCTGACACGGATGGTTGATTGCCGACTCCAGATTGATCAGCGGCTTGTCCACGAGCTCGCTCATCGACTTGAAGTGGGTCTCCGCGAGGTCGGCGCGCAGGTCCTTGAGGTCGGCGAACGCGCGGATACCGAGCGCATCGCAGTAGGAAGCCAGGGCCGGAATGCCCTCGCGCACGTGCTCGGCCGCGGTGCCGTTCATCACCGCTCCGAGGCGCGTCTCCAGATGCCACGTGCCCTGACCCGGGGTGATGACGAACGAGCTTCCCCCGAGCCGGGCCATGCCCGACTGGAACGAGGCGAGCGTCCGCAGCGAGGGATTGAAGAAGACGAGCCCGAGAATCTTGCCGGCGAGCGCCTGCGGCTCCGGATGGCGCTCCAGGCGCCGTGCAAGCTCGAGCAGCGCGATGATCTCATCGCGCTCGAAGTCGGCGAGGTCCAGAAAGCGCTTCATGCAGGCAGATCCGCCAGAGCGTCCCTGAGCATGTCGACGTGCTCCTCTTCGAGGATGAACGCCGGCAGCAGACGCAGGATGTGAGGATCGCTGGCCGTGCCGGCCAGGATCCCGCATTCGAGCAATTCGGCCTGGATGGCCTTCGCCGGCCGGGTCGTGCGCAGGCCGGTCAGGAAGCCTGCGCCCTGATGCCCGGTGACCGGGCCAACCATGCACTCCTTGCGGATGTAGGCCGACACGCGCCGCACCCGCTCGAGAAGATGCTCACTCTCGATGGCATCCAGCACGGCCTCGATCGCCGCGCACGCCATCGGGCCGCCGCCGAAAGTCGTCCCGAGCAGCTCCAGTTGCAGTGCTGCGGTCACCTTGGCGGAGGCCAGCAGAGCCGCGCACGGAAAGCCATTCCCCAGCGCCTTGGCGGTGGTGATCATGTCAGGCATGACGCCGTACATGTTCGCGGCGAACGGCTGGCCGATACGGCCGACGCCGCACTGCACCTCGTCGAAAATGAGCACGGCGCCGACTTCATCGCAACGGCGGCGCAACGCGGCAAGGTAAGGGGCACCGAGGTCGACTGCACCCGCCAGCCCCTGCACGGGCTCGACGATGACGGCTGCAGTTTTTTCCGTGACGTGCTGTGTGATCGCTGCGATATCGCGGCGCGGGATGAAGCTGACATCGAAGGGTGCACGCGGAAAGCAGAACCACTTGTCCTTGGCACCCCAGGTGATGGCCGCCGCCGCGGCCGTGCGGCCATGGAAAGCGCCCTCGATCGCCGCGACATGCGGGCGGGAGGTCATGCGGAATGCGAGCTTCAGCGCGTTCTCATTCGCCTCCGCGCCGCTGTTCACGAAGAACACGCTCTTGAACGGCAGCTGCGAGAACTTCACCAGCTTCTCGGCGGCGCGCAGGCGTACCTGCATGTGAACGGCGTTCGTCTGGAAATTGCACTCCTGCGCCTGCTGCGCGAGCGCACGCGTCCAGGCCGGATGGCCGTAGCCGAGACCGGCCACCGCGTGGCCCCCGTACATGTCGAGGATGCGTTCGCCCCGGCTGTTCTTGAGCCACACGCCCTCTCCCGAGACGATCTCGATCGGGTACTGGGAGAACACGTGTGCGAGGTAGTCGTGGCTGCTTGCAGGCGCGACTGCGCTGGCGGTGGCTGGTGTCATGGCTCGCCCTTGATCAGGTCCAACCGGCGGCGGGAGTCGTGAGACCTGCGGTCTCGGGCAGCCCGAACAGCCGGTTCATCCATTGCACGGCACCCCCCGCGGCGCCTTTGTTGAGATTGTCCAGCACACACATCACCGCGGCGGTGCGGCCGTTGGCCGCCGCAGACAGGTGTGCGTAGTTGCTGGCAACGATGTCTTTGATTCGCGGTGCGGTGTCTTGCACACGCACGAACGGGGCGCCCGAGTAGAACTCCTTCAGAGCGCCGATGAGGTGCGCCTTGTCCACAGGCTTGGTCAATTGCGCCTGCACGGTGACGTGAATGCCCCGCGCAAACGGCCCCGAGTGGGGAATAAACGCGAATTCCGCATCGACTCCCGTTGCGGCGCGCGCGCAGGCAGCGATTTCGGGCACGTGCCGGTGAGAGAGGGGGTTGTACGTGTAAACGTCGCTGTGCCGCAGCGGGTGGTGCGTCCCTTCCACGGGCTTGCGTCCCGAGCCGGTGCTGCCGGTGACGCCCGCAACGAATAACAGAGGTTGCGTGAGTCCCAGGGCCAGCAGCGGCACGCTCGCCAGCAGCGTCGCGGATGCGAAGCAGCCGGGGTGCGCCACATGCGGCGTGTCGACCGTCTTCTTGTGCTCAGGAAGGGCGCAGCTGAATTGCGGCAGGCGCGCGGGCGCTCCGTGCGGGTGCTTGTAGACCGCCTGGTACGCCTCTGCCGACCTGTAGCGGTAGTCCGCCGAGATATCGACTACGCGCGGCCGCGTTCCGCCTCGCTCGGCGCTCTGCAGCAGCGAATCGATCAATGCCGCCGCCGCCCCATGGGGAGCGGCGCAGAAGATGGCCGATTGCGGCAACTCCGCGACGAGCTTTTCGACGGCCGTCTGCGACTGAAAGCGCGTGTCGCCATATGCGCTCACCAGGTGCGGGAACGCCTTCGCGACACTCTCCCCTGGCTGGCTGTCGGACATGATTGCCGCAAGTTTCATCTGCGGGTGGCCTGCGATGAGGCGCAGCAGCTCGCCTGCCACGTACCCCGTGCCACCGAGCACGACGGCTGGAATGGTCTCGCTCATTGCGGTGCCTTTACTCCCAACGCCTCGATCACCCGGTCTCCGAGGGCTGCGCCGTCGGTCATCGCATTGAAGGCCGGAACGCCGAGCTGCCGCGTGATGATGTCGACGCCGACCTGATTGTCGGTGGAGGGCCCGGTCACGACGCACGGCTCGATACCGAAGCGGTCGCGTAACAGCTTCACGCCCCCCCACGCGGCCACGGGATCGTTGGCGGAAAGAATGACGCCGGTGAGCGCCTCCCGGATGTCCGGACACTCGAGGATGGCATCGACCCCGTAAGTCCCCAGAATGCCGTCGCCCAGCTCGAACACGATGACGTCGGGCTTGCCGGCGCTGAGCTCCGTCAACATGGTGCGGGTGAGCGCCGGTCCGTTCTCACGGGTGGTGGTCACGATGCCCAGGTCGGTAAAGATGGCCGAACGACGGGCTCCCGAGTCCTCCATTGCGAGGATGTCACGGCGCAGCGAGACCCCCGTCGCTTTGAAGGCGTCTACGACGA
>Ga0157370_10003443_pt1 | contig 18572 bp, 12 predicted proteins | sample C35metaG_FD_113463 | JGI IMG/M metagenome (GOLD analysis project Ga0157370, IMG submission 113463) | Corn rhizosphere microbial communities from Kellogg Biological Station, Michigan, USA - C3-5 metaG | ecosystem: Host-associated > Plants > Roots > Rhizosphere > Soil | place: USA: Michigan...
GACGGCCGGCGGGGTCGGGGTCGCGGTCCAGCTGGCCACCACCTGGCTGCCCACTGTCACTGAACTGACCTGGATGCTGCTGGTCAGCACCGACACCGCGGCGCTGGCGGCGGTACTGCGCATGCTCGACAGGCCGGTTACCGTGACGCTGGCGCCGGCCGCCTGGGCCGCTGCCAGCGGCAGCCGGCAACTGGTCTGCGCGCCGCCGACCACCAGGGTCGGGCCGCCGGACACCGCCACCCGGTAGCCGGTCAGGTAGGGCAGCGCGGCGGCCGTCCACTGCACCGACAGTTCGGCGCCGTCGTAGCCGACGCTGGTCAGTGCCGGCGGGCTGACCGCCGGCACGGTGAGCGTGCCGCCAGCCGGCCGGGCCGACACCACGCCCAGCACCGGCAGCACCGAGGCCGTCCAGCCCTGCCCGAGATCCAGGTTGCTGGTGAAGGAGATCGGCAGCTGCGGTCCGGCCTGCACCAGCTGCTGGCCGCCGGTGCTGCCGGTCAGCGTCACCTGGTAGCCGTCCACCGGACGCCCGGCCGGGAAGGCCAGGTCGATGCTCACCTGCTGCCCGTCGTAGTCGGCGACCACGCCGGACGGCGCGATCAGCGGCACCAGCAGTCGTGGCGTCGGGATACCGAGGCTGGTCGCGCCGCCCGTGCTGACCTGCAGCGCGACGTCGATGGCATAGCTGACGCCCTGGCTGACCGTGATGTTCGGCCAGCTGACCGTGCCGGTGGCCGAGGACAGCGTCTGGGTGGTACCGGCCACCCCGTCGGTGTACAGGGTGGCCAGCAACGCACCGCCGGCCGGCAGCGCGCCGGGACTGGCCAGCTGGGCGGTGATGGTGTTTGTTTTTCATGCTACGGCCGACACCGAGACGATCTGCGGGGCCAGCGGGAACAGCCCGGCACTGCCGCCGGCCGGCCCGACGAAGCTGCCGTAGCTGACCCGGGCGGCCAGCTGCGGATCGGCCAGGCCGGCCAGCTCGCTGGTCGCGAGCTGGCCGCCGGTGTCGCCGGCCGGCCCGCTGGCGATGAGCTTTCCACCGTCCAGCAACAGGATCTCGTACCGGGTTGGGCCAGCTCCGGACGGCACCGCCGGCGCGGTCCAGGTCGCGGCCACCCCGGCCTCGGTACAGCTGAGGCTGGCCAGCGCCGGCGCCACCACCGGGATCGGCAGCACCGGCCCGGGCGGCCCGACGGTGTAGGGCGCGGCGAAGCTGCCCATGGTGCCGCCGGTGATCGGCTGCACCGCGCTCAGCCGCAGGCCGTAGGAGTGTCCGGTGGTGAAGCTGGCGGTCAGTGTCGCGTTCTGCGCCGGGCCGAGGTAGTAGCTGCCGGTGATGGCGTTGCTGGTCAGGTCGACCAGCTGGACGAAGCCGCCGGCGATCGAGGAGGTCGCCGGCGGCTCCCAGCTCACCGCGATCCCGGTGCTGCTGACCTGGGCGGTGTTGATCCGGCCCAGCTCGACCACCACCGGCGAGCCCAGCACCAGGCTCGGATTGGACCAGTCCAGGTCGGCCGGGTTCTTGCCCGCCGCCTGGAACTGCACGAGCAGCTGGTAGGACAGCCCGGCCACCAGCGGCATGGTGTTGAGCACCCGGACCGCGGTGCCGGTGGAGCCGGTGCCGTAGCCGATCGGGATCTGGTTGCCCAGTAGTTGCGCGTAGGCGACCGTGCCAGCCGGCGCGCCGGTCACCGACGCCGACACGCCGGCCTGGCTGGCACCGGTCGGCAGCGGCGCGAACGGGTCGATGTACTGCACGGACTGGAAGGCCGGCATCTCAGCTCTCCTCTTTGACTAGCTGGTCAGATGGCCGGATGAGCCGGCCGCGCGCGTTTCCGGACCGGGCGGTGCCGCCGGTGGGAGGCACCGCCCGGATATGCCGCGGAGGCTGCTAGAAGTTGCCGCCGTAGCGGACGTTGTCCGCCGCGATCGTGGACAGCGTGCTGGTGTAGTCGGCGTGGTACCGCTCCGGCAGCCGGGCCAGCATGTACTCCAGCGAGTGCACGTTCCGCTGGTGCAGCGCGGTCATCGCCTCGATGTCGCCGACCACGATGCCGTTGGCCAGGAAGGTGCCGACGCTGCCGGCCAGCCCGTTCGCCCGGTCCTGCTCGTCGATCAGCTTGAGGTTCACGAACACCGCGTCGGAGTCCACCTCGGCCACATCGTTGACCTGCGCGACGCCGTCTCCGACCAGCACGCTGTCGCCGGCGGCCAGGTCGCCGGCCCGACGCAACCCGTCCGGGGTGGCGACCGGATGGCCGGCGGTGAGCGCCAGCGTCCGGTCGCCGACGGTCAGCTTGACCACCCCGCCGCCGTGGCTGCCCCGGGTGGTGGCCTCCACGCCGAGCGAGCCGCCGTCCCGGGTGCGCACCCGCATGGTGTTGTCCACCTGCTCGATCGGCAGCGTGCTGCCGTCGGCCAGGGTGATCTCGGTGCCCTCGGCCAGGCAGTGCCACCAGAACTGCAGGCTCGGGATCTGCACGCAGTTCACCGACGGCTGCTCCGGCCAGTCCACGCTGCAGACGTTGAAGTCGAACTGCGGCGTGACCGGATTGTTCACCGGGATGGAAAAGCTGAAGTAGAACGCGGTCTGGGTGTCCCGGGACGCGGCGAGCGGGTCGTACATCAGCGAGCTGTAGTTGCCGGGCGTGCCGTTCGGATCGTAGGGGAAGCTCCAGGTGACCACGTTGGTCGAGGTGTCCCCGGTGATCTGGCTGGTCAGCGACTGGCTGCTCAGATGCTGGGTGTAGCTGGTGCCGGTCACCGAGTACAGCTGGGTGCTGACCGTCAGGCCCTGGCTGAAGTGGCCGGTCGAATCGACGTAGTTCAGTGGCTGCTGGACGTTCACCGTGCCGGTGAACGGCACCACCAGCTGGGGGGTGTCGTTGGTGCTCTGCGAGTAGATGTAGTCCATGTCGGGGGACACGTTCGGCCGGCCGAGGCCGATCTGGATCGAGGTGTGGCCGGTTTGCTTGATCACCGGGTTTGTGATGGTGGCGTCGATCGAGCCCATGCCGACGACCGGCGCGGTCGCCGAGACCATGCCGAACTGCGGCGTCGCCTCCGGGCTGCTCTGCGAGTGGTAGAAGCCGACCGTGGTCATGTTCGCTGGCGCCGGCGCCGCGCTGGCCGACCGGGTCGCGGCCGGCGCCACTCCGCCGCCCACCCGGTTGGCGTAGCCGAAGGCGACCGGTTGGCCGCCGTCGGCGTCCAACGCCAGTGCCAGGCTGCCGGCCAGGTGGCCTCCCTCGGTGTCCTGGTGCCAGACCCGGGCGGTCGCCCGGCCGTTCGCGTCCCGGCCGCTGTCGACGATGGTCAGAACCTGAGCGGCCTGGTCGCCGACCGTCCCGCCGCCGTTGGCCAGCGATGCCAGGTCGCCGTACAACCCGGGGTGGGTCTGCTCGGTCTTGCCTGTCAACTGCAGGAATGCCCTGATCGCGGCGGCGTCCTGCGGATCGGCGGGGTTGAGCGCACGGGTAACCCCGTCGGTGCCGCGCGCTACGGCGGATCGGATGGGGTCCAGCAGATCGTCACTGATCGAGAGCATGGAAGCCTTTCTGCTTAAGGTTGCGGGGCAAATGACCTCAGGCCAGCACTGCAGGCCGGCACCCCAGCCATGGCTGCGACGTTCTTGCGGAGGCTCTCGGCGGGGTGCGCGGCGTAGCGAACCGGACCGCCTGACAGTATTTTACTAAGAGGTCACAGACAAGGACTAAACACGTTTTACGGCACGAATTTTTCCAACCTTCCAGTGCCGTCAGGCGTGGCGGACGAACGCCAGAGGCGCGGCCGGCAGCAAGCGAGCACGCTGCCGGGGAGCACTGAGCATGGCCTTCCAGAGCACTGAACCGGGCAAGGCCGAGCCTGCCAACCGCGCGAGGCGGCAGCCCCGCGGCACGTCCATCCCGGCGATCGACTGGACGGGGACCTGGCGCTGTCCTTCGACCAGCAGCGATTGTTCTTTCTTTCTCAGCTAAAACCAAGGCCGATAGGGCAGCCGCTCCCGGGCGCCGAGTGGGAGCTACGTCGGGAACCGGACGGCGATCGTGACCTCGGTGAACTCCTGCTGCGCGGAGCCCAACGGTTCGGCGGGTACCTTGATCCCAGCTTGCATCGGGCGGCGTTCGAGACCGGCGAGCAGGCAGGCTCTTGCGAGGTTGCCCCGCCGTCATGCTGGTACCGGAGCGGGGATCTGCTGCGGGTGACACCGGACACCCTCGAATTCCTCGGCAGGATCGACGATCAGCTCGAGGTGCTCGGCCACCGCATCGAACCTCTGGAAGCAGAGGCTGTCCTTGCCAAGCACGAACTCGTCGGCAGTGCTTGCGCCGTCAAGGTCGCTACACCGACAGAGCGACTTGCCGCGATGTACACGGGATCGCTCGTGGGTAGCGGCGAACTCGTTCGCTTCATGCGCCAACGGCTGCCGGCGTACATGGTTCCCGAAGTTTTCGTGCACGTCGATGCGCTGCCGACGAACGCCAACGGCAAGCTCGATCGTAAGTCGATCCGGGGTGAACTGGAGCGGCGGTAGCGCTGCCGTCGTGCTGGGCAGTAGATCTGAAAGGGTATTGAGGCCGATATGGATTACCAGCTGGATACGCTGAGGCAGAGGTGGGCGCGCTGATCAACGACGTCTCGAAGAGATTCGGCATCGAGGTCTCGATGGCGGACTTCTTCATGGCAGCGGACTTTCAGACCCTGACCGAGTTGTGCGAGGCGTTATCGCAAGCCTCGGCTGCTGAATCGTCGATCCGTTCGGCACCCCCGGCCTGACGTCCCACTGTCCGTCCGGCCGCACCCCCTCGACTACCTCGACGGTGGCCTGTTCCGGCAGCCCGCACTACGTGCAGGTCGATGGGTTCGCGATCTTATGGGCCGGTTCTCTAACGTTGAAAGTCCGGTATGAACCTTTCATCCATAGGAGGGCGATTGCTCACTTGAGACCGTTATGCTAGCTTTTGATGACGCGGCTCACGCCACCGAGCGGGGTCATTCGGCACGTTCCCCTGACGTGCCCTGTCCGTGGAGGACCTGTGCGCGATCATGCGGCGAGGCTGGCCATCGTTACAGGTGGCACGAAAGGCCTGGGCTACGCATTCAGCGAGCGCCTCGCCGACCTGGATTACCAAGTGCTGGCGCTGTACCGGCAGGACGAGGCCGCTGCTGAACTCGCCGGAAAGATGCTGGGCAAGCGAGGTCAGGTTCGGCGAGTTGACATCTCCGACCGGGTCGCGCTGGTTGAGCTGACTCGCGAACTAGTCACCGAACACGGCGCACCAGCCGTATTGGTCAATAACGCGGGGCGGAATATCGATCGCCCGCTGCTCGAACTCAACGAAGCTGACTGGCAAACCGTCCTGGAAACCAACCTTTCGGCGCCGTTTCACCTGACCTCCCTGCTCGCTCCGGCGATGCTCGCCGCCGGCGGCGGCTCGATCGTGAACCTCGGTGCGACCACCGGGATTCGGGCACGGCGCAACGGAGCGAACTACTGCGCCAGCAAGGCTGGTTTGCTGCACTTGACCAAATGCATGGCCCTTGAACTTGCCCCGACCATCCGGGTCAATTGCTTGATTCCTGGGATGATCGACACAGAGGAGATGCGTGATCGGTACCGCTATGGCGATCCGGACGCACGCCGCAGCCTGCTCGACGAGATCCCGCAGGGCCGCATCGGTACGCCGGCTGAACTAGCCGATGCGCTGGAGTTCTTGGTCAGCGACCGCTCCCGATATTTTACCGGACAGAAATTGATCATCGACGGCGGCCAGTTCATGTGGTGAGCCCACGCTAGTCGCTTACAGCCTCATCCTGCGATCACTCGGAGCAAAGCCATGCCTTCTCGGCTCGAACGATACGAACAATTCCTCTTTACTGAGTACCGGTCTGCCTTCGTCAAGTCCTCCGAATACAGCATCAATGAGATCACCGACCACTTGCGCGGCCGCCTGGCTAACGGCGAGTTCCGGCGGATCGTATTCAGCGGCATGGGCTGCTCGGCCATCGTCTCCGACGTGATCCGAACCTACTTGGGCACCTTCGACAGCGGCTTGGAGATCTTCGTCTTCAACGACTACGACTTCCAGTTCCTGGTGCCACGCTCGGTGATCGAGGATCCATCGACACTCATCGTCCTAAGTTCCTACAGCGGTCATTCCAACGAGCCGATCCGAGCCTTCCACGACATGCACGAGCTGCACGATCGAGTGCTGCTCCTCACCTCGGGCGGCCGGCTGGCGCAACTGGGTAGCGAGTTCGGAGTGTCGATTGCCCGCTGGCAGTTGAGTAATCCGGATCGTGAATACCCACTCTTCCACGTGGGACAGTATTTCGCGATCCTGATCAGGATGTTCCACGAGCTGGGCTTGCTACGGCAGGATCGTACTGACGAGGTATACGCGCTCGTCGATCAGCTCGCCACCGACTTCGATGCCGAGTTGGAACAGGCCGCGATCGATGCCGCGCGGCGGGCCGAGAACGCGAACATCATCATGGTTGCATCGCCGAAGTGGCATGAAGGCCTACTGAAGCTGGCGAAGATGCACTTCAACGAGATCGCGATGGTGCCCGCCACCAGGAACTACTTCCACGAGTTCTGCCATAGCGAGGTCGCCACCCTGTCCGACCCCGATCGCCGCCACTTGGTGTTGATCTTCTGTGACGATGAGGAAGACGCATACACAGTCCAGAAGCGAGAGAACCTGGTTTCGCTCCTGCAGAGCCCGTTGCCGCAGAATCGCAACGTGGAGGTGGTTCAGGTCCGGCTCGATCAGCCGAGCTTCATGCGCAAGTACTTCACCGCACTGGAGTTCGTTCAGCGGGTGACTCTTGAGCTCGGCAAGTTCTATCAGACCCAATCGCGCGACCTAATCTCCGAAGCCGCCGGCAACCCCTGGTACCACTCCACGGTTGTCGCGGTCGGCTGAACAGCTTCGGGATTCCGTTCAGTCAGTAGATACCACTTCAGTCCACTCAAGGAATACCGGCAGATGACCTCGACGTACCAGCTGACTGCCTGCCAACGTGACGTGTGGGTGGCCAATTCGCTCTTTCCGGAACTGCCACAGTTCAATGTTTTCATTTACGATCGCATTGTCGGCGCCAGCTCCGATGTCGAACTTCAGACCTGCCTGGCTCGAGCGGCCGAACGCAATGATGTGCTGCGGATGCGGATTGACGAACGGAACGGCGTTCCGTACCAGTGGCTGGCCGAAACACCGCCTACGGTGGAGCTCATTGACCTATCCCGTGCGGCCGATCCCCGCAAGGCCAGTGAGGACTGGTTACGCGAGGCGTTCGACGCGCCGTTCGAGCCACTGAGATCGCAACTCGTGCAACTGGCCGTCATTCGAGAATCACCCGAGGTTGCCTACGTATACGTCCGTTCGCTGCACATCCTGAACGATGCCTGGAGCCTCAACCTGATCATGGCCCAGTTCCGGCGGGACCTGGCCACCCTGCGGGAAACCGGGGAGCTGCCCGACCGGGCAGCGCCGTCGTACCGGACGGCGATCGAGCTCGATCAGGGATTCCGCGCATCGCTGGGGCATTCCGCGGCACAGGAGTACTTCCACACCGAGCTGGCTGGCCTGGAGCCCGCGCTCTACCAACGCCGGGAACCTGCCGGCGGACGGCGCAGCGCACGACACCAGTTCACCGTGGAACGCCAGCTGATCGAGCGGATACGCAGCCGTGGCCATTCGGTTTTTGCTTTCATGACCGGTGTGTTGTGCCTCTACCTGAGCCGGGTGCATCGTACCGACGACGTGTGCGTCGGTGTGCCACTGCTAAACCGGCCCAGCGCTACCGAGCAGCAGATGGTCGGCCACTTCGCCAACACGCTGCCGCTGCGGCTGACCATCGGTGCCGAGCAGACCTTCACCGACCTGGTGGCCGCCGTACGTGCCGGCACCCGCGGATTGAAGGCGCATGAGAGGCTGGCTGTTGGTGATCTGCTGGCGGCTCTGCCGAACAGCGGCCAAGGCCCTAAGCGGCTCTTCGACGTAACTATCGCTTACCTGCAGTGGCCGAGCCCACCCACCATTCCTGGGTTGTCCTACGACACCGTGGTACAGGCCCGTGCCCACGACGACGATGCGCTCGGCATCGTGATCAACGAGCTGGACGACATCAGCGACGTGCAAGTCGACCTCGACTATGGCTGCGACGTATTCGATGACGACTACCAGATCCAGGACTTCGTCCGCCATCTGGAGACGCTGCTTCGCAGTGCGCTGGACGAGCCGGACCGTCCGGCGCATCAGCTGCCGATGCTCGATCCGGCCGAGCTGGACGCGGTGTCCCGGCAGTGTAACCAGACCCGGGTTCCGTTCGACGATCAGACCACCTTGCCGGCCCAATTCCAGGCCCAGGCGGCCCGCACCCCGGATGCGATCGCGGTGCTGGATGACCAGGGCAAGCGGCAACTCACTTATCGGGAACTCGATACCGAATCCGATGCGCTGGCGGCGGTATTGCACGCCGACGGCATAAGAGCCGAAGAGCCGGTGGCCATCCTGATCGAACGCAGCCCCGCGATGATCATCGCTATCCTGGCGGTGCTCAAGGCCGGCGGTGCCTACTTGCCCGTCGATCCCCTCTATCCGGCCAACCGGATCGAGTTCATCCTGCGCGACAGCGGCGCCCGGATCGTGCTGCATGACGACCGGATCGACCAGGAGCTGGACTGGGGCGCGGTGATCCGACACGATCTCAGCCGAAAGCTGCCCAGCTGCCCGCGGCCTTCGGAGCCGACGACGGTCACCGGACACAACCTCGCCTACATCATCTACACCTCAGGATCGACCGGTCGTCCCAAAGGGGCTCTCATCGAGCACCGATCAGTGATGAACCGGCTGCGCTGGATGGATAGGCGCTATCCGCTCGGCCCTGACGACGTGCTCATCCAGAAGACTCCGATCTCGTTCGATGTCTCGGTCTGGGAACTGTTCTGGTGGATGCTGTCCGGTGCTCGGGTGGTGCTGCTGCCGCCCGGGCACGAGAAGGATCCCCGGCAACTGGCCCGGGCGGTGGCCGAGTACGGGGTGACTGTCGCGCACTTCGTGCCGTCGATGCTCGATCCGTTTCTCGACCTCGTCGAGGAGGAGCAGCGCAACGCAGGTCATCCGAACGATCCCTTGAGCAGCCTGCGGCGGGTGTTCTGCAGCGGTGAGGCGCTGCTGCCGCAACAAGCCCGGCGGTTCGCCATGCTCGCATCGGTCAGTGCCGAGCCGGCCAGGCTGGTGAATCTATACGGCCCCACCGAGGCGACCGTCGATGTCAGCTACTACGACTGCCCGGCCGATCCAGATCTCGAACTGAGCCGGGTGCCGATCGGCCGCCCGATCGACAACATCGAACTCTTTGTGATGGATCGGCACGGGCTGGTGCAACCAGTCGGCCTGGCCGGTGAGTTGTACATCGCAGGGGTCGGGGTTGCCCGCGGCTACCTCAACCGTCCGGAGCTGACGGCAGAAAAGTTCGTTGCCAACCCAGCGATCGGCTCGCTGTCGGACTACCCGACGTGGTATCGCACCGGTGACCTCGTGACCCGTGATGCCGACGGGGAAATCTACTTCTTGGGGCGCATCGACGGGCAGTTGAAGGTCCGGGGCAACCGGGTTGAGCTTGGCGAGGTGGAGGTTGCACTCACCGAGATCGAGGGGGTCCGTGCGGCAATAGCCGTCGGTCAACCGGGCCCGGCTGGTTCGCTGATGCTCGTCGCCTACTATGTCGGCGATCCGAGCCTGTCTCCGACCGTGTTGCGGCAGGAGTTGCAACGCCGGCTGCCCGATTATCTGGTGCCGTCGGTCTTCCAACCCATCGAGTCGATCCCCCTGAATTCTAACGGTAAAGCCGATCGTTCGGCGCTCTCGCTGCTGCCCGTGGGCCAGTCGGCCAGCATCGACCCGCCTCGCACCGAACTGGAGGCTGCGATCGCAGAAGTCTGGCAGAGCGTGCTCAAGGTCGACGCGATCGGGGTGCACGACAACTACTTCACGGTCGGCGGCGACTCGATCACCATGCTGCAGATCCGAGCAGCCGCTGAGAAGAGAGGCATCTATTTCGAGCTGGCCGACCTCATCCGCCGGCCGACGGTTGCCGGCCTGGCCGAACGCGCTTCGAGCAGCCCACCAGCTCAGGGCGATGAGGCGTTGGCGCCATTTGAACTGCTCCGACCAGCCGACTCAGCCTTGCTCACTCGGCCGAGCCCCGTTGTCGATGCCGTAGACGGCTACCCGGCGACGGACCTTCAACTTGCACTGCTCTATCACGGCGCCGAGCATGAACGCTCGGCCGTCTATCATGACGTGTTCCGGTATTCGCTGAGGATCCGGCGGGACGAGCATCGCTTTGTTGAAGACTTCACCCGGGCGTTCGAGCTATTGCAACAACGCCATCCGGTACTGCGCTCATGGTTCGATCTGGGCAATTTCAGCGAGCCGGTGCAGCTCGTCGCCGCGAAGCTTGACGGTGCCTTGGAGTTTCGCGACCTGCGGTCCACCGCCCCGGATAGTGCGGAGGCGGCGATCCAGAACCATATCGCCGCCCGCCGCTTCCACCACTATGTCCTCGACGCCGCACCACTGTACCTATTCCGGGTCCATCTGCTTCCGGACACCGTGGAGTTGGTGTTCAGCTTCCACCACGCGATCCTGGACGGCTGGAGTGTGGCGACTCTGGTCGGAGAGCTGTTGCAGGACTACCTCCACTTGGCCGGCGCTTCGATCGCGCCGGTCGGGCTGACAGAGCGCCCGTCTCCGGGGCATTACGTCCGTGCTGTTCGACAGGCCGAGGCCGATCCCGAATCACGCTGTTATTGGCAGCAGATACTCGACGCGATCGAGCCGATCCAACTGACCGGATCGCGGCCGCATGTGCGACCAGGCAGTTGTGAGCTGATCGCGCTGCGGGTCGAGTTGCCGACCGGGCTGGAGGCACGGGCCCGGACGCTGGCGCGAAAGCATGAATTGCCGCTGAAATCGATATTGCTTGCGGCCTATTTCGGTCTGCTGCGGCTGCTCAGCGGAACTGAGGACATCACCACCGGTCTGGTCACGGGCGGCCGGCCGGAACGTAACGATGCCGAACGGGTCACCGGCTTGTTCCTTGGCACGCTACCGGTTCGATTGCGCTCGCTTGCCAATTCATGGCTGGCCATCGCTGAAGCGTTGTACGCGGCCGAACGGAACAATCACGAGCACCGCCGCTACCCGCTCAGCGCCATCCAGCGCGATCTCGGCGGCCGGCTGCCGTTCGACACCGCCTTCAACTTCGTTCACCTGCGGGTGCTCAACGACCTGCTCAAGCACGATGAGGTGGACCTCATCGACTTTCAGACGTGGGAGGAAACCAACTTCAGCCTGCTGCTCAACGCGGTGCTGGATCCGGCCGACGACCGGCTGTGGCTGCGATTCGACCTCGACGGCCGGACGTTCGACCGATCCCAGGCCGAGCAACTGGCCGCAAGCTACCTGCGTATCCTCGACCACCTCGTCGAGCATCCCGCCGAATCGGTGGGGTTAGAGTTCCTGCCCACCACGCTGCCGGAACTGGCGACACACCCGGAACCGCACACGGTGATCGATCGACTGGACCGGAATGCCCGGCAACACCCGTCGGCAATCGCGCTTGCGCACCACGACATCCTGTGGACCTACCAGCGGCTGTGGCAAGCCTCGGAGACAATCGCACGCCGGTTGATCTCCCTGGGAGCTCGTCCCGGTAGCCACATCGGCATCGCGATGCACCGCTCACCGGAGACGATCGCCGTGCTTATCGGCGTCGCCAGGGCCGGCTGTGCTTGTGTGCCGCTGGATGTGACCTACCCACCGGATCGGATCGCGAGAATGGTCGAACGATCACAGCCGACCGTGGTGGTCACGTCACAGGCCGGCGATCAACCCGGTGTCGATCCGGCGCTGGTGGTACCGGTCGAGCAACTGCTGACCGGACCGGCCGGTGAAGACGATGCATCGGCACGCCTGCCTCAGCTGGATCCGGACAGCGTCGCCTACGTACTGTTCACGTCCGGCTCGACGGGCTTGCCCAAGGGAGTGGAGATTCCGCACCGGGTGCTGGCTAACTACGCATCCTGGCAGGAGCAAGCCGCCAGCGGTCGGACCGCCCGGGTCACGCTGCAGTTCGCGCCGCTCAGTTTCGACGTAGCCTTTCAGGAGATCCTCTCCACGTTGTACGCCGGCGGCCAGTTGCGGTTGATCGACGAGACCCACCGGCACGACCTGCCTGAGCTGCTCAGGCTGCTCGAATCAGGCGGCGTGGAACGGGTGTTCCTGCCCTACGTCGCACTGCAACAACTGGCCGAGGCGTCCGTAACGCTCGGGCGGCGGCCGTCCCGACTGTCGACGATCATCTCCTCCGGCGAGCAGCTGCGGGTTACCGAGCAGATTCGGCAGTTCTGTGCCGCGCTGCCGGGCACCGTGCTGGAGAACCAGTACGGGCCTACCGAAACGCACCTGCTTACCAGCTTCCCGATGACCGGTGACCCGCAACTGTTTCCCGAGTTACCGCCGATCGGACGGCCGATCACCGGCGTTGAGCTACTTCTGCTGGATGACCAGCTTCGGCAGGTGCCAGACGGCGGCAGAGGCGAACTCTATGCCCAAGGGCTATGTCTGGCCGACGGCTACCTCGGCCAACCGGAATTGACTGCCGAACGATTCAGCTATCGCGAAGGTGTACGGATCTACCGCACCGGTGATCTAGCGACCAGGCTGCCCGGCGGCGAGCTGGTCTGGCTCGGCCGAGCGGATTCCCAAGTCAAGGTACGAGGATTCCGGGTCGAACTGGCCGAGGTCGAATTGGCCATCCGGGCCGGCAGCAGAAAGAACCCGGCGCTGGTTGACGTCGCGGTGATCGCACGTAGCCGGGCCACGGGCGCTGACGCATTCCTGGTGGCCTACCTCACCGGTGATCCCGCCCAGCTGGACATCGAGGAGTTGCGTGGGTACCTGCATGGCGCGCTGCCCGGTTACATGGTGCCGAGCTACTTCGAGTGGATCCCGGCATTCCCCCGCACGGCCAGCGGCAAACGAGACGATGCGGCACTGGCTGAGCTACCGCTCGCCGCCGGGCAGAACACACCGACCCGGCCGGCCCGGGATAGTTGGGAAGGCGGCGTGCTCGAACTGGTACGCCAGGTGCTCGAGTCGGAGCGGGTCGGCGTCGATGACAACTTCTTCGAGGTCGGGGGGACGTCGCTATCGGCTATGCGGTTAACGGTGCTGATAGAGAAGCACTTCGGTGTCCCGCTACCGGTGTCGGATTTGATCGCGGCGCCCTCCGTAGCCGCGCTGGCAGCCAGGCTGCGGTCGACACCGGACCGGGCTGCCTTCGATCCGGTGGTGCCGATTCGCTCGACCGGATCGCGGCGACCGCTGTTCCTGGTCCATCCACTCGGCGGCAACGTCTTATGCTATCGGGGCCTCGCCGAGCGTCTCGGCGCTGACCAGCCGGTGTACGCGCTGCAAGCGCCGGGCAGCGTCGAGGGTAGCGAACCGCTCGCATCCGTTCCTGACCTGGCGGCTCTGTACGTGGCAGCGATCCGCCAGCTACAGCCGACCGGGCCGTACAACATCGGCGGCTGGTCCTTCGGCGGCTTCATCGCATTCGAAATGGCTCGTCAGATCAGTGCCGTCGAGCCATCCAGCGTGGCTCACCTGATCCTCATCGACCCGATCGCGATCGAGCACGGCCAGCGTCCGGACATCGCTGATCGCTCGCTGCTGGAGTGGTTCTTCTGGGAGATGCTGTGGGCCGAACACGGCGGCCTGATCGAGGTGGAGGCGGTGCCGGCCGACCTCGATGCCGACCGTGCGTTCGATTTCGTCGCCGCTCGAGCAGCCGAGGCCGGGGTCTTGGCGGACACCGGCTCTGCCGAGCAGGTGCGCCGGCTGTTCTCGATGTTCAAGGCACACTGGCGGGCGCTGCTGACCTACGAGCCTGAACCGGTTCCGCAGGATCTGGTGTTGCTGCGCGCCACCGCGGAGCTGCCATCGATATTGCAGCCGATGCACGGTGCCGCACGAAGCCTGCACACCGACACCACCAACGGCTGGTCGGCGATGACCACCGGCCACATCGAAGTCGTCGACGTCGACGGCGATCACCTCGTACTGCTGGATGAGCCATACGTAGCCGAGATTGCCGGCACGATCGATCGCATCTTGCGGTCGAACCTGCTCGGCACCGCGACAGATAGGAAGCGCGCATGACCGAGAACCGGCCGAAGAAGGCGATCATCGTCGGTGGCGGTATCGGCGGTCTGGCAACCGCCGCTACCCTGCGCAAGGTCGGGCTGGAGGTGGAGGTCTGGGAGCGTGCCCGCGAGCTACGGGCGGCTGGCACCGCGCTGTCGTTCATGTGCAACGCGGTAGCCGCGCTGCATACCCTCGACATCCACATCGAAGACGAGCTGGCTGCCCGCGGCCGCATCTTCGAGCGCCTGGATTTCCGTACCCGCAAAGGCCGGCTCATCCGTACGGTGGATTTCACGGAGTTCGCCCGTAGGCAGGACGCACCCAGCTTCGCGGTCCATCGGGCCGACCTGCAGGCAACCCTGCTGGGCGCGGCCGGCTCTGACCTGCGGATTGAACTAGGCGCGGTGGCAACTGGTTTCCGCATCACCGACGTTGGCGTGCAGGTTGACTTCACCGACGGGCGGCAGGCAACCGGTGACCTGCTGATCGGCGCCGATGGTTTCAATTCCGCGATCCGCAGGCAGCTAATCGGCACCGAAGAGGTCCGGGACGGCGGCTACGTCTGCTGGCTGGCCACCGTGCCGTTCGAGCACCCCAAGTTCGTCCCGGGCTTCGCAGCCCACTATTGGGGTGCCGGTGAACGGTTCGGGCTGGCCGATATCGGCAACGGGCACGCGTACTGGTGGGGTACCAAGAACACCGCCCCGGGCCAGAGCGCCAGCGCCGGCGTCAAGGCCGAGGTAGAACGGGTCTTCTCGGGCTGGGCGCCTGAGGTGCTGGAGGTAATCCGCAGGACGCCGGCGGAAAGCATCGTGACGGTCCGGGCCCAGGACCGCCCGTTCCGTGACACCTGGGGCAAGGGCCCGGTTACGCTGCTCGGCGACGCGGCGCATCCCATGCTAGTCAGCCTCGGCCAGGGTGCGGCGATGGCCGTGGAGGATGCGGCGGTGCTGGCCCAGCAGTTGGCCGCCCACCCCGACGTCGAGCAGGGCTTGCGCGGCTATGAAGCCACGCGGATCCCGCGCACTCGGATCATGGTCGATGCCTCGTACGCGCTCAGTCAGGTCGAGCAGCTAGAGGGCCCCGTCAAGCACCGAATGCGGGCGCTGTACTTCAAGTTCGCCCGTGAAGCGAAGTTTGCCGAGCAGAACGCCAGCGTCCTACTCTTCCCGGCAACTGAGCCGGCCGTCCTCGCGCCGGCCGGATGACCGGATCGCCACGGGCGAGGGCGCGATCTTCGGGGTTGACCGGCAACATGAGGCGACCTGCACCGGCTGTGTGACAACCTGATCGACACCACATCGGGTCCGGAGGCGGTGGCTGCGACCGACGCGCACTGCCGCATCGGCGCGCCGTTGGCCCGCTTGGAGGCGAGCTTGAGCCTGCCGGAGCTGCTAAGCCGGTGCTGCGACGAGCGCCCGAGATTGAATCACACCGTCGATGAGGCCGTAGTCGACCGCGTCTTCAGCGGTGAGGAACCTGTCGCGCTCGATGTCCTCGCGGATCTGGGCGATCGACCGGCCGGTGTGCTTGGCCAGGATCTCCTCGAGCTGATCGCGCAGGCGCGACATCTCCTCGGCGTGAATCTGCAGATCTGAGACCTGGCCTTGGATGCCACCGCTGGATGGCTGATGGATCAGCACTCGGGCGTTGGGCAGCGCGAACCGCTTGCCCTGGGCGCCGGCGCTCAACAGCACCGCCGCCGCTGAATTGGCCTGGCCCATGCACACGGTCTGGATCAGGGGGCGAATGAACTGCATGGTGTCGTAGATCGCCATGAGCGAATCCAGCGCCCCGCCGGGCGAGTTGATGTAGATCGAAATCTCGCGGTCCGGGTCCATCGACTCCAAGCAGAGCAGCTGCACGATGACGTCATTGGCGGTGATGTCATCGATGACCGTGCCGATGAACACGATCCGCTCCTCATACAGCTTGGAGAACGGGTCGTAGTCTCGCGCGCCGGACGAGGTCTGTTCGACGAATCGAGGCAGGAACGAGCGGGCAGCCGGAGCGGCGTTGAGCTGCCTGTCGGCGCTGCGATACGTCATGCCTACCGGCCTTCCACGCCAGTCCCGCCGCCGCCCGGGGTCAGCTCGGTCGAGCGGACCACGTCGTCGATCAGGCCATAGTCCTTGGCCTCCTGAGCGGTGAACCAGCGATCCCGATCCGAGTCCCGGGTGATGGTCTCGAAGGTCTGGCCGGAGTGATCGGCGATCAGCTGGGCCATCTCGCTCTTGGTCTTGACCAACTGCTCGGCATAGATGCGGATATCGGTCGCGGTACCGGCGAGGCCTGCGGATGGTTGGTGCATCAGGATCTTGGTGTGCGGCAGCGCGAATCGCTTACCCCGAGCGCCGGCCGTGAGCAGGAACTGCCCCATCGATGCGCAGAACCCCATCGCGATCGTCACGACATCGTTCTTGATGTAGTTCATCGTGTCGTATACGGCCATGCCCGCGGTGACAGAGCCGCCAGGAGAGTTGATGTAGAGGTAAATGTCCTTGTCCGGATCCGCTGCGAGCATGAGCAGCTGCGCGGTGATCCGGTTGGAGATCTCGTCGTCTACCTGCTGGCCGAGGAAGATGATCCGATCCCGCAGCAAGCCTTCGTAAACGGAGTCGCTGAAGGCCATCCCCCCACCAGAAGCCAATCTGGGGTTGAAGGGCGGAAGGTCGAAGTTCGGCATGGCTGATTGTCTCCTCGCTCGTTCGTCCAAAGCCCGACCGACGGATCGGAATTCGCGGTACTCGACACCTTACCCGCGAATCGGACAGCTGCTGAGCTGGCGTCGTTCGCTGCTAGCGGACGGGCAGGTCGCAGGCACTGGAGAGGCCGCGCGCACCGATGGGGTCGATGCGCCGTCCGGCGGTGATGAGCAGCCGACGGCGTTCGGCGAGGCTGGCGTCGCCGAGCCAAGCGATCCGGCAGGGCGGCATGGCACGGACCGGACTCAGCGGGCGATGGGCTTGCGGGCACGCAGGATGACGTCGAAGCGGCCCGGGTACTGGCGGTCCATCGGCTCGAAGCCCGCTTCGGTGTACCACTGCTCGAATTCCTGGGTCGTGTAGATGCGGCCCTCGGGTGACGCGATCGTCTGGACGTACCCGGCCATGAACGCGGCGTGGAGGGGTCCGGTCTCGTCGTCGTCCTGGGCGCACGCGACGATCACCAGGTGGCCGCCCGGCTCCAGCGCGCGGTACGTCTTCGCGAAGAGGTCGCGGACCTGATCGGGCGACCAGATTTCAAGGAAACGGGAGTAGACGACGCAGTCGTGGGACGAGGGGAACTCGTCCTTCCAGATGTCGGTCCCGACCGCGTTGATGCGCTCGGACAGGCCCGCCTCGGCGATGCGGGCGGCGGCCATCTCCGCCACGTTGGGCAGTTCGAGGATGGTTGCCTGAAGATGCGGCCAGCGCTGCGCGAAACCGATGGAGTTGGTCCCGGTGCCGCCGCCGACGTCCAGCACCTTCTTGTACGACGAGAAGTCCACGGCGTTGACGAGGTCCTCGACGACTGAGCGACTCTGGTGCTCCATCATGGCCGTGAAGACCTGCTCCAGGTTCTTGTCCTCGCCGAGCAGTTCGTAGAGGTTGGTCGCCGGGGAATCGGCGAGCAGTTCGCGATGCAGCCCCTCGTTCTCGTTGTTCACCAGCGACTCGTGGAGCCAGGCCATCGGCTGGTACAGCATCTCGTGGGTGTAGCGGACGATCACTGGTATGAACGCGTCCTGGTCGCCGGCCAGCAGGTCGGTGGCCGCGGTGTTGTGGTAGCCGTCGCCCTCCTTGCGTACGAGGCCGAACGCACAGCACCCGAGGAGCAGCACGTGTCCGGCACGTTCGGCCAGCCCGAGCTCTGCGGTGATCTCGTCAAGACGGAGGCCCGGCCGGTTCTTGAGCAGGGTGAAGAGTTCAAGACGCAGCGCGGCGTGCATGAAGGGGAACCTGAAGCTGGTGTACACCAGCTCCCACAGCTCGTCCAAGGCCGTCTCCGGAGATTGCTTCATAGTTGCCCTCCACGTTTCTTGCAGGTCGCAAGCGCCTTCGGCCACGGAACGGGTAAGTTCCATAACGTCCAGCTTTGTCCGGTTGATGCGTAATGCGCAATAGACTAGCGTAAGTGACTGTGCTTGGACTGGTCGGCGGGGCCAGCAAACCGCGCCTGAGGAAGGGAATTTCGTCGTGACCGAGACCGAGAAAGCCGCCGCCGATTCCGTGCTATCCGACAGAGCCGACGGGCCCGACAGCCCCGGCGGGATTGAGGTGCTTGCCTCGCTCAGCCCCGACTTCGTCGCCGACCCGTACGTGGCCTACGCACGGCTGCGCGAGCGCGGTCCGGTGCGCCAGGTAA
>Ga0157370_10003444_pt1 | contig 18570 bp, 17 predicted proteins | sample C35metaG_FD_113463 | JGI IMG/M metagenome (GOLD analysis project Ga0157370, IMG submission 113463) | Corn rhizosphere microbial communities from Kellogg Biological Station, Michigan, USA - C3-5 metaG | ecosystem: Host-associated > Plants > Roots > Rhizosphere > Soil | place: USA: Michigan...
CTGCATGCGGGTGTTGGTGGCGCGCGGCAGCATGCCGTATTCGGCGGTGATCCAGCCTTCGCCCTTGCCGCGCAACCAGGCTGGAGCACGATCCTCGATGCTGGCGGTGCACAGCACGCGGGTATCGCCGAAGCTCACCAGCACCGAACCCTCGGCGTGGCGGGTGTAGTGGCGTTCGATGCTGACGGTGCGCAGCTGGTCGCTGGCGCGGCCGCTGGGGCGGGTGACGGAATTCATCGGATGGTTCCTGCGCGTTGCTTGGCCGGATTGGGCAAGCCGGGACAGGAGAGTTTACCATTGCGCACTTCCCCACCTCCGGACGGCGCGACGATGATCCGCAGCATGACCGCTTACGCCAGTGCCGAAACCACCGGCCCCGCCGGCACGCTCAGCTGCGAGCTGCGCACGGTGAATCACCGCTACCTGGAGTTGAGCCCGCGCCTGCCGGACGACCTGCGCGCGTTCGAATCGCAGTTGCGCGAGCGGGTGGCGGCGAAGCTGTCGCGCGGCAAGCTGGATCTCACCGTGCGCCGCGCCGGCGAAGCGCGCAGCGACTCGCTGCAAATCAATCATGCGCTGCTTGCCCGGCTGTCGGAAATATCGCTGGATCTCGAGGCGCGCTTCCCGAAAATGCGGATTGAATTCACCGAACTGCTGCGCTTCCCCGGCGTGATGCAGCAGGCCGAGATGGATCCGGAAGCGCAACAGGCCGCCCTGTTCGACGTACTCGATCGTGCACTGGACGCCTTGACCGCCACCCGCGAGCGCGAGGGCGAAAAACTCGCGGCGATCCTGCGCGAGCGGCTCGACGCCATCGAAAACGTGGTGGTCGACGTGCGCGGCTGGATGCCGGAGATCCGCACCGCGCTGCGCACCCGGCTGGAAACACGGCTGGCCGATTTGAAGCAGCCGGTCGAGCCGGGCCGGCTGGAACAGGAGCTGGTGCTGCAGATCACCCGCACCGACGTCGACGAGGAACTGGACCGGCTCAGCACCCACATCGGCGAAACCCGCCGCGTGCTGGGCCTGAAGGAGCCGGTTGGGCGCCGTCTGGATTTCCTGATGCAGGAGTTCAACCGCGAGGCGAACACGCTGGGCTCCAAGTCGGTCGACGCACGCAGCACCAACGCCGCGGTCGAGCTGAAGGTGCTGATCGAGCAGATGCGCGAACAGGTGCAGAACATTGAATAGGTGCATCCGGCAAGCCCCGCACCCTCTCCCCAACCCTCTCCCGGGGGGAGAGGGAGCAAACGTGCTGCGCTCTTTATGAGTATTGAAGCGGGCACGCTGTTCGTGGTCGCCGCGCCTTCGGGTGCCGGCAAGTCCACCCTGGTCAATGCGCTGCTGGAGCGCGAGGGCGCGATCTCGCTGTCGGTGTCGCACACCACGCGTCCGCCGCGTGCTGGCGAGCAGTACGGGAGGCATTACTACTTCGTCGATCGCGCCGAGTTCGAGCGCGAGATCGCCGAAGGCATCTTTCTGGAACATGCCGAAGTGCATGGCAATCTTTACGGCACCTCGCGCACCACGGTGCAGGGCTTGCTGGAGCAGGGGCGCGACGTGCTGCTGGAGATCGACTGGCAGGGCGCCGGGCAGATCCGCCGCAGCAAACCCGATTGCGTCAGCGTGTTCATCCTGCCGCCGTCACGGGCCGAGCTGGAGCGCCGCCTGCGCGGGCGCGGCTCGGATGCGCCCGACGTGATCGAACGCCGCCTGCACAATTCGCGTGGCGAGATCGCGCACGCCCACGAGTTCGACTACATCGTGGTCAACGACGTGTTCGAGCAGGCGTTGGGCGACCTGCAGGCGATCGTGCGGGCGGTGCGCCTGCGCAGCAGCCTGCAGTGGCAGCGTCACGAAGGCCTGATCGCCGACCTGCTGGCGGCTGAAGCCTGAGCTGTCGCCGGTGGCCTGCAGATGGCGATCACCCCGCGCTTCGGCTACCTTGTGCGCTTTCCCCGTTGCACTTGTCGCCCATGACCGATCCCGTTGACGCCGCGCCTGCCGACAGCACCCTGGTGCGGATCCGTGGGCTGACCACCGTGCTCAGCGGCAAGACGATCTTCGACGCGCTGGAGATGGACATCCCGCGCGGCAAGGTCACCGCGATCATGGGACCCAGCGGCACCGGCAAGACCACCCTGCTCAAGCACATCACCGGGCAGATGCGCGCGGATGCCGGCAGCATCGAGGTCGATGGCCGCCGCGTGGCGGATCTGTCGCGCGAGCAGTTGTACAAGTTGCGCGAGGGGATCGGCTACCTGTTCCAGAACTCGGCCCTGCTGACCGACTTCAGCGTGTTCGAGAATGTGGCCTTCCCGCTGCGCCAGCACACGAAATTGCCGGAGGTGCTGATCCGCAACCTGGTGCTGCTGAAGCTGCAGGCGGTCGGCCTGCGTGGTGCCGCCGGGCTGATGCCGAGCGAATTGTCCGGCGGCATGGCGCGACGCGTGGCACTGGCCCGGGCGATCGTGTTCGACCCGATGCTGATCCTGTACGACGAACCGTTCGTGGGGCTCGATCCGGTGGCGCTGAACCAGGTGCTCAAGCTCATCCGCACGCTGAACCAGACGCTGGGCATCACCAGCGTGCTGGTGGCGCACGAACTGGAGGCGATCAAGCAGGTGGCCGACCACGTGTTCCTGATCGCCAACGGCAAGGTGGTGGCGCAGGGCGACCCGAAGACCATCGCCAACGACGGTTCGCCATGGACGCGGCAGTTCTTCGGCGGCGAGGCGGACGGCCCGGTGCCGTTCCAGTATCCGGCCGGCGACTATGCGCAGGCACTGGGCTTTGCCGGAGCGGCGAAATGAGCGCGCGGATGCCGCCACAACGCAACGTGGTTACCCAGTCGCTCGCCCAGATCGGTGCCTGCGGCCTGTTCCTGCTGACCCTGCTGGCGGCGATCCCGCGCAGCTTCCGCTACGTGCGCGAGACCATCCGCCAGCTGTGGTTCGTGGGCGCGATGAGCCTGACCATCATCATGGTCTGCGGCCTGTTCGTCGGCATGGTGCTTATGCTGCAGCTGTACCACGTGCTGTCGATCTTCGGCGGCACCTCGGCCAGCGGCATGGTGGTGGCGCTGTCTGTGTACCGCGAACTGGGTCCGGTGGTCACCGCGCTGCTGTTCGCCGGCCGTGCCGGTACCTCGATCACCGCCGAGATCGGCCTGATGCGCGCCACCGACCAGATTTCCGCGATGGAGATGATGGCGGTCGACCCGATTGCCTATGTCGCCACGCCGCGCTTCCTGGCCGGGCTGGTCGCGATGCCGCTGCTGTGCTGCGTGTTCTGCGCGATGGCGATCTTCGGTGGCCACCTGGTCGGCGTGACCTGGCTGGGCATCGACAACGGCACGTTCTGGTCGAACATGACCGCCGTGGTCGACGTGCACACCGACATCGTCAACGGCGTGCTGTTCAAGAGCCTGGCGTTCGGCGCGGTGGTGTCGCTGATCGCGGTGTTCCAGGGCTTCACCACGCCGCCGACCAGCGAAGGCGTGGCCTACGCCACCACCCGCACCGTGGTCGCCTCGTCGATCGCCATCCTGGCGCTGGACTTCGTGCTGACCGCTTTCCTGATGTGACTCTCATGACTTGTCGTTTTCCGAGGATTCTGCCGTGAGCCAACCGAGAAGTTCGTATGCCGTCGGCACCGGCCTGTTCATCGTGCTGGGTTTTGCCGCGCTGGCCTATCTGGCGACGCAGACCAGTTCGGTGGCCAACGTCCACCAGGGCGACAGCTACACGGTCGAGGCCGAGTTCACCAACATCGGCCAGTTGAAGGAGCGTGCGCCGGTGAAGATCGCCGGGGTGCGCGTGGGCCAGGTGCAATCCATCACGCTGGCGCCGGGCCAGGACGTGGCCGATGTGAAGCTGTCGATCGACAGGCGCTACGACCACATCCCGCAGGACTCGGTGGCGACGATCTTCACCAGCGGCCTGCTCGGCGACCAGTATGTGGGTATCGACTACGGCACCGCGAAGCAGGTGGTGGCTGCCGGCGGCACGCTGGCGCGCACCAAGTCCTCCGAACCGCTGGAGGAGATGCTGGGCAAGTTCTTCGGTGCCGGTGGCGTGGTCGACAATGTCGGCGGCAGCTATGCGGTGAAGGCCGATTTCACCAATGTCGGCACGCTCTCGGTCGGCGCGCCGGTGAAGATGGCGGGCGTGGTGATCGGCCGCGTGCAGTCGGTACGCGCCGATCCGGTCAAGCTCAACGCCCAGGTCGTGCTGGCGATCGACAAGCGCTACGACGCGATTCCCGACGATTCCGCCGCTGCGGTGTTCACCAGCGGTTTGATCGGCAGCCAGTATGTTGCGATCCAGCCGGGCGGCTCGCCCGATGCCTTGAAGAACGGCGACGAGATGGTCCTGACCCAGTCCGCGATGCAACTGGAGGATCTTATCGGCAAGTTCCTGGTCAATGGCTCACCCAGCGACAAGAAGGATGCCGGCGACGGCAAGAAATAGCCCGACCCCTGATTCGATTTCCTGCCGGTGGCTGCTGCGCCGGTTACGCCCAAGGAGTATCCCCATGCTGCGCAGATTCGCTCTTGCCACCGCACTCGCCCTTGCCGCCGTGGTCGCCGCACCGGCATTCGCCCAGGATTCCGCCGCCGCCGCACCGGCGGCGAACCAGCAGACCCCGGTGCAGATCGTGCAGGGCATTGCCGATCAGCTGGGCACCGCGATCGAGGGCCATCGTGCAGAGCTGAAGCAAAACAAGGAAAAACTGATCAACATCATCGACGAGGTGTTCCTGCCGCACTTCGACATCGACTACGCATCCATCCTGGTGCTTGGGCGGCATGCCCGCGAGGCGTCGCCGGACCAGCGCGAGCGCTTCGCCAAGGCGTTCTACAACTCGATCACCCATCGCTACGCCGAAGGCCTGCTCAACTACAGCCGCGGCCGGGTGAAAGTGCTGCCGTTCAACGGCGACCTCAACGACAAGCGCACCGTGGTGCGAACCCAGGTGGTGCTGGACGACGGCAAGCTGGTGTCGATCGACTACGCCTTCCGCAAGAGCCGCAGCGGCGACTGGAAGGCCTACGACGTGATCATCGAAGGCATCTCCTACGTCACCAACTACCGCAACCAGGTCGACGCGGAGATCCAGAAGGTCGGTATCGATCAGCTGATCAAGAACCTCGAAACCCAGGGCGAGAAGGCGCTGGAGACGATGGACAAGGACGGCAAGGGCGCCAAGTGAGCACGGCGGCGCCAGGCTTCCGGCTGGACACCGGCACGCCAGCCACGCTGGGCGTGAGCGGCATGCTGGACTTCGACAATGCTGCCGCAGCATGGCAGGCGATCCGGTCGGCGCTGGTTGCCGGCAGCGCGGCCCGGCTCGACCTGTCCGGGGTCAGTCACTGCGACAGTGCGGGCCTGGCCTGCGTGCTGGCGGCAACCGCCGATGCGGGTCGGCGCGGGCTGGTCGTGCGGGTGACCGGCATGCCGGCGGGCATGCGCGCACTGGCCACGGTGTGCGAGGTCGATCACCTGCTGGGCTGACTTTTGTCGACGGACCGCGAACGCGTGTCGCGCCATCACTCGTGTTGCTAGGGCTTGCCGGTCTGCTTGGGGTGGTTCTTCTCCCAATCATGCTGCTGCTCCAGCAACTTGTCCGGATCGAAGTCGGGCGTATCCAGGCCTTGCATGCGCTCGATGATCGCCGCGGGCGGGTTGCCATCGTAGATCTCGTAGAGGCGCTGTTGCCGATAGGCATCTCGGATGAACACGTAAGGGTCATACGCCGATGCCAGAAAGCCTTCCGCGTCGATGCCGCGCGACCGCAGCGTGACCAGATACATCGCCTGCGGCAGGTATTGCAGTCCGTTGTAGTGATGGTTCGCGGCGAACAGGCTCAGCGGATCGAAGAAATAGCTGTCCACCGGCACGCGCCAGATGTCGCGCGCCGTGCTGGGGCCGAGCAGCGGCACCATCAGGAAATCACCTTCCGGCGCGCCCCAGCGAGCCAGCGTGATGCCGAAGTCGTTGTCTTCAAGCGGCAGGCCGAGCTGGCTGGCCGGGTCGAAGAAGCCGCCGATGCCCAGGGTCAGGTTGACCAGGAACCGACCGGTGCTCTGCAGCGCCTGCTTGGGGCGCGCCTGCAGCAGATCGTTGGCCACCGTGATCGGCATGCGGATATTGGTGAAGAAATCGCTGAACGAGCGCCGCACCGGCGGGTTGGTGACCTTGCGATAGCCCAGTGCCACCGGACGGATGACCGCCTTGTCCACCGCATTGTTGAATTTGTAGGCCTCGCGGTTGTACTTCTCCAGCGGGTCGTCGGTGCGCGGTTTGGCGATCGTGCAGCCGGCCAGAATCGCGACCGCGAGTACGGGTAACCAGCGGCGCAACGGGGAGTGGCGGGGCGAAGAGGGCATCGAGGCTGGATTTCGCGTCGGGTGAAGCAGTAAGTGTACTGTCTGGTTTTATATCTTGCACGGCTTTCGGCGTGCTTTCATGGCGTGGACACGCGTCGGTCCGTGGCCAGCCCGCCATGATACGCGCTGCGCGCATTGCCAGCAAAGCGCCTGCTCAACTACACTGACCGACCACATAAGTCACTATTCCCCAAGGATTTCGCATGGCCCGTATTACCGTGGAGGACTGCCTCGAGGTGGTCGACAACCGTTTCGAGCTGGTCCTGATGGCGACCAAGCGTGCACGCCAGCTGGAAAAGGGGGCGGAGCCGGCGGTCAACCCTGACCACGACAAGCCCACCGTGCTGGCCTTGCGCGAGATCGCCGCACGCCGCATCGACCAGGCCACGATCGACCAGATCGACAAGGCCGAGCGCGAGCGTGCCGAGCGCGAGGCGCTGGAGTGGGCCGCGGCCGAGGTCGACGACGACCTCTCCAAGGGCGGCGACGACTGATGGATGACGACTGCCGGCGCAACGGCGACTGTCACATCGGCGCGTCCGGTGTGATGAAGCACGCGCGCGCGGCAGTCGCAACCGGGGTGGGCGCCTGAGTCGGCGCCAGTCATCGATGACTGCGGCCGCGCCCCCCGCCACGGTCGATCCGTCCGCATTGCCGCCCTATGTGCTGGCGCTGAAACAGCGCATCGCCTATCTGCCAGAAGCGCAGGTGGCCCTGGTGGTGCGCGCGTTCGAAGTTGGTGCCAGGGCGCATGCCGGACAGGAGCGCAAGAGCGGGGAGCCGTACATTACCCATCCGGTGGCGGTGGCCGGCATCCTGGCCGAGCTCGGGCTGGATGCCGAGACGCTCATCGCGGCGATCCTGCACGATACGCTGGAGGATACCGAGCTCAGCCGCGAGGCGCTGGCCGCGGAGTTTGGCGAGGTCGTGGCCGAACTGGTCGACGGCGTCACCAAGCTGGACAAGATGCGTTTCGGCAGCCGCCAGGAGGCCGATGCGGAAAGCTTCCGCAAGATGCTGCTGGCGATGGCGCGCGACCTGCGCGTGATCCTGATCAAGCTGGCCGACCGACTGCACAACATGCGTACGCTCGGTGCCAAGGATTCCGCCTCGCGCCGGCGCATCGCGCGCGAAACGCTGGAGATCTTCGCGCCCATCGCGCAGCGCCTCGGCATGAACAAGTTCAAGGCGGAGCTGCAGGACATGGGCTTCCGTGCGCTGTATCCGGATCGCTACCGGGTCATCAGCGAACGTATCCGTGCCGCCCTGGGCAACCGCCGCGAGGCGATGGGCAAGATCGAGGCGGCGCTGACCGCGCAGCTTGCCGCCGAGCACCTGCCGGCCCACGTGGTGGGCCGCATCAAGTCGCCGTGGAGCATCTATTCGAAGATGCGCAACGAGCACAAGACGTTTGCGCAGCTGATGGATGTCTACGGCTTCCGCGTGGTCGTCGACAGCGCGACGAGCTGCTACATGGCGCTCGGCGTGGTGCATGCGCTGTACAAGCCGGTCGATCGCCGCTTCAAGGATTTCATCGCCATTCCCAAGGCCAACGGCTACCAGTCGCTGCATACGGTGCTGCTGGGGCCGTTCGGGGCGCCGATCGAGGTGCAGATCCGCACCGCCGAGATGGACTCGGTGGCCGAGCGTGGCGTCGCGGCGCACTGGGCGTACAAGACCGATTCGGGCCCGGCCAACAGCGCGCAGGCGCGCGCACGCGAATGGCTGTCCTCGATGGTCGACAGTTCGGCGAACACGGTGTCCTCCTCGGAGTTCATCGAGAACGTCAAGATCGACCTGTTCCCCGACGAGGTCTACCTGTTCACCCCGCGCGGCGACATCCTCTCGTTGCCGCGCCATGCCACGGCGCTGGACTTCGCCTACGCCGTCCACACCGACGTGGGCGACCATGCGGTGGCCGCGCGGGTCGACAAGAAGCTGACGCCCTTGCGCAGCCAGCTGGAGTCGGGCCAGTTGGTGGAGATCATCACCGCGCCGTCGGCGGTGCCGAACCCGGCCTGGCTGGAGGTGGTGGTCACCGGCAAGGCGCGTACTGCGATCCGGCAATACCTGAAGCATCTGCAGCACGAGGATGCGGTCGACTTCGGTCATCGCATGCTGGACCGCGCGCTGGACGCGCAGGGCAGCAGTCTGGACGCGATTCCGGCGGCGGTGCTGGATCATTTTCTGGCGACATCCAACCTCAAGCGGCTGGAAGAATTGCTGTCCGATATCGCCTTGGGCAATCGCATGCCCGACCTGGTTGCCCGCCAGCTGCTGGGCTCCCGTCGAAAGAAGGCTGGCGGAGCGAAGCCGGGCGCGTCGATGGCCCAGGAGAAGATCCGCATCACCGGCGCCGAACGCGGCGTGCTCAGCTTCGCCAATTGCTGTCATCCGTTGCCGGGCGACGACATCGTCGGCTACCTGTCCTCGGGCAAGGGCATCGTGGTGCATCGCGAGGAATGCCCGAACGTGGTCGAGTTGCGCAAGTCGCCCGAGCGCTGCGTGGCGATCGAATGGGACCGCGACGTGCAGGGTGACTACCGCGCGCAGCTGCGCATCGAAGTGATCAACCGCCCAGGCGTGCTGGCCACCGTGGCGGCGGCGATCGCCGCCGCCGATTCGAATATCGAGAACGTGGAGTACGTCGAACGCGACGCCTCGGCCGCGACCTTGCTGTTCTCGATGGAAGTGAAGAGCCGCAAGCACCTGGCCGACGTGATCCGCCGCGTGCGTCGCACCGGCGTGGTCAGCGGGGTACATCGCTACCCGCTCTAGGCCGGCAATCGGAGTTGGGGAATCGGAAAGGGTGCAAGGGCCCGAAGATCCCGAAGGTTGTTTTCTTCTGATCGAGCGATAGTCTTCCCGATTCCCGATTCCCGATTCCCGATTCCCGATTCCCGATTCCCGATTCCCGAGGAAAACCCATGTCCCGCAGCATCATCGCCACCGACCAGGCACCTGCCGCCATCGGCCCTTATTCGCAGGCCGTGCGCGCCGGCAACACCGTGTATTTCTCGGGCCAGATTCCGCTCGATCCAACCACCGGCGCCCTGGTCGACGGCGACATCAGCGTGCAGACGCGGCGGGTGTTCGACAACCTCGCGGCGGTGGCGCAGGCCGCCGGCGGTTCGCTGGCGCAGATCGTGCGCGTGGGCATCTACGTCACCGACCTGGCGAATTTCGCCGCGGTCAACGCGGTCATGGCCGAGTACTTCCAGCAGCCGTACCCGGCCCGTTCCACCATCGAAGTATCCGGCCTGCCCAAGGCGGCGCAGGTCGAGGTCGACGCGGTCATGGCACTGGACTGATGCAGGGCGGGGCATGCGCCCACCGTGCCTGCGGGCAACCTCCTTACGAATGACGGCGGTGCTCGGGTAGGCTTGCAGGTCATGGCCGCCCGCATCGCTCGTCCCGCTTCCGTCAACGCAACCGACTCCGGCCGCGAGTCGATCGGCACGTTGGCCGGGGTCGGCCCGGCACTGGTCGCGACCTTGTCCAGGCTCGGGCTGGAGCGGATCCAGGATCTGTGGTTCCACCTGCCGCTGCGCTACGAGGACCGGACGCGGGTCACCGCGATCGCGGACCTGCGCGCCGGCGAGCGGGCCCAGGTCGAGGGCGTGGTCGAGGCGGTCGAACGCGGCTTTCGCTACCGTCCGCAGCTGAAGGTGGCGATCGGCGACGCCAGCAGGCAGACCCTGCTGCTGCGCTTCTTCCATTTCAACCGTGCGCAGGCCGAGCAACTGCAGCCGGGCACGCGCCTGCTCTGCTACGGCGAGGTACGGCATGCGGCGCAGGGCCTGGAGATGGTGCATCCGAACTACCAGCGCCTGAGCGGCAACGTGGCGGCCAGCGTCGACGAGTTGCTCACGCCGGTCTACCCGACCACCGAAGGGCTGGGTCCGAAACGGCTGGCCGCGGTCATCGGCAAGGCGCTGGAACGATTGCCGGCGGATGCGCAGTTGGAGTTGATCCCGCCGGAGCTCTGCGCCGCCAATGGCCTGGCCTCCTTGCGCGACGCGCTGCTCTACGTGCACCGGCCGCCACCCGATGCGCCCATCGGCCAGCTGATGCAGGGCAGGCATCCGGCGCAGCAGCGCCTGGCCTTCGAAGAATTGTTGACCCAGCACCTGAGTCTCAAGCGCATGCGCGCGGCGGTCAGGCGACGGCGCGCGCCAGTGCTGGGCGGTGCGGGGGAACTGCGCCGGCAGTTGCTGGCCGGGCTGCCGTTCCGGTTGACGGCCGCCCAGCGGCGCGTCGGTGATGAAGTGGCGCGCGACCTGGCCCAACCGCGACCGATGCTGCGGTTGGTGCAGGGCGATGTCGGCAGCGGCAAGACCGTGGTGGCGGCGCTGGCCGCGCTGGCGGCGGTGGAAGCGGGGTATCAGGTCGCCTTGATGGCGCCGACCGAATTGCTGGCCGAACAGCACCTCACGAATTTCCGTCAATGGCTGGAGCCGCTCGGCATCGCGGTGGAATGGCTGGCCGGCAGGGTCACCGGCAAGACGCGCAAGTTGGCGCTGGCACGGGTGGCCGAGGGTGCCGCGGTGGTGATCGGCACGCATGCCCTGATGCAGGAAGGCGTCGCCTTCGCGCATCTTGGCCTGGTAATCGTCGACGAGCAGCACCGTTTTGGCGTGCAGCAGCGCCTGGCCCTGCACGAGAAGGGTCGGCGCGGCGAGTTGGTGCCGCATCAGTTGGTGCTTACCGCCACGCCGATCCCGCGCACGCTGGCGATGAGTGCCTATGCCGACCTCGACGTATCGTCGATCGACGAGCTGCCGCCCGGGCGCACGCCGGTGCAGACCGTCGCGATCTCCAACGCGCGCCGCACCGAGGTGATCGAGCGCATCCATGCCGCCTGCCGGGAGGGGCGGCAGGTGTATTGGGTATGCACGCTGATCGAGGAATCCGAACAGCTGCGCGCGCAGGCCGCCGAAGTTGCCCACGCGGAGCTGTCCGCCGCACTCACCGGCTTCGGGGTGGGTCTTGTCCATGGCCGCATGAAGGCGAGGGAGAAGCAGGCCGTGATGGACGCATTCAAGGCGGGCGAGCTGGCCGTGCTGGTGGCGACCACCGTGATCGAGGTCGGCGTGGACGTGCAGAACGCCAGCCTGATGGTGATCGAGAACAGCGAACGGCTGGGTCTGGCGCAGTTGCACCAGTTGCGTGGCCGCGTCGGCCGCGGCGCGGTGGCGTCCAACTGCGTGCTGCTGTACCAGCCGCCGCTGGGCCAGCTCGCGCGGGAACGGCTGCAGGTGATGCGCGAGACCAGCGACGGCTTCCGCATCGCCGAAAAGGATCTGGAACTGCGCGGCCCCGGCGAGGTGCTTGGCACCCGCCAGACGGGGCAGCTCGCCTTTCGCATCGCCGACCTGGCCCGCGATGCGCACCTGCTGCCAGCGGTGCAGGCGGTAGGCGAACACATGCTGGCCGAACATCCGCAGCAAGCCAGCCAGTTGATCGAGCGCTGGGTCGGCGGTGCGGCGCGATATGCGGATGCGTGAAGCGGGGAACGGGGAACGGGGAACGGGGAGCGGGGAACGGGCAAGAAGAGCGGCGCCGCATCAATTCCTGTTCCCTGTTCCCTGTTCCCTCTAAGCTAGCCCGCTACTCGTTACCCACCCATGCCTCATGACCAAACCGCAACTCCTGATCGATACCGACCCCGGCGTCGATGACGCGCTTGCCATCCTGATGGCTGCCGCGCATGCCGAGATTGCCGGCCTCGGCATTGCCGCCGGCAATGTCGGCTTGGGCCACACGGTGCGCAACGCACGAACCCTGGTGGACCTGCTCGGCACCTCGACGCCGATATTCGGGGGTTGCGCCACGCCGCTGGTGCGCGTGCCGGAGGAGGATGCCGCCTTTGTGCATGGACAGGACGGTTTTGGTGACGTCGGCTTTCCCGAACCGGCAGCGCAGCTATCCGGCGAGCCCGCCGCGCTGGCGCTGTTGCGACTGACCCGCGAGCGGCCGGGCGAACTGACCCTGGTGGCGCTTGCCCCGCTGACCAATCTGGCGCTGGCACTGCGGCTCGATCCGGCGTTGCCGCAGCGGGTCGCGCGGCTGGTGGTGATGGGCGGCGCGGTCACCGGCCACGGCAACACCGGCAGGATACCGGCCGAGTTCAATATCGGTTTCGACCCGGAGGCGGCGCATGTCGTGTTCGAGGCGTTCCCGACGTTCGATCTGGTGGACTGGGAAGCGACGCTGCGGCATGCCTTCGACGATGCCGAATTCGACCGCTGGCTGGCACGCGGCGACCAGCGTGCGGAGTTCTTCGGGCGGATCGTGGCCACGGCACGCGCCTACAACACGGCAAACGACCGGGCCGGCCTGATCGCCGCGGATGCGCTGGCGATGGCGGTGGCGCTCGATCCGTCCATCGTCACCCGCCGCGAGACGCGGGCCGTGGCGGTGGAACTGGACGGTCGCCTGACCCGGGGCGCCACCGTGGTCGACTGGGCGGCGCGGCTGGGCCGGCCGACGCAGGCGAACATCGTGCTGGAGGTCGACCATGCCCGTTTTGCCGCGATGGTACGGCGTGCGCTGGGCGTGCCGGAATGATGCCAGGCCCCCGTGGGTCATCAGGCTTGCAGCGGGCGCCGGTTCCTCGTTACAATGCCGCTCTTTTCACCACCGCTTTAGAGTCTGTCATGAAAGCTGATATCCATCCGAACTACACCCCGGTGGTGTTCCAGGATCTGTCGTCCGACTTCGCGTTTCTGACCAAGTCGACCATGTCCAGCAAGGAAACCATCAAGTGGGAAGACGGCAATGAGTACCCGCTGATCAAGGTGGATATCTCCAGCCATTCGCACCCGTTCTACACCGGCAAGCAGAAGACGCTGGACGTCGGCGGCCGCGTCGACAAGTTCCGCCGCCGCTACGCGGGTTCCGTCAAGGAATAAGCGTTGGCGTGGCCCGCGCCTGGCGCCGGCCGCATAGATGGGTTTCGATTCGCGACGCGGGGCAGGCGCAGGCTTGCCCCGCGTCTTTTCGTGTCCGCGATTCGACCATGCGCCATCGAATGTGAACGCCCCCTTGTGCGATAATGGGGAGTGAATTGATGCCACGGCATCGGTTGCGTCGCATGCACTCCCGGCGCGCGGCTCCCACACTCCCCTGCTGGACGGCTCGCCCTGGCGGCTGCCGACGGCAACGACCCATCTGCAAGGAGGTTTCCGTGTCCGATCCCAAGACCGTCAAGCTCGTCGATGAATCGAGCCATCGCGGCAGCGAGCTGCCGCTGGTCAGCGGCACTCTCGGCCCGGCCTGCATCGACATCGGTACGCTGTACAAGGACACCGGTCACTTCACTTACGACCCCGGCTACGGCAGTACGGCCAGCACCAAGAGCGCGATCACCTACATCGACGGCGACCAGGGCGTGCTGCTGTATCGCGGTTATCCGATCGAGCAGTTGGCCGAGAAGTCCAACTTCCTCGAAGTGTCCTACCTGCTGCTCAACGGTGAGCTGCCGAAGCCGGCCGAATTCGCCGTGTTCGATCACGACATCACGCACCACACGATGATGCACGAGGCGCAGAAGAACTTCTTCCAGGGCTTCCACCACGACGCGCATCCGATGGCGATGCTCGCGGCGGCGGTGGCATCGCTGTCGGCGTTCTACCACGACGACCTCAATGTGGACGACCCGGTCGATCGCAAGATGGCCGCGATCCGGCTGATCGCGAAGATGCCGACGATCGCCGCGGCCTGCTTCCGCTATTCGATTGGCTGGCCAGTGCGCTATCCGCGCAACAACCTCGAATACGTCACCCGGTTCCTGCACATGATGTTCGAAGTGCCGAGCGAGCCGCTGATGTTGAATCCGGTCGCCGCCAAGGCACTGGATCTTCTGTTCATCCTGCATGCCGACCACGAGCAGAACGCGTCCACCTCGACCGTGCGACTGGTCGGTTCCACCGGTGCCAACCCGTATGCGTCGATCGCCGCCGGCATCACCGCGTTGTGGGGCCCGGCGCATGGCGGCGCCAACGAGGCGGTGCTCAGGCAGCTGAAGGAAATCGGCACGCCGGACAACGTCGAGACGGCGGTGAAGCGCGCGAAGGACAAGAACGACAGCTTCCGCCTGATGGGTTTCGGCCATCGCGTGTACAAGAACTTCGATCCGCGCGCCAAGATCATCCGGGAGATGTGCCACAAGGTACTGGCCGAGCTGGGCGTCAACGACCCGCTGCTGGACGTGGCGATGAAGCTGGAAGAGGCGGCGCTGAAGGACGAGTACTTCGTCGAGCGCAAGCTGTATCCGAACGTCGATTTCTACTCAGGCATCATCTACAAGGCGCTCGGCATCCCGACCGAGATGTTCACCGTGATGTTCGCCATCGCGCGCACCGCCGGATGGATCGCGCACTGGATCGAGCAGCACGAAACGCCGGGATCGCGCATTGGCCGGCCGCGCCAGGTCTACACCGGCGCCGACGTGCGTGATTACCTGCCGACCGGGAGGCGTTGATACGCCACCGGCCAGGGATGCTCCCGCTTGCATGAAACACCCCGGCCTGGTCCGGGGTGTTTTTTGCGTGCGGCGTCGGTTGCTTTCAGCGAAGGGCGGCGCGCAGGCGCTGTTCGAACGCCTCGCCGGCATCCTCAGCCAGCAGCACCTCCACCTGCGCCAGTGAGGCTCGCCGCATCGGCCGCAGTTCGGTGCGATCCAGCGGAGCCTGGCGCAGCGCGTCGCGCGGCAGCACGGTGAGATCGAACGGCAGGTCGTCGGCGCTGAACAGCAGCACGGGATATTCGGGCTGTTCGTCGCGGCTGTAACGCAAGCGGCGTACCTGCATTTCGATCGGCACGCCGTGCTCGCGCAGGTACCGCAGCACCGCGTCGGGGTCGTCGCTGTGCACGTGCAGGCATACCGCCGAATGCGCGTCGGCGGTGCCTTCGAGCACGGCACCGACCAGGCGTGGTTCGAACGCAGCGAGGAAGGCCATGGCCTCGACCGCCGCCTCGCGTCGCTGCTGCAGCAATTGCGGCTGGCGATCGGCGAGGAACAATCGCTGGTGTTCGCGCAAGGCCTGCTCGATCTCCAGGTTGCGCGGCAACGCCTGCGTATCCACGATGCCCAGCCGCTCGGCGGCCTTGAGCTTCGCGTGGTGGAAGTCGCGAATGCCGTGCTCGCTCATCAGGCGGGCGGCTTCCTGGGCGACGCGCAGACGGTTGCGTTGCAACCGGTCATGCGCATGGATGCGGTGGTGTTCGCCTCGGGACATGACGCACTCCTCAACGATGGATGGCGCCTGGATGGATGGCGCCGGCCGCGGCCCTCTCGCAAAGTCCTGGTCGACGGCCCGCGGGTTCAGAAGATCTCGTAGGCGTGCTGCTGATCCTGCTCCTTCTGCTGGGCTGCCTGGCTGCGCAGGCGATCGACGTCTTCCACCTTGAACATCTCGTTCATGCCGTCCGGGTCGTCGGCCGCGGTCGGCAGGCCACTGTTGCGGTTGATCCATACCGTACTGATTCCGGGCGGCATCGGCAACGTGTTGGGGGGCACCCCCTTGAGTGCCGCGCCCATGTACTGCATCCAGATCGGCAGCGCGGCCTTGGCGCCGAACTCGCCACGGCCCAGCGAACTGTAGTCGTCGAAACCCACCCAGACCGAGGTCGACAGGTCGCCGTTGAAACCGACGAACCAGGCGTCGCGATGGTCGTTGGTGCTGCCGGTCTTGCCCGCCAGATCGGGCCGGTCAAGCGCGCGCGCGGCGGCGCCGGTGCCACGCAGGATCACGTCTTTCATCAGCGAGGTGATCATGTAATCGTTGCGTGGCCCGATCACCCGCGGGGCGAGCACCGGCGGATGATTGCCGGCTTCGTGCGCGTCCGCCGGCAACACGGCGTCGCCGACGCCGTCGATGCTGCTGGATTCCGCCGGTGCGGCGGCGCTGCCAGCCGCCGCCAGTCGATTGGCGGGTGTCCTGGTCATCTCGGCCGGCGGCGGGCCGGGCGGTCGGGTGTCGAGCAGGCGCTCCTGGCAGTTGCGGCAGGCGCGCGCCGGATTGGCCAGATATACCGGCTTGCCGTTGCGGTCGTCGATCTCGTGGATGAAGTACGGCGTGATCAGATAGCCGCCATTGGCGAACACCGCGTAGCCACGGGCCATGCCCATCGGCGAAACCGAGGCCGTGCCCAGGGCCATCGACAGGTTGGCCGGAATCGCATCCAGTGGAAAACCGAAGCGGGTCGCGTACTCGCGCACGAAATTCACGCCGACGGCATCGAGCAGGCGCACCGAGACCAGGTTCTTGGATTGCACCAGCGCCTCGCGCAGGCGCATCGGCCCGGCGAACTTGCCGTCGTCGTTGGACGGCGTCCAGATGCCGTTCGGTCGCGACGGGTCGGGCAGCGCCAACGGCGCATCGTTGATGATCGAGGCCGGCGTGAAGCCGCGTTCGAAGGCCGCCGAGTACAGGTACGGCTTGAAGCTGGACCCGGGCTGGCGCGCCGCCATCACCGCGCGGTTGAACTTGCTGCGGTTGAAGTTGAAACCGCCGACCAGGGCCTCGATCGCGCCATCCTCCGGGTTGAGCGAAACCAGTCCCGATTGTGCGGCCGGTATCTGGGCCAACTGCCAGTTGCCCTTGTCGTCACGGGCGAGCCGGATGACATCCCCGCGCTTGAGCACCGCATCGACCCGGGTAGGCGTGGCACCCACCCGATCTTCGTTGATGCGCGGGCGTGCCCAGCTGACCGCGGCCAGGTCGAGCACGACGCTCTCGTGGGTGGGCAGATAAACGGTGGCCCGTTTTGCATCGCTGGCCGTGACCAGGCCTGGCTGCATGCCCGAGACGCTGCCGTAAGCGGACAGCAACTGGTCGAAATCCGCTTCGCTTGCTCCGGCGGGCAGATCCTGATGGGCCTCCGGACCACGCCAGCCGTGCCGCTGGTCATAGGCGATCAGGCCGTCGCGCAGGGAGTCCACCGCCTCCTGCTGACGGGCGCTCTGCACGGTCGTCTTGACCACGTACCCCTCGGTAAGTGCCTCGTTGCCGAGGCGATCGAGTACCTGCCGACGCACCATTTCGGCCAAATACGGCGCATCCACCTCGATCGGCTGCTCGTGAGGATAGGCGCGGTTGGGCTCGGCGATCGCCTGCTCGTAGATCGCCCTGGTGATGTAGTTGTGCCGCAACATTTCACTCAGCACCCAGTTGCGTCGGGCCAACAGGCGCTTGGGACTGTTGATCGGGTTGACCGCCGAGGGCAACTGGAAGGTCGAGGCGATCGCCGCGCATTCGGCCACGCTCAGCTGATCGAGCGTCTTGCCGTAGTAGTACTCGGCCGCCGCCGCCACGCCGTAGGAGCGGTGGCCCAGAAACATCTTGTTGAGATACAGCTCGAGGATCTGGTCCTTGGTGAGCTCATGCTCGATGCGCAGCGCGATGAAGATCTCGGTGAGCTTGCGCGAATAGAGTTTCTCGGGGCTGAGGAAGAAGTTGCGCGCCACCTGCTGGGTGATGGTGGAGCCACCTGGCCCCTTGTCGCCGCCCGTGATGATCACGTGCCAGCCGGCACGCACGATGCCGTGCCAGTCGACGCCCGGGTGGTGGTAGAAATCGGCATCCTCGGCGGACAGCACGGCATGTTTGAGCCGGTCGGGGACCTGCTCGATGTCCACCGGGATGCGCCGGGTTTCGCCGAATGTCGCGATCAGCTTGCCGTCGGCGCTCAGCACGCGCAGCGGGACCTGCATGTGGTAGTCCTTCAGTACGGCAACCGAAGGGAGTCGGGGGGCTATCAACCAGTACGCCACGCCTGTCGCGAGCACTGCCAGAAGCAAACCGGAAAGCGCCAGGATCAGTGCCCAGCGCAACAAACGCTTGAAAATTCGCATGGTGTGGAGATAGCGAGACCTGAGTCAAAACATGGCAGAGTATAGATGTTGCAGTATGCGGGGCATGCGGGAGTGGTTGGCGGAAGCAAGAGCCGCGCCAGCTAAGGCAAGCGCTGCAAATGTGGTGGACATCACGCCAATTACTTGAGAAAGTTTCCGTAGGCCGTTGCCTTTACGTTAATTTTTCGATTTAATGCCACTGCGCATCCCGCCAGAAATCTGGTCAGGGCGTCAGCGGCAAGGGGGAAACACCGTGGGGCTCTTTACACCGAAGAAGCCGGCGCTGATCGGCGTCGACATCAGTTCGACCGCCGTCAAG
>Ga0157370_10003451_pt1 | contig 18553 bp, 20 predicted proteins | sample C35metaG_FD_113463 | JGI IMG/M metagenome (GOLD analysis project Ga0157370, IMG submission 113463) | Corn rhizosphere microbial communities from Kellogg Biological Station, Michigan, USA - C3-5 metaG | ecosystem: Host-associated > Plants > Roots > Rhizosphere > Soil | place: USA: Michigan...
CCCGGCGCCGCAGGCGCCGCGCCACGGCGGGCAAGAAGCGATCTTCTGCACGAAGCGCACCGGAGACCGCGCTCTCCGGTGCGCGGAGTTCCTCAGCCCAGCGAGCGCGCCTGCGCGCGAGCTAGCGAGCGACGAGCTCCCCCTGCCCCTGCTCGATCTCCTCGACGATGCCGCGCAGCTCGGCGACGAGCGCCTCCGACTCCTCCTGCGACGCGCCCTCTGCGTACAGGTGGATGAGCGGCTCGTCCGGATCGGGCAAGACCTGCCCCCAGCCGCGGTCGTCGAAGACCTTGATCCCGTCGGTCAGGTCGAGGTCGCGGCCGGCCATGCGCTCGTTCAGCAGGCGCATGACGAGCCCCTTGAGCCCCCACGGGCAGGCGAGCTGACGGTGGACGAGCGTCGGCCGCGGCAGCTCGGCGATCAGCTCGGAGAGCGGACGGCGGACGGGCGCGAGCAGCTCGAGCAGCTTGACGAGGCTCGCGACCGCGTCGTAGCCGGGCAGGAACTCCGGGAAGACGTAGCCGCCGCCGAGCGCGCCGGCGAAGACGACGCCGTCGTTCGCGGCCGCCTGCGTCAGCGCGGGCAACGAGTGCGCCGTGCGAATCACCTCGAGCCCCGACCCCTCCGCCAGCCGGTCGACCTGGCTCGTGACCGTGACCGGGAACGCGATCTTGCCGTGGACGCCGTTCGACTCGAGCAGCCGGACGAACAGGAGCAGGGCCTGCTCGACCGGGATCTCGTGCGCCTGCTCGTCGATCAGGTAGAGCCGCTCGGCCGCTCGGTCGAAGACCGCGCCGAGGTCGCCGCCCACGGCGCCGACGAGCCGCTTCGTCTGGCCGATCGCGGCTGCCAGGCCGGTCGGGCCCGTCTCCCCCTCGCTCGGGAACGCGTGCGCCGCGACCACCTCGACGTCGAGCGGGCCGAGCACGAGCGGCAGGACGTACGACGCCGCCGAGAAGCCGTAGTCGACGACGAGCCGGAAGCCGCGAGTGCGTACGCGCTCGACGTCGACGCTGCGCAGCAGGTCGCTCGCGTAGCTCTCGTGCACTCGCGCCGGATACGACATCGCCCCCACTTCGGCGGCGGACACACGCCGCAGCTCGCCGCGGGCGAAATGCTTCTCGACCTCCTGCTGCATCTTCTGGCTCATCTCGATACCCGGCGCTTCGAAGAACTGGATGCGCACGGCCTCGGGATCGTTCGGGCTCGTGCCGACGTGGAAGCCGGCCTCGTGGCCCTCCGCCTTCATGAGGTGGCGCGCGACGCCGGCCGGGATGACGCGCAGGTCGGAGACGTCGACGCCGGTGGACGCGATGCCCGAGAGCATCGCGCGCTTGATCATCCGCGCCGCGGGGGTCCCCTCGCGCGACGCGACGACGCGCGCGCCGCGCTTGAGCGCCGTGCCGAGCGCTGCGGCGAGTCGCACGGCGACGTCGGGCGTGAGGTCGACGTTGACGAGGCCCGAGACACCCTGCTGCCGGAAGATGCGCGAGGTCCCGCGCGACTCCCAGATCAGCGACTCGAACAGCTGCGAGCCGGTCTCCACTTCCTTGTACGGGTAGATCCGGACGCCCGGCATGATCACGCTCTCGCTGCCGATGGACACCTCGTTGCCGATCGCGACGCCCTCGTGCACGCGCACATGCGAGCGGAGATCGCACGCGCGGCCGATGATCGCGCCCTCGACGACGGTGCTCCGCCCGAAGTAGGTCGACGCATCGACGATCGTTCGCTCGACGCGTGCGCGCTCGCGCAACGTCACGCTCGTCGAGAGCACGGTGTAGGGACCGACCGCCGCGTCGGGCGCGACACGGCAGTAGTTGCCGAGATATGCCGGCCCTTCGATCTGATCGAGGTCGGTCAGGTCGACGCCCTCGCCGAGCCAGATGTTCCCCTTGATACGGATGCCGCCGATCTCGAGCCGCACGCGCTCGTCGAGTGCGTCGAAGTTCGCCTGCCGGTACTGGTCGAGGTTGCCGATGTCCTGCCAGTAGCCGTCGAGCACGAATCCGTACATCGGCCGGCCCATCTCGAGCAACAGCGGGAAGAGCTCCTTCGAGAAGTCGTACGGGCGGTCTGTCGGGATGTGCCGCAGCACCTCCGGCTCGAGCACGTAGATACCGGTGTTGATCGTGTCCGAGAAGACCTGACCCCACGACGGCTTCGAGAAATCGTTCGATCCGCCCCTCCTCGTCGGTGACGACGATCCCGAACTCGAGCGGGTTGTCGACCGACTTGAGGCCGATCGTCACCGATGCGCCCTTCTCGCGGTGGAACTCGACGAGGCGCGTCAGGTCGACGTCGCAGAGCGCGTCGCCCGAGATGACGAGGAACGTGTCGTCGAGCCGGTCCGCAGCGAGGCGCACCGATCCTGCCGTCCCGAGGGGCGACTCTTCGACCGAGTAGCCGATGTTCATGTCGAGCGACGAGCCGTCCCCGAAGTACGAGCGGATCGCCTGCGGCAGGAATGCGACGGTGACGATCACGTCCTCCATCCCGTGCTGCTTGAGCAGCTCGAGGATGTGCTCCATGCACGGCTTGCCGACGATCGACACCATCGGCTTCGGCTGATTCGAGGTGAGCGGCCGGAGGCGCGTGCCCTCTCCGCCCGCCATGACGACGGCCTTCATGTGGTCAGTCGTTTCCGGGCGTCGCGCACGTAGAACATCGCGGCGACGACGGCGGCGCCGAGGCCGATCCAGAAGAGCCAGAGCGGCCACTGCGTGTGGTCGTGCGTGACGATCCGAAGCCCGACCGCGGTGTAGAGGAGCCAGGTCGCTCCCTTGCCGATCAGGTTGACGTCGAGGTCGATCCCGCGCGGCGCGAGCACCCGCCAGCCGACGAACAGCAGGAGGTCGCGCGCGACGATGACGGCGAGGCCCGCCCAGGGCAGCCGTCCGTACGCCACGAGCAGGATGACGGCGGCGTCGATCATCAGCCGGTCGGCGAGGGGGTCGGCGATCTTGCCGAACCGCGACTCGACCCGCCACGCCCGTGCGAGAAAGCCGTCCACCTGGTCGGTGACCCCTGCGGCGCCGAAGACGATCCCTGCCGGCCAGCTGTGCGCGTCGCCGGCCCGGATCATGAGCGCGACGAAGACGGGAATCAGCGCGAGGCGGCTCAGCGTCAGGGCGTTCGGAAGCTGCGCGAGCGGAGCCGGGACTGCGCGGGCCGACATGGGGCAAGTATGGGCTACGGGGCTCGAACGGCAGCGCTGCGGGCTCGCCCCGTCCAATACGCCGTGCGGGCCAGATAGGCGTAATCGGCGGCGTTTCCCGTCAGGCCCCAGGCGCCGTCGTAGGCCGCGTAGCCCTTGTGCGCGGCCGCCGGCTCGATCTGTGTGCCCTCGCCCCACTCGTTGAAGCTCGTGATCGTGATCACGTCCGGGTCGGCGGCGAGCGCAGCCGTCCAGAGTGCGTCGTACGTCTGTCCGCTCTTGCGATCGCGAACCGGCTGCTCGCCCGCACGCCGTCCGTCGAAGCCGGGACCGACGCTGGGCGCACAGAGGAGATGCGCGGCATGTGCTTCCTGGCAGAGTCGTGCGAACTTGTCGGCCCCGAAGCTGACGAAGTCGTAGGTGTAGAAGCCGTCGAAGTGCGCGGCGGCAGCGAAGCCGATGCGCGGTGTGCCGGCGAAGAGGCGCATGCCCGGCGGCGATTGCGAGCGCACCGCTGTCCAGTCGGCGATGCTGAGATCGTCCGGCTGGTAGACGTAGACATCGCGTATCCCGAGTGAAGCGGCGTAGGCGAGGTCGCCGGAGACCGTGTCCGCCGAGCGGCGGTCGTACGGCTCGAGGTGCAGCGCAACGGTGAGATGGTGGCGGCGCGCCGCAGCGAGAACGGACGGCAGTCGAATGTCCTCCCAGGAGCCGCGCCCCCACCACGAGACGATGACCTCGTCGATGCCGGCGTCGGCGATCTCCGTCATCTGCCGTGAAAGCACCGCGGGATCGGAGCTCGAGTACGGGCCGTTCGCCGGATAGAAACGCGAGTACAGGTTGGTCGGCGGCCGGTGCCCGTTCTGGTCCCAGTGCTCCCAAACGCCGTCGACCTTGGGCGTCGCGTACCACGGGTAGTAGAAGATCGCGACCGACGGGCCCGTCGATACGGACGCAGCGGCAGGCAGGGCAAGCCCGGCCGAGGCCAGCCCCACGACCAGTAGGCGCCGCAGCAAGGCCCGTATCCTGCCGCACGTGGCGGACACCTTTCAACTGCCGGGGTTCGTCGACGCGCATTGCCACGCGTTTCAGCGCGCACTGCGCGGCCGGGCGGAAGGCTCGGACTTCTGGACGTGGCGGGAGGCCATGCTGCAGCTCGCAGGGGACAGTCCCTGGTCAAAGCTTCGTCACGAATATGTCGCGACCTATGCGGAACTTCGTCACGCGGGGTACACGGCCGTCGGCGAGTTCCACTACCTCGGGCTCGAGGAGGCGTTCGGTGCGATCGAGGCGGCGACGGAGGCCGGCGTCGAGATCGTGCTCCTCTATGTCGCCTACGCGCGCGGCGGCATCGAGCGATTCCGGCAGGCATCTGTCGCCGACTATTTCGAGCAGCTCGAGTCGCTGCGCGCCGGCGGCGCGCGCGTCGGCGTCGCCCCCCACTCCGTGCGCGCCTGCCCCCGCGACTGGCTCGAGCAGCTCGGCGCCTACGCGCAGGCGCACCACTTGCCGTTGCACGTGCACGCCGACGAGCAGCCCCGCGAGATCGAGGAGTGTGTCGCGGAACACGGACTCCGCCCGATCGAGCTGCTCGCCGAAACGGGTTGTCTCTCGCCGCGCACGACCATCGTCCATGCGACGCACGCCGACGGACGCGAGCTCGACCTGATCGCCGAAGCGGGTGCACGGATCTGCGCCTGTCCGACGACCGAGTCGAATCTCGGCGACGGGTTCCTGCCGGTCGAGCGCGTCCTGCACCGCGGGATCGGGCTGTGCATCGGCTCCGATTCGAACGTCCGCATCGATCCGCTCGAGGAGCTGCGCGAGCTGGACGGGATCGCGCGCCGTCAGACGGGCCGGCGCGACATCTTCACCGTCGACGACCTGCTGTCGATCGGCTCCGACGAGGGGGCGGCGTCGCTCGGCCTCGACTCCTGGCCGGCGATCGAGATCGATGCGGGACACGAGCAGCTGCGCGGCGTCAGCGAGCCGCTGTGCGCGCTCGTCCACAGCTGCTCGGCCGACGTCGTCGTCGGTTAGACGTCGACGCTCGCCAGCGACTGCGCGGCGGCGATCTCGTCCGTCCCGAAGTGGTCAGGGGCGCGCCGGTAGAGCTCGATCAGGCCCCACCGCTCGCCGACGACCTCGAGCGGGAGCATCAACAGCGTCGCGTAGCCGATGTCGCGCAGCAGCTGCGCCTCTGCGGCGTCGACGTCGTCGTCCGCGAGCGTGAGCACAGCCGGGTCACCGGTGCGGAGCACGGCCTCGGTCACCGGATAGTCGGAGACGAGGAAACCCTGACCGAGCTCGAGCGGTGCGGCATCCGCCGTGACGCGTGTGACGATGATCAAGACGTCGCCCAGCACGCGCGAGATGACGCAGGCATCGGCCGCAGTGCGCGCGACGAGGTGACGCGCGCGTTCGTGCAGCACGTCGGCGAGCCGCGTGCCCGCAGCCTCGGTCACGCTTCGGATTATTCGCTACTTGTCGTGCCCGCGCCCGTTTCCGTTGCCCTGGCCGTTGCCATGGTCAGCGGAGGCGGGCGGAGTCGACTGCGGCGCCGTCTCGGACGCCGTCGTCGTCACGACCGGAGCGGTCACGACGTCTGCCGTGGCGACCGGCGCGGGCTGCGGATCCACCTGGCCGTCTTTGTTGCCGTGATCGCCCTTGTTCGCGTTCGCAGGCGGGGTCACCGGCGTCTCGACCGACAGCTGCACGGCAGGCGCCGGTTCGGTCGCGACCGGCGGCGAGACGCTCGTCGTCCGTCGGTCGTCGTTCTTCGGCGGATCCTCGTGCGCCGGCGGCGCGGCCGGCGCGGCTGCCGGAACAGGCGCAGGAGCAGGTGCAGGTGTCGGTGCGACGACGATCGGCGCCGCCGCCGCAGGCACGACGGCCGCGTCCGGGCGCGGATGAACCTTCCTGCGGGCGCGCGAGACGACGTCGGCCGAGCGGGCTCGCGCCGCGGCGTGCGCACGGACGACGTGTGGCTGCGCCGTCACCGGCGACGGGGCTGCGTCGGATCCCGCGACGGCCGACGTCCCGCGCGCCGAGAAAGGCGCACGAGACGTCGCCGACGCGCTCGCCCGGGCCGCGACGGCTGACGCCGAAGCGGCCCTTGCCGCAGCAGGGTGACGGACGATCGTGTGGTTCGCGCTCTCACCGACGACGGCGATTGCCGCTGCTGCGATCGAGACCGCTTTGATCGCAGCGCCGCCGCCGAACAGCGTCTTCAGCGCGCCGAGGAGCGAACCGAGCGCGCCGACCTTGCGGCCTGCACGCAGCTTCTTCTCGCGCGTCCCCTGCGGTTCCTCGAGCGCGCCGGCGAGCGTTCGACGGGCGCGGAAGATGAGCATCTCGACCGCCGCCTGCGAGAGGTCGAGCTCCTCCGAGATCTCGCGGTACGAAAGCCCTTGCCACTCGCGCATGAGGATGACGCGCCGCTGGTTCTCCGGCATCTGCTCGAGCGCTTCCTCGAGCCCCATCAGCTCGAGCGGCTGCTCGTCCTCGCGCGCCGGGACGACCTCCTGCAGCGCGTCGAAGTCCCTCGGCGCCTCGAGTCGCAGCCGCTTCGACGACGAGCTCTGGCGCGCGAAGCAGACGTTCTGCGCGATCTTGAACAGCCAGGCCTGCTCGAACTGGGTGGTGGCGCCGCGCTGCAGGCTGCGGAAGGCGTTCATGAACGTCGTCTGGACGGCGTCCTCCGCCTCTTCGCGCGAGCGCAGCTTGTGCAAGCAGTACGAGTAGATCTGCCTGCTGTACTGGCTGTAGAGATCCTGAGTTGTCGCGCCGGCTGCGGCGGCGGCTTCGACTGCGGCCAAGATTCCCCTTCTTTACGACCCGGTGCTGACGGCACCAGAGATGTCGGTCGCCGCGGCGAGGTTTACGAGCACCGAACGAGTGACTTTCACGCGACGCTCCGCGTCTCACCCAGGACGCCCTGGATCTGGCCCACGTACTCCCGCACGTCGCGCTCCCGGAACTCGATCAGCTCCTCCCGTTCGCCGATGTTCCGCTCCCGAGCGTCGAGCTTGTCCTCGCGGAGCTCGACGTCCGCAAGGAGGCGCGCCTCGCGGATCCGCAGCTCCTCCTGCGCCTTCGTGAGCTCGCCGGAACGGGCGGCGACCGCGTCCTCGGCATCGAGCAGCCGCGACTCGCGGTCGCCCAGCCGCGCCTCTCGCTGCTCCAGCTCGGCGAGGAGGGCAAAGGCCTCCTGTGACGCGTTGCCGTGACCGGCACGCTCGCGCTCGAGCCGTTCGGACTGCTCCCGCAGGCGCGCCTCCCACGCCTTGAGGGCTCCCTCCCCGTTCGTCAGCATCCGCTCGCGCGCGTCGAGCTTCTTCGTCAGCATCGTCTCGCGCTGGGCCACGCCGCCGAGGAGCTCCTCCACGCGCGCGCGCTCGCGCTGCACCTCGGCCGCCGCGCCGCTGAGCGCGACCTCGCGCTGTGCGACCGACTGCTGCCGCGCCAAGATCGCGCCGTCGAGCTCGCGCAGCGCGTTCTCGCGGGCGACGAACCGCTGCTCCTGCTCCTCGCGGACCTGGTCGATGGCCGCGCGCTCCCGCTTCAGCTCGCGCTCGCGCTCGGCGATCGCGGCGAGCTGCTGTGCGAGATGTGCGCTCGCCTGGGCGCGCTCTTCGTCGGCCGATTCGAGCTCGCCGCGGCGCGAGTCGATGTGCGATGCGAGCTCGGTGACGCGCGCCTCTTCGGCGACGATCGTCGCGCGCGCTTCCGCAAGCTCGGCGCGCTCCGCCTCGAACTGCTCGCGCTGGATCTTGAGGACGAGCTGCTGCTCCTCGACGTCGGCGCGCAGCTGCGTCAGCTCTGCGACCTGCTGCTCCAACTCGGTTGCGCGAACCGCGAGATCCTTCCCCTCGGCGCGCTCCCGCTCCTGGCCCTGTCGCTCCTCTTCGAGCGCCTGCTGCAGGCGCCGCTCGCGCTCCTGCGCCGCCTCCAGCTCGTCGCGCATCTGCGCGAGCTCCGGAGGAGTCTCGGCGCGCTGCTGCTCGAGCTCGGCGATCCGGAGCGCCAGGTTCTGGTCTTCCGCGCGTTCGCGTTCGTACGTCGCCACCTGATGCTCGAGCGCCGCGCGCAGATCGCGCTCGCGGCCGAGTGCGGACTCGAGCTCGTGCTGCAGCGTCAGAACGTCGACGACGATCGGCTGCGATTCGACCTGCGCGACCGGTTCGTCGTGCTCCTCGACGGCAGCGGTCTCCTCGTCCGCACTTTTGCGATCGAGGAGCGCGCGCAGCCCGCTGCCGAATCCGTTCTCGGTCTCCTGGCTCATTTGAACGCCAGCGAGTGCGTGAAGTTCAGGACGGCGGGCCCGAGGATGACGATGAACATCGCGGGGAAGATGAAGAGCGCGGTCGGAAACAGCATCTTGATCGGCGCCTTCATCGCTCTCTCCTCCGCGGACGCCTGACGCCGGAGCCGCGAGTCGGCGGCCTGCACGCGCAGGATCCGGCCGAGGGAGATGCCGAGCTGGTCGGCCTGGATGACAGACCGAACGAACGATGCGAGCTCGGGCGCGGGGACGCGCTCGGCCATCTTCTTGAGCGCGTCCTGTCGCCCCTCACCGATGCGCATCTCGCCCAGCGTCATCGCGAACTCGTCGACGAGCGCTCCCTCCATGTGCTCGGTCAGCTTCGCGATCGCGCCGTCGAGGCCGAGACCCGCCTCGACTGAGACGGCGAGCAGATCGAGCGCGTCGGGCAGCTCGGAGCGGATCCGCTCGCGCCGCGACTTGATCTTCATCGTCAGGAACGACTCGGGCGCGAAGAAGCCGCCGGCCGCAAACACGGGTACGAGCACGACACCGGCAATGGGCCCGATCGTGACACCGGCCAGCGTCGCGAGCACCGCCCCGAACAGCGCGGCGGCCGACTTGACCGCCAGGAACTGCGACGTCGAGATGCGTGACGAGAGCCCCGCGGCGATCAGCCGCGAACCGATCGCGTCTGCGGAGGCCTTGGGATTGATCCGCAGCGCGAGCGCGGCGAGCCGCTCGACCGCAGGGACGAGCACGCGCTCCTTGAAGCGCGCGATTTCCTGCTCGCGGTCGTTTCGGACGGCGCCGTACGCCGACGCGCGCTTGAGCGCGACCGCGCGCCGCCGCTGTGGCATCGTCACCACCTCGCCGGCGAGGAAGACCGCGAGACCGAGTGTGAGCATGGCGAAGAGCAGCATTGATTACCCCTTGAAGGAGACGATCTTGCGGAGGACGACGCCGCCGACGCCGAGCATCACGAGGCCGAGGCCGACGAGGTCGTGACCGATGCCGGTGTGCCAGAGCGGCGACATGTAGACCGGGCTGACGATGCTGATGAGGATCGCGACCGCGAACGGCAGCCCGCCGAGCACGTAGGCGGACATCCGCCCGGTCGCGGTGAGGCTGCGGATCTTGCGAGCGAATTGCTGCCGCTGGCGGACGGTCTCGGCGACCATGTCGAAGAGCCCCGCGAGCGAACCGCCGATCTGCCGCTGGATCGTCACCGAGTTGAGGACGAACGTGAGGTTCTTCGAGCCGATCCGCTCGCCCATCTCGGCGAGCGCCTGGTCCATCGGCCGGCCGAGTCGCGTCTCTGTGAGCACGCGCCGAAACTCCTTCGCCGCCGGATCGGCGCCGTCCTCGACCACGGCCTGGATCGCATGCCGGAACGAATGACCTGCCTTGAGCGACGCGGCGATCGTGATCAGGAGATCCGGCAGCTGGTTGTCGAACGCCTTCGCGCGCTTCCGCGCGCGGTGCCCGACCCAGCCGATCGGCAGCGCGAAGCCGATCAGCATCACCAGCAGCGTGAGCAGCGTGGGTGCGCCCGCCGCCGCGGCGAAGACCGCGGGGACGAATGCGGCGCCGAGGCAGACGTACAGCAACTCCGAGGCGAGAAGCGGCAGGTCGGCGCGTGTCAGCAGCGCCTGCAACGCGCGGAACTGCCGCACGTTCGCGAACGCCTGCTCCGTGGTGGCGACGATCGACTTGCGGAGCGACTGGCCTTGGCCGGCGCGACGCTTCGAACGGCCGAGCCGCTGCGGGGTTCCGAGGTGCGGCGCGATGCGGGCGCTCAGCCAGCTGCCCGTGCGCGCCATGGTCACGAACCAGATCGCCAGGAGGAAGAGCACGCCGACGGCAAGTGCGACCACCGGCGGCGCAACCCGAGAGCGCCAGGCGCTGCGCGGCAGAACGGCCGGCGCCTGTGCCGCGGGCGAGCTGTCGAGACCGCCGCCGTCGACGACGAGCGTGCGCTCGGCCCTGCCGTTGCCGGGGGCGGTGGCGCGTAGAGCGATCCGATCGCCCGGACGGGCGGCGGTCGCGTACCGCACCTGCCAGGTGTGCGCGAGCGCGCGGCCGATCCGTCCGTACAGCGCCGCCAGCTCGGCACTCGACTGCGCTTCGAGATATGCGCCGCCCGTGCGCGCCGCGAGCGCACGCAAGGGCTGCGGCGTGAAGTCCGGACCGGCGATGCCGATCGCGTAGACCGCTGCGCGCGCACGCTGCGCGGCGGCAACGGCCGTGTCGAGCGTGGCGCGGCTCGAGACGTCGCGTCCGTCGGTGACGACGATGATCACGTGCCCCGGCTGATCTTCCCGCGCAAGCGCGCCCGCGGCGCGCACCACCGCGTCCCACAGGGCCGTGCCGGAGAACGAATCCGCATTGAGGCCCGCGAGTGCCGCATCGGCGTCGATGCCCGAGCTGGAGAACTTCGTCAGGCCGAGGGCCTCGCGGCCGAAGCCGATCACCTCGATTCGGTCGGCGGCTCCCTTTGCGGCCACGAACGCGCGCGCGGCGGCGGTCGCATCGCGCAGCGACCGGCCCCTCATCGACTGCGAGCGGTCGACGGCGAGGACAACGCTCTTCGCGCGCCCGAGGTTCGCCGTCTGCGCGCCGACCACGGGAACGCCGTTTTCGGCCACGCGCGGCTGCGTCGGCGCGACGATGGTCAGGCGCACCTCCGGATACGAGCTCGCGTCGACGCCGCTGATCCGTACGCCGGCGAACGCCGGCGACGCCACGGCGAGCGCGACGAATGCAACGAGGAGGAGTCTCCTCACTGCCCGTACCCGTTCACGGTGAACGCGGCGCGGACGTCTTCGTCGTCGCTCGCGAAGAACCCGGCCGGCAGGATGACGTTGTTCGCCGTCAGCTTCTCGAGGAAGTGCGGCTTGAGCCCGGTTGCCCGCAGCGGCGTCATGAGACGCTTCGCGCGGGCAGCGTCCTCCTCCGTCGGCGCCGCCGCAACGAACAGGTCTTGGAGCGTGACGACGTCGGACTCCATACCGACGACCTCGCTGATGCAGCTGACGCGCCGCGTGCCGTCGACGAGGCGGACGATCTGCACGAGCACGTCGAAGGCGCTCGCGATCTGCTCGCGGATGGCGCGGTGCGGGAGCTCGACGCCGGCGGTGAGCACGAGCGTCTCGAGGCGCGCGAGCGCGTCGCGCGGGGAGTTGGCGTGGATCGTGGTCATCGAGCCTTCGTGGCCCGTGTTCATCGCCTGGAGCATGTCCACCGTCTCCGGGCCGCGGACCTCGCCGACGATGATCCGGTCGGGGCGCATGCGAAGTGCGTTCCGCACGAGCTCGCGGATCCGAACCTCGCCCACGCCCTCGATGTTCGGCGGGCGCGACTCGAGCGTGATCACGTGCTCCTGCTGCATCTGGAGCTCGGCTGCGTCCTCGATCGTGACGATGCGCTCGTCGCCGGGGATGAACGACGAGACGGCGTTCAGCGTCGTCGTCTTACCGGTGCCGGTTCCGCCGGAGATGAGGATGTTCAGCTTCCCCTTCACGCACGCGCCGAGGAATTGCGCGGCGCGCGGCGACAGCGTCCCGAAGGTGATCAGGTCGTTGATCGTGTACGGGTCGCGCGAGAACTTGCGGATCGTCAGCGTCGGGCCGCTAAGCGCCAACGGCGGGATGATCGCGTTGACGCGGCTTCCGTCGGGGAGGCGTGCATCGACCATCGGCGACGCCTCGTCGACGCGCCTTCCGACCTGCGAGACGATCTTGTCGATGATGCGCATCAGGTGCGCGTCGTCGACGAATCGCGAGTGAGTGAGCTCGATCTTGCCCGCGCGCTCGACGTAGACCTGCTCGGCGCCGTTGACCATGATCTCGGTCACGGTGTCGTCTGCGAGGTAGCGCTCGAGCGGGCCGTACCCGAGGATGTCGTCGGTCAGCTGGCGGACGAGCTCCCGGCGCTCCTCGCGCGTCAGGGGCGTGTCGGTGATCGCGAGCTCTTCGGTGACGGCGCGGTAGACCGCGTCGTTCAGGTCCTGCGGGTTGTTGTTGAACAGCTCCGGGCCGAGCTTCGCGATGCAGGCGTGATGGACCTGCGCCTTCAGATCGGCGTACGGGTCCTGCGCCGCTGTCGGCGCCGTCGCTTCCGCGACGGCGCCGTTGACGGCGGTGCTCCGGGAGAGCCTGTCGTGCAGCCCCACGTCAGGCCCTCGCGAAGGACAGCATCCGACGGCTCTTCGGCTGCCGGGTCGCAGTGTTCTTCGGCGCGACCTGCTTCGCGAGCGCCGTGATGCCGCGCGCGAAGTCGGAACGCGGATCGGCCAGGACGGCCGGCTCGCCGCGGTTGACGCAGACCTGCACGTTGCGGTCGAGCGGCAGCTCGTGGCCGACCTTGACCTTGAGGCCTTCCTCGACCTCGCGCGTCTTGAGGCCGACGTTCGCGCTCGCGCGGTTCATGACGTACTCGATCCGGCTGCCGGGGAACGACAGGAGCTCGAGGGTCTGGAGCGCGAGACGGACGTTCTTCAGCGTCGGCACGTCGAGCCCGCACAGGATGAGCAGCTGGTCGCTCCTGTCGAGCGTCGCGAGCATTGGCCCGTGGAAGAACGGCGACGTGTCGACGACGATCGCGTCGTACGACGTCTTCGCAACCTCGATCAGCGCGGTCACCTTGCTCTCGACGATCAACTCGGCGTCCTCGGGGCGGAGCGGAGCGGCGAGCACGTCGAGCCCGCACTGGTGCTTCGTCACGTACCCGGCGAGCTTCTCGGAGTCGAGCTCACCCGGCGCGACAACGAGATCGTAGATCGTCTTCGCCGGCTCGAGGCCGAGCATGATCGCCGCGTCCCCGAACTGCAGGTCGAGGTCGAGGAGCAGCGTGCGCTTGCCCTCGTTCTTCGCGAGCGTGGCGGCGAGGTTCGTCGAGACGACGGTCTTGCCCGTCCCGCCCTTCGGCGAGAACACGGTGATGACACGGCCACGGTGCGCCGCGGTCTGCAGCTGGCGGCGCGCGTGCGACGCCTTGCGGAGCGCGAAGACGACGGTGTGCGTCATCTGCGGGAGGAGCAGGACGTCGGCGACGTCGTGCTCGAGCGCCTGCTCGAGCATCGCGGCCGACTCGCCGCCCGACGCGACGAGGATGATCGGCGAGCGCGTGTGCTCGCGGATCGCGGCGACCTCGTCTGCGGGGAACATCTTCGAGCGCGTCGCATGGACGACGCAGTCGAGATGGCCACCGGCGAGCGCAGCTTCCGCCTCGGCGACCTGTTCGCTCGCGCCGACGACGTCGATCTCTTCGCTGTCGACGAGCGACGCGCGGAGCGCTTCGTACCCGTCGCAGTTGCCGGTGAAATAGACCCTGATCATCTTCCCTCCAGAACCGTGTTGAGCGTGTCGATTCGCTCGTTGCTGTCGGCCGCGTTCACGACCGGGCGAAGCTCGAGCGTCCAATCCGCATTCCGCAGGACGAAGAAGAGCCGCTGGACCTGCGTGTCCGAGACGGCGAGGATCACCGACGACGAGCCGGTGGTCGACTGCGAGAGCTTCGACTGGTCGGAAGGGCTCGTGAGCACGTTCAGGTCGCGCAACACGATCCGGGTTGCAGTCGACGTCGCCGACTGGGCGTTGAGCTTCAAGTTGGCGACGAGGTCGACGTGGTCGCCGGCCTGGAGCGTCCCCGCGAGCAACTGGTTCGGATCGCCCGAGACCTGAACGGCGCGCATCGTCCCCTTCAGCTGCGAGCGAATGCCCTGGGCCGCGACGTCGTTGAACCGGCGAACGGTCATCTGCTCGCCGGCATAGATCGGGCCGCCGGCGACGAGGGTGGCGATCTGGTCGGGATTCGAGATTGCGCCCGGCACGACGTCCTTGCGCTGAACCGTCTCGACCTTCAGCTCGTGGCCTTTGACGATGTCTGCGCCGGAGGCGCCGGACGGGATGTCGCGTGCGGCGACGTACACCTGCACGCTTGACGCGCTCTTTTGCACCGAGCGCTTGTAGTTCGTGACGTAGAAGAGCGTGAGCATCATCGCGATGAGCGCGAGCCCGACTGCGATGAGGATGTTCCGGATGCGATAGGTCATGGCTTCCTCAGTTGACGAGTGAGACGGAATAAACGCCGAAGTCGGGCAGGTGCCTGTTGTTCTTCGACTGCAGGCCGGTCCAGATGGCCCGCGTGAAGTAACCGGTGAGCGTCTGGTTGTTGCCGCTCTGGCCGTTGCAGTCGGTGGTGCTGGTCGCGAGCCCGAAACAGTCGAGATGGAACGCGACCCAGCCGATCACGTGGTAGGTCGCGGTCGACCCGACCTGGTCGAGCGTGTCGAAGACCGGAAAGAGCAGCTCGGTGCCGACGCGCGCGTCGAGCGCTTGCGTCAGCCCGCCGCTGTTGAACTTCGCGCCGGGATCCGAGTCGTACGGAAGGTTGACGTCGAGCTTTCCGTCGAACCCGTTCTGGATCCAGTCGGCGAGATCGGGGTTGCCGTTGCTGCCCGAGTTGTCGAAATCGACCATCCCGAACGCCCCGGGCGCCCCGGTCTTGGCGAGCGGCAGCGTCGTCTCCTCGTGGAAGCAGGGACAGCCGGGGCCGGCAAGGAGCGGGTGCAGCTTGTTGACGACGATCGGTGCGGCACCCTCGACGGATTCGGGGACGCCCGCACGGGCGGCTGCATGGGCATGCACGTTGACGCTGCCGAAGGAAAAGATCGTCGCGAAGAAGCTCGGCGCCGTGCGCGTCACCGCGACTCTGACCGTGTCGTTGGTCGCGAAGTCGCTGCGCAGCGTGATGTCGGAGGCTGCGACGCCGCCGCCGTTCGCGTCGGCGTACTGCTGTGCCAGCGAGACGGCGGTCAGCGGGGTCGTCGGCAGCGCCTGCGCGCCGGCGAGTGCGGCGGCATCTGCCGTCGCCTGCGCCTGACGCTGCTCGTGGAACCAGACACCGACGTCGAGCGTCAGTGCGGCGGCGCCCATCAGCACGACGAGAAAGACGACCGTGAGCAACATCGACTGCCCGCGCTCGCCTCTCACTCGAGCCTCCCGGTCATCTGGCTCGTGAGGTTCCCCGAGGCGACGACCATGCCGAGCAGGTTGATCGAGTACGGATAGGTCACGGTGACGACGACCTGCGTCCCGCCCTGTGAGAAGTCCGGCGAATCCGGATCGTTGGTGACGACGCCGAGGTTCGCGTGGTTGAGATCCGGCGCGGCATCCCACGCGGCCTGCTGCACGTCGTCCTTCGTGATCCCCGACACGCGCGCCTCGATCGCCTGGCGGGCGGCCGCGCGCGCTGCGTCGGTGACGGTCAAGTAGTTGTGGAAGACGATGCCGCCCTGGATGATCCCGAGCAGCAGCAGGAGCAGCACCGGCACGACCAGGGCGAATTCGACGGCGGCCTGGCCGGATTCGGAGCGAAAGGTGTGGTTGCGGCGGCGGTTGAACATGTGCGGAAAGAGGTGGCGGCGGCGAGTCGTCGAAGGCGCCTCGCCGCCGCGGGTGACCCGGTTCTCAGCTCCCGGTCAGGGAGTTGATGACGCCCTGGACGGTGCTCTTGATCTGCGTGCCGAGCGTCACCATCACGACGGCGACGACGACTGCGATCAGCGCGAGGATGATCCCGTACTCGGCCATTGCCTGGCCCTCTTCGCGCTTGATGTTGTCCTTGACCCACTGAACGGCGAAATCGAGCATGTGACTGACTCCTGTGGTTGTCGTGGCGGCTTTACGAGAAGGTGGTGACGACTTGTTGGTACAAACCGGCAATCGGCGGACCGAGAAGCTGATACGCGACGACTCCGGCAATCACGACGAACGCGAGGATGACTGCGTACTCCGCCATCGCCTGCCCCTGTTCATGGGCTGCTCGCCGTGCGATCGTGTGGTGCGACCCACCTCCCTTCGTGCCCGGATGAGACCGTGTGGTTCTGATGGGACGTGAGATCAGCGGTGGAGCCGAGTTCTTTCGCAGTCCTGCGGAAGATCACGTCAAAGGGGGACGGAGGATCACGACAAAAGGGGACGGTTTGAATTGGTAAGGACGCTGCGCCGCACGGATGACGGGACGATCGTCTGCGCGAAATGCGAGCTGGCGGAGTCGTTCTGGACGAAATTGCGCGGTCTGATGGGACGTGCATCGCTGCCCGCGGACGAAGGGATGCTCTTCCGCCCCGCCGGCTCGATCCACATGTTCTTCATGCGCTTCCCGATCGACGTCGTCTTCTGCGACCGCGACCTGCGCATCGTGAAAGTCGTGCGCGGGTTGAAGCCGTGGCGGATGGCCGCGGCGCTCGGTGCGAAGGTGACGATCGAGCTCGCTGTCGGCGCGGCGACCGGCCTCGAGCCGGGCGACCGGCTGCAACTGGAGTGAAAGAAACCTTCCGCTCCCCCACTCTCATAGCTCGTGAACACGCTTCGGCTGAGGCACGCCTCCACACGGATCGGCGCTGCCGTGCTTTACGTCGTCCTGCCGGTCGGATTCGTCCTGGCCTGGGGCATCACCCTCGCCGGACGCGGGCCGGGGAGATCCGACTTCTGGACGTTCTGGCTCGCGAGCCGCACGGTCCTGCACGGGGGTAACCCCTATCCCGCAATCGAGTCGCTGCCGCACGTCGCGGACAAGTGGTTCGCACCGTTCGTCTATCCCCCCGTGGCGGCGTTCCTGCTCGCGCCGCTGGCGGTCCTCCCCTACGCCGTCGCGACCGTCCTCTACTACGCAGCGAACATCGCCGCGGTTGCGCTGGCGTTGCGGCTGCTCGGCGTGCGCGATCGGCGCTGTTACGGGCTCGTGTTCGTCGCGCCGCCGACGTTGCAAGCGGCAGGGATCGGGACGATCTCCATCCCGCTGCTCGTTCTCGTCGCCGCAGCGTGGCGTTACCGCGACCGTGCGGCGCGGGTCGGGCTCCTCGTCGGCTGCGCGGTGACGGCGAAGCTCTTCCTCTGGCCGGTGTGGTTCTGGCTCGTGCGCACACGCCGCTGGCGTGCTGCTGCGGTCGCCGTCGTCACGTCGCTCGCCGCTGTCGTCGTCGCGTGGGCCGCGATCGGGTGGCAGGGTCTGCGCGAGTACCCGACGCTCGTCGCGCGCATGACCGGTCTCGAAGGCCCGCACGGCTATTCCATCTATGCCCTCGAGCGCGTCTTCGGCGCCGGCAACGGGACGGCAGCACGAACCGCCTCGCTCGTCGGCGTCATCGCAGTCGTTGCGGTGCTTCGCGTCTGGCGCGACGACCAGGCGCTGCTCGTCGCGCTGATCGCGGTCTCGTTCCTCGCGACGCCGATCCTCTGGCCGCACTACCTCGTCCTGCTCTTCGTGCCGGTTGCGCTCGCGTCGCCGCGCCTGTCGTGGCTGTGGTTCGCGCCCGTCGCGCTGTGGGCGGACGTGGAGGCGTGGAGCCACGGCAACGCGCTGCGGATCGTCGGCGAGCTCGCACTCGCCGCGGTGGTCGTCGGAGTCGCAGTCCACCGGTCGCTCCCGCCCGGTCAGCGGGCCGCCGTCGGCACCACGCGGCTCCGCTCGTCAGAGTGCCTTCAACCCACGGGAGCGACCAGTTCCGTCCTCTAGAACGGGCTCGGGCATTTCTCGGATACGAATGTCCGGGTGATCGCGCTTCTCGCAGCTCTTGCGCTCGCCGTCCCTGCGCCTTCGGCGCCGGGCCAGTGGCACCAGCTCGGGGCCGCAGTGACGTCCAAGCCGGGCAAGCGGATCCATTTCTTCCGCACCGCGATGTCGCCGAAGGCCCTCGGCCTCGTCGTCACGTCGAAGTCGCCGCAACCGATCCGCGTCGACTGGTGGACGTACTGCGAGTTCGAGTCGGACGACGCGGCTTTCGAGGAGCACCACGCCACGCTCACAGGGGCTCACAGCGTCGTCGCGTACCCGCCGGTCCTGACCGGCGCCACGCTCTGCTACGTCTCGGTCAACGCGGGCGCCGCCGGACGTGCAGCCGTCACGGCTGCGACGTTCGCCGGCTGAGAGTCGGGATGCGAGGGGCTCCCTGGACGTGGTCTGGAGGGCCGCACGGGTCGCGGCGCTCCAGATCGTCCATATCCATGGACCTGTGGTGGTGGTCGACGCCGCCGTCGTTGTGGAGGAGCTCGTCGAGCCGTGGAAACATCCAGACGCCCGCCCGTCTATTCGGCGCGCTGCCTCGACTTCTGAACGCCCGTCTTGCG
>Ga0157370_10003452_pt1 | contig 18549 bp, 17 predicted proteins | sample C35metaG_FD_113463 | JGI IMG/M metagenome (GOLD analysis project Ga0157370, IMG submission 113463) | Corn rhizosphere microbial communities from Kellogg Biological Station, Michigan, USA - C3-5 metaG | ecosystem: Host-associated > Plants > Roots > Rhizosphere > Soil | place: USA: Michigan...
CGAGCTTCCTGACGAATGTTACCTATGATTGTGCTTCTACCAACAGCTGTAGTGCACCTTTGATCATTAATCCGGGATTTTGTCCTGCAATTAACGGCGATTTACCACCAATGGCGGTAGATGATTTGTATACTATTGTTGCAGGAGGGGCTTCTGCAGGAATTGTTCTGGATAACGACTTTGAAACCTACGGCGGAGCACAGGCAACCCTTTCCAATGTTATTTTGTCTCAGATATCCACTTCAAACCCAAATGTTTCACTGAATACGTCTGACGGCCATATTCTTGTCGCTTCGGGAACATCTCCAGGAACGTATACTTTAGTGTATCAGATCTGCCAGACTGCTTCTCCATCTAATTGTGATACAGCAACAGTTACGGTTACGATTCAGGGGAATGTGCCTTGTTATAAACCTGCGGTAACAGCGGGAACAGTACTTTCTTCAGATTTTGGAATTACTTCTTTGAGCAGAGCAGATAAAGGAGGAAGCAATTGGCCTGGAGTAAGAAAAGGAGCGTGGGCTGTATTGGAATCAAAGAGTAAAGGTTTTGTTCTTAACAGGCTTACGGATGCACAGGTCGCAGCAATTCTGCAGGCCGATCTTAAAGAAGGAATGATTGTTTATAATACGACACAAAATTGTCTGCAGGTCAATATTGACGGTACTTCTACGGGCTGGAAATGCTTTAATAACCAAACTTGTCCGGATTAACAGAAAACTGATTAGTTATGAAAAAAATTACCTTAATCTTTACAATAATAGTATCTGGAAACATTAATGCTCAGATTGCTTTTGGAAAAACGACACTAGAATCAGCTTCATCATCTATTGAGTTTGGAAATGAAAACCGAGGGTTTGTTCTTCCATGGGCTGCAAACACCTCCGGAATTCTGAATGCGGTGAATGGTACTCTGATTTTTGATACCTCAGATATGAAGGTGAAAGTCTATCAGAATAATCTTTGGAAAGACCTTTCAGTAGATGGAACGGGTACTGCAGATACTAGTCTTCAGGATAGTTTAACAGATCAGCCTGACGCAAAAGTTTCCGTGGGAACACCATCATCCGTTTCAGGAATTCTGGTGCTTGAAGATGCAAATAAAGCTATGATTTTACCGAAAGTAGCATCTCCGCATCTCAATATTATTTCACCAGCCGCCGGTATGATGGTATATGATACCCAGAAAAAGCAATTAGCCGTTTTCAACGGAACTGTCTGGTCTTTCTGGGGAGAATAATTCTACATAATATTCCTCACTGCTATTTTTACAGGATGGTAAAGCAACAGACCAATTGCTGTAACAAGCGCCAGCCAGAATAATCCTGTGAAAATTTCCATATTGGAAAGGAGGATAGACTGTGCTGTTATTTTAGCTTTAAAAGCTCCTGCTGTCATGGATAAAGAATCATTAACTGAAAGTTTGGAAATATTAGCTCCGAAAATTTGATTCCATTGACTGTAAAAAACAGGATTGGTATCAGTAAAGTTGGCGCTGAGTGTATCAGAATGTTTTAATGTTAAAAATAACATCAGATTCTGCATCAGGGCATATCCGATAGCGGTAGTCCAGAAACGGGTTGTTGTTCCCATTGCTGTAGCATTAGCCACATATTCTTCCGGAGTTCCCGAAATCAAAAAGAAAACGAGGGGGGTAAATAACAATCCCTGAGCAACTCCCTGCAGAAATAATGGCGGACAGATCGTAGAAAGGGTAGTGTCAGGATAAAAAGTATAGGTAAACCATGCACAGTCAATGGCCAGTAACAGAAAGCCTGTAAAGAAAACAATTCTTGAGGAAATCCCGCGAACCAGACAAATTCCCGATAATACTATTCCCAAAAGAGTTCCCGCGACATTCCAGTATTGGATGTTCACAATATAATCCCAAGGCCATTTCCAAACCGTAGCCATGATGCTGTAAACATTATTCAGTCCGGAGCGGATCAGATAAAAAATAAAAAACAGAATCATTCCTGCAATCACGTTTTTTGAACTGAAAACCTCAAAATGAAACAATGGCCTTTTAGAATTTCTTTGTTTGAGCATAAATAACCCTCCCGAAAGAAGAAATATAAACAGACACATGATAATGGTATCAGATTCAAACCACATCAATCTTTTCCCATAAATAATAGCATAACCGCCCGCCTGCAGACAGACCCAAAGTAAAAACCAGCTGGTAATATCCAATTGGTACAGAGGTTTTTTAGGAAAGAATCTGTTTTTGTTGAACAGGGCAATACCAATAATCAGGACAAACACATGAAAATACACCATCATCAAGATCATATGCTGAAAATCGTAATCTTCAATGCTTGATTTTAAAAGGGAAGTGGTGATGGTTCCTCCGGTCAGCATAATCGTATACATAAAAAGATAGGCTAAAACTTTGGAGTGTTTTGTTTTTAACTCAGCAATAATCAAAGGCAGGAAAATAGCTCCTTCCAACAACCCGAAAATTCCCTCTAGAAACCGGATCACCAATATAACATGATAATCATGAGTTACTGATAAGACGTAAAGAATAATAACGGAAATAGAAGCCATCAGTAATACGTAATATTTGACACTGAAATAGGCCATAAATCTTTGTAAAACTAAAAGGGTAACCACAAATGTCCCGTACATCAAAATCATTAAATACTGGATGTCATCTGAATCTACATCCATAAAAGAAGATGTGAAGGCGCTGTTTGAATGTAAAAGCGACAACAACATCAGGTGGGGAAACAATGCCAGTATAAGAAGTGGCAGTTTCAGCCATTGTGGTACCCATTTATGATAAACTGTATTATGTTGCATAATTTGTAAGCATTAAGCTTAGAAAAAGGAGATGGAAAATGAACAAATTTGTCATTAAACCGGATTTAAAAAATGCGAAAAGACAAAGGGCAAAGGTGTAAACAAGTAAAAGGTAAAATGGCAAATATGCTTAAGAAAAAATTTGCAGATTCGCTATTTTGCAGTTTGCCTTTTCGCTAAAAAAATAATTTATTCGTAAAATTTGAGATAGGTTGATTGGAAGTTAATTTTGAACTCTAAAACCCAAAATCCTCCTACACTCAAACTCATATCTTCTTCGCACTCACCAGAACATTCATCCCGGAAAGCAGTTTTTCGTTGTCTTTATTGTTATCAAGAATAATTTTCACAGGAAATCTCTGTTCAATTTTTACAAAATTTCCGGTTGCATTATCCGGTTTTACCAATGAAAATTGAGATCCTGAAGCTGGTGAAACAGAAAGTATTTTTCCTTTAAATTCCACATCAGGATAAGCATCTGCAGTAATAATGACTTCCTTGCTCTGATCAATCTGTCCAAGCTGTGTCTCCTTGTAATTGGCAATGATCCATTTCTCTTTGCTAACCATTTGTACCAGAGCCTGACCTTCTTTAATCAGCTGTCCTTCCTGAATGGTTTTTTTTCCTACCCATCCGTCATAAGGAGCTGTGATCACTGTGTAAGAAAGATAGAGTTTTGCATTATTAAGACTCGCTGAACTCTGCTGGATCTGACTTTTTACGGGAGCAACTTTAGTCTGCTGCTCATTAGCCCCAGCTCTTACTGCATTTTTCTGCTGTTCCAGAGCTAAAAGATTGGCCTTTGACTGTTCGTAAGAAGCTTTCACATTCTCAAACTCCTGTTCTGTAGCCGCATCTTCTGTTAAAAGGTTTTTATACCTTTTAAAATCCTGTTCTGTTCTCCAGATATCAATTTTTGCGGAAGCAATTTTAGCATCAATGATTTTTGTATCACTTTCTTTGGTATTAACACCGCTTTCAATAGTGCTGATGGTTGCTGTATTGGCGTGAAGATTAGCCTCTGCCATGTGTACCTGATTTACAAACTCTCTGTTGTCTATGACGATCAAAGTATCTCCTTTATGTACAAACTGATTTTCATTAAATTGTATTGATTTGATAAACCCTGAAACCTTGCTGGATACAGGCGTTATATATTGCTCAATTTGTGCATCATTTGTCGTAACATTTTTTCTCGAAAAAAGATAAAAGCTGACCATTCCCGTGATTCCGCTGATGATCAGGATCCAGGCCAGTAAAGTAATGGACTTGTTGATCCTTTTTTCCTTTTGTGTCAATTGTTTCTGTGCCATAGTTTTTATAAGTTCCCAATCGTATATTGGAGTTGGTAATATTTAAGTTGTCTGTTAATTTTTACGGAAATAAGATTAGATTCAGCTTCCAAGTAAGTATTGTCAGCATCGATCAGTTCAGTGATAAGGCTTAACTTATTCGCATACTTTGTTCTTACAATACGGTAATTTTCCTTAGCCTGATTAATCGCTTCTTCAGCAATTTTTATCTTCTGGTCTGTCTCTTCAAACTTTTTATAAGCTTCATACACAGTATGTCTTACATTCTCCTCATTTTCTTCAATTTGAAGCTTGGCAAGATCAATATTTTCCCGTGCTTCCTGCATTCTGTATTTGTTTTTGTACAGATTTTCGATAGGATAGGTAAGGTTTACGCCTACCATTCCCAGACGATATGCATACGGTTCAGGAGGAAAAAACATCATATTCGGATACTTTAAAAAATATTCTCCGCCAGCGGTAATTTTGGGTAAATAATTTGCTTTGGTAATCTTTTGATCGAGTTCTTTAAGCGAAAGGTTTTTATGGGTTATTTCAACAGATTCATTTTTGTTTAAAGCGGTTTCCGTAAGTTCGTCAACATAAGGAATTGCAGCATTATCCGAAATAAGATCTTCCGTATTCACATGCATTTCCTGACTTTCCGGAAGCGAAAGAATCGTTTTCAGTTTATGCTCTGCAATCTGAATATCATTATCCAGTTCTGTCCAGCTCATTTTATGATTAGAAAGCTGTAGCGAGGTTCTTAAGACTTCATTTACTGTTACAACACCATTAGCTTTCAATGCTTTTACCTGTTTAATATTGACAGAATCTTCCTTCATTTTATCATTAATAAGACTCTGCTGTTCTTTTAAGTGATGAATCTGCAGAAAAGCAGTAATGATAGCCATTTTAAGCTGTCTCTCATCCAGATGCGTTTTTAAAGCCGAAATTTCAGTATCAATAGCCGCTTTCTTCTCTGTATTTTTGATTTTGCCACCCAAGTACACCGGAATGGAAGCAGATAAGGTAAAATCATACATCCCATTGATCACATCATACTTGGTAGCTTTGTTGAAGACGCCATTCTGATGCTGAAACAGGTTGGTTACCTGATTATAGCTTGTATGAAATTCAATGTCCGGAAGTTTTTCCATTTTGAGGTCTTTCTCTTTGGTAACGGACATTTCCTGTTTCAGATGACTTATCTGTATATTTTTGTTGTTTTTCAGACCAATCTCTACAGCTTGCTGTAAACCGAGATGTTGGTAATCTATCATCTGTGAATGTAAAAAGTTGCTCAATAATAAGCACAACGCAATGCACAGATATTGGCCCGCGTTCAATATGATATTCATAAATTAATTAAAGGATTTTTGCTAAAATGATTTTGATGCAGCAAAGTTACGATGAGCAGCTGCAGACTCTATTTGTGAAAACAGAAAAAGATTTGCTCATTTACGCCATTTTGAAAATTCTTCTTACCTTTATGGGATGAACAACAGCCATTTTAAAGAAGTAGAAGAAGATGATACCGAATTTTACATTTATCATGTCCTTACAGGGAATATAACTACGGAAATTCATTATCACAGTTCTGCACAATTGGTATATGCAGAAGGTGGTATTGTGCATGTTTTTACAGATCAGAAACACTGGTATCTTCCGGCAAGATGCTTTATGTGGATTCCTGCCGGAACACCTCACTATATTTTTTCTACCAGTCCTAATGTTGATTTATATAACTTTTATTTTAAAAAAGAAGAAAACGAAAGTGGCTTTTTTGATGAAATCAATATTTATTCTGTGAATAATCTACTTCGGGAGATGATTTTATATACTAAAGAATGGGATGGGAAAATCACAAAAAATGATACTTCTAAATATTTTTTCCTCAAAGCCCTTAAAAGCGTTTTACAGGAAAAAAAACACAAACATCTTGCTTTTCCAATACAGCATCCGTTTCCAAAAGATGAAACATTACTCAAGATTGCAAGATATATTCATGCTAACCTTGAAAAGCCTCTTACCATAGAATCTACGGCAAAAGAATTCGGAATGAGTACAAGAACCCTTTCAAGGAAATTTAAAGAGATTCTGGGCATGAATTACATCCGCTTTTTGAGAGCATTGAGAATAACCCGTTCCCTCGAACTCATGCTGGAAGAAAAATACAATATGTACGAAATAGCGATGATGGTGGGGTACAACAGTCTGTCGTCTTTCAGCAATATCTTCAAAAAGGTAATCGGTATTGCTCCTACGGAATATCAGCAGAAGTTGAGAGGGGATAAATAGTGAGTGGGAGCGTTTGAGGGTTTGAGATTCCTGATTCGGGTTATGGGTTGTATGGAAACGAGTTTTATAATGTGGGATAAGGTTTCCTGGCTGTTCTTACGTGTAAGGCTGCGAAAAAGCTAATTTAATGAGTAATAACAGTTAAGATTTTTTACATTCCCCTTCCCTGAAGAGGTGGATTTTTGCAAAGCAAAAAGACGGGTTAGTTCTATTGCGCAATCTTTTCCAAATTACACAAAAAAACCACCTCAAATAAATTGAAGTGGTCTGTATTGTGAGAAAATCTCAGTCGCTTATATTAAGCTTCTTCAGATTTAACTTCTTCTTTCTTAGCAGCAGGAGCAGCTACAACTGGAGCGTCAGATACGATATCGAATTCGAAATTGTACTCAACGTTTCTGTGTAATCTGATGTTTGCTGTTACTTTACCAGTTCTCTTAATAGTGTTCCCTGGAATTTTGATGTATTTCTTCTCTACAGAAACTCCAGCTTTAGCAAGAGCAGCAGAAAGATCTGCATTGTTGATAGATCCGAATAATTTATCACCAGATCCTACTTTTGCAGGGATAGTGATAGAAGTTTTCTTCAATTGCTCAACTACAGCGTTAGCAGCAGCGATTAATTTAGCTTCTTCTTCTTTTCTAGCTTCCAAAGTAGCCTCTAAAGCTGCTTTGTTTTTAGGTGTAGCTAAAAGTGCAATTCCTTGAGGAAGTAAGAAGTTTCTAGCATAACCTGGCTTTACGCTTACTGTATCAAACTCAAGTCCTAAGTTTTCTACGTCTTGTTTTAGGATGATATCCATTGTTGTTGTCCTTTTTTGGGATTTTAGAGTAATCTAAAATCAAGTTAGAATTAATTATTTATTCAGCAACAAAAGAAGAGGAAGACCTCTTCTTTTATTTATTTTTTTGTCTTATTTCAATAAGTCAGCTACGTAAGGTAGTAAAGAAAGGTGTCTTGCTCTTTTGATAGCAGCAGAAACTTTTCTTTGGTATTTTAAAGAAGTTCCAGTGTATCTTCTTGGTAAGATTTTACCTTGCTCGTTTACAAATTGTAATAAGAAATCAGCATCTTTATAGTCAACGTGCTTAATTCCGTATTTTTTGAATCTACAATATTTCTTTTCAGATTTTGTATTGATATCAAGTGGAGTAAGGAATTTTACTTCTGATTCTCCTCCAGCTGAGGCTTGTTTAGCCATTTCATCTATTGCCATGTCTTGTCTTTTTTAAAAAATAGGGTTAATAATTAAGCTTTAGCTGCTTTTACTTTTGCTCTTCTTGTTACAGCGTACTCAATAGCATGCTTGTCAAGTTTTGTAGTAAGGTAACGGATTACTCTTTCGTCACGCTTAAATGCTAATTCTAAATCAGCAACTACAGTACCTTCACCTTTAAACTCGATTAAAGTATAGAACCCATTCTTTTTCAATTGGATAGGGTAAGCTAACTTTTTCAATCCCCAATTTTCTTTAGCAACGATTTCGCAGTTCTTTTCTTTGATAAGATCTACATACTTGTTCACTGCTTCCTCTACCTGTGACTCAGATAGAACGGGAGTTAAAATGAAAACAGTTTCGTAATTGTTCATAATGTTAAATGAATTTGTTAATTATTTCGAGGTGCAAAAGTAGAAAATATATTTCTTATATACAAGAAGATTGAAGGAAAATGAGTAGAAATGTCTTCTTATTTAATAACTGCTGCTTAAAATTTCTAAGTTGAACCATCTTAGAATTAATCTTTCTCTCTCAACTCCGTCAAAAAATTAACCTTCAAAACATCATACAAAGAGTGTCTGCTTACAAGGATCGAAGCAATGGAAGATACCATTCCGGCAAGCATTAAGTGAAATATCAATGAGTGTCTGTCCGTCATTTCCAGCACAATAATAGCTGAAGTAAACGGAGCTCTCGTAATTCCGGTAAGAAAAGCTACCATTCCGGCAAGGATTACCACATTGGTTTCATTCGGGGTTAAATGAATGACTCCAGAAATAACAGAGCCTATACTTGCTCCTGCACTAAGAGCCGGAGCAAAAATTCCGCCGGCACCTCCTGAAGTGAAAGAAAGGGCAGGACCCAGCATCCTCAAAATCGGAACATACCAGTCTTCGTGTTTATTTTTGGTAAAAAGTACACGCTCCATGATTTCTTTTCCTGAGCCCAGAATCTCTCTGTTGATGAAATAAGCAATGGAAGCAATAATTAAAGCAGAAATGATCAGGAAAACGACATTGGCTTTATCTGTTTTCAGTTTTTTCTTTTTCCAGCCATTGATTTTAAGCATAATAACCGAGAGCTGACTGGCCAAAATACCGGCAGTACCTGCAACGAGCATGATCGGAAACATCACCATTAAAGAAACATCATTGGTTTTCGGATATCCCAGATACAAATAGGACCCAGCCAATGTTTGTGCCGTAAGACCTGCAATAATTACCGCTGTAAACAAAGCTGTTTTAAAATAATTGATGTGGGTTTTTGAAAGTTCTTCCACAGCAAAAACAATTCCTCCAAGCGGAGTATTGAATGCTGCTGCCAGTCCGGCCGCTGCGCCTGTCATAATCATGTTTTTCTTAGAGATCTTTGGCCACCATTCAGGAAGATATTCATTTACCTTTCTGAAAACAGAGCCTGCAATCTGAATCGTAGGACCTTCACGTCCTACTGCGCCTCCTCCAATGACCAGAATAACTGAGGAAAGGATTTTAAAAAAGATGATTTTAATACTTAAAAGATTCCTGATTTTACGATGCTCTTTTGGATTAGCCAATTCTACAGCTGCCATCACCTGTGGAATACCACTTCCTTTAGCATTGGGAGCGAATTCTTTCACCAGCCACCAGGATAATACAAATCCAATAGGAGCAATAATGAAAATCATCCAGGCATGCCAGTCAAAAATAAAATTCATCAAATGCTCGCCCCAGGCAAATACCTGTGCATACATAACGGCAAAAAAACCTGTAATCACAGAACCTATCCAAAAAGGAATAGCCTGAAGGAGATTGTTCTTCAGTTGTTCATTCCTGATATTATCGAAGGAATTTTTAAGAGATTTTTTGATGAGGGCGAAAATTTTCAGCATTTGGTAATTTAGAGGTGTAAAAATACGGGATCTTCTATAATAGGTATCTATTTTCAAATAATATTTGTTTTAAAATTAATACTAATAACTTAAACATCCAAGAAAGTGATTGTAATGTAAAATGAATCAGTTTTAATTATTGATATCGTATTAAATTACTTTCTTGTTTGAATTATTTTTAAATTTAAAAATCAAATAGTATGAGTTTTTAATAAAATGAATAATGTTTAAATCAAATAAAAAATCCCGACTTCCGTCAGGACTTTCTCTATTAAATTGATATAATTTTAATTAATTTTTCTGAGCTATAAGATCTTCTATTTTTTTAATCATATTAGAACCATTCGTGTTTTGCGGATCCAGTTCGAGAGATTTTTTATAATTCTTTAATGCCAAAGGATAGTTTTTAGCGTGGAAATATCCTTCTCCTAAACTGTCAAATGCATTTCCGGATTGTGGGTGCTCCTTTGCATTGATTTCAAATACCTTAACGGCTTCATCTGCTCTGGAATTTCCTATTAAAATATACCCAATATTATTCAATGTCCCGTCAAAATCCCATTTTGGATTCTTGGCCTTAATAGCATAGTAGTTTTTTTCTGCGTTTGGATTGTTGGCTTTGGCAAATCCGGCAATAATGGATTCTTCAGCAATAGAGTAGGCATCCGAAAGCTTTTTATCAATGATGGCTGCAACATGATTGACAATATGATATTGTGCCGGGAAAAAATTATATCCGTTCGATATCATAATAATAGCCATATTATTTTGCGGAAATATTCTGTAAGCACTAACATTTCCACCAGAAAATCCGTAAGATGGAATATTATTCGCTTTATTGATCTCCCAGCCATAGGCAAAAACATCTTTTTTGTTGCCGTAATCAAAGGGTTTCCACATGGTTTCCATTGTTTTTTGATTTAACAGATCATTTTTGCTAAGATGGCTGCTCCATTGTAAAAAGGCAGGAAGGGTAATGGCTAATCCGTTTCCGGAATGTGATCTTACACCGTTGTTAAATAGCGTTTGCTCATATTGTTTTGTTTGATTGTTGTAGTTGTATTTCTGAACTCTGTTGGGAATCTGCTCAAGAGAATTTGATGAGAAATAAACCTGATTTTTCGAATCAGAAAATTGATTGTTAATGATAAAATTATTGAAAGACTGTCCTGTAATCTTTTCAATAATCATGGTAAGGAGCATATAATTTGTTTGATTGTATCTGAATTCATTTCCTGTTTTGAATTCCATTTTTTCTTTGGAAAGACGTTCAATCACTTTTGCATTGGAATCATCAACAGGAATATCCTCAAAAGCAATAAAATTTGGAATTCCGGAAGAATGTGTTAACAGGTTTTTTACTTTTACCTCTTGCCATTCTTTAGGAATATTTTCAACATATTTGGAGATATTGTCTTCCAAAGATAACTTTCCTTGTTCAATCAGTTGAAAAATACCGACATTGGCTGTTAATTTTGAAGTAGAATATACCCTGAACATCGAAGTTGGGCTCACCTTTTTAAGATCTTCCAGGTTTTCTGTTCCGTAATATTGTTCAAAAATTACTTTACCATCTTTTATAATTCCGAGAGCTAATCCAGGGATTTTATTGTTTTTCATGGCCTCTTTTACGTAGCTGTCAATCAGTTTAGACTGATTGGTTTGCTGAGAAAAAGCCGTTGTGGAAATGTGTAATGCAAATGCTGCCAGAAGGATATGTTTCATTTTGAGATAATTCAGGTTGTTGTTTTTATATAAGACAATTGAGCAGTCTGCTCTGTTACATGGTCTGTTGAATATTTGTATAAAATGTTACAGTTTTTTCCAATAAAAAAAACCTCCGAAAAATTCGAAGGTTTAGTATTTAAAATCAACAAATTACTATTGCTGATTACTCATTACTTATATTTCTGTGTTCAGATCCCAGTTCTCAAGGTAGTCGTGAACATGCTTCAGCATCATTCCTCCTAAAGATCCGTCTACCACTCTGTGGTCATAAGAGTGAGACATGAACATTAAGTTTCTGATAGCAATTACATCACCGTCAGCTGTTTCAAGAACTGCAGGCTTCTTAACGATAGCACCGATTGCTAAAATAGCTACCTGGGGCTGTGGAATGATCGGTGTTCCCATAAGGTTTCCGAAGCTTCCTACGTTAGATATTGTATAGGTTGCACCCTGAGTGTCTTCAGGTCTTAATTTTTTATTTCTTGCTCTGTAAGCTAAGTCGTTGATTGCTTTTGCCAATCCTGAAAGTGATAACTGATCTGCATTTTTGATGACAGGAACAATAAGGTTTCCGTCCGGAAGGGCAGTAGCCATACCAATGTTGATGTTTTTCTTCTTGATGATGTTTTCACCATTTACAGAAACATTGATCATTGGGAAATCCTGGATTGCTTTCACAACAGCTTTTACGAAAATTGGCATAAACGTAAGTTTTTCACCTTCACGTTTTTCGAATACAGCTTTGTTTTTATTTCTCCATTTTACAACATTGGTAACGTCTGTTTCGATGAAAGAAGTAACGTGTGGAGCAATTTGTTTTGCTTTTACCATGTTTTCAGCGATGATTTTTCTCATTCTGTCCATTGGAATGATCTCATCACCTGCGCTTACCGGAATTGTAGCTGTTGGTGCAGATACGGCTGGTTTTGGAGTAGAAGCTGCCGCCTGTACAGGAGCTGCCTGAGCTGGCTGGTTTCCTCTGTTAGCAACGTAAGCTAATATATCTTCTTTTGTAATTCTTCCTTCTAAACCGCTTCCTTTGATAGATTTCAGTTCAGTTTCAGAAATTTTTTCCTGTTGTGCGATAGATTTTACGAGTGGAGATAAATAAAGGTCTCCTGAGAATTCTATGTTTGAAGCAGCAGCTGTTTGTAAAGGCTCTTCAATCGCTTTTAAAGTGTCAGCATCCGGAGTCGCTGCCGGAGTTTCAGTTTTCACTTCTTCTGAAGCTGTGCCTTCTCCTTCAATTTCTAAAATAGCAATGGCTTCACCTACTTTTGCAACTTCATCTTTTTGCTTTAAAATTTTTACGATTTTCCCCGAAACTGGTGTCGGAACGTCTGAATCTACTTTATCTGTTGCAATTTCTACTACGGAGTCATCCTCCTTTACGTTATCACCTTCATTGAATAACCAAGTGATAATTGTCGCTTCCATAACCCCTTCTCCCATGGAAGGAAGCAATAATTTGTATTCTGCCATTTTTGATTTTTAGATTTTGACAAATATATAAAAAAAATCGGTTTTTTTATGAAATATATAATCTTAGCTGAATTCAATATAAATATTTTCGCCTACATTCAATCCAAACAGGCTTTTAGCGCCGTTTTTCTTGCTTCCTTTGTAGATCGTAAGCTCCAATAATTGGCTATCATTGAAGATTGCAGCAGACTGCCCATGGAATTCTGTCTCCCTTTCCCAGTCTGAAACCACCTCCGTATGGCTGGAAAATATTCTTGAAAGGCTTAAATTCCTAAATTTTATGGTAAAACTACTGTAACCTTTACTGATGTTTTCAAAAAAATCTTTGTTGATATTTGAGATTATATTTCCGAAATTATCAATATAAGTAACTTCACCAATGATCATGCCTTCAGACTCATTGTATACAGCTCTTGGGAACATCAGTTGTTTAGCAGAATGTATTTTTCGTCCTATTACTTCAGGAAGCCCGCCGTTGGCAAGGTGTACCGCTGCAGGAACAAAAATATCTGTAGAGGTAAAGTCGATGACATCATCAAAACGGTTGTTCAGCGTAAGCTCGTAGATCGCTTCAGGTTTAATATCGAAAAATATAAGGCTTAAAAGACCGTTGTCTGCCGCCAGGAAATAAGATCCGTCGGCTTTATAAATGATATTTTTTCTTGATTTGTGGTAAAAACTATCTACCGAAAGGATATGAATGCTTCCTTTAGGAAAATATTTATAAGCATTTCTTACAATATACGAAGTCTGTATAAGGTTGAATGCCTGGATATCGTGGGTTATATCAATAATATTAACCTCAGGGTTTAGAGACAGAATTTTGCCTTTCACAGCGGCAACTCTGTAATCTAAATTTCCGAAATCCGAAGTAAGGGTAATAATTGACATGAGCAATTTCTAGAATAGTGTAGTATTGCAAAGTTATTTAAAATAAAAAGAAAAGGCGGAAAGATTGTTGAAAAGAATTTGATAAAAATTTGAAAAAAAGCTTTAATTTTAAAATCTAAAAATAAAAATACTGCATGTTTGAATTAACATATGATTTGGAAGATATCGATGCGAAAATCTTCTATGGAGTTAATAACCAATATTTCAACTTAATAAAATCAAGCTTTCCAACCATTAAAATTACAGGAAGAGATCATTTCATCTTTGCCATGGGAAATCAGGAAGCTTTAGACATACTGAAGCGAAAACTGGATGATATTGTCAGTTTTATCTCCAAAAACAATTCAATAGGACTAAAAGACGTTGAAAATATATTGAATATTAAAGACGAGAACGAGAAACAACTTGTTTTTGATCAGGATATTATCGTAAAAGGAGTTAACGGAAAAGTTATTAAAGCTAAGACAACCAATCTTAAAAAGCTGGTAAAGGAAACTGAGAAAAAGGATATGGTGTTTGCCATTGGACCTGCAGGTACCGGAAAAACATACACCAGCGTAGCATTGGCAGCAAGAGCTTTGAGAGATAAAGAAGTGAAAAGAATCATCCTGACAAGGCCGGCTGTAGAAGCAGGAGAGAGTTTAGGATTTTTGCCTGGTGACCTTAAAGAAAAGCTGGATCCGTATTTACAGCCTTTATATGATGCTCTCCGTGATATGATTCCCCATGAAAAACTTGAGGGATTCATGGAGAAAAAAGTAATTGAGGTAGCTCCTTTGGCTTTTATGAGAGGACGTACGCTGGATGATGCGTTTGTGATTCTTGATGAAGCACAGAATACAACTCATGCGCAGATGAAAATGTTCCTTACCAGAATGGGTATGAATGCCAAGTTCATTATCACAGGTGATCCGAGCCAGATTGACCTTCCGAAAAACCAACAGTCCGGGCTGAAAGAGGCTATGAGGATTTTACATGGAGTAAAGGAGATCGGTTTTGTACATCTTACAGAAGAAGACGTGGTAAGACATCCTGTGGTAAGAAAGATTATCCTGGCTTATAACGATGAGGATAAAAGAGTAAGAAACGACTAGTTCTGAATAGGTAAAAGTTTCTATTAACCTTTTATTAACCTTGATTTGGTTAGCTAAAATTTGTTAATTTGAAAAATTTAATTAGTTTTGCAGTCCTTAAATGTAAAAACTAACTAAACATGAAAAAACTTTTACTAGTTGCAGCAGTCGCTGTTATGGGAATTTCTGCAAACGCACAAGAATTTCGATTTGGTCCAAAAGCCGGATACTCTTACTCTACAATTAAATTAAAAGGAGACGGACAGTCTGAAACTTCAGATCCTGTACACACATTTTATATTGGTGGTATCGCTGAATATAAACTGAGTGATAAATTTGCTCTTCAGGGAGAACTTTTATACTCTCCACTAGGAGGAAAAGTAAATGTAACTGAAGCTGATCCGGATGATCCGACTACTTTTTTAAATGTAAAAGCAAAGCAGACTTATCATACTTTATTAGTACCTATCTCTGCTAAGTATTTTATCACTGAAGGGTTATCAGTTTCTGCAGGAGCAAGCTTCGGAGTTATTCTTTCTGCAAAGCAAAAGCTTACGGCTGATTTTGGATTCGGTATTCCAGGATTCGAGATTGATGCTAATGATGAAAGAGATATCAAAGATCAGATGAATACTTTGAATATCGCTCCATTCCTTGGTGCTGAATATGCATTGGAAAACGGATTGTTCTTTGATGCAAGATATAATCTTGGTGTTTCTAACCTTGCTAAGCATGCAGAAGGAAATGAGAAATTGACAAACAGCTTTGTACAAGTAGGTGTAGGTTTCAAATTCGGAGGAAACTAATCTGAAAATATTATCAAGAAATAATAAAAAAAGCAGGACAATTTTGTTCTGCTTTTTTATTGTATAGTACTTCATTCATGTGATTTCTCTATATGATGAAAAATAATTAGTATTTTTGCGTCGTAATTTAAAGCTACTAAAAAAATGAAAAAACTATTATTACTAGGTGCTTTTGCACTTTTAGGAGGTGCTGCTCAAGCACAGGAAGGTTTTAAAATTGGAGGACATATTGGTATTCCTGTGTCTGATGCAAGTGATGTATCTTCATTTACATTAGGAGTAGACGCTGCTTATATGTGGAATATTGCTAAAGGTCTTGATCTTGGAGTAACTACAGGATATTCCCATTTCTTTGGAAAAGATCATTTTGATGATTTCGGATTTGTTCCTGTAGCGGTTTCCGGTAAATACAGATTCTCTGGAGCACCTATTTTTGTAGGATTAGATCTTGGGTATGGTATTTCTACTAAAGATGGAGTAGACGGTGGTTTTTATGCACAACCTAAATTTGGATATCAAATGTCTAAAGGAGAATTGTACATAGGGTACCAGTCAATCAGCAACAAGCGTGACCTTCCAGGATGGGGAAGCTACAGCTGGAATGTAGGCGCTGTAAACCTTGGTTATAATTTCTTTATAAAATAAGAACGCAATTGCATATTGAGAACTCCGGCCAAAGGCCGGAGTTTTTTTGATACTTCATCAATAAGCTGTATAAATTTATTATCAGAAATTTTTGATATAACGTATTTATAGCGATTAGAAAATAGTGAAAATGAATCCGAATATAAACAAATGTTTAAATTTTAAGAGTTAATAACTTAGATATTAGTATTTTAGGTTAATTAATTTTAGCATTTCCCCTGAATTCATGGGGTTTTACAAATAATTGTAAAATTTAAAAAAGCAAGTATATTTCGCTCTTGTTAGTAAAATAGAGTTTTTTTATTCATAATATTGTGAAAAACTCAATAACTTCTCTTAACTAGGATTTATTTCTGTAAAAGTCCAAATTTTAACAATGATATTAATCACATTAACAAATTTTAATATTAGTGGAGACCACTGTAAATTTGCCCTCAGAAAGTATTAAAATTTTTTAAAATGAAAAAAATATTATTAGCGGGTGCTGTTGCACTTTTTGGTTTATCTAACGCTCAGATTGCTAAAGGAACTACATATTTATCAGGATCTGTTGGTTATTCTCAAGTAGAATCTAACAACGGTAACGATAAAAAAGAAAACTTCAACGTATTACCTACAGTTGGATATTTCGTAAACACTAACTTAGCAGTTGGATTAGGAATTGGATACCAAACTGAAAAGAACACTGTATCTACTACTACAACTTTAGGAAACACTACAATTGTAAACGAAAACGTAACTAAAACTCCAGCTTTCGTTGTAGCTCCATTCGTAAGAAAATACTGGACTTTATCTGACAAGCTATATTTCTTCGGACAATTAGCAGTGCCAATGCAGTTCGGAAAAACTGAGGTTGAAAGCAGCTCTGTAGCTACTACAGGAAACACTGTTGTTTCAAACTCTACTTCTACTGAAGCTAAATACACTAAAATTGGTGTTACTGTGAAGCCAGGTTTAGATTATTTCTTAAACAAGAACTGGTCTATCGAAGCTACTATCGGTGAGTTCGGTTATAGCAACTACAAGCCAAAAGATGGTGATGCTACAAACAACTATAACTTCGGTTTGAATTTATCTTCTGTAACTTTCGGAGTTAAATATGTATTTGCAAAGTAATAAACAAAGCATATAATAAGAAAGCCCTGAGAAACCTCTTAGGGCTTTTTTTCTATCTAAAAACTAATATAATAATCATGAAAAAAATCGTATTGATAGGCGCTGTTGCGCTTTTTGGATTATCAAACGCACAGATTGCAAAAGGAACAACTTACCTTTCAGGACAGGTAGAGTATAATCACAGTGAAAATAACGAATATTATAACAACAACAAAAAAGATGATGTTATTAAAATCCTTCCTACGGCAGGGTATTTCGTGACTACTAATCTGGCAATAGGATTAGGTGCAGGATGTAAAAGTGCTGTTACAAAGTACAAAATAGGAGGTGATTTTTTAAGTAATGCGCTGGAAATAAAATATACAGATAATGCATTTGTTGTTGCTCCATTTATGAGAAAATACTGGACTTTATCCGACAAACTGTACATCTTCGGGCAACTGCAGGTTCCTTTGGAGTTTGGCCAGGAAAAACAGGATTCAAACAGTGAAGTTTACATGGGGGATCCTCTTCTTGCTCCTTCATTTTCAAGAAAAAACAACTATACCCATATTGGAGTGAATATCAAACCTGGATTAGATTACTTTGTCAGTAAAAACTGGTCAATTGAAGCTACAATAGGGGAGTTTGGATACAATACATCCAAAAGAGATATTGACGGAGCTAAAAGAAACAACAGTTACAAATTCGATGTTAATCTGGCTTCCGTGACTTTTGGAGTAAAATATATATTTGCAAAATAATACACAAAATATATACATTAGCCGGCGGAAAGCTCTCTTGGGCTTTTTAAGTTAAAAACTATTTAATATAATAACCATGAAAAAAATCTTATTGGCGTCTGCAATCGCTTTATTTGCAGGCCTGAATGCACAAACTACATTCGGTATAAAAGCCGGTTATGCTTTATCAAATCTGAAATCCAATGAAGGCGATTTTGAATTTGGCGGAATTGAAGGCGGTATGAAATCTAAATCCGGATTTTATGTCGGAGGTTTGGTTGAACATAAATTCAATAATAAATTTGCTATTCAGGGAGAATTGGAATATGCTAATCTGGGAGGGAAAGCGGAAGTTTCACTGCCTGGTATTACTGTAACAGAAAAGATGAATCTTAACAGAATTGTAATTCCAATATCAGCAAGATACTATGTAACACCGGAATTGGGTATTTATGCAGGTCCGTATGTGAGTTTTAAAACCAATAACAAGGTGAAATTTGAAATGAGCGGTCCTAATGCAGGGATGGTAGACCCATCAGGAATCAGAGAGGGAGAGCGTTTTGTAGAAAAGTACCTTAATGATACTTTAAAATCTACAG
>Ga0157370_10003453_pt1 | contig 18548 bp, 13 predicted proteins | sample C35metaG_FD_113463 | JGI IMG/M metagenome (GOLD analysis project Ga0157370, IMG submission 113463) | Corn rhizosphere microbial communities from Kellogg Biological Station, Michigan, USA - C3-5 metaG | ecosystem: Host-associated > Plants > Roots > Rhizosphere > Soil | place: USA: Michigan...
CAAAAACACTTTTTCGGTTACCGAAAAGCCGTCCGCTGATTGGCGTTTAGATATGCCAAGGCCAACAGAACTGCTCCCAACTCCTGTCGCAATTGAAGTAATGGCGCTTATCCCCGATCATCCACCAAGGTTTTTTATTTACAAGGGCGTTCAGCATCAGGTGGTAAAAGCGGACGGTCCTGAGCGGATAGAGCGTGAATGGTGGCTGGATCAGGGGGAGCACCGGGATTATTACCAGGTGGAAGATGATAAGGGACGCAGGTATTGGCTGTTCCGCTCTGGCCATTACGGAAGTGAAAAGCAGTTTAAATGGTTTCTGCATGGATTTTTTGCTTAAAAGATAAGAGTTATGGGATATAGTGAATTACAGGTAACTTCTAATTTCAGCTTTTTGCGTGGAGCTTCACATCCGCATGAGCTGGTGGATCAGGCCGAAGCTTTCGGTTATAAAAAAATTGCCATTACCGATAGAAATACGATGGCTGGGATTGTACGGGCTCACGCTGCAGCCCGTGAAAAAGACATATCAATTATTCCGGCATGTAGATTGGATCTATTGGACGGACCAAGTTTGCTTGCATACCCAACCGATCGGGAAGCTTATGGTCGATTATCAGCATTACTGACTTTAGGCAATATGCGTGCAGAAAAAGGTTCATGCCATCTCTCCCGTGCTGATGTATATGCATATTCTACCGGAATGATTTTTACGGCAGTAATGCCGGGCATCTTGAACAGGCATTTTTCTTTTGAAGATAGTTTTATTTCTGCCATAGCGGAGTATCGCGAGGCGCTGGGCAACCAGCTCTACTTAGGTGCAACTAGGAGTTATTTAGGAAATGATGATAAGCTTATCTTTAGAATTTCCCAGCTTTCTAAATTTTATGATATTCCAGTAGTAGCTACGGGCGATGTGCATTACCACGATCCTTCGCGTAGGGAACTCCAAGATGTATTAACCTGCGTGCGTGAAAAATGCACAATTGAAGAGGCTGGATTTCGATTGCACCAGAATGCCGAGCGGTATATGAAGTCGGTAGATGAAATGAAAAGGCTTTTTAGAAGATATCCTGAAGCGATCAAAAACACCTTGGTTATTTCCGAGGCCTGCACCTTTTCACTGGATGAGCTAAAATATGTTTATCCAGAGGAAATCAATAAAAGCGGAAGACCACCATTGGAGGAACTGGAATACCTCACCTGGAAAGGGGCGCATGAATTCTATGGCGAGACAATTCCTGAAAAAGTGGTTAATATGGTGCGTTATGAAATGGAATTCGTCAAAAAAATGGATTATGCAAACTATTTTCTTTTCGTGGAGGATATCGTGCGCGAGGCACGTAGTCGTGGTATTTTATGCCAGGGACGCGGTTCTGCAGCTAATTCAGCAATATGTTTCTGCCTGGGTGTTACCTCAGTTAATCCAATGAAATTTGAACTGCTTTTTGAACGCTTTATCTCTCCTGCCCGAAATGAGCCGCCAGATATTGACGTGGATTTTGAACATGAACGCCGGGAAGAAATCATCCAATACATCTATGATAAATATGGGCGTGACCGGGCGGCAATTGTAGCAACCGTTACCCAGCAGCATCAAAAGGGCGCGATCCGTGATGTGGGCAAGGCAATGGGTTTATCAGTAGATACGATCAACAGGCTTTCCGGCTCGTTATGGGAATATACAGATGAATGGTTTGAGGGTAAACGGGTTATAGAGCAGGGATTAAACCCAGAGGATCCGCACCTGAAAAAGACACTGGAACTTACTGCGCAGATGATGGGTTTTCCGCGCCAGTTAGGGCAACATACCGGGGGATTTGTGGTGACCCAAGGCAAATTAACTGACCTCTGCCCTATTCTAAATGCGCGAATGGAAGACCGCACCAATATTGAATGGAATAAAGATGATATTGACGCTCTTGGTTTCCTTAAAGTGGATGTACTAGCGTTGGGTATGCTGACCTGTATCCGTAAGGCATTTGATCTGTGTAGGGATCATTATGGCAGGGAACTTACTTTAGCCAATATCCCACAGGACGATCCGGATGTCTATAATATGATCAGTGCAGCTGATACCTTAGGGGTATTCCAGATCGAAAGTCGTGCACAGATGTCGATGTTGCCAAGGTTGCGCCCGAAATGTTTTTATGATCTGGTGATTGAAGTGGCAATTGTTCGGCCAGGACCGATACAGGGTGATATGGTGCATCCGTATTTGCGCAGGCGGAATGGTGAAGAGCCCATTGTGTATCCATCTCCAGAACTGGAAGAAATATTAGGTAGAACTTTGGGTGTGCCGCTGTTTCAGGAACAGGCGATGAAAATCGCTATAGTTGCCGCTGGCTTTACCCCTGCTGAGGCGGATGGACTTAGACGAAGTATGGCGACCTTTAAATTTAAGGGATTAGTGAATCAGTATGAACAAAAGCTGATCGATGGTATGCTCGGTAAAGGTTATACTTTAGAATTTGCAAAACGGATCTTCAAACAACTGGAAGGATTTGGTAGTTATGGTTTTCCCGAGAGCCATGCGGCCAGTTTTGCCCTGCTGGTTTACGTATCGTGTTGGCTGAAACATTATTACCCTGATGCATTTGCCACTGCATTACTAAACAGTATGCCGATGGGATTTTACCAGCCAGCACAGATCGTTATTGATGCACAGAAACATACTGTTGAAGTGCGGGAGGTGGATATAAATTATTCTTCCTGGAATAACCTCTTAGAGGAAAAATCAGGGAAGTATTTTGCAATGAGATTGGGTTTCCGGCAGATTAAGGGGATCCGTGAGGAAGAAATGGAAGTATTGGTTTCTTCCCGGGCTAATGGTTACTGCAGTATTACCGCTCTTCGGGATGTGGGCGTATCCCTTGCTACTTTGGAGCGTCTGGCCGATGCAGATGCTTTCCGATCGATGGGGCTTGACCGTAGAAAGGCGCTATGGGAAGTTTCTGCTTTACAGGATATGCCTGTAGAATTGTTTAAGGGCCAGCCATCTGAAACTGTACTAGAAACACAGGTAGAACTCCCTTTGATGGGAAAGGGTGAACATGTAGTGCAGGATTATGCTACGGTAGGCCTATCGCTAAAAGCACATCCGGTAAGTTTTGTTAGGGATCAATTGGAGATGCTGCGTATCAGGTCTTGTTTTGCAATAAATAATGAGGCTACAGATGGGCAATTGGTGAAAGTGGCGGGATTGGTGCTGGTAAGACAGCGGCCAGGCACCGCTGGTGGAGTATGTTTTATTACCATTGAAGATGAAACAGGTTATTCGAATCTAGTGGTTTTTGAAAAGCTCTTTGAAACCTATAGAAAGGAGATTCTGCACTCGAGACTGCTGATGGTTGAAGGGCGCTTACAGCGTGAAGGGCAAGTAGTGCATGTAATTGTGAGCAAGTGTTTCGATTTCACCAAGATGCTGGGCAAATTAGTGCAAAGGGAGGCGGACGATCTGCCAATACTTACGTTATCACGGAGTGATGAAAAAACGGCACCCTATCCAGCGCAAAATAAACGCTCGCAGGTTCGGGATGATGTAAATAAGGAAGCTAAAGATGCTTTTCATGGTGGTAGGAATTTCAAATAAAATCGACGCTTTTATTATCTCTCCAGTACTGGACGTATAGCACCTTTTTCAAAAAATAGCTCCTATAATCTACAAATAAACACAAAAAACCAGGGAAACATTCAAAAAACCAGTACAGAAACTGATCCTTATATCAAATTATTAATGTTCCCAGCCGAGTGTCCGAAGGACGCGAGGCTTCCGGCCGTCCAGTGGACGGCCGGCCCCGATTTTGATCTATTATCTCAACAGAATCAATTTCTGATAAAAATCCTCCCAATACGCACGGAGCCTTTTGTCCAGTGCCGCAAACCTTGGGTCTTCATGATACTGATTTCTAAAACGGTCAGCCTCTTTTATCGCAGCTTCCAGGTCGTTCACTCTGATCGGCCTTCCTGCAAAATCTATAACTTTTAACATAATTTGCATTTATTTGTCCATGCACGGGGCAGTTAAAATCATTTCTTTATACTATCAAATTACCCATAGCTTCTATGCTTTAAAAGAATGGTATTAAACCGCCTTATATCAGCTAAGCCAATAATGGCCTAGCTGATTGCCTCCCTAACGGCTACAAACGGTCAGCGCCAACCTGCCCCGATTAAACCCTGCTAACTCTTACGCTTCTACCGTTCCAGCTATAACCCTGCCCCAATAAAGTGCATTGTTGCTGATGTGCCGTTGCCATGCCCCCTCGGACCTGCACCAACGGAAGCCGTACTGTTTTAGCTGTGTGATTACCTCCTGCATGGGCTTTCCATCGAAAAAAAGCTGGAGGCGGTTGGACTCCCTGTTCTCCAAAATACGTATCCCGTTGATTACCGTGTCAACTGCCACAGTCTGCCCCTGTTTCTTTAAAGCCACCACCCGTTTTTCAATGCGCCTGATATTGGCACTATTATTAGTTAAGGTAAAATGGGCAAACCCTTTACCTCCGAACTTATCCTGTACAAGCTCCTCCCACATTTTATCACTTCCAAACTTTAGCTTTAAAAAAGCCACCTTATCATCCTTTCTGATGCAATTATTGGCCGACTTCATAAAATCCTGCATTTCCTTTAAACTGTTCAGCTTCTCTTCCAGTTTCGCGACCGCCTCGGGGTCGTCCGAAAAGATGGACTCATTATTTTTGATGCTGTCCGCCTTATCTGCATAATATGCCGCCTTGTTGTCGGCCTCAACCGACCGCTTCATTGCTACCGATATCTTATCCCTAAACCTGCGGTCAGACTTTTCTGAGTGATGCCCGATAAGGATAGTCTGTCCCATCGGGATCGCATCCGCCATATTCTGACTTAACTGATATAGCCTATCCGATTCAGCTTCATTCTTTGAAGCTTTTTCTTCCGCACCTGCAATGCGGTTTTCCCTGCGTTGATGAAAATCATGTTTCATAATCCTAAATGCAATATTCGGCTGCACCACACCGTCTCTAAAATGAAAACCCAATTAATTATCTTCTTCCCCTCCCTTTTCCCAAAAAATCTTCTCAAAAGAAAAAACGGAAAAAAAGAAAGTCCGGAAAAGCGGGTGCATAGAGAACGGAGAGCTATAAGTCCCCGAGGGTGTTCTGGCGCAGCCAGGACATTATGCGCTCGCAGAGACGGGAGCGCCCGAAATTCACGGCCTTTTTATCCGTTTCGAATGAAAAGGTTAATATCCAGCAAATAGCAGTATGACTCACTCCAAAAATCTGAACGATACACCTATCAATTCCTCTCAGCAAAGGATTTAAAAAGTTATATACATTTTTACGTAATATTATCTTTACGTGATAATTAAGCCCTAAAAAATGTATATTATTCACTATGTAATTAGTAGAGTGCGTCTGGCAACGATCGCTTCTAGACTGTAAAGACCAATTGCTCGACCTGTTCTAATTGATTCGACTGCTGCAATAACGGAAATTGTTAATTTAAGCTGAATATTATATCCCCTAATCTGTAAATTATTACTGCTCAAAAGGGGACTTTTTGTAAGTTACTAACGATGATAAACCCTTGCCAATTCAGCAAACCCTTGCTTGGGGTCCATGAATGTTTTTAGGGCCTCCGATTCATCGTTAATCTGGGCTAAGAACCAAGGATTCATATCAACAACATTAGAGAGACTATAGTATGTAGGAAAAAAACATGTTATTGCTTACTGAAAACCATAACGTATATATTTTCAATAATTTTAATTTACTACCATCATAACACTTTTTGAAATCGAATTACTAAGTTTGTCCATTTATCTATGACATTAAAAACTAACGCTATTTTAGAGGAGATTCCTTCAGCCTATGCGGATTCATTAGGATTGAAATATACTAGCGAGGTTACTTCAGAGCACAAGAAAGATCTTGGCCAATTCTTCACTCCTTCGAAGATAGCCTCTTTCATGTCCCAATTCTGTACGCTTGAAAAACATAAAATCAAAATTCTCGATCCCGGTAGTGGTGTCGGTATTTTATCCTGTTCATTAATCGAACACCTTATTGCCAACCACCCTCGGATTAAAGAGATAGAACTCACAGCATTCGAAAAGGATCTAAAGGTGATTTCCTACGCCAAACTCAGCTTTGAATATCTTAGAGAATGGCTTTCAAAGCAAAATATTTCGTTCAATTACTTTTTATGCGCCAATGACTTCATATTACATAATTCATCAATCCTTGAGACTGGTGCAACAACAGATGAAAAGTTTGATATAATCATATCTAATCCGCCATATTTTAAAATCAAAAAGGATGATCCCATCAATATGGCTGCAAAGTCAATTATCCATGGCCAACAAAACATTTACAGTATTTTTATCATTATATCTGCCAAGCTTCTTGCGGATGGGGGGCAATTGATTTTCATTTCTCCGAGAAGCTTCACCTCTGGAAGTTATTTCCGGTTATTTCGAGAAATATTCTTTTCATTAGTCGAAATCAGAGCGATCCATCTTTTTGGTTCACGCAAAGATGCTTTCCAAAGAGACAAGGTTTTGCAGGAAAATGTCATCGTTGTTTGTAGTCTAAAAGATAACACTAATACCAATCAGCTAGCCCTCCCATTTGTGAGAAAAACCAAATTGCAAATTTCTCTCTCAAATGGTGTACAGGACATTGACAAAAGGAGCATCAAGGCATATGAATTCAACAAACTTGTTAACCTAAAATCCTATCAGAAAATATTACACCTACCTATATCAAAAAACGATGATAAGGCAATCAAATCCTTTAAACGTTGGACAAACAGCTTAGAAAAATCAAACATTTCTATTTCTACTGGACCAGTAGTCGCTTTTAGAACAGTAGAAAATCTAGCAAATAAACAGATAAAGGATACAGTACCATTAATTTGGCTTAACAATGTTGGAAAGATGTCATTTATTTGGCCAATAAAGTTCTTTCCTAAAGGTAAGGAGAAGTTTCAGTTCATTAAGTGTACACCTTCAACACGGAAGACACTCCTAGAGAACAAGAATTACATATTTCTCCGAAGGTTTAGCTCCAAGGATGACAATAGTAAGCTTATTGCAACTCCATATTTCTCCCGATTTCTTTCGAATTTTGGTCTTCTAGGCGTCGAAAACCATCTCAATTATATTTACAGAAAGGATGGTGTTTTAGATGATAACGAGATTTTGGGACTATCAGCATTGCTGAACAGTAAACTTTTTGATGTATATTTCAGGACATTTAATGGAAACATCAATGTAAGTGCTACGGAATTAAAGGAAATGCCACTACCTGACCTAAAGACGATTAAAGCAATAGGCATGAAAATGGCAGATAGTAAATTACATGCCCAAGAATCAATAGACAAAATCGTCTCTGAAACCTTTGGTATTGATTTAAACGAGTTAACAGATGACTGATCTAATTGAACAGAAGATTGCGGAAGCGCAAGATATATTGAAAGCATTGGGACTGCCCACAGCACAGCAGAATAAAATTAGTGCGCTAACATTGCTTGCTCTTACTAAAATATCGCCAGAAGACAAATGGAGTAAAGCCAGAAGATCCAGTATGACTCTTTCTAAAGATATTATGGAGTTTGTCAATCGCTTTTACGAAGCTGATTATGCTGCAAACAGTAGAGAGTCCTTCAGGAACCAAGCAATAAAGCCATTTATTAGGTTTAATGTGATTGACCTGAACCCCGACAATCCAGGCCTTAAACAAAATAGCTCAAACACACATTATTCATTATCCGAAAACACACTTAGCACTGTCATTCATTATGGAACGGAGAATTGGGATAAAGCAATAGATATCTTTAAAAAGAACCAGTATCCGGAGAATGGTACCAATGACCATTTATTACGAAAAATAACAATCAAAAATTATAAGTCGATACTATCCGATCAAATCGACCTAGGAAGAATAAATGTATTTATTGGTGAAAATGGTTGTGGAAAATCAAATATACTTGAAGCTTTGGCCGTGGCAAGCGCGGCCAAAGCAAACGATCTTAGTTTTGACGGACTTTATAGCCGTGGGGTTAGAATAGCGCGTCCGGATTTAATGGTTAGCTCCTTTTTACGGAATCCAAAATCTCCAGATATTGATATTTCCCTGAAATTCGAATTTTCAACAGAGGAAAAGGAGCAACGAGCGTTGTTAACACCTGAAGATCCGAACGACATCTACACCAAGTGGAATGATAAGGGTAAGGGATTCGGAACACTTATAACTGATTTTGTTAAAATAGAATTAGAAAAGCTTCTTTCAGATAACGAATTAAGCCTACAAGAAGCTATAAATAGACTCAATAGTAATATCAACAAAATACAGAAAGAAGAGACCGATGAATATAAATCGATATTGTCAGATTACCTAATTTTCGATCTTAATACTAAATCCCTACGCGGCATAACACCGGTCGATAGCCGCAAGACACCACTTGGCCTCAATGGAGAAGGATTAGATCTTTTAATCGGCAGTTTCAATGCTTACGAAAGAGGCTATTTGGAAAAATGTGGACAGTTGTTTAAGTGGCTGGAAAGCATTATTTCCGATAAGGAGGACAAGAACAAACTTCAGGGACTTAAACCTGGGAGGAGTACTTCAACGCTATATTTCACCGACAGGTACATGATGAAAAAGAATAATACTCTTTCTGCAGAGAATTCCAACGAAGGAATATTGCATGTATTATTTTATCTGGCACTGTTTATCAGCAACAGAACACCACAACTTTTCGCAATCGACAATATTGAAACCGCATTGAACCCAAAGCTTTGCGAACGTTTGATAACAGAACTTGCAGAGCTATCAAAATCTCGGGGCAAACAAGTGTTGATTACAACCCACAACCCCGCAGTACTAGACGGAATGAACCTTATGGATGATGAGCAAAGACTTTTTGAAGTTTACCGAAACTCAGATGGCCATACAAAAACTAGAAGGATAAAATTCAAAGCCGGAGCTGATGATAAAAAATTTAAACTGTCCGAAATGTGGATGAAAGGGTCCCTTGGTGCTATACCAGAATTTTAACTATGAGAATAGGCATAGTTTCTGAAGGCCGAGCAGACCAGGCTGTAATAATGAATATAGTTAAGGGTATAACTGGGTTAGATGACTCGGATATCAAGCCTATACTACCAATTAGGGCCCTAGATGAAACTGACAAGGCCAGGATAAAGGATAAGACCGAATTTGGTGGCTTCAGTGCTATAAAAAAAGAATTAGAGACTGGTACCCTTGTTGAAGAATTTCTTGCAATAGATGGACAGGAATTTGTTATCATACACCTTGATACTGCGGAATGTCATGCTTATGATGTTCAGAGACCCGAAAAAAAAGCAACCCAATATGCTGAAAAGGTTAGGAGCCTAGTAATCGATAAGATAAACACCTGGCTAGGCAACATCAACAAGGATCAGATCATCTATGCTATTGCGGTCGAAGAAACAGATGCATGGCTTTTGCCTTTATTTGAAAAAAAAGACTCAACAACCGGATACAAGGCTAAAGAGAAATTAGCTGGCTTATTAGCAAAGAAAGACCTAGACGCCACATCAAACTATGAAAACTTTTTGATTCTAAGCAAGCCTTTCCTAAAAAAGAAACACATTGAGAAAGGTAAATTCTTAGAATACAACATTAGCCTAAAGGCATTTTTTGAAGAAGTAGAAAACAAGGTATTACCGAAATTAAAAAATTAATGACAAGACAACCATCCGTACAGGATATCTCCTGGTTCATAGATCTTGATAATAGAGAACAATTAGATCTAAATCCGCCCTATCAAAGACGAAGCGTATGGACCGCTACAGACAGAAAATATTTTCTTGACACGATCTTTAGAAACTATCCATGTCCTCCGATATTTATTCATAAGACCATGAATGAGAATGGCTCGGCGACATATCACATTGTTGATGGCAAGCAACGCATTGAAACTATCCTACTGTTCGCAAGAAACAAAATATCAATTTCCAAAGACTATGGAGATGAGCGTCTTGATGGCCTGAAGTTTGACAAATTAAGTTCAGAAATGAAAAAAATCTTTTGGAACTACAGCGTTCCCGTGGATTTCATGGACATTGATGGGTTAGATATTAACGAAGTCTTCGACAGGGTCAACCGGAACTCTAGAAACCTTGAACGGCAGGAACTAAGACATGCCAGATACGGCGGATGGTTCATTCAAGAGTCTGAAAATGAAGCAGATAACGAACTATTCTGGTTAAAAATAAAAGTCACCACTCCAGCCAAAGCAAAACGGATGAAAAACGTCCAGCTAGTGTCTGAGATCTTATTGATGTTAATCGATCAAAAAATAACTGGTTTTGATCAGAACTACCTTGACGAACGCTATGCGGAACTTGATACCATTGGCGAAGAAGGTGAAGAATTAGATTTGGAAGATTACAACATGAGAAAAGCTGAACTTAAACGGCTAGCAAGTGTAATGGAGGATCATAACAATTGCATTTCAATGTACGCAAAAACAAATAACAATCTTTATACTTTGTTCGCATTTTTAATCTTAAACTACACTGAAAAAACCGACGATGAACTTGCAGATGCATACAAATCATTCATAGAGCTGGTAGATACATTTAGACAATCTGAAGATGCTGAACAACTGTTTGCTATGCGTACAGATAAACCACTGTTCTGGGAGAATGCATACAAATATTATGAAAACTCACGAGGGGCAAATACAGACTATCAACAACGAAAGGCAAGATTGGATGCAATTACTCCTGTTCTGAGCTAATGAAGATAGTCACATCCATAAATCTTATTTACAGCGATCAACGTGCTCTGAACACTCTATTGAAAAAAGAGGTAGATAAAGTCATAGGTAGTTTTAAACTCCCACAATGGCATTATGTGAGCCGTTTGAAGGAGATGGAAAGCTATGCACAAAAGTTAGAAAGTGGAAGAGTCTTCGAACCAAATAAACTTGAAGATTTTTTTGCATGTACTATCGTCGTCGAAAATATTGGTAGTATTAAATTAGCAAAGAAAGAAATCAAAAAATATTTTCGCATTCATGAAGAGCGACCAAAAAGCTCAGAATTTACTCATAAAGAAAGTTCATCCTTCATTTTTGATGACCTCAGGATGTATGCTACAATCAAACCAACAAGTGCCAAATCTGTTGGCCCAATCAATAGCACAAAGTTTGAAATCCAGATCAAAACTTTTTTACAACATGCTTGGTCGATTGCTACCCACGATCTAGTGTATAAATCAGACAGTATTAGTTGGATAAAACAACGTGTCGCCTATCAGGTAAAAGCAATGCTTGAAAATGCAGAAGTTTCTATTGAAAAAGCAAACAGTATCAAACGTTTACCTGGAATACCGAGAAATAATAAGGAAGTTACCTTCCAAAATGAAATAAGGAACTTTATTTTAAGTTACTGGAAATCAAATTTATTGCCTCAAGATCTCGTACGACTGATTAATAATATACAAAGTATAATCAAACAATTGACAATTGAACTGACTGAAATCAGACAGGCATTAGATCTGGAAAATGCATCAGGAAGAGGTATTTACACATTAAATCTTCCTCCCTACTTAATCATCCTACAATCGATTATCAATCAGAAAACTTCAAAGATCCAGCAGTTCTTAAAACGACCGCACAAAAGCAACAGCCAATTCAAATTATTCATCCCCAAAGAGCTAGATACAACCCTTATAAAAAAAGAATTGGCATCTAGCAATCGATATATAACAATTTAATTTCGTAAAAAATGTTTACGGTACCCGCAATTATGCTATAAACTGAAGCCGAATCCAAATAACTGATCGTTCTAGCGGTTACTTCAAAAAGGAGAAAGAATGAGCCGAGCCTTTAAGTGCTTTGTTTGCCTGCATGGCTAAAACGGATCCATGCTCGTTTTTTGTATCAGGAACTGTTATTTTATTCCAGTTGTAACACTCATCCCCGTCAAGATTTAAACATATTAACAAAATCTGAATGGAGTTTCGCTGCACCTTCAAATGCCTCATAGGCATTCTCGATCTTATACCAGTCTTTAAGGCTCATTCTGTCAGTGAGTTTTACATGGGAAAAATCAAGCATATCCAGAATATTGTGGTAATCATATAAAGTCAATTTCATTTTCCCCAATCCGCTTAATTTGCGTTTGGATACCTCGTTGGCATCAGCCTTTGCGTCAGGAGAAAAGTGGTCGCGATTTGACACCAGAATACCCGAAGGAACACCCCTAGCAAGAAGGGTACCCGCAACCTCCCTTATTACACTTACGCTTTCTGCACCTTTGGTAGACTCTCTCCATTTTACCTGTATTATCGATTTGATCTTGTTGTTTTTGACAATGTAACCATCGACGCCTCTGTCTTTTGTTCCGCCAATAGTCTTTACTTCACAGTCCAGATAATCACCTATTAAATCTACAATGAATTTTTCAGCCCGTTGAGGAGAAATCTTATTCATGGCACTTGGATTTCGTTTGAGTTCCAGGACTAGGTTCTGTGTATCAATATCTTTGATCGGACTTAATGGCCGATAAATCCCCAATACACCACGTAAGGGAATTTCTTCATATACATTATCCATGCGACTACCCCTTCCGCCCCAGAAACCACAACTCAGACATACTAGTATGGTTTCATTAAATTCTTGTTCCTTGATATCCATATTCGCCTGGCATATAGGACAAGTTTTATATTTCAACAGTCGCAACACCTCATTGATGGCACGCTCATCAGTAAGCCTGTAACTTTGTTCTTTTCCATCATCGTATGTCAGTTCAAAGTTTGGAGCCATCATGAATTCACTCCATTTAATCGGGTTGTTTTCCTCCGGCCCATCTTGGTTTGTACCAATATGAAACGGAAGCCAGTCATCAAAAATTGCTATTCGAGGTTTTAACATATATTAGGTCTATACAAATAAAACTATTTATATTAGGTTAGCAGCTATTCGCTCGTGCTTTTTTCTTTCTGATCTATTGGTAATATTATTTAATAGGATCCATTTCTTCTCCCTCACCATAAAATCGTGCATTGCCATAATCTTCGTCATCGACAACTCTACCGCAGGTTGTACAGATTTTGTCGCCAGTATCAGAACCTAGGTAATATTCTTTATCCGTTTCTGGATGATTGCACGGTTTATCTCCCCATGCCATTCTTAAACTTTGCGCTTTAGAGTGTTGCATAATTTGTTGCTTTAGATTTTATTGTTATCTATTTCTTTTTTGATGCCAACCATTAATTTCAATGCCTTTATATCTTAAATATTTATAAAAGGTCAAGCATCGTTGCAATCAGTCACATAATCCCGATTATTCTGTATTATTCTTAGCACTGTCAGGACAGTGCTAAGGAAAACATCATGAAAGATAGCACAAGAATACTAAATTACATTTGTCCTCTGGTAATCAAGCATACTATGGTAAATCTGTTCTGATACTGTTCTAATTTCCGGAGCAATATTTAAAAAATACTGCACATTTCCCTGTTCCAGCCCTATGATCGCTTCTGCAAAGGGACGGTAAAAAGTGTCAACGAACCGGTCTTCGAACAGCTTGATTAAGTGCTTACCAAAGCCTAAACCCTGCAAAACAGCCATCCCATTTACGATATCCAAAAGAACTTTGTGGGTATCAATCCTAAATTCGTCTACATCGTCAAAGATTTCCGAAAGAAGAGTCTTCGCCTGGCCCCAATTGTCCCGAATACTCGCAGCGATCGCACGCTGCATAAGCCAAACAACACCTCCCTTATCTCCTAAATCTCCTATCTTCTCCACAATATCCAATGCTTCCTCAGTCCTTGACATTTTATCCCTCAATAAACTTACTAGTCCCACAAGAGCCTCAATATGCAACGGTTCTTTATCAAGCACCTCCTTATACAACGCTTCAGCTTTTAAATATTCTTCTAAATTATTCTTTAACAACTCGGCCAACTTCATCTTCACAAATATTAAATCTGGTTTAATTGAAAGGGCTTTATAATAGCTGGTAAGCGCATGTTTGGAATCCTTGAGCACGTAATGATACAACTGGCCCAAATGAACATAAGCTTCCGCGTTTTTTTTGTTTATGCTTAATGACTTTTTATAGGCTTTTAGAGCCTCTTCTCTTATACGGAGGTGATAATGATAAATCCTCCCCAACTTTAGCCATACTCTAGCGTTTTTAGGATCTTTTTTGATAGAGCGTAAAAAAGCATCCTTGGCAGATCCATAATCTTTCAATTTCAAGGAGGCATCACCATAGAGTTCTAAGTAAAATTTATCGTCCTCCGCCATTGCCGCCGCCCTAGAAAACGCTTCTCTAGCCTGTTGCCATTGGCCTTCAGCATAGTATGCCCTACCAAGAACACCCCACATATATTCCGCTTCTGGCATTTCCTTCACTGCGCGTAACCCATAATCAATTGCTTTCGCAAATTGTTTGATGTGAATATTAAAGTTAACCAAAGAAAAGAGCAAGAAAGGCTCGTTAGGGTGGTGAACAATACCCTCCTTAAGGACCAATTCAGCTTGATCATAACGATCAAGACCCATCAAAAAGTCCGCAAAATTGGACCAGCCATAAGCATATTCTGGATTTTCATCGATCAATCTTAAGAAAATTTTTTCAGCTTTATCAAACTGGTTATTATCGGTATATAGCAAAGCGAGACTGTTTAGCGTATAGGCATCATTGACGTTCAACTTCAGGGCAGCTAGTAAAGCCGCTTCAGCTTCATCATATTTTTCCATTTCGGCGTAAAGCTTTCCAAGCTTTACTAATGCGTAATCATAATCCGCATTAAAAGTCAAGGCTCTTTTAAAAGAAGATTCTGCTGAGGATATTTCACCCATCTTTTCATAAATCGTCCCTATTTTTGTAAGAATATAGCCGGATCCCCCTTCCTTTTCCATGTAAAGGTTCATCAAATGGAGCGCTTTATCATAATTCCCCTGCTCAGAGAGCCCGTCCACATAATCAATTGTCTTGCCAAATGAAGATAGCAGATAATCAAAATATACGTTTTCTGGCACCAAACCGGGATCAACGTATTCTGCAATTAGCGTCTGGTCCCCCTCGGCTTTTGAAATAATTTCCATATAAATCTCCTGCTCCATTTCGTTGTGCTCCATTTGGGCGTGATGAGCACGAGATAGCGCTAACGCATATGTCACTTGGTCAACATCCAAATGCTGCTTGATCAGTCCTATAATACGTTCTTTTTCCAATAATAAATGTTGGGGAGTATAAAAGGTCTCAAGAAAACAGGTCAAACTTTTAAGGTCCCCGCGTTCTCTACGGCTAGCCCTCCTCATGATATACCAGATATTAAAAAAACGTTCCCTGATGCTATAGTTCTTATTCTTTACCGAAATAATATTTTTCTCGGCGGAAAACCTACTCGCTCTCTCCACCCATCCCATCTTTATCAAACGGTCCAGTTGCGCAGATAGTTGATTATTGGCTAATCTTGTCAACCCATTTAATCGTTCTAAGTCACAGGGGTCCCAATTCAGCGCAAGCGCATCTACAATAATTTGTGCCTGCTTGGGCAGCTGTTCAAAATTACTCTTATACAAAGGAGTAATTAGATCTAGTAAGGCATTAAGGTTCTCGAAAATTTTGTCAGAAAAACCGTTCACGATCAATTGAAACATAAATACTGCCACCCTTGGGTTGCCACCCGAGAGACTATGTAGCGCATCAAGCTGTGCCGTTTCAGCATAAATCGAATTCAATGCTTCATCCCTGCCTGTCTGTTTGGCCAATCCAAGCAATAGGTTTCGCATTTCTTCCTGGCTTAGATTGGCTAAATAGATATTATCAAAGGCATCATAAAAAGGTGCATCATAATTGTTATCTTCCTTAGGGTTTTCTGAACTCGCTCCCAAAAATATAGGGGCACCATTAGATGTAATCAATTTGCGCAGCTTAAATTTCTGCTCGACAGGAATCCCGTCAAAAACAATATCAATATTATCGATCAAAAATACCGGCCTGCGGTTGTATTTTTTACATGCATTAATTAATACCGAGTAAGCTTCATCACTTAACTTACCTTCATCATCGATATTTTTCAAGGCCTTAATTTGCGAATCGAGCACATCAGCATCGCTACTATGATGCTCCTGTTCTAAAGTATCTGCGAGCGCATCAATCGTATTAAGCCAGAACTTGGAAAGGCGGTCAATATTATATTGTTCTTCTGGGAAGAGAATAGGGATAAATTTTCCGGACAACTCCCCTTTGCGCAATTCAATTTCCAACCGCCGTAAAAGTGTTGTTTTTCCCATGCCCCTAGATCCAATCAGAATATAATGTTGTGGGATGGACCTTTCATTTTCATCTGCTATTCTAACAAGGATCTGTTGAAAGACCTCTTGACGGGAAATAAATGTCCTTACCACCTCTTCATCACTTTTAGTGTGCGAATTAAAGTAGTATAAATGATTTATTGGTTCAGCAATCATTTTTTTATTCTCATTTAACATATCTATCATACCAAAAATCCCGTAACAGCGGGGAACGAAAAGCATAGCTTTCCCCTATTATTATTAAATATCCATCATGCCTTAACAGAGTCAAACACCGGCTTAGTTTAACTTCTAGAACATCCAAATTGTCTCCTGTCTTATACAAAGCACCAAATAAGTTTGACCTTGTCAACCCTTTGCGGTATTTAGACAAAAGTTTTAAAACCTTCCGGCACATGTCCTCAAGATCAGGAATCTGCATACCAAGACGTTCGTCCCAAGTCTTTAGTGCCAGCACGTTTTGAACCAGCGCACGATAAGCCTCTTCAATCATTTGTTTGGTTACAAATTTACAATCCAACGGCAACAGCCTCCTTAACTGTCCGAAATGCGCCTGCAAAAAAAACGGCAGTGGCCAGCCAATAATTTCCAATATATCGCCAATATTGTTTTCCGACAAGGGTACATTATTATCACCACCTAACTTCCTTAAAAATGCTCGTGATGTAAGGTCATCAAAAGCAGAAATATCAAAAGGCAAAAGATCATTCAAAGTACTCGTCAATCCAAGCCGACCAGCGAAGGTATCCAACCCTATAGATCCACAAAAGATCCAAGATACTTTATTCCCACTCTTCTGGCGGATTGACCTAAGTAAATGCAAAAAGTCGCTAACCCTTTCTTGCCCCCTCTCGGCAGCTTCTATTCTATTGAGAAAATACGGTAGTTCATCTACAACGATCAGCATCTCTCCAACCTTGCTGAGAAGTTCATCAAGGGACTTCTTTACCCCGATATGCGTTGAACCGCCCAATCCAAGAGAAAACGTGCCCGCGTCACTTTCCCACTCAAGCTTCACTTTATCTAATAGCAGGTTAAACGCAGCAAAGGCCTTATCTTTGCCTTTGGAAAACCAGCTTCCAGAAGCCTTGTCCAAAGTATCAAAAAAGACTTCAAAAAACTCAATCTCTGTCCTTACCTCCTGAACATCAACATAAGCACCATTCCAAGAAAGCGATCTTGCCTCCTTAATCAGACGCTTAGCAAATGAACTCTTTCCAACACGCCTGGGTGCGACAATTAACAAGTTATTGCCATTTTCCAGATCTGCCCAGCCATGCAGAATCTCCGCATCCCGGCCAAAAAAATCATCACCTTCAACTGGAGGACCAATTTTGTTGTGCAGTTTAGCCATAAAAATAATTTTAAACAATTATACAAACAAAAATTTATACAAACAAAAATGTTTGTATAAATTCAAAAAAACATGATAACTAAGTGACCTTTATTAGACTTAAGTGCAAACATTTGATCATTACGCAGTCTATATTTACCCTATCAAACTTCTAAATTCAAATAGAACGGGATTTTTGTCAGCCGAAAAAGCTTGGGTAGTCTTAACACCTATTGTACGCGGTGACCCCAGTAAAGCTGCAAGCTATTTCGTAGCAAAGAACCAAAAAAGCCACTAAATTACCCGTGGTGGTATTCCCGAAAAAAAGTTTATTTTTATTTGAGCTGCGTTTATTTGTAATATAAGCTTTGATATCGTGAGCTAAAACCTAGAACGTTCCTTAGTTTATCTAGACGATTACTAGCGGAGCATTGCCAGAATACTTAATACATTTGCCTTAATCTAAGAAGTGAATTTACGTACCGGTTTAAATTTGTCTATAATTTTTCTTTAAGGCAATCGAACCTAGCCTGGGATTAGAATATACAGTAGCGGTATAAGAATGTGGTAATAGTTATAAAAGCTTTCATTTCAATCAAGCCTGCATCACGACGCCATAGCTCCTCATTAAAAACTCAAAACTTGCAACAAAAGCAAAAATACAACATACACGGAAACCAGAAAGCCTAGATTGCAAAAAAAACAAAGGTGAGTTTTTGGTATCAAACCAGAATTAACAAAATTCAAAACCCTAATTTACAAACAATTAAACCCTTAAGTTCGACACCCTTTCGGTCCAAAGCAGGACCGGTTCATAAAAAAAGCGCATCAATCCCGATAGCGCTATTTTAGATAAAAAGTGCAGACCAAAAGGCTTGCTACGCAAAAATAGAAATTAACG
>Ga0157370_10003455_pt1 | contig 18524 bp, 19 predicted proteins | sample C35metaG_FD_113463 | JGI IMG/M metagenome (GOLD analysis project Ga0157370, IMG submission 113463) | Corn rhizosphere microbial communities from Kellogg Biological Station, Michigan, USA - C3-5 metaG | ecosystem: Host-associated > Plants > Roots > Rhizosphere > Soil | place: USA: Michigan...
CTAGGTGCGTGGGTCGGTAGCGGTTTGAGGGGCGGGGTGGTGTCGTGACGGATTTCTTCACCCCGGGCCGGGCCTCCACCGGTTTGGGGTTCGTGGTGCCGGGGATGTCATTTCGGTCGCCTTCGGCTGGCCCGGGCGATACCTGACTGCCCCTGCAGGGGGTGTGGTGGCTGCTTTTTCTGGTTCCTTTCCCTCTCAGATTGCCTGGCTGGTCCGGTAGGTGTGGAGTTTGAGCAGGTTGTGGCAGCCGGCGAGCAGTTCCCACTCCCGTGCCGCTTTTTCCATCCCGCGCAGCAGCAGGTGCTTGCCCTGACGGGTGTGGATCTGTCCGAAGACCGGTTCCACGATGGCCTTGCGCCGGCCGTAAATCCTCTTGCCCTTCTTCGTCTTCAGTCTCCGGGCCATGCGCCCGGTCAAGGTGGCGTTTGCCGGGATCCGGCCCCTGGGCGATTCCGGAACCGGTGTGGCGTGCTTCATGCGCCGGGTGGAGATGAAGAACTCCGTCGCATGCTCCGCTTCCACGTCTTTGACGTGTTCGAGGTTGGCTGCCGAGCAGTACCCGGCATCGGCACTCCAGTTCTTGGGCATGGCCCCGGCCGTGTCCATGGTGCGCTGGATCATCGGTGCCAGTTGCTGGATGTCGACGGCAACATTGTTCAACAAGGTGGCGACGATGACCTGGTGATCGGCATCCACCACGGCCTGGCCGGTGTAGCAATAATGGTAGGAACCATCCGCGGTCTTCATGATCCGCGCGTCCGGGTCCGTGAAGTTCCGCTGCGCCGTGGGCTTGGGCTCCGCCTCCGCGGCAGCTTTGTTCCCGGCAGCGGTGATGTCATCGTCGTCATCGCCGCGTTTGCGGGCCTTCTCCTCAGCCAGCTGGCGGGCCTTGGCCGCGGCCTCCTTCTCCAGGCTGGCCCGGGCGGTCGCCATCGCCGCAGCCCGCCGTTCCCGGTTCGCCAGCTCCGCCGGGAGCTCGTCCCCGCGCTTGCCGGGACCAAAGCGGGCGTCCTCGTCCGCGTCGACGGTCTTCGCCTCCTCCATCAGGGCACTGATTTCCTCCGCCAACACTTTCTGCTTAGCCGTCAGCCGGGCGTAGGACATGGCCTTGTGCCGGGACGCGTTCGCCCGCACCTTCGTCCCGTCCAGGGCAACCCTGCCCAGGGACACCATGCCCGCGGCCTGACACAACTCCAACGCCTGAAGGAACACGTTGGCCAGGGCGGCCAGGTGACGTTCGCGAAAGCGGGCGATCGAGCGGAAGTCCGGTCCCTGCTGGGCTGCCAGCCACCGAAACGCGACCACATCCGTACACGCCCGCTCCACCTCCCGCGAGGAACGCACCCCGACGCAGTACCCGTAGAACACGATCCGCAACATCAAGCGCGGATCATACGGCGGCTGGCCCTTGGCCTTCGCATAGGACTTATAGAACCGGGTCAAGTCCAGCTCATGGTCCACCAGCTCGGCAATGAAACGGGCCAGATGGCCCTCCGGCAGCCACTCATCCAGCGACGGCGGGACCAGCATCACCGCATCAGGCTCAAACGCCCTGAACCGTTTGTTCACGCCGCCGTTGGCATCCACCCGGCCATCATCAACGACCCCCATACGCGGGGCCGCTGATTCATCAAAAAGGCCGTCCTGGGCACCAATATCCATACCCCAATTCTCCCAGCCACCCACCAAAATCCGGGTTAATCCTGCGGCGATTTAAGAATCACTGCCCCGCGACTAATGACCCACACACCTAGCGGTGGGCGGCGGCCCGTCCGGCCCCGAGCGGACCTGGCGCGTTCAGCCGCGAAGGGCGGATCCGAGGATTCCCGGAACACGCCGCCAGCGGGGGTCTGCCGCGAACTGCGTCAGCCGTTCTCCCGTCACGGCCGCCGTCCTGTTCGTGACATACCAGGGCGGCGTGGGCGTGAGCGACAACTCCCCGTGCAACAGGGACCGGGGCGAAGGCCGGAACGGGCCCCGGACCACGGTGCGCTCGGTGTCGGCCAGCAGAAGGGCGTTGTGGACCACGCCGATGCCGCTTTGGACGTCGTCAAGGGTGTGGCCCGGGAACCCGCCCCAGGTTGCGGCCGGGCTCAGGAATCCGACGGCGGTCCATGCGTTGATGCCGATGGTCCCGTACCTGAGGGAGGCAATGAAGCGCTCAAAGGAGGGGCCCAGACCCTTGATGGTGCTGGGGCTGGCAATGACGTTGGCGCCCAGGGTCCCGGCGAGGCGTTCATTGGCAGCGGCGGCGGCCCGGTCCAGGAACTCCCGGCCGCTGCCCTCAATTTCCACCACGCCAAGCACGGGGGCAAAGTACTCCTGCTCCAGCACCTCTTCCGTGTCCTTGGGGGAGATGCCCGTGATAAGCAGGCGCTGGCCCGCCTCCCCGAGCCGTTCGGCGGAGGGGTGGGCTGCGGCGGCTGCGGCCATCCTGTCGTCGCTGCCGGGGTAGTAGGCCTCCCGTGGCGGCGCGGTGTCCAGGGCGTTGCGGAGTGCCGCAAGAAATTCCTGCTTTTGCCCCCACTCGGCCGAAATCACCACGGCCTGCGACGCAATGCAGTTGTAGCCGCCGTTGTGCAGGCGCTGGGTGGCTACATGCTGCGCCTGGAAGGTGATGTCCGCCCGGCTCCACTTGCCCGGAATGATGATGGTGGGTGAGACGCCGCCCAGCTCGCTGGTGATGGGCTTGCCCAGGCGTGGGGTGCCGGCCGCCCTGCGGTCCGCGGCCTGCTGGCCGGTGCCCCACACGATGGCGTCGTGCGTTGCGGCGCTGCCGGTCATGTGCACGTGCGCCACCTGGGGGTGCTCCGCCAGGAGGCCCCCGACGTCGGCCCCGCCGGTGAGGATGCGCAACGCGCCCAGGTTGATGAACGGTGTGAAGATCTTGGTGAAAGCCTCCAGCATGGGGTCCGTCAGGGGGTTCAATTTCAGCGCAACCACGCGATTGTTTGCCAGGAGTTCGTAGAGAACGTCCAGGGGTGCGATCGAGAGGATGTTGCCCGCGCCCAGGACCACCCCGATGCCCCGGGTGTCCTGCGGGGTCCGCTGGGCGAGCCCCGCGCCGGCGACGGCGGCCGCCTTGCCGACCCCTGGCCGCAGCCAGACTTCAGCACTGAAACCGCTGAGCAGCAGGGAGTCCATGGCGGACAGCGGCACCACCTGGACTGTGGCCTGGCCGTTCGCTTCGCCAAAGTGTGCGGATTCCACCGGGCTCCTGCCGGCGTCGAGGGCTGCGAGGGAATTCTCCAGGACCCCCAGCGCGGAGGCCAGCGCATAGGGCCCGGACAGCCACTCCTCACCCATCAGCGGGGAATCGGCGGGCAGGCGCTTGATCTGCGCCGCTGCCGCCACCCATTCCCGGGCGTGGGCCCCCACCCGGCGCCGGACCTCGCCGAGCATGGCCCGCCGCCCGGACAGGGGAAGCGACGCCCACCGCGTTTCGCCTTCGGCCAGCTCGGCAATGGCCGTGTCGACCAGGGTGCGGGCACCAGTTTCCGCGCTGGCATGCTTCATTGTTGGCTCCTTCCGCCCGGGCCGGGGCCCATGGGTTGAGCCTAGCGAGTCCCGGCCGCGAAAGGCCGGGCCACGCGCAGAAATAACGCGGGAAAAGGGAGCTGTCCCGCGCGGCCCTACCGCAGCAGCGTGTCGATGAGCCGTGCGGCCACCTTGGCCGTGCGGTTGTCGATGTCGAACTCCGGGTTCAGCTCGGCCACGTCGAAGTGGAACAGCTTCCCGCTCGCGGCAACCTGGCGGCACGCGGCGGCGATGACGGGCAGCGGCACGCCGTAGGCGGCGGGGGCGCTGACGCCCGGTGCCACGGAAGCCGGCAGCACGTCCAGGTCAATGGTCAGGTACACAATGTCCACGGTTTCCAGGAAGGAGGACACAAAGGCGGCCGTCCGCTCCGCCGAGCAGTCCTCGTCGAGGAGGTACTTCACATCCAGCTCGTGGGCGGTGTCAAAGAGCACGCGCGTGTTGTTGGGTTCGCTGATGCCGACGACGGCGTAGCTCAGTTCGCGTCCCGCGGCGGCTTCCGCGCGGGCCATCTGCAGGAACGGCGTGCCTGAGGTGGGTGCCGGGGCGTCCCGCAGGTCAAAGTGGGCGTCCAGGTTCAGCACGCCCAGGCGGGCGCCGTTGGCCACTGCCGCCGTGCCGGCAACGCCCAGGTAGCTGGCAAAGGCGGTTTCGTGACCGCCGCCCAGGACAAAGGTGAGCTGTCCGGCGTCGAGCATGGCAGTGAGGGCGCGCCCGGCGCGCGCCTGGCCCTCCTCCAGGGCATCTCCGGCCACCACCACGTCCCCCACGTCGGTGACGGCCCGGGAGCCGTGGAAGGCCAGCGAGCCCAGCGCGGCGCGGATCGCGGCCGGGGCGGCTGCGGCACCCACGCGGCCTGCATTGCGGCGCACACCCTCATCGGAGCGAAAGCCAAGCAGCGCGGCGGGGGCCGCGGAGGACGGGGAAGCGGCGGCATCGGAAGTACCGGACGGGGGAGTGGCCACTGCCTGCCACCAGCGCCGGTGCGCCGGCCCGTCGCCGTCGTTCCTTCCGGTCCAGGCGGAGGCGGGGGTGTCAACGGTGAGTGAGGTGAAGTCCATGGTTCCAGCCAACCGCAGCCGCGCCGGGATTGCCACCCGGAAGGGCAGGCCGCCGTCTGACATCACAGATTAACGCGCCAACGGGCACTTAACGTGGATGTTGCGGCGAAACATCCACGTTAAATGCCCGCTCGGCGGAGGGGAGGGGAGAGGGCGTGGAGGCGGAGGGACGGCGAAGCGGGGGAGCTACTTGATCCCGAACCAGGCTTCCACCGTGCCGATGCCGAAGAACAGCACGAACGCCGCCGCCACGGCCCACATGAGCGGGTGGATTTCGCGGGCTCGGCCCTGGAACAGGCGGATCAGCACGTAGGCGATGAAGCCGGCGCCAAGGCCGTTGGCAATGGAGTACGTGAACGGCATGAGGGTGAAGGTCAGGAACGCCGGGATGGCCAGGCCCCAGTCGGACCAGTCGATCTTGCCCACCTGGGAGACCATCATGAAGCCCACCACCACCAGGGCGGGGGCCACGGCCTCAAAGGGAACCAGCTTGATCAGCGGGGTGACAAACATGGCCAGGAGGAGCAGCAGCCCCGTCACAATGGAGGCCAGGCCCGTGCGGGCGCCTTCACCGATGCCGGCGCCGGATTCAACGAAAATCTGGTTGGAGGACGTGGACGCGCCGCCGCCGGCAATCGCGCCAAAGGCATCCACCAGCAGCACCCGGTCCACGTTGGGGATGGTGCCGTCCGCGCGCAGGGTCCCGGCCTCCCCGGCCAGCCCCACCATGGTGCCCATGGCGTCAAAGAAGATGCTCAGCAGGATCACAAAGGCCAGCAGCGCCGCGGCGAGCCCGCCCAGGTGGGCAAAGGCGCCAAACAGGTTGAACTGGCCGATGAGGCTCAGGTCCGGCAGGCTCCACTTGGACATTTCGGGGGACACCAGCGACCAGCCCGCGGGGTTGTGGACCTTGCCGTCAAAGGACGGGCCGATGTGGAAGACGGCCTCAAGGATGTTGGCCAGGATGGTGGAGGCGATGATGCCAATCAGGATGGCGCCGCGGACCTTGCGGACCACCAGCACAATGGTCAGGACCAGGCCCACCACAAAGACCAGGGTGGGCCAGCCGGCGAGCTTGCCGTCAAAGCCCAGCCCCACGGGGACAGTGGTGCCGGCCACGTCGGGGATGCGGCGCACAAAGCCGGCATTGACCAGCCCGATCAGCGCAATGAACATGCCGATGCCCACCACAATGGCCGTCTTCAGGCTCTCCGGCACGGCACGGAACACGGCGGTGCGGAAGCCGGTGAGCACCAGGATGAACATGGTGATGCCGGAGATCATGACCAGCCCCATCATGTCAGGCCAGGTCAGCCCCGGGTTGGCCACAATGGTCACGGCCACAAACGCGTTGACGCCGAGCCCCGTGGCCAGGGCGAAGGGGTGCTTGGCCCAGGCGCCCATGAGGATGGTCAGGATGCCGGCCACAAAGGCTGTCGCCGCAGCCACGCGCTCAATGCCGAGCATGCCGCCGGAGGAGTCGGCCACGTTGAGGATCAGCGGGTTGAGCACAACAATGTAGCTCATGGCAAAGAACGTGGCGAAGCCGCCGCGAATTTCCCGCGAATAGTTTGAACCGCGCTCGGTGATCATGAAGTACTTGTCGACCGCAGACATGCGGGCTGCCGTTTTTATTGCCATTGAATGCCCTCCCGGGCGAAGTGTAGAGACGAAAAAGCCACCAGGAGAAATACTAACGGGTCACGGCTCGTCACACCGGGGCTGCGCCGGCACGCATGCCAAGGCACGACGCCGGTCCCCACCCTGCCTGCCCCTGGCACCTTCTCGCTGTGGCGGGGCAGGTGCCGGGGCGCTTTGGCGGCGTCTTTACGCAGGATGTTCCCACCTGGCTCGGTTAGTCTGGGATTGAAGCCCTTTCCCCTACCGCAAGGACGCACAGCACGTGAAACCGCTCTCCCGGCCACAGGTTTTTGAGACGAACATGACACCTCCGGCGGTGCCAGGCGGCACCAAGGTCTTGTGGCGCGCCCTGGCGGGTGCCGCCGTCGTCCTGCTGGCGCTGCTGGGCGGCTCCGGAGCGGCCCAGGCGCACGACTCCCTGGAGGCGACTTCCCCGGCCGACGGCTCCTCCGTGGCGACCGCGCCCCACGTTGTCACCCTGACCATGAGCAACACCCCTGCCGCGATTGGTGCCGAGGTCAAGGTGCTGGATGCCTCGGGCACCAATTGGTCCGAAGGGGCGGTGTCCGTGCTGGACAACGTGGCCACGCAGGCCGTCAAGCCCGGCGCCCCGGCCGGAAAGTACACGGTGCAGTGGCGCCTGGTCTCCTCCGACTCGCACCCCGTGGAAGGGCAGTTCACCTTCACCGCGAAGGCCGCCGCAGCCGGCTCCGCGGCCGTGGCGGGACCGGCCGAATCGATCCAGGCGCCGTCCGCGGCGGCCGCGCAGGCGGCCCCCGATGGGGGAGGCGTGCCGTGGAGCGTGTTTGGCCTCATGGGCGTGCTGGTGGTTGTGGTGGTTGCCATGGTCGTGGTGGCCCGCAAGCGCCTCAAGGCTTCCGACTAGCTGCCGAATAGCTGCCGGGGGCCTGCCTGGGCTGCAGCCGCGGTCTGGGAGGTAGCGCCGGCGCCGGGGGAGTAGCGCCGCCTCTAGGCAGTGGCGGCGGCGGGCGTGCCTTCGCGCAAGGCCACGCGGTGGGCGATGGACGCACCCGCCCGCTTGGCCTGGTGCAGGATTTCCTGGGTGCTCGGCAGCACCAGGTCGCCCACGCCCACCAAATACAGGCCCACGGAATGCAGGGCATTAGTGAAATCGTGGCCCGTGTTCACCCCGAGCTCGCGCAACATGCGGCGCAATTGGTTCAGCGCGCCGCGCGTGAACACAATGCTGTGGGCCGTGACGGTGCCGTTGGCGGTCTGCACGGACCACTGGCGTTCGTTCGGCTTTTCCCTGTTGGTGTGCAGAAGCGCCGTGGCGCAGGTGGAAGGGCGGATATCCAGTTCATGGCGGCGGGCGTAGTGCTCCAGCAGCCTCATGATTTCCGAGCGCTCCGCCATGGCGTCCAGGCTGATGTTGCCCGTGGGCGGTGCCGGGGAATTGGGGTTGGTGGGGCAAAAGCAGTCCACCACGATGGCCTTGATGCCCTGCCGGTTGAGTTCGGCCGCCATGGCCAGACCCGAAAAGCCTGACCCGATCACCAGGGTGGTGGTGGCCTCCGCGGGCCGCAGTTCATCGGACGGGTGGTTGGGACTCAGTGCGGGACCAGGAGTGGTCAGGGCAGGGTCAAGCGTGGCCAGCATGGCAGAATGCCTCCTCGAACGGTAGGAGAACTTCGGTGGTGGCCCGTCCCGGAGCAGGGGCGAACCATGGAGCTGAATGGGTGCGGGCCGGATCCCCGCATGTGATTTCAGGCACATGCCGGGCAGCGGCGCCAATCCGAACACTACCCAACATTTTGACGGCTGGGTAGCATTTCAAAAAATCACTCGATTGGACAAAGCCGCACACGGCATGGGGGCGCCGAAAGTGCCTTGCAGGGGGCTGCACAACAGCCCAAATCCCACACGCCGCCGGCGGAACTTGACGTGGATTCCGCAACCGACAATAGTCACTGGTACAGGCCGCGAAGGGGAGGCGGACAGGAGTCTGCGACCCCGGCGGCACAGGAAAACAAGGAGGCGCAGCATGAGCGATCCACAGGAGTCATTCCCTGTTGCCCAGCCCGACCCCATCCCCGCCCCGACCGGAATTGTGGTCGGAATTGACGGATCCGATCAAAGCAATTGCGCCTTGGTGTGGGCCGCCCGGGAGGCCAAGCTGCGCAAGCTTCCGCTGCATCTGGTCACCGCCTACACTGTTCCCATCTTCGCCGCCTCCGGCCTGGACGGCGGCTATGCCACGGTTGACGACGACGTGATCCGCCAGGGTGCCGAGGCGGTGCTGCGCGAGGCTGCAGCCAAGATTGCCCATGACGAGCTGGACATTGACGCCAGGGTGGAAAACGGCGACGCCGCCGGGGTGCTCCTGGAAATGAGCGAAACAGCCGAGCTTCTGGTGTTTGGCACCCGCGGCCGCGGCGGCTTCATCGGCCGCCTGCTGGGCAGTGTCAGCTCCGCACTCCCAGCGCACTCCAAGTGCCCCACCGTCACGGTGCCCCTCAGCTGTGCCCCGCGACTGGGCGAAGGCCAGCCGCCCAAGTCCCCGATGCCGGTAATAGAAAAGGTCATCACGGTGGGCGTGGACGGGTCCGACCAGGCCCGCTACGCCGTGCTGGTGGCTGCCGAACAGGCCGAACGCTCCGGATTTGCCCTGCGCATCATCTGCGCCGTGCAGCCCTACACCGGCTCACTTGCCTGGATGCCGGCGCCCGTGGACCGGGAGGCGCTGTTTGCCGAGATCCAGATCCAGCTCGACGCCGGCGAAAAGTGGCTGCGGGCCCACTTCCCGCAGCTTCCCATTGAGGTCAAGCTCGTGGAGGGCTCCGCCGTCGACGTCCTGGTCAAGGCCTCCGAGACCTCCGAGCTGCTGGTCATGGGCACCCGCGGGCGCGGCGGCTTCGCCGGCATGATGCTCGGCTCCACCACGGACGGCGTGCGGCACCACGCCAAGGGCCCCGTCATGGTGGTCCGGGACCGCGAGGATCCGCGCCAGAACGACCGCTCCGCGTTTGGGCCGCTGCTCCAGGCCTGAGCTGCAGGGCTTGAGCGGGGCGTTTAGTACCTGGCGGCGTAGGGGTAAAGCGTCATGCCGAACTGGAGCATGCTGGAGATCGAATAGACGCCCGTGGCAAAGCCGGGCGAGAGGGCCTGCACCACCTGGTCGTTGCCGAGGTAGATGGCAATGTGGCCGAAACTTCCTGAACCGGCGGGAGATTCGTCAAAGACCAGCAGGTCGCCGTAGCGCATCTGGGACAGCGGCACGCGCTGCGGCGCCGCCCAGAACTGTTCCGTTCCGGTGCGCGGCACGGAGACCCCTGCCGCGGCGAAGGCCTGCTGCACCAGTCCCGAACAGTCATAGCCGACAGGCCCGGTGCCGCCCCACTGGTACGGGGTGCCGGACTTGGACAGTGCGAAGTTGACCATGGTCTGGATGTAGGAGCCTGTGGGCTGGGTGGGCGCGGGCGGGGCCACGGGAGGCGCCGGCGGAATCACTGGCGGAACCACTGGGGGTGCCGGCGGAACCACTGGGGGTGCCGGTGGTGCAACCGGCACGACCGGTGGTGCAACAGGCGGCGCGGCGGGCTTGGGCTGTGCCGGCTGGGGCTGGCTGGGGGCGCTTTGCGCTGGCGCGGCGGGTGCAGCGGGGGCCACCGGCGCTGGTGCCCTGGTTGAGGCGGCAATCTGTGCCTGCAGCGCCGCTTCCTGGGCTTTTTTGGCCAGGCCGTCCACGCGGGCGCCTTCCAGGGCAACCGTGGTGTTGTGGAGGCTGGCCAGTTGCTTGAGCAGCACGTCCCGCTGGGCCTGGTTTTCCTTCACGACGGCGGCCAGGGCGTCGGTGGCAGATTGGGCGGCCAGCTTGGACTGCTCGGCCAAACGGGCGGCGTCGTCGGCTGCCTTTTGGGCGGCGGCAGCCTGCGCCTGCAACGCCGTCGAGCTTGCCGAGGCTGCCGCGGCCGTGTCAAAGGTGTTTGCGCGGTCGGTGGACAGCGCCATGAGGGTGGAGGCCTGGTACATGGCGTTGTCGGCACTGGTGCTGCCAATCAACGCCTGCACGTCCAGGTTCATGCCGCCGGTCTTGTAAAGGTTGCCGGCCAGGGCGCCCAGGTGGGCCTTGGCCGTCTTGTATTGCTTGGCGGCGGCATCGGCCTGCGCCTTGGCCTGCGTGGCTTCCGTGCGGCGCTGGTCCAGGGCCACCAGGGCATCGGTGTAGGCGCTGTTGGCGCGGATGGTTCCCGACAGGGAGCCCTGCAGGCGCTCATTGGCTGAGCCAAGGAGGGCGTCGATCTTGGCGGATTCGGCGGCTGTTGCAACTTCGGACTTTTTGGCCTGGGCAATGTCATCGGTGCTCGGAATGGCCGGGGAGGCCGGAACGGACGTGAAGGCGGAGAAGGCCGGCGCAGCCACAAAAGCCGGTGCCGCAGCGTGGGCAGGGGCAACCACGGCAGTGGCGGCAAATGCAGCGCAGGCAAGAACTGTGGTTCCACGAACCAGGCGGGGCAAACTCATCCTTGAAATCCTTTACTACCGGTCGACGGGCAAGTCCCGGATTCAGCCCGGATCAATGACCGACAAAATTGCGGGTGCAATTGCACGGCAAATGTGCACGGCAAAGCTGACACTACGGCCATTGACTTTGCTTTGGCAACACCAGTAACACAGGCAACATAAACAACATTGCTGTAACCACACGGCTGTTATTTACCGGGCCGTGCCTCCGCGGCCGGGCTGGCTATCCCCATCCGAGCTCGTGCAGCCGTTCATCACTGATGCCAAAATGGTGTGCGATCTCGTGCACCACGGTGACGGTGACTTCATGGACCACCTGCTCGCGGGATGTGCAAATGTCAAGGATGGGCTGGCGGTAGATGGTGATGCGGCCTGGCAGCGAACCCGCGCCCCACCAGCTGTCCCGCTCGGTCAGCGGCGTGCCCTGGTAGAGCCCCAGCAGCACCGTGCCGGGGTCCTCGTCCGGCCCCGGCACATAGTCGTCCTCGACGAAGATGGCCACATTGTCCATCTCATCGCGGATATCCGCCGGGATGGAAGCCATGGCCTGTTCCACGGCGGCGTCAAATTCCTCCGGCCCCATTCGGTATGGGCCAAATGACGGGATGGAGGCGAGGGGGTTCTTGCTCATGGCTCCAGCCTAGTGATTGCCGCCCGCCCACCCGGTGGCGGCTCGTTTTGTGTTCTGGACAAATAGGCCCTATAGTTTTTGAAGTCCACTGCGGACAGCACGCAGGCAACTGTGAGCTGGACGTCGGTGACGATGCCCCCATCGTCTAGCGGCCTAGGACACCGCCCTTTCACGGCGGCGGCACGGGTTCGAATCCCGTTGGGGGTACTTTGCGAGTGGTGGTCAATTGGTCCAAAAAAGGCTGATACGATATTACTCGTGAATTTCGCACTAAACGCGAAATTGGCAACAAAAAATAGCAATTAAAGTAAGGCCCTGTAGCGCAGTTGGTTAGCGCGCCGCCCTGTCACGGCGGAGGTCGCGGGTTCGAGTCCCGTCAGGGTCGCTGAGGTTTCCTGGAATCTTTTTAGGAGATCTGGTGACAAAGGCTTTCGCAGTTCACCAAGGCTCTGTAGCTCAGTTGGTAGAGCGTTCGACTGAAAATCGAAAGGTCACCGGATCGACGCCGGTCGGAGCCACCACATAAAACCCCTTAGCAATAAGGGGTTTTCTGCTTTAACTTGCGGTCTTGCCCGCCGCTTCCCTGTGACGTTTCCCACGCCCCCGCCCCGAGTGAAGCCTGCCTGAAGCCTGCCTGAAGCCGGAGTCCGCGGCGTTGCCCCCCATCTTTTGGATGCATAGGCTTACGGTAAGGGAAACAGAAAGGGCTCACATGGATGCGCAGGACCAGCCTCTGGCCGTCACGGAAACGCCCCGCGCCATTGACGCGCCGGGCCGCACGGTCATTTCCGACACCGCGGTGGCAAAGGTGGTCGGCGTTGCCGCCCGGGGCGTGGCGGGGGTCCATGCGCTCGGCACGGGCGCGTCGAGGTCCATTGGCGCCCTGCGGGACGTGGTGGGGGCAACCGATTTGACCCAGGGAATCAGGGTGGAGGTCGGCGAGACCGAGGTGGCCGTGGACATCGTCCTGATGGCCGCGTACGGCTACCCCCTGCAGGAACTCGCCGGCACCGTCCGGGCCGCCGTCTACCAGGCCGTGGAGGAGCTGGTGGGCCGCCATGTCATTGAGGTCAACATCGAGATCACGGACGTATATGTCGCTGCCCCCGACACCGAGAAGTCCGCTCCCCGTCCCCGCCTCGCCGAACGGCTCGGAGCCGCCGCCAAGGCAACACCCGCAGACCCGGAGGACCGGCCATGAACCTGACAGTAGTGTGCGCGGCGTTTGGCGCCTTTTTGGCCTTCATGGGCTTTCAATTCGGCTTTTGGGGGTTCATCGTGGGGGCGCTCTTTGTTGCCATCGGCGCCTTTGTGGGCAGGGCGGCGGGCGGCAAGCTTGACTGGCGCGGCGTCCTGGACGCCCTGACCGGCCGGCGATCGTCGTCGTGAGTCCGGCCGCTCCCCGCCTGGCGGGGCAGGCCGGGAAGGGCCTCGCGGGGCACACACGGATCAGCACCCAGGCCCTGACCTCGGTGGCGCAGGCTGCCGCCGCGGACGTCTTCGGCGTGGCACCTGCCGCCGTCCGCGTGTCCTGGACGGACGACGCCGGCGCGCTGGCCCTGGCGGTCTCCTCACCCATCAGCGCCCCCTCTCTGGGCACGGTCAGGGCAAGCCCCGGCAGGCTGGAGCGGACGGGCGGCAGCATTGCCCAGCGGGCCACGCTGGCCAAGGCATTGATTCTGGCCACAGTGGAGCACCTGACGGGTTCGCGTTTGAGCCGCGTGGACATTCGTATTTCCGGGCTCCAGGCCACCGAGCAGGGGAGGGTCCAATGACGGGCTTCACGCAGCGGCTGCTCAAGCGGGAGACGCACTCATCGCGGGCACCGCTTTCCGTGGCCGCCGCCATATTGGTGTCGCTGCTGGCCGTCTATTGCTTGTTGGAGGCCCTGCTGCGCGCCTTTGGGCAGCCCGAGTGGCTGGTGGACCCGTTGACGGCGGCGGACAGGCTGTCCCGGCTCCCTGCCGGAATTCCCGCCGTCCTGCTCGGCAGCATCGGCGTCCTCGCCTTCCTGCTGGGACTGGTCTTCCTGGCCCATGCCGTGCTTCCGGGCCGCCGTGCCCGGCACGTCATGGCGGACCCGCGCGTGGTGGTGGTCGTGGACGACGAGGTCATTGCCTCCGCGCTGGCCAGGTGCGCCCGCGTGGCCGCCGGCGTCACCCGTGAGCAGGTAGTGGTGGTGGTCTCTGCCGCAAGCGTCCAGGTCAACGTCCGGCCGACGTCGGGCATTGGCATCGACGGAGGGCGGATCCAGGCCGCCGTCGACTCCGAAGTTGCCGCCATGGGCCTGGACCCGGTGCCCACCGTCGCGGTGCACTTGGCGAGCACGGGGGTGATCGGCGTATGAACGGCACACCCCGCGGCTTCAACAGGTTCCTGCTGGGACTTTTGGGCCTGGTGCTCCTTGTCCTGGGCGCGGCCGTCGTGGCGCTGGCCGCGGTCCCTGCGGCCGGGAGCTGGTGGCAGGGCTGGTCGGCACCACAGCTGGAATCGCTGCGCGCGCTGGCCGCGCGGACCCGGCTGTCCCCGACCATGGGCAGCTGGATCTGGGTCCTGGCCGCGGCCTGCCTGCTGGTGGTGGTGATCGTGATGGTCGCCTGGATCGCCAACCAGGGGAAGGGCCGCACCGGGATCCTGCTGGAGCGTGCAGGCAGTGCGGAGGACGACGGCGCCGCCGGCAAGGTGGTGCTCAGCTGCGCCGTGGCGGAGCAGGCCCTGAAAAGTGCACTGTCGGAGCGCACGGACCTGGCTTCTGCATACGTGAGCAGTTGGAACTTCCGCGGCCAGGCCTCCCTGCGCGTACGTGTGCTGCCGCGCCAGGGCGTGGCCCCCCATGAGGTGGCCGGCGACATCGGGGCACTCGTGGAATCCCTGGACCGGCTGCTCGGTGTGCAAGTCCCCGTGCTGGTCAGCATTGGCTCCGGAGCCAGGTCACGCTTCACCAAAGCCGAGAGAGTCCGCTAGTCTGTTCCCATCACCCGTGGGAGTACGTTCTGCCTGGGGGCACGAAGTTCAACCAGATGGAGAAAACAATGACCGAGAACAATCCGGAAAACCCGCTGGACCAGGCCAAGGAAGCCGGGGCTGACGCCTTGGGCAAGGCCCAGGACTTTGCCGGGGACGCCGCCGAGAAGGCCAAGGAGTTCGCGGGCGACGCCGGCGAAAACATCAAGGAATTTGCCGGTGACGCGGGGGAGAACATTAAGCACTTCGCCGAAGACGCCGTCGGAAACGCCAAGGGCCTTGGCGCCAAGATTGCAGGCCTTTTCAAGCACGACAAATAGCTTTTAGCACCCTTGGAAGGGGCGGCACGGTCCAGCACGGGCCGGGCCGCCCCTTCCTTTTTTGTGCCTCAACTTCCCCTCCGGAAGCCCGCCCGGCGACAGCGCGCAATTTTGGTAATGAAACGGTCACAATGATGCGTAAGCGCTTGCATTCCACGCCTCAGGCCATCTAAAGTGATGCACATCACCGAATGGTCCGGGTAGTTGCCCAGGCCGGTCATTTCATGATTGAACGTTTTCACTTATGAGAAAGAGCGTGGCATGAGACATTCAAGGAAGTTTGCATCGCTGGCGGCAGCCTCGGTCCTGGCGATGACGCTGGCCGCCTGCAGCGGCGGCGGATCGAGCGGCGGCTCCAGCTCGGGAGGCCTCAGCGGCGACGCCGGCGCCAACCTGGACGGGCGCGGCCCCATTACTTACGTTCAAGGCAAGGACAACTCGAACGTCGTCCGCCCCCTGGTTGACAAGTGGAATGCAGCGCACCCCACTGAGAAGGTCACCTTCAAGGAGCAGTCGGACAAGGCAGACCAGCAGCACGACGACCTGGTGCAGAATTTCCAGGCCAAGAACGCCAATTACGACGTCGTCGATGTGGACGTTGTGTGGACGGCCGAGTTTGCCGCCAAGGGCTGGCTGCAGCCGCTCAAGGACAAGATGGCCTTTGACACCACCGGCTTCCTGCCGGCCACGGTGGCCACGGCCACCTACAAGAACACCCTTTACGCGGCCCCCCAAACGTCCGACGGCGGACTGCTCTACTACCGCAAGGACCTGGTCCCCACGCCTCCGAAGACCTGGGACGAGATGATGAGCATGTGCTCCATCGCCAAGGCCAAGGGCATTGACTGCTACGCGGGACAGTTTGCCCAGTATGAGGGCCTGACCGTCAACGCAGCCGAAGCCATCAACACGGCCGGCGGCGTCATCGTCGACAAGGACGGCAAGCCGGCCGTGAACACGCCCGAGGCCAAGGCCGGTCTGAGCAACCTGGTCAACGCCTTCAAGGACGGCAACATCCCGAAGCAGGCCATCACCTACCAGGAGGAGCAGGGCCGCCAGTCCTTTGAGTCCGGCAAGCTGCTGTTCCTGCGCAACTGGCCCTATGTCTACAACCTGGCCAAGACCGACGGTTCCTCCGTTGTCAAGGACACGTTCGGGATCGCACCCCTCCCGGGCAAGACGGGCCCCGGCGCCTCGTCCCTGGGCGGGCACAACATCGCGATGAGCGTCTACAGCAAGCACAAGGCAACCGCCATGGACTTCATGAAGTTCATGACCAGCCAGGAGACGGAGAAGTTCTACGCGACGCAAGGTTCCCTTGCCCCGGTGTTGAGCGCGCTCTACACGGACAAGGACCTCGTTGCCAAGCTGCCCTACCTGCCCGTCCTGCTGACGTCCATCCAGAACGCCGTGCCCCGCCCGGTCTCGCCGTTCTACCCGGCCGTCACCCAGGCCGTCCAGGTCAACGCCTACGCCGCCTTGAAGGGCGACAAGAGCGTTGACCAGGCGTTGACTGACATGCAGGCGGCGCTTACGGCGGCCGGCTCGCAGTAGGCCCCGGCCTGCCGCAACCGAGCGGCACCAGTTAGTCAAGGACGGTCGGCGGCCCGCGCACCTGGGTGCCCGGGCCGCCGTCGTCCGCACCATCAACCCATGCAATCGGCACCCGAGGAAAGGACCAGGGAATGTCAATGCAAGCGGAGCCGCTAACCCGTCGCGGCAAGAAGGGAACGGGCGCGGGACCTGAAAACAAGGAAGTTGGCCAGGACCGGAAGCAGAAAACGCAGGGGCGGGCGGCGGCGCTGCTGATCATCCCCTCGATGATTGTGCTTGGCATCGTGATCGTTTACCCGGTCATTGAAGCCATTGTCATGTCCCTGCAAAAGGACGCCGGGCTGGACCCCGTGACAGGGACTTTCGTGGCCGGCGGCTTTGCCGGTTTCTACAACTACATCCACTGGATCCTCCAACAGTGCAACACGCCCAACGGCCAGGCCTCCTGCCCGGCGGGCACGCTCGGCTCGCAGTTCTGGTCCGCCACGGGCACCACGTTCCTCCTCACGGTTGTTTCGGTGGCGCTGGAGACGGTGATCGGATTCTGGATGGCCATCATCATGTCCCGGACGTTCCGGGGCCGCGGCGCCCTCCGCGCGGCGGTCCTGGTGCCGTGGGCCATCCCCACAGCCGTGACGGCCAAGCTGTGGTTTTTCATTTTTGCCTTTGATGGCATTGCCAACACCCTCTTCCACACCTCCATCCTGTGGACCGGGTCCGAAGTGCCCGCCCGGTCGGCAATCATCATCGCCGACGTCTGGAAAACCACGCCGTTCATGGCGCTGCTCATCCTGGCGGGCCTGCAAATGATCCCGGACCAGGTGTATGAGGCTGCCAAGGTGGATGGTGCAACTGCCTGGCAGCGCTTCCGCCTTATTACGCTGCCGCTGGTCAAGCCGGCCCTCATGGTGGCGATCCTGTTCCGCACGCTGGATGCTTTGCGCATGTACGACCTTCCGGCCATCATGACAGGGGGCGCCAACGGCACCACCACCTTGTCGATCCTGGTGGTCAACCAGATCCGGGTCGGCTTCAACTCCGCCGCAGCCCTGTCCACCATCACGTTCCTGATCATCTTCATCGTGGCGTTCATCTTCGTCCGGTTCCTTGGGGCGAACGCCGTTGAATCCGCCACAAACTCGGGAAAGGCGAAGTAAAATGAGCGCCACAACCTTGGACCCGGCGGCGGCAAAGTCCGTTGCCCGCCGGCGGGAGCGCTGGTCCAGCTCCCGCACCTACATCAGCGCGGCCATCATCCTTATCTGGTGCCTGCTGCCGTTCTACTGGATGATCGTCACGGCGTTCCGCGACGTCGGCTACACCTTTGACCCGACGCCCTGGTTCACGCACGTCACCTGGGACAATTTCACGACAGTGTTTTCCGAAAGCCTGGGCAACCACTTTGCGCAGAACCTGCTGAATTCACTGATTGTCGCCACTGTCACCACTGCCGTGGCCCTGCTGTTCGGTGTGTTTGCCGCCTACGCGCTGGCCCGGCTGGAATTCCGCTTCAAGTTCCTGGTGCTTGGCTTTGTGCTCGGGGCTTCCATGTTCCCCGGCGTTGCCATCGTCACGCCGCTGTTCCAGCTGTTCACCAACATCGGCTGGTTTGGCACCTACCAGGCACTGATCATCCCGAACATCTCGTTCGTGCTGCCGCTGACGGTCTACACGCTCACGTCCTTCTTCCGCGAAATGCCGTGGGAACTGGAGGAAGCCGCCCGCATTGACGGCTGCACGCAGGGTGAGGCCTTCCGCAAGGTCATCATGCCGCTGGCGGCCCCGGCCGTGTTCACCACTGCCATTCTGGCCTTCATCGGCGCCTGGAATGAGTTCCTGATTGCCAGCCAGCTGTCCAGCGAGGCCACGAAAACGGTGACAGTGGCCATCGCCTACTTTGCCGGCTCGCAGCCTCACCAGGAACCGTACACGGCCGTCATGGCTGCCGGTACCGTGGTGACCATCCCGCTGGTGATCCTGGTGCTGGTGTTCCAGCGCAAGATCGTGGCCGGCCTGACGGCAGGGGCGGTGAAGTAGATGGCCGGCCGCAAGCAGAAGGATTCGGGGCTGCATGCCCCCGCCTCCCGGCAGCGCAGCGCCGAGGACTTCGACTTGATCATCGGCTTCCTGGGCTTCTGGGCCCTGGTGGTCCTGGCCGTCACCGTCTGGATGGAGGTCACGGGGCAGCCGGCCCTGCTGTGGGCCATGGGGCTGCTGGCCCTGGTGCTCGGGCTGTGGGGAATGGTCAGGCTGCGACTCAAGCTCCCGGCCCGCACGGCGCGGCGCCCGCGCTGACCATGCCAGGCAGGGGATAGTCGCAACACACCTTAA
>Ga0157370_10003459_pt1 | contig 18519 bp, 26 predicted proteins | sample C35metaG_FD_113463 | JGI IMG/M metagenome (GOLD analysis project Ga0157370, IMG submission 113463) | Corn rhizosphere microbial communities from Kellogg Biological Station, Michigan, USA - C3-5 metaG | ecosystem: Host-associated > Plants > Roots > Rhizosphere > Soil | place: USA: Michigan...
AGAGGCATTCCGACATAAATGCACAGCCAAGCTGACAGGATGCTTAACAGAGTAGGGGCTTTTTGTCGTGCAGGAACTTTTTTTCCGCACCGACGTTGCCGCGCGGAAAATGCACGAGCGAACCACACGAGAGCGCAGCGCGTCCAGCGTCACCGAAACCGCGGGGCGCTCGCTCGTTGCCCATCTCGATCTCCACGGGAGCCTCGAGCGGTGGCATGAACAGCTTGCCCGCTACCGAGCGCTCGCGATGTCCGGCCGCAAGGCAGATCAGGACCTTAATGCCTTGCTTATTGACATGCGGAACACCAAGCACAGGCTCGCGACCGAAATGCAGGCGCGCGGCCAGGGTATAAGCAAGAGCGGCGCCGTGAGCAGCCTGCTTCGCTCACTCGATCGGGCAATCGAGGATGCGCGGTCGCTGCGCGGACGATAGCTCTGCTCTCACCATGCGCAGAAATGAATAATCCGCACGAAACCGCCGGTCGGCAGCCTCAGGGAGAAGCGACAGACCGGCGGTCGGTACCTGGCTAGGTCTTCGAGATGATCGGCGCGCACCCCGCCTCTATTTGGCGGAACCGGTCCAACCCTGATCTTGCAGCACGGTCTGGCCGTAGTTGCCGCCGCTTTCGTTGATCGAGTGAACGTAGGCGCTCTGAGCGGGGCCGAAACCTCCCTGGGCACGGTCGCCGCCATCAGAATTCCTGGTGGCTCGCTCGATGCCGACTGGCGCGGCATTGTCATTTGGCTGTCCGACACCGCCTCCATTGGTTGGAGTGGCGGCGAAGCTTACCCCTCCGCTCAGCGAAACCACGGTCATGGCGATCAAGAGCGTTTTCATCAAATTCCTCCATATCTTTGCGCGTCGGTGACGCGCTCTTGCTAAGAAACTATTAGGCATAGGGCTGGCCACCAATGGGGACCAAAGTCGCCTCTGGCGCGTCAGCGCTCGCCAATTTGCTGGCAAAACCTACATCGCGAGGTAGAGACCCACCGCGAGATTTGAGGTCGAGCAAGTGACGTCTACCGCGTTCGACTAGTGGCCCGCTCGCATCCAGCGCGTGACCCTGGGGAACTTGGGCGGCTGGCAGTTGTGTCCCTACGGCGTGGGCCGCCTCTCTTTTGCCCTTGATCCGGATCAACGGCGATCGGGTGGCGGAGGCGCATGGTACCGGCATGGATCATTGGTCGGATGCCGCCAGGGCGTGCCTCATCTACCTCATCGTCCTGGCGGCGCTCATGGTGGGGGCATTGGTGTGGAACGGCGGACAGCTGCCCCGGACAGCTCTGGCCGCCTCCGAGGTATCGGACACCGGAGAGCCTTGAGGGTTTCACAGCGCCGACCGCGTCCCCGCCGGCCATTTGAAGGCTGGCTGAAAAAGCAGAAGCCCCGCCTTGCCGACGGGCTTCTTTGCTGTCGTTACCAGCGTGCAGGCTCAGGGAGGTACCTGCACCCGGAAAAATGCGGCTGGGACCCTCAGGTTCCGACGACGCACGGTGAGCAGGTGGTCCGATCGGATGGAACATTCGTATCCGACATGTCTTTTGTTAACTCGGACTTCGAGGCGATCCGGGGCAATGACCTTCTTTATAGCTTTCGAGACATTGACGGGCCCCTCCGCTGGAAGGGGCGTCGAGACCGCAATGGAGGCGATCGATCTTTACCGCTCACTGCGGTCCGCCGGAGCGGGTGCCATCCAGATCAAAGATGAGACTGGGAAGATCTACAGCTTCACTGAGCTGCTGTCGCTCGCGGCGCCATCGGCTCGGAAGAGTCCCAGGGATCGCGCTGGAGCGTAGTGGCAGGACGCTTCGACGGGCCACAACCCCTAGCGGCTTGCGCGGACCATGAACGCAGCGAGAGCATCGGAGCATGGCCGCCGATGATTCACACCCGTGGGACCTACGGCACCAAGACCCGGACAAGGATGACGACTGGCTCGCTCTCTACCTTGCCGAGCTCGGGGACTGGCGCCGGCAGCGCCACCTGAACCGGCTCGCCGAGCGCAAGGCCGACCGCGAGGCCGCCAGGCGCAAGGCCAAGGGCCTCAGCGCCTCGCCGACCGACTACCCTTGGCTCAAACCGGATTGGGTCGATCCGCCCGTGATGCCGCTGTGGTTACGGAACAGGCGGTGATCCCCGAGGCGTCGGAGAAGATCAGTTAATCTTCGCGCAAGTGCCACCCATCATCGAGGGCGTATTGTCGTTGTTGTCTTTGCCGTCGATGAAACCGTAGGGGTAGGCTTCCAAGAATCGCATCGTGTTGAAATCGACCCAAAAGACGGAGCTGGACTCGCACTCGAGGCGGGAGGTGTCACCAAAAAATTCCACCGTCCCGAAATCAGCATTGCCGAAGCACGTTCCAGGCTTCGCTCCGAACTCGCTCACCTCGACGTTGTAGAAGCTGTTGTTCCATTTCGCGCCATCGTAGGCCGGCTTTTCCGTCTTATCGTAGAGACGGATGACGAACTTGCCTTCTGGTTTGAACGTCGTCCCGCCCCAGCCATTCGCGCCGTAGTAGTAAAGGCCGCCGCCGGACTGCTGGATACACAGGTAGCTCCCAGAATAGTCCTCGTTCGCCCACGCTGGCGCTAAGGTGAACAGGGCCGCAGTCGCCGAGGCCACGAGGCATCGGCATGGTACTTTCCAACAACCCAATGACATGTCGACCACTCCTACCAAGATCCCTTGAGCGTCTTAGGCCGCGTTCGATTGGGAACGTTAGCGCGCGCCGAGGCGCCCCGCGAGCCTATAGGTGGGTTCGCGAGGCGAGTGGCCGGGGTTCAGTTCGCGTCTTCCGGCGCCGGGACAACCGCGCTCGGCGGCCCCGGGCCCGAACGAGCTAGACCCGAAGTACGCCTGGTCACTTACCGGAGACCAGGCGCTGACTTGTTTCTAGAAGAAGCGACCGACGTCGTTATCGGCAGACTGCGTGATGATGCCAACAGCGCCGTCAACGCCGGACTGCGCTTGATCGTGTGGAGTCGGTGGCGTCGCCGGAGATGGTCCGCTGTTGCCACCGCCGCAGGTCCCCGGGTGTGATCCTCGGGCCCCGCCACTGCCCGATGGCCCGCTCGGGCCAGCGTATCCGCCTGCACCACCCTTGCCGCCATCGAGTTCATAGGACGCATAGGCGCAACAGAGTTCTGGAAAAGTGTTTTCGGAGTCAGGGGGTCAATGCGGCTCTTCCGGCGCCGGATCGAGATACCCGTGCCCAGTCAACCAGTCCCATAATACATAAGCGACCGCGTCGGAGGGATCGAGCGGCAAGACGTCTCCCTGGGCCGCAGTCATGGCGGATACGAGGTCCCAAGGCAGATCGGTGAGGAACGAAATGCCGGCGGCGGATTGCTCGATCGGTCGCGTGCGGGACAACGCCAGAGGATCGAACTTTGGCGGCCGGCTGGTCAGGTTTGGAGGTCGAGCAGGGGACACGCCGGCTTCGAGTTCGCTCAGTGCCGCCGCGGCAACGATCACCCGGGGGTCTTCGGCGTATAACTTTGGTGGCATCGCGACCTTGGCAATTCGCAACAGGTCGCGGATGACCTTGGCGGTCTCATTGCGGTTCATTGGAACAGGCGCGAGATGATCGACCAGAGGCTGATCGATCTGCGGTTGTGGGCCGATTGTAAGCCGCCCGCCTTGGGTGGTTCATCCAGCCGAGACCGCGGGGTGTCTTTAAGCCAAGTGCATTTTCCAGCGCTCTCTTGGGCGACGCTCGAAGATGGATCTCAAGTGAGCTTTGTGCTCGAGCGCGAAATCGCAGCATCGCCCTCATAGACAATGTTGGCGCAACTCGGTGCAAATCGCCTCCAGGTTCTGAGTGGGCATACCCTCGGCTAGTTACTGGAAGTCGGTAAAGCACTGGACGTCGCCTTCGTCGCCGGTTTCGGAAGGCGTCCAGGAGCAACCCCATGGCCCACCCTGTGTTGGGAACGGACGACAGTTCCAAGTGGTACCGCCATCGGAAGTCCGATTACTAGACAACGTCCCCTTGCAGGCGAGTGAGATTTCCATCTGTGCCTCCGAAAAAGACACATGGCTCTCTTTGAAGGGCTGATCGGCGAGCGATGGGCCCAGAAACAACAGCAGTGTCGCAATACTTGCGACCGCGAATACTACCTTGACCAAGTGGCATCTCCTCCGTCAAAAAAGACTAGGCGACCAGAAGTAGTTGGGAAGCAATCCGCTCATCAGTCATTTGAGTCAAGCGGCCTAACCGGGGGTCATAGTGCGACGCATTGCTAAGGTGAAATTTCTAGCCGTAACTCTGTTGCTCGTGCCTGTCGGAGCGTGGGCTCGACCGGCCTACGCCGACTTCGCGAACTGCCAAGCTCAGGTGCGCAACTGTCAGTCGAGTTGTGATGGGCTGTTCAAGCAGGAAAGTCAGGCATGGCTCAACTGCCGAATACAATGTGGGAATGGCGGCACTTGCATGAGCGACCAAGGTCCCTTGGATGTCGGTCCCACGGCCTCGCCCACCAATGACGGGCCCACGGATGGTGATCAGACCACGCCCGACGACAACACTAATCAAGATGATGGAGGTGACGGCGGTGATTAATCTCCCAAAGACGACCGCGCCTCTTTCCGTTGCTGTGATTTTCTTGCTGCTGAACTCAGCGCCTCACGCGGTAGCCTCACAACTTACGATTTCGTACGCCGGCCAAGGTGTCACTGGTCAATTCATAGAGACCGTGTCGAGGGACGGCTTGAGCAAAGAATGGGTCGAAAAGGGCCAGGGCCAGTTCAACTTCAACGAAGTCAGCTCCGATCCCCGATCCGTTACCATCCTCGACGACCCATCACGCCACTGGATGGTGAAGTTGGATACTCCTGATCATCAGGTTCTGATGAAGGCCGAGGACGCACAAAATTGGGCGCCTTATTATAAGATCACAGGTGCACAATATCTTGACGACCCTGTTATTAGCGCTACGGTCCGGTCAAGCGCCTCTGCGGTCCAGATGCGTTTCGGCCCGCACCCCGATAGCGGCGTACAGACCGGGGATAACAACGAGCCCGAAACGGTCCCGGCCGGTTCGACCGTCACTGTCATTCAGTGCTACAGGCCCGCTGATGGCAGCCAGAGCGATCCTGGATGGTGCTTAGTAGAATACCAGTACCATTCGGGCTTCGTTGCAATGTCTGATCTGGCTGGGGACCTTCCCGTTGCCGAACTCCCTGCAACATATAAAGAGAGTTCGTCCGCAGCTACAATCGCGCCAAGGCCGGCAATTCCGCCGAAGGCAGTAGCGCCGGCGCCCACTCCAAAACCAGTGGCGCCACCGCGGATCGCCCAATCCGCGCCGCGGCCTGACTTCAATACCACAGTGAGGTACTTGGCCTCATATGCCTATCACGGTGGCTGGTTTTTCTTTGATGGAGGTTACAAGGCCTGGGTGCAGGTAAACGGCCTCGATGTCTCGAGCGACGGTGTGATGACGGTCCAGGTAACTGGCATAAACATCTTTCCTCGGCGGGATTACACGATAGACATTCCCTTATCCCAGATGACCTACGACGATGGCACACTTACCTGCGCTATCGGGCGGTGTGTGACGTGGGAAGATCATGATCGTATGTTCGCCTCGGTCGACATGTTCACCGGCGAAGAGGGAGTTAGCGACCGAATGGATGCGGCCATTAAGAACCTTCTGACCTTCTTCCCTGCGCCGAAGAAGGACCCTTTCGCGAGTGACAACTAGCGCGAGGCCGACCAGGTTAGGCCGTAGATAGCGAGCTCTCACGCGGTCATGCTGGAAGCAAGCGCCACAGTGGGTGGGAAAGCAGCCGATATCTCGGAGACCGGCCGTCCTCCTCAGCGGGTTCACATCCCCAGATCCAGTCCGGGCGCCTCGGCCGCAGCACTCGCTGCAGCAGTAGCGGCCGCGGTTGCTTCGGATGCATTGCCGGTCTGCTGGTGGGCGGGAGGTAGCGCTTCGACGCGCGGACGCAAGACTAGGACATGGCGGTCGTTGTCGATGGACCACGAAGCAAAGTGCTTAAGAAATCCCTGTCCGAGCAGAAGGCTTCCGTCGCCCGGCGCGACGCTTGCGACAACATCATGTATCTCCGTCTGCCCAACCTTGATCGACCGGAGCTTGACCAGCTGCTCGGTGGCGATCGAGCCGTCTGCTAGCCCGTACTGCTCGGAACCGACAAAATCAGCCGCCGTAACCGTTCCCGCTCGCTCGAGGGTCCGCAAGACGTTCCCGGGGATGGTGATATCGGAAGCGCCACTGTCGATGACAAATTTCAAGGTGACGACGCCGTTCACCGAAACCGGCACCTCGAACGTTCCTAAGTCTTCGGTGACAGGCACTTCGATGAGCCTTTCTTGATTGTTAGGCGGGGACGGTAACGAAACTGCCGCCGATTGCGGGGATTCCGTTGGGTTTGGCAGCCAATTGATTTCCGTGTGTCCGTCAGGCTTCCCGGCACCGAGAACGCCAAATATCAGGACCGGCAACAGTGGCAGCGCGTAAGGCGCCCCTGCCGCGACGACGAGCGATCCTGCAGTCGTATTGCTCGGCCGAGTTGTAGATCGTTCCGCTACGAGGGCTGTCTTCTGGCACTCGAGGAGCCGATCGAACACGCCGGCGCTGTCGGAGAGGTCGTAGCTCTCCTTGAAGCCACCACCCGACGTGATCAGAAGCGAGTGCCCTCGGCGAAGCATCGTGAGCAGCGTAGGATCTTGACCCAAAAGAACGGTTAGGTCTGTGCGGCTGGATGCCAACGAGTCCCAGTCCAACTGTGGACTGCTGTCGACAGAGACGCGAAGCTGGTAGTGGCGCGCCGGCGGTAGATGCCAGCCCGGATTGGTCAACTCCATCGTCCAAGCGCTGTCGCGGTCGATGCTGAAGCTCACCAAGGTATTCTTGCGATCAAGTGCCGATGCCGTGCAGCGATCGAAAAGACCCGAGCTAGTCGCTACCTGCGCGCTGCCCGTCCATCGGCCGACGGTGAAAGTGTCGGCGAACGCGGCTCCGGACAGAGCTGCAAACACTATTGCCGCGCCGATCGATCGCCACATCTCGCCCTCCCTACGACAACCATTCCAGACTGACGTCACTACGTCCAGTGACGCAGGTAGACCGGTTGCTCTATGTTGGCTTGGAGGCGAGCGGACTTATACTTCCGGGCTATCTCGCTCGCTCATCTAGTGCCGAACGGAGTATACGCCGGTCAGGTCGGCCTCGCCTCGCGTTACACGGAGCAATTGGAGCAGTCATGGAAGGCCGATCCGCTACCGACTTCCGGAGCGAAAGGGTAGAACTTCGGCTGTGCAGCTCAGTGCCGAGCGTCTCGCTGGCCGCAATTTAGGCCCTTGTCGCCCTACATGCCTGCAGCGCCGGCCCGCGCTATCCTGATCAACGCACTCATCGCAGCGCGAGCCTCCGTGGCCCGCTTGGTGGCCCGTCCATGCCGATAGTTGCTGTTAGCTGGCCCTGACGGCTGACCGCCTCTCGCGCCGTGGAAACGGCACACGCTCCAGCCCGCCACCGCTGGCGCCCTGCATCGGCAACCGGTCCGCTTCGAGTGAGCCGAGCACTGCCGCGCGTTCGGGAAGACGCAGCAAGTTGGTTCCGTCATCGCATAGCTCCTCTGCTGGCGCCGGGGACGAGCCGGCTTGGTTGAATGTGCCGACCATGGCTTGGCCGCCTTGGTCGACGTGGACGTGAGTGACGGTCACCTTCTGGTCCCCTTTGGATCGGTACCGCTTCAGTGCATCCACCTGGGCAGCGAACGTCCGGGCGCAGCGGTTCATCGACCGCTCGACCTGCTCTGCATCCATTGTCCTAGTCTGATCACGTAGATTGCTGGCGAGATGCATTGTAGCGCCGTGGATCGCCGCCATCTGCACGGCCAGCATCGTTTCAACTGCGTCCGTCGGCGCGATGTTCTGCACTATCCCGAGATAGCCATTGAGCGACTTCGTATCCGTGTCCGCGCTTCGGCCCTGCGTCGATATGCTGGCAAGCCCCGCCATCATTAGCGCCGCGAACTCATGGTCGCTCGTACCGAGGCTTGCCTCGAGCAGCCGCCACGCCGCCTCTTTATCGCCTCGCTCCACATCGACGGCAATCGTCCGGACCTGCTGATTGCCCTCGGTCGTGTCATTGAATGCGATGCGCATCTTTGGCCGAACCGCCAGGCGCCGATCGGCTGCAAGTCGTTCGATGGCTGCGGCTTCCATCTCGGTGAGCGCCGGATGGAGAGGTGTAGTGCTGGCCGGCGACATCTTCTTCCTTTTGCTCAACGTAACGCCCCTCTGGGACCCACCACCGACTCGATAGGCTGCATCGACTTCTGGCTAGTCGGCCCGGTCAATGGGCGCACTCGTTCATGAGGCTGATCGACACTTTTCGGATCACCCCCGGGGGTTGAGTGAGCGTAATGATCGCTTCGCATGATCCCCGTTGCGGCATGCCGGCTTAGCACCTACGTTCACGACCGGAGCGCCCCGACGGTGCTCTGGGGCGTGGAAACCCCACCTACGGCGGCTCAAGTGCAGCCGCGAATAGCACTCTCCGATCTTCGTCGGGGAGGCTCTGGCGCATATGACGAAGGGGGCGGCTTGCCGCCTCCAAGGCCGGAGCGGACCTACCGTAGGTGGTCTTTCCAACTCCCCGACGATCGATCCGGGGAGGTTCCAATGTTTCGATCCTGTGCGGCGCTTGGCGCCATTGCTCTCGCGACGTACTTCATCAGCTCCGTCGCCGCGATGGCCGAGCCCGCTGGCGTCGGACTGTTCTGCATGAGCCTTCGATCCGTCCCCTGGCGAGCCAGGCTCGAGCCGACCGCGCCGTATCGGGTCTATCGGGTCAATTCCGATCTTCTGAATGAGAGGTACTGCAACGCCGTTGCCGGCCAGACGGCCGTCGGCTGCACCTACTCTCTCGATGGCGGCAAAACCTTCATCGTCGTCGTCGCTGACAATCTGCGTGCGGACGATACGCAGTGCGTCATCGACTACGAGAAATCTCACCTGCCGCCCAATTGCTGGGTTGACGAGGCTTTCGAGAACCCCAAGGCACTGAAGCATTGGCAGAGCGCTTGTCCGCAGATGGGCGGTTAGAGCGGCCATCTACAGACCGAACCTATTGCGCATCATGCTGAACATGTGCGCCGAGGCGTCGGGGTCTATGGCCACCCCTTGCCAGACCGCCAAACAGTAGATGCGAGCCCCGCTGGCCGCTGTTTGGCTTGCATTGCCGTTGGCGAAAATCTTGGCAGTCTGCGTGGGATCGTGGGTGTCGGGCACTGTTCCCGCGGAAGGCGGGCCAGGCGGGCCGCCCGAACTGTCGTTGACCGAACCGGCGACCTGCCAGTCGCCGTTGGAGGCAATCGTAGTGGCTATTGCCAGGCCGTAGAGACCCGGAAAGGTGGGGGCGTCGATTCCGACGCCGAGCACACCGTAGCCACTGCTTCCGCCCGAGTTGACGAACACGAAACCTTCCGACTTCCCGAAGTCGGAGGCGTATTTCATCGATCCGCCATAATGGGTGGTGGTGCCATCTTCGGTGGCGAAGATATGCAAGTTGGCATCGGTGGGGATGCGAAGCATCACGAAGAACGATGCCGAGCCCACTCTGAACAGGTCCTTGACCCACTGCGGATTGGCCTGGGCCAGCGTAAAATAGTCGCCGCCAGCGACCGAGAAGTATTCGTTCTGGCTCAGGCCGCCAGGCGTACCGTTGAAGGTCGGGTCGGCACCGTCCGCGCCGGAACCGCCGCCAAGGTAGAAATGGTTTCCATTGCCGCTGAGGTCTTTCCATAGTTGCCCAGAGCCCGGCCACGAGTTGATGTCTCCGGCATCGAGGCAAAGCTTCAATCCGCTCTCAAGGCCCTCGTTCTTGATCTCATTGATGAGGCTTGTGCCCCGTCCCCCGAATATCGGTGGCGCCACAAAGAACATCAGTTCACCTGCTGCGATGAGGCATGATCAGCAACGGACTGGCCAATGGCCTCGCGGATGAACTGGGAAGCCGGCTTGTCCTTGGCTGCCGCAGCCGCAAAGATTTGCTGCTTGAGCTCTGGAGTGACCGCCACCTCGATGCGTTCAAGCAACTGAGATCGACGTGGATATTTGCCTCGCATTTGCTTCCTCGTGGGCCAAATCACCCTCGATATTGTGTCCGTATTGCTCCCTGAAAACAAGTGGAGCATGTCACTTTCACGTGAAACATCAATGACTTAGTTCGCTAATGTTCGCTAATGTTCGCTGGCGTTCATCGATGAGGATTTGCCCAAATGGCTGACAGTTAGAACGTCACACCAGTCTCTATCCTCGGTCATAGGAATTTCGATGCGAACCGACACCTTGCGCCTGATCCGGGCCTCAAGGTCGAAGGCCGCTGTCTGCCCGGTGAAGCTTTCGTCGTTGTCGGCGAAGATCACCACTTCGCGCACGCCCGCTGGCGGTTCCCATGCGGCCAGTCTGTTGGCATTGAGCGCGGCCCAACACGGCACCCCGAATTGCGCGGTTACGGCGAGAGCCGTTTCGATCCCTTCCGCAATGCCGAGGGTCGGCGCGATCGGAGACAAGCGCACGGCGCCACCGTTGATCAGCGGACCGAGCGACAGCTTGACTGACACCACCGGCGCCTTGCGGCCGTCCTCGGTGAGGTAAGTTCGGTGCAGCCCAGACGGTGTCCCGTCGACGCCGACGAACATGGCGAGCATGGCGGGCCAGGTATCGCCTTCGGGGTACGGGCAGCGCGGTTGGAATCGCAGTCCGGTGCGCTCGGGCATCCGACCAAGCCGAGAGCCGAGATAGACGCCGGCCGGGTCGGTCGCACGCACCGGCAGCGACTTGCCCCATAGAGCGTTCATGCGCTGCCGCTTCGCCTCGGATGTCTCCTGCCGTGCCACGGCGGGTAACGGTCGATCGGGTACGTCAGCTCGAGCATCGCCGCCATCGCCCATTAGTCGACGCACGCGCTCTGCCACGTCCTTGAAATCGAGGCTCAGGAACAGCATGGCGAGCTTGGGCCCATCGCCTGCGCCGCAGTGGGTGCAAAAGAACGTCCCGAGTCCATCCTTGTCGTCGAAGCGGAAGCGATCCTTGCCCCCGCAGACAGGGCATGGGCCATGGCGGTTCACCAGCGCCTTGTCGGGCACGCCCAGGCCAGCGAGGATTTCGCGCCAGTGCCGTTGATAGGCGCGACCAAGAGACAGGCGCTCAGGCTGCATCGCGCTTTTCCCTTCCTTTGCGGTAGCGGATTTGGGCCGCCACCACCCAGCCGCGGCACGTGGCGTCCGGCGGCGTCGAAACGTCGTGCAGCGAGCGCGGCCAGACACCGAATTTCTCGCGGTACTGGTTTGAGGCCCACCCGCGTTTGTAGCCGCGGGTTTCGCAATACCAGAGCAGCCCCGACCAGAATTTCTGCATCTCCGGACGCGAGGGCTTTTTCGCCGCGCCGCGGAGCTGCACGAGCTCGCCTTCGCGCGCCTCGATCGGCGATTGCCGCTCCGGCGCAAAGCCGCAGCTCGGGCATTTGTGGACGCCGGCCGGCTTGAGGTACGAGCACGACGGGCACTTGCCCGGCAGCCGCTCGACGGTCTTCCGGGATCCTCTGCTTGTGCGCGGCTTGCCGTCATCGAGCAGGTCGTGATGGATGTCTGTCACAAAGCCGAGCCGCTGCGTCGCGCCGGTGTGGTCGAGGATCAACGCGTCGACCTTGCCGGGCGCAGGCCGCAGTGCGCGGCCGACAATCTGAACGAACAAAATTTCGCTCTTGGTCGGGCGCGCCAGGATAAGGCAACGCACATCCCAGTCGATGCCGGTCGTCAGCACGCCAACATTCACCACGACCTTGACCTGGCCATAGTGGAAGGCGTTGCGGATCGCCTCGCGCTCGGGCTTTTCGGTGTAGCCGTCTATGTACGCGCACGGCATGCCGGCCGCCTGAAATTCGTCCTGCAGCTTACGGGCGTGGGCGCGATCGACCGCGAAGCACAACGTCGGCCGGTTCTCGCCCTGGCGCAGCCAGGTCGCAACGATGTCCGCAGTCAGCTTGGGTTCGCCCATCACATCGGCAAGCTGGCCCTCGTCATAGTCGCCGGCCACGGTCCGAACGCTCGACAGGTCCGGCTCCGACGGCCCGAACACTCGGAACGGCGCGAGGTAGCCGTCATCGATCAGCTTGCTCATGGTCGTCGGGATCAGAAGTGCATCCCAATGCCAGGCCATACCTCGAGCCCACGGCGTGGCGCTGAGCCCGATAAAGATCAGGTCCGGGCGATCAGCCATCCAGCGTTCGATGACGCGATAGGTCCGATGAGCCTCGTCGACGATGACGACGGCCGCGGGCGGGAGCTGCTGGCGAAGTGCCAACGTCTGCACGCTCGCCACCTGCACTGGCTTCCGCCAGTCCGTGAGGATGTGGTCGGCCTGGATGACGCCGATCTGGTCGATGCCCTCGGCGCCGAATGTCTTCACCGTCTGGTCAACGAGCTCGATCGCGGGCACGGTGAAGACCACCGCGTTGCCTTTGCGGCGCGCGCCCTCGACGATGGCGGTCGCGGTGAGCGTCTTGCCGGCGCCAGTCGGCAGTTGCAGCACGGGCCGCCTCTTGCCCGCCGCCAGCGCCGCGCGGAGCATGTTCAGGGCGTCCACCTGGTGCGGATAGAGGTCGCGGTTCATGCCCGACCCCCATTCACTACCCGCAGGGTCGAGTTTCGGCCCCCGGACGCCCTCTGTGGTGACTGAGGGTTAAGTTCTAGATGCTCTTGGGTGCTTATCTCTGACCTTAGTTGATCACTTACTTTATCCCTGGCACGCTGTTCCGGTTGGAAAGACGTTTTGTTCCGGTTGGAAACCTCGTTCCTACCGGCACGCTGTTCCGGTTGGAGAATTGCCCGGATGGCGTTGCGGGTAAGCGTGAATTGCCGATCGAGCCGCAACCGGATCAGGTCCGACGTGCGCCCACCGCGGCCGTTGCTGCGGTGCGCGCGCTGAATGACGCCGAGCAACTCGAGCGCCCGGAGCCACTTCCTGATGCACCGGTCGGTGAGCGCCATCCGCTCGGCGATGCTCGCCTGAGAGCGCCAGGTAGCGCCCTTGCCGTCGGCGACCTCGGCCAAGGTCGAAACGAGGTGCGTCAGGCCGGCATGTGCGATCCGCTGCTGTCGCGCCCACTTCATCGCTGCGCCGCTCATCGGTCACCCCTGCGTCGCTCTACCGCCGCAGCAGCCATCTTGTCGTCGAGGAGTGCCAGCAGTGCGCGCCGATCAATTCCAGCGCGCGGCGCGTGGTATACGCACAGGTCGAGCATCGTCTGCACCGCTTCATCGTGGCTGAGGTGATGACGGTCGATTTCAGCCATGACCGAGCTCTTGAAAGCGGCGGCGAGAGCCTGCGTCATGGCCGCACCTCTGCGAGGTCCATCAGGCGAAGGTGAAAGCTGCAAATCGCCGCCATCGCCAGAAAGCCGATCATGGCCTTGTCGATGATGCGGTCGATCTTCGCCATGCGTCGGGAGGTGACCACAAGGGCGGCAACTGCCGCGGCGTCGGTCGAGGGGCCGGCACTACGGCAGAACTGGTCCGCCGCGATGATGCCTTGAGCCGCGTGGCGGTCGAGCATTTCGTCGCTGATCCTGGTCACGCTGCCGCCTGCGCCGGGGTCGTGGGATAGCGCACGCCGGCGGGACGCCAGGACGCGAGGTTCCCGCCCTCGAGCGTCACCACGTCGTGCAACAGGTAGCGGGCATGGCTGCCGGCGAACGGCCCAGCATGGTCCTCGTGGATGGTCTCGACCTTGAAGCCATCGCCCCGGAGTAGCCAGATGTAGTGGCTCCAGCGCGGTCCGGGCGTGGTGATAGGGGTGCAGCCGGTCACCCCGGCCTCAACCAGGTTGAGCAGCGCCCACGCCTCACGGCCGTTGACAGCGACGCGGCGCGGATCGGGATGATCCTTGTCGGGGAGAATGGTGGCGGAGAAGAACAGCTTTTCCATTACCGCACCTCCACCGGGCCGATGCCGGCGAGCGCGGCGACGGCGTTGCAGAAGGCGATGCACCTGTGGGTGCGGCGATGGACGACGCGGCCACCGACGCTGAGCTGGCTGGCCTGGTCGACCAAGTCGGCGATGATGGTTGCCTCGATCGCTCGAGGCTGCGGTTTCGCATTGCGGCCCGAGGCCGTCTTGGTGTAGGTGAGGGATATCAATGAATGGTCTCCCGGGAGCTCGGCCGCCACAGCCGCAGCTCCCGTTTCGTTTGGGGTTGCGGTTCAGGCGGCCTGCTTCGCGTGGAGCTCGGGCAGTGCCTCGAGGTAGGCCCGCGCATCGTTGGCAAGCACGATGGTCCGGTTGCCGTTCTTGCGGGCTTTCAATCGGCCCGCGTTGATTTCCTCATAGGCCTTCGTTCGACCGATGCCGGCGAGCTTGAGGAAGTCAGGAAGGGGATAAGCGAGAGGTTCGTGCATTCGGGTTCGTCCGTGTTCGATATGAACGCGACGAACTTGCGGGTCTGTCCGACCCCGAAAAAGCCACCCCGAAATGGCCCCGAAATCTTAATTTCGGGTCCGACGATACGCGGACCTAATCCTGTTCTCGATCGTCTTCGCGGTTGGGCGCTTAAGAGCTGGATACCGATTGACGAACCAGCTTCTGAGGGTTTCCGATTGCTGCTTTACAGTTGGATCGACTTCCTTTGGCTGGAGGGTCGCACGACGAGCGAACTCGGCTTCGATCAGGTGCATCGACGAGGGACGGCCAGGCGCGCCGCTTGATGACGACTGCTCTGCGTCAGGAGTTTCGTCCATTGGCCACTTTCGCTGAACATCGACGCGCCTGCACATCATGTTGGAAAAGAGCGTACGACCCACGCGCCAACGCTCTCGCAAGCCATCATCGAATTCGAGCTTGCCATAGGTCCAGTCCGAAGGCTGCAGTTGGGCGGGTTCACCGGAGACCGACGACAGACCCATCACCGTGATCTCTCCGCTCTCCGCGGCGTGGACGAATTCCGTCCAAGTTTTCCGACTATCGAAGAATGACGGGTCGTCATCGTCGTTGTCGTCCGACACGGTGACCTGCTGCGCGACCGCGAGCAGGGCCAACGATGCGTCCGGCCACCCGTGCGCCCGGCGCCAAGCGCACATCTGCCAGCGGACCGCATCGATCGTGCGGGCGCCGATCCATGCGCACACCATCGGCATTGTCCATGTGGCGAGCTTAGAGGGGTCGTCAAAATCGTTCGGGTCGGGGGGCGGTTGCCACCCATTGTGCTTGAGCCACTGGTGGAATGTTGACTCTCGGACAAATAGGGTGTGCCCCACATAAGGCGCCCACTCCTTTGGAGCGTGGCGTGGCACGTCCCGGTGCAGTATGTGCAGTTCGGGAAATCCCTCGACTGACCAAAGCTCCGGTGGGACATCAAACTCACCAGGACGGTCCGGAAAGACCACTCGAGCATCGAGTTGCTGGTGCTCGAATGCATATTTGAAGTTTGCGACGTTTTCGTCAGTCAGGCGCTGCTTATCTGCCAGAGTGTCCGGTTCAGGCCACGTGTCATTGTAGGCCTCGAAAGCCCTGAAGACGGTGATGTACCCGGTAGGTTGCGGATCGTTCATTTCGCTACCTCTGCGACCACCTTGGGCCGCGCGGGAAACCGGGAGGTGTGCCCCAGCTTTCGGATGGCCGTCCTATCCCGCGCGAACTGACTATGCGGACTGTTTCCCCGTGAAGGGCACAACGTTGTCTGCCGGCGGCGCTGCCAACACAAAGTCCGCCCAGGCGTCCATCAGCACGCGGCGCTTCTTGAGGGCGAGCGCACGCCGATAGGCCCTTTCCACCTCGTTGCCGACCGCGTGCGCCAACGCCTCTTCCGCCAGCTCGCGCGCGAACTCGGTTTCGTTGCCCGCCCAATCGCGAAACGAGCTGCGAAAACCGTGAACGGTGAACTGGGTAAAGCCCATTCGGCGCATCAAGGCACGCATCGCCATGTTCGAGAGGGGCTTGTCGGGATCCGTGGGCCGGCGGCGCTTTGGCGATGCGAACACATATTCGCTGGTCGCTGTGGCCTTGAGGTCGGTCAGAATCGCCACCACAGGCGGCGACAGCGTCACCACATGCTGTCTGCCACCCTTCATGCGCTCGGCCGGCACCACCCATTCGCCGCTGTTCAAGCTGAACTCCGGCCACTTCGCTCCGATTGTCTCGCCCGAGCGCGAGACGGTCAGGATCGTCAGTTCCAATGCTCGAGCGGCAATTGCCTCTCGAGACTGCAGATCGGCGACAAAAGCGGGAACCTTGGCGTAGGGCATGGCTGGCTGGTGGCCGCGGGTCAGCTTCTGCCGCTTCGGAAGCATTCCGTCGAGGTTGTTCCGCCAAGTGGCAGGATTCTCGCCGACCAGCCAGCCCTTGGCCTTCGCATAGTTGAGGACGCGCTCAAGCCGGCCGCGGAGCCGCGAGGCGGTTTCGTTCTGTTTGGTCCAGATCGGCTTGAGGACCTTCAGGACCTCCTCGGTGTCAATCTCGGAAACCAGCTTGCTCCGGATGGCGGTGCACTTCGTGCCGAGGGTCTGCCTCCACTGGTATTCGTGCTTGGCGTTGCGCCACTCGGATCGGATCGTCTCGATGAACTCGTCGGCGCACTCGCCGAAGGTGGGAATAGGACGCTGGTCGCGCACTGACATGGGGTTGCGACCCTCGTCGATGTCCACGCGGCATTCGGCGGCCCGCGACCGCGCCTTGGCGAGCGTGACGGTCGGATAACTGCCCAGGCCCATTTCCTTCCGCTTGCCGCCCTTGGGCGTCCACATGAAGAGCCACGACTTCGTGCCCGTGCTGGTGACGTTGAGGTAGAGACCACCACCATCGCTATGACGCCCCGGCCGCTTCTCGGATTTCACCGAAATGTCCGAGAGCTTGTGCAGGACCCGGGCCATCCTTCCCCACTTTCTTCCCCACTTCAAAGTGGGGATGGAGGCGGATAATAGCGCACAGTTACGAATGGAAGAACAGAGAAACTACTGGTTTTTCAATAGGTTTGTGAACGCTGGCGAACGTCGGTGAACGCTAGTTAGGTGGACCTCAGCTCCACCACGCCGCGCGGCCTTAGCGATTTCAATTGCTTGTGACATTCGTTGTCCAGCCTGTTCCTCACCCGTTCTGAGGATGACGGGCATGGCCTTGGGATGTGCCGTGCCGACGATGTCATTGGGTGCGGTCGTGAAGAACGCGAGGGTCAGGTGCGGCCGTCGACGCCGACCAGCGCCATGCCGACCGCGGCGCAACTTTGGCGGAGCCAGTGGAAGGCTTCGAGATCTGGGCAGACGCGGCGATTTCGCGGTCAAGGTCGCGTGACTGTCATCCGCTAACAGCGTAGGTGCATCAGCACGCCGGCGGCCACCAGACGCGTTTTCGAGAGCGCACCTGGCGGCTGAGCTTGCCGTGGTGGCCACGGACGTTGCGGGAATACGCGCCGCCTTTCGCGCCGCCTCGGCTGTCACCTCTATCTTCTCGCGCCAACTTATTTTGAGTGGACCGATCCGTTCGACCCAGCTGCGTCGTCATGGAGGCGAAGGGTATGCGCTCCGCGCAGCCGCCCTTCGTCCCGTAACCTGCACAAAGGGTGACCTCGATGGCTGAACCAGTCGGCACCACTAAGACCACCTGGGTTCTGCTGCTGGCATCGGCCGCCAACCTCATGGTCGCGCTCGACGCCATGGTCGTGACCACCGCGCTGACCCGGATCGGCCGCGAATTCGAAGCTTCGGTCGAAGCGCTGGAATGGACCATCAATGCCTACACGCTCAGCTTTGCTGCGTTCTTTCTCATGGCCGCCGCAGTGGGCGACCGCTTCGGCCGTCGGCGCATGTTCGTCGCCGGCCTCCTGTTGTTCATCGCGGCCTCGGCAGCGTGCGCGCTGGCGCCCGATATTGGCTGGTTGATCACCGCCCGAGCCATCCAGGGTATCGGGGCCGCAATCGTCATGCCTCTGGCGCTGTCGCAGATCGGGGTCGCCTTTCCGCCGGAGCGGCGGGGCTGGGCGCTAGGCATTTACAGTAGTGTCGCTGGCCTCTCGACGGTCCTCGGCCCGACCATCGGTGGCGTGATCACCCAAAGCCTCAGCTGGCGCTGGATCTTCTGGATGAACCTGCCACTCGGCCTGGCCGTCGCCATCTTCGCTCTCATCCGGCTGCGTGAGACGTTCGGGCCCAAGGCGCCGATCGACCTGCTTGGCGCGGTGCTCTCGACCGCCGGCGCCTTCAGCCTCGTATGGGGCCTCGTCCGTGGCAACGCAGCGGGGTGGAGCAGCACCGAGGTCACTGGGTCTCTCGGGGCGGGCGCGCTGCTGGTCCTGGTGTTCGTCCTGTGGGAGCTGCGCGCGGCTCACCCGATGATTCCAATGCGCCTGTTCCGCCTGCGTGATTTCTCGGCCGGCAATGCTGCGATGTTCTTCCTCACCGGCACGCTGATGAGCGCCATCTTCTTCATGGCGCAGTTCCTTCAGAGCGGGTTGGGGTTCGGCCCGCTCGTCACTGGCCTCGGGCTTCTGCCTTGGG
>Ga0157370_10003460_pt1 | contig 18517 bp, 10 predicted proteins | sample C35metaG_FD_113463 | JGI IMG/M metagenome (GOLD analysis project Ga0157370, IMG submission 113463) | Corn rhizosphere microbial communities from Kellogg Biological Station, Michigan, USA - C3-5 metaG | ecosystem: Host-associated > Plants > Roots > Rhizosphere > Soil | place: USA: Michigan...
AAGCTCGAACGGCTGAACATCGTCAACACCGAAGATGCACTGAAATACCTTCCCGCCTTTGGCATCCGCAAGCGTTTCGTGGGCGACGAGAACGCGACGTTCTCCGTACGTGGCACGAGCAACCAGCAAAGTGCACGCGGGCTGGTGTACCTCGATGGCCTGTTGCTCTCCAACCTGTTGGGTAACAACTGGGCGAACCCGCCGCGGTGGTCCATGGCCTTCGCAGAGAACCTCGCCCGCATCGATGTCATCTACGGCGCGTATTCGGCGCTATACCCCGGCAACAGCATCGGCGCGACGGTGGTCATGACCACGCGCATGCCCGACAAGCTCGAAGTCACCGGTGACGTACAGGCGTTCACCCAACACGTGCATACCTATGGTGTGGACCGCGACTACGGCGGCAGCAAGCAGACCGCGACGATCGGTGATCGCAGTGGTCGTTTCGCGTTCCTGGTTGGCGTATCGCACCTGCAGTCCAACGGGCAACCGCTCGTCTACGCCGTGCAGAACCGTTCCACCACCGCCGGTACGGCGCGCCCGGTGACCGGCGCGATCGGCGATACCGGAACGACGGGCTTGCCCCGCGAAGTGCTCGGCATCAACGCAGAGGGCCAGGAAGCCACGAGCCAGGACGAAGCGCACGCGCGCTTTACCTATGACCTGACGCCGGAACTCACGGCCGCCGCCACGCTGGGCTATTGGAAGCAGGATCTGTCGCACCGCACCGATACGTTCCTTCGTGATGCGAACGGCAACCCGGTCTGGTCAGGCCCGGTAAGCATCGATGGCCGCCAGTACACGTTGCCCGCCAACTTCTTCGCGCCATCGACGCGGCAGAGTCGCAACTACCTGTACGGCCTATCGCTTGGCACGCACCGCGATACGGGCTGGAACGTGGAAGGCAACGTGTCCTACTTCGACATGGACCAGAACCGCGACCGCACGGCAAGCGCCGTCACGTACGACGGACCGGGGCTTCTCACGGCCGGCGACGGCAGCCGCTGGCGCACGCTGGACCTGCGAGCGAGCCACACCCCTGACAGCACGGGTACGAACACGCACACGGTGAGCTTCGGCTACCACTACGACGGCTACCGCCTGGACAATGCGTCGTACGCCCTCGATAACTGGCGTCGCGGTGACGCTGGCGCGCTTACCGCAGCCAACGGCGGCAGCACGCAGACCCAGGCGCTCTACGTGCAGGATGCGTGGCAGCTCGATGAACGCTGGCGCCTCACCGCTGGTGCGCGTTACGAGCAATGGCGGGCTTTTAACGGATCACGCGCCACCGCATCGGCCAGCACCGGCTACCCGGAACGCAAGGAAACGCACACATCCCCGAAGGTATCGCTCGCTTACGCCGCCAGCGATTCGCTGATGCTGCGTTTGTCGGGTGCGCGTGCATACCGCTTCCCGACGGTGAACGAGCTGTTCCAGGGCACGTTCAACGGTATCAGCCTCATCAACAACGATCCCAACCTGAAGCCGGAGAATGATCTGTCGCGCGAGCTCTCCGCCGAGTGGTATCACCCCGACAGCGTTACGCGCTTCACCGTGTTCCGCAGCGATACGCGCAACACGCTGTTCAGCCAGACCGATACGACGGTGTTCCCGAACGTCACCAGTGTGCAGAATGTCGACCTGGTACGCACGCGCGGTGCGGAGGCGAGCTATGACGGCACCGGTGTTTTCACACCGTGGCTCGACCTGACCGCCAATGCGGCTTATACGCAGGCCACCACCGTGCGGAACCACCGCAACCCGTCGTCCGAGGGCAAGCAGTTCTACCGCATACCTCGCTGGCGGGCCAACGTGGTGGCGACGATGCACGCGAGCGATAACCTGGCGCTGACCCTCGCCGGCCGTTATTCCGGCAGGCAGTACAACACGTTGGACCACAGCGACATCGATCCGGACACGTTCGGCGGCGCGAGCGATTTCCTGACCTTCGATGCGAAGGTGGGCTGGACGTTAAGTGAGCATGTCGAGCTTAGCGTCGGCGTGGATAACCTCACGAACCGCCGATACTACGTGTACTACCCCTACCCGTCGCGCACGTGGCTGGCTGAGGCCAGGTTCCGGCTCTAGCGGCTCAGGCCGCCACGCAGCGTGGCTGCATCGCGGCCGGCATGGCTTCGTCGAGCATGAACGATGCCATGCCCCCGTGCGTAAGGCGTACAAGGAAACTTCCAACACCCGCATTCCCAGTGGCGAGATCGCATGAGATCCGTGCCAGTTCGGCACCCGGCACGGCATAGCCCTCGCCACGGGGAATGAGGAAGGGTTCAATGCCGCACGCCACGCGACGCGTCTGCTCCAGGTAGACCCCAGCGCGATCGGGGAGGAACGTGGCGAGATCAAGGAGTGTCTCTCCGATGCCCGCAAGGCCGTCGAACAGGCCAGGGCGGATGGCGTGGCGGCGGAACAGATCGCGTTCGGCGGCCACGATGGCATCGCGGTAACGCGGCTCGCTCGTGCAGGCGTAGAGCCTGGCGCACACGGCAAGGACGCCGGCCGTGCCCTCGCGAAGATAGGGCAGTACGGTGCCGGCATTTACCCAGGCTGGCCATGAGGCGGTGCCCCCGGGCCCAGGGGCAGCGTGCGCCAGGTCGAAATCCAGCGCGCCACGCGCGGCGGTGAGATAACGCCCCCTTCCCGTCGCCAGATACAGGTGGAGCATGAATAGAGCGATGCCACTCGCCCCCTGGCCAAGGCCCAGCGGTTGCCGGCTGGCAGCAGGCCAGCTCAACGTACCGTCCCCGGCCTGGGCCTCAACCAATAGCAGCTCGCCAGCCTCACACGCCGCATCAAGGAACGACCGCTCAGCCGTCGCCAGCCATGCCTTCAGCCGTGCCAGGCCCCAGCCCGCCACACCGTCGTCCAGTCCGGGCTCCTCGCGCACGGCCCCCTCCAGCGGGGATGCACTTAGCAAACTCGCCGCGAGCACGCGCTCACCCGCATCGAACAACGTCCACGCGATACCGGCCGCCCCGCCGATCAAGCCGGCCCCAAGCTCATCCTTGCCTTGCACGCCCTCGCAGAGCCAGGGCAGCAGGTTCGAAGGTGGCAGGCGCCCGATGCGGTGATAGGCATGCAGTACGCCCGCCGCGCCGTGTGCGACCGAATAAGGGTGTGCCTCGAAAACTTCAGGCCCCGCTGGCACGAAACGGTCGATACGTGGCAACGACGCATGCTGCTCAAGGTAGCCAAAGATCCGTTCCGCTGCGTCCGCCACGGGTGCCGGCGGTCGGGATCGGTGGGGTACGGGCGAGCCATCGCGGGGCATCGCGGCCACGGCGGCGCGCAATGCCGCCATGGCCTCCACCGGATCCGGCCGCCGCTCTGGCGCGGCTTGGGTCAGGCTCGTGACGACGTCGGCATAGCCTTGTGGGTAGCCCATCTCATCGACAAAGTGCGCGAGAAAACGCGGCAATGCCGTGGCATCCAGCGGCAGCAACGCGTTCACCGGTGCACACGCTGCAAACAGGTTCGCCCCGAAGGCGTACCGATCAGCGGCCACCCCCATCGCGTGCGTGGTGCGTGACACATCCCTGGGGGCGAAGCCTGGTGTCCAGGCATCGGCGATGTGGTCAAGGCCGTCTTCGATGGCGGTCTCCAGGTCGATCAGGCGCACGTTCCCCGCGGTCTCGACGATGATGTTGTGAAACGACAGGTCACCGACCGAGATGCCCGCACCGTGCACGGCGTTAAGCGCAACGGCGAGCCTCTCGAACACCGTACACAGTTCATCAAAGTACGCCGAAACATCGGCTCGCGTTGCATCGAGCCGAAGCGCTGGATAGCGGCGTCCCAGCCACATGCGCAAGGTGTCACCCTCGAGCATCTCCTGGACCAGGAAGCTATGCTCCCATTCGCGGAAATGGGCAATCGGACGCGGTGCCACGGCGAATGGCGCAAGCCGGCGAAGAAGGCGATATTCCTTGCGCAGGCTAGCCGTCACCGGTTCCGCGGCACCAATGTACGGGCGAGCCTCCTTGATCACCACACGCCGCCCCTCGTACAGATCATTGGCGACATAAATACCCCCCGCCGCCGAAAAGGCGAGCGCCTTCAACGGCCGGAACCGGCCGCCGCCAAGTAGCGGTGTATCGCCCACGGGCGCACACATTTCGTCGCCCAAGGGATCGACAAGCCAGTCGGGCAGCCGGTAGCGCGGCTCGCGATCATCCGCTTCCACACCACCGTCGGGTCGCCGTAACACCCACTGGCGACGTCCGCGGGCGTCAATGCGGTAATCGCTAAGCATGCCGCCGTAGCGGTACGAAACGATGGGACAATCGGCATGCCGGCGATCGGTCAATACGTACGGGCCGACATAGCCGCCCAATGCGGCGGCCAGGTCATCCAGCACGCGGCGGAACATGTGCAGATCGGCTGGGTACACCGTGATGAACTTGCCCGCACCGCCGCGCGGCCAACGCTTGCCATTGATCGCGCCAAGCAGGCGCAGGTCACCGGCGAATTTGAAGGCCACGCCGTTGGCCACCAGGATCGCCGCCGTGATGGCGAGCACGATCCGTGCCGTAGCCGATACCGAAGACACGTGGATCTTCCAGCCCTGGGTGGGCATCCGGTAGGCAGGTGGCTGGGCCTGGAGCCATACGCCTGAACGGTGCAGGGACCACGTGGGGGGTAACTGCCGGCGAACAACGTTCTCGAAGTCCTCCGGTTCAATGCGGTGACGTGCGTACGGCTCAAAGAACTGGGGATCTACAGCCGTGTATGGCCATAGCTGCCTGTGTCGCTCCATGCGCATCCCTCTTCAGGAGCGGGCCCAGGCCCCGTGCCGGCCCGGACGCCGGCACGGGAACCTCTGCCTCCCGATGAACTGACAAGCCACGCACACCGGGTGGGAACCGGGCGACGGGCCACTGGCGTACCGATTGCGGTCTGGCGCCACCGTTAACCTTCACCCGGATCGGCGGCGCCTGCGATACAGCCAGCGCCGCTGTACGTACTCCCCAGGTTGGTTTCGATGCCAGGTGTTGCGCTGACATCCATGTCGAGGTTCTGGAGCGAAAGGATCGGGTGCATGGTGGGTCTCCTTGACCGGTGCGTGCACGGCGCCGGAAGTGCGCGTGCGGGGCGAATCTAGGCCGCGCCCGCATTCGTACACAATCCATCCGGGCCACCGGTCACGCCATTGGTGCCCGCTTGCACGCAGTTTTCACCCCATCGCTTCGATTCCGGTCACCCGTGCCGTCCGGATACGGACAGGCGCGTCCGGTTCCGGACGCGCATTCATGGCGCGAGCTTGAGCCGTACCGTTGCGATGGCCCCGCGCGCATCCGTTCGGTCCGCCAGGCCAACGGTGCCCCCGTGGGCTTCGATGATGAGGCGGACAAGACTCAGGCCAACGCCCGAACCGTCCTGTTTGGTGGTGAAAAAAGGCACGAAAAGCGAGTCGCTCATCGGAAGCCCGATACCCTCGTCGATGACTTGAATCCACGCCTCACCAGCGTCGACGTACCAATCGATGCTCATCCCGCCGCCGGTCAGCATGGCCGACTCAGCGGCGTTACGGAACAGGTTGATGAACGCCTGCCCTAACTGGTCTTCGTCACCATCGACGAGCAACGCGTCATGGCCATCGACCACCACCGGCACGCGTTGTTCGAATTGCGCCATGCGCGACAGCGCGATATCCAGGCGGAAGGGTTGTATGGACAGGGGCGGCAAACGCGCCAGCTTGCCGTAGCCGCCGACAAAACGGGCAAGCGAACCCGAACGCCGCGCGATCGCCTCAAGCCCAGCGTATAGCTCCTGTTGGGGCATGCTCGCGCCATGTCGCTCGAGCAGCCTGGTGAGCGTATCGGCCAGCGAACCGATCGGTGCCAGCGAGTTATTCAGCTCATGGCTCAGCACCCGGATCAGGCGCTGCCACGCGCGGTGCTCTTCCTCGCCAAGAGCGGCGCTCAGGTCGTGCAGCATGACGAGTGTGTGCTGGCGCCCGTCGCTGTACCAGGTGGCGCGGCGCACCGCCCATCGCCCATTCGCCGCGGCAAAGCGGTGCGAGAGAATGCTGCCATCGGGGGCCGCCATCGCTTCGGCGAAGCCCAGGCTGGCCGGGTCTTGTCCCACCACCGCCTGGCGCTCGGCACCCACCAGGCGTCGTGCCGCCGGGTTGATCAACCGTATGGCCCCGTTTTCGTCCACGACAATCACTGCGCTGTGCAGTGCAACCAGGGTCTTTGCGAGGAACCGGGATGCCTGTGTACGCATCAGGCGCCCGTGGCGCAACTCATCGGAGAGTTCATTCACCCCGGCGATCAGACTCTGGAGCGGGTCATGGCCGGGGCGCACATGGCCGCGCAAGCCGTAGTCGCCTTCCCTGAGCGCGCCAAGCAGATCGGTTACCGTGCGCAGTGACTCCAGGATGCGCCGGCCACCGATCCAACCAACGAGCAACGAGCCGCCCATGCCAGATACCAGCAATGCCGCACGAACGAACGGCGGCGCGGCCGGGTCCCAGGCCACCGCAAAGGCGGCTGCCGTCACCGGCGCGATGAAGCCGAGCGCCCAGAGCGCTGCTCCCATCGCGGGCGCGGGCCCAAGGCCCGGCGGCGGCTCGCCGGCCACGGCGCGAGCCCCTCAGTCCACCGGCTCGAAGGGATCTTTCAACCGCCGCTTGTCCAGGCGGCGATAGAGCGACTGCCGGGAAATGCCAAGGGCATCGGCCGCACGCTGCAGGTTATTCTCGTTGCGCTCCAGCGCCTGCTGGATGAGGAGCTGCTCCGCTTCCGGCAACGTGATGCGATCAAGCAACAAGGGCGCATCATCCTGGCGCTGAAGTGCCAGCGCGTCAGCATCGAGCTCGGCTTCCTTCGTGGAAAGTACGGCACGCTCCACGGCATGCTCCAGTTCGCGAATATTGCCTGGCCATGTGTACGCACGCATCGCCCGTTCGGCGGACGGCGAAAAGCGTGCCGCATCGCGCCCGAGTCGCCTGCACTCCCGAAGCAGGAAGTGCCGCGCGAGCGGGACGATATCTTCCTGGCGGTCACGTAGCGCAGGTAGCCGTACCTGCATGGCATTGAGCCGGTACAGCAGGTCCAGGCGGAAGCGGCTTGCCCGGGCCGCGGCTTCCAGGTCGGCGTTGGTCGTGGAGATGACCCGGACGTCGACACGCCGCGTCTGTCCTGAGCCGATGCGTTCAAGTTCGCCTTCTTCAATGACGCGTAGAAGGCGAACCTGCTGGAACAAGGGAATCGTGGAAACCTCTTCCAGGACCAGGCTGCCGCGGTGAGCGAGTTCGAATCGCCCAGGGCGCATGCCCGACTCGTCACCGAACATGTCATCCATGAACCGGGATTCGGGAAGGCTGCCCATGTCCATCCGGATGAACGGGTGCATGGCGCGCGGTGACAAGGCGTGGATATCGCGTGCCAGCATCGATTTGCCCGTACCGTTCTCACCGAGTACAAGCACGTTCGAATCGCCCTTCGCAATGCGGTCGACCAGTTCGAGCACGCGGCGCATCGCCGACGATTCCGTGGCGCACACGGCAGCCGGCCCTGCGCGGCTGAGCAGGCTTTCCGCGCGTAACCGGCGGTTCTCCTCGCGCATACCGTGCAGGTTCACCTGGGCCCACACCGTGTTCAACAGGCGCGCGCGGTTCCACGGCTTCTCAATGAAGTCCGCGGCCCCGCGGCGCATGGCCTCGACGGTCAGGTCGATGCTTCCCCACTCGGTCATCACCACCAGCGACATGGCGGGCGCGAGTTCGCGCAAACGCGATACCAGTTCGAGCCCCTCATGGCCCGAGGTCGTATCGGTCGTGTAATTGAGATCCACGATGGCGCACGCGAGCGCCTGGCTGCTTGCGATATCGCAGGCCGCTTCCGGTGACGCGGCTTCGACAATGCTGAGCCCTTCGCTGCGCAGCAGCATGCCCATGGCCAGGCGTATATCAGCGTGATCATCAACGACGAGCACGGGGGCGTGGATCGGGGTACCGTTCACGGGATACCTCACTGGTTTCGCAACGCGAGCAAGGGGGCGGTCGCCGCCGAGCGCCACGCGGGTGATATCGCGACGGCCGACGTGGTTACGAGCATGGTCACGGCGACCACAAGGGCCGCGGAAGGGTCGAAATGCATGTCGGTGGCAAGGGCGGCAGGCGGCCACCGGCTCCAGGCGAACGCAAGCACCAGGCCCACGCAGATGCCTAGCAGCCCGCGCGCGACGCCGTGCGCAAAGCACATTCCGAACAGGTCCGAGGGTGTTGCCCCCAATGCCGCGCACAGGGCAAGGTCCTGTCGACGCGACGCCACCTCGACCCGTTGTGCCGAATACAACCCCACCAGGCTCAGGCAAAGCCCCACGCTGGCGAACAAGGTGGCCAGCCACGTGTCGCGTTCGACCCCTGCACGGGAGTCGCGCCACGTGCGCGCCAGCGAACGCGGCTGCTCAACGACGAGCCACGGCGCCACCGTGCGCATGGCCGATGCGAGATCGACAACGGCCAACGCGGCATCGCTGCTGCCCCGTGTAACAACATAGTAAGAGAGAAGGCCGCGGTAACTGGCGAACTCACCGGGTGGCAACTGCGCAAAGGGTACGATCACCCAGGGACGTGGTGCCTCGGCCGGCCCGGCATCGCGCGTATCGGCCACCACCCCCACAATGCGCAGCTCACGGCTGCCCAGGCTGCGCGATACCTTGCGAACCGTAGCGCCCAGGGCGGCGCCCGGGATACTGGCGATGAAGGCCTGGTTGACCACGGCTACCGCGGGTGCCTGGGCCGTATCTGCAGCGGCGATGTCACGGCCGGCAAGCAGGCGCAGGCCAAGCGCCGCGCGCGCGCCAGGCGTAAACATCGCGAACTGGGTCTCCACGGGGTCGCCCGCACGGCCGGCGAACGCCACGTTAAAGCTGGTGCCGGCGGGCAACTGCGTTGTGACGCCCGCGCTAGCTACGCCGGTCAGATCATTCGCACGCTGATCGATCGCTGCCATCGCGCGCGCGATGGGCCCCACCGCGTCGAAATGCGCGGGGTCCGGTCGAAAACGAGCAGCGGCAGCGGCCGCTGCCGAAAATCCCGGCTCGACCTGCTCAAGGCGCCACGCCTGCATGCCGCGCACGACGCACAGCGACAGCAGCACGGTCGCCAGGGCCAGTTGTAGCTGCACCATCACCACGCGAATGGCGCCTGCGGTGACGCGCCCGGCGTTCTGATGGCCACCTGCGATATGTTCCCGCAACAAGGCATCGCCGTGCTCATGCAACGTTCCGCCGATCGCCGCGAGCGTTGTCGCGAGCAGCGCCATGAAAGCGGCGGCAACGTAAACCCGCCAGCCAATCGCGAGCAGGCCTGCGTTCACCCGCCACGCGTCGGGGATATAGCCCTCCCCCCACCTGACGAGTCCATACCCGATAGCCACGCCAGCCACCATGCCAGCAGCGCCGATCATCACCGCCTCGATGGCGGCAGGCGCCCATGTTCCCCACGAGTCGGCGCCCAGCGCCCGGCGCAAGGCCGTCTCACGTCGCCGCACCAATGATCGAGCTAGCACGAGGTTAGCGAGGTTCCCGCATGCGGTGGCAAGTACCAGCACCGCGCAGGCCAGGAAAAACCACAGTGTCGGCGCACTGGCCTGGGTCAGGGCACGACTGATGGACGTGGCCCCAAAGCGGCCGGCCTCGGCGAGATCCCCACGCAACGCGGCAACCTGCTGGAGTCGACTGACCAGGTGATCAACGGGGACGCCCGGAGCGAGCCGGGCAACAGCCAGATAGTTCGGCACATCGGCCGCCGCCCCGGGCGCCGGTCGAAGCGGCAGCAGCAGGTCCACGTCATCGAAGAGGCGATAGGCGGCCGGTAACACACCCACGACGGGAAGTGTCCGTCCGTCCACGGTCACGGAGCGGCCGATCACCGCGGGGTCACCGCCAAACCACGATGTCCATAGCCGCCACGATATCGCCACGCCATCGCGACCGTTGGCGTCCAGTGCCAGGCTGCCCATGGCGGGAGCGACGCCCAGGGTAGGCAGGAAACCGGCATCGACCCGTTGGATGGCGAGCAGGCCGGTATGGACTCCGCTGCGGATACTCGCCCGCTCGACGCCACGTGCCAGCCCTCGCGAGAGGATGCCCGGCGGTGAACCGGTCGCCTCGTAGAGTGAGGCCGACAGGCTACGTGGCGACGAAGGCCGCACGACTTCGCCGTACAGGACCACGTTCGCGTGGTAGCGGAAAGCGGGCGGCGTGAACAGCAGCGCGTCGATCAGCGCAAAGGTCGCGAAAAACACGCCTACCGCCAGGGCCAGCGTCGCCGACGCAAGAACGAAATGCCCCGGCCGCTGGAACAGCCGGCGGCACGCCCGCCACGCGACGGCGGCCGGGCCGTTCAAGGGAAGATCTCCATGGTGCGCCGCTCGTCCAGCCCGCACTCCGCCTCGCGCTGGAGCTGCCGGAACGTCGCTTCGTCCACGACCTGTCCATCCAGCAAGCGCACGGTGCGATCGGCGGCGGCACTGAATCGATCATCGTGGGTGACCATGCATATCGTGGTGCCGGCGGCGTGCAGCCGGCTGAGCAAGGCCATCACGTTCTCCCCGTTGCGCAGATCCAGGTTGCCCGTGGGCTCGTCAGCCAGCAGGATGGCCGGCTCCCCCACGACCGCCCGGGCCACGGCGACGCGCTGTTGCTGCCCGCCTGAAAGCTGCCCGGGGACATGCCCCATGCGGTGCGCCATACCTACACTGGCCAGCGCAGCCGCGACGCGCTCGGCGCGCTCCCGCCGCCCGATACCCCCCCCGGAACGTCAGCGGCAACGCCACGTTCTCTGCCACGGTCATATCTGCCACGAGGTTGAAGGCCTGGAAGACGAACCCGACGTGCGCGTTGCGCAGCGTCGCCATCTGCCTCCGGCCCAGCCCGCCAATCGGCTCGCCGAGAAAACGCATCTCGCCGCGGGTGGGTCGATCCAGCAGGCCCATGAGCGATAGCAAGGTTGTCTTCCCACAACCGGACGGGCCGGCAATGGCAACGAACTCACCGCGCCCGATCGTCAGGTGGAGATCGGTGAGCACATGGTTCTCGATAGGGCCAGCCAGGAACACCTTGCCAACACCGCGCATCTCGATGACCGGTGAAGGCTGGGGCGAACGCATGCGCGACCTCGCTGGGACGCAGCCGGTGGGTAGGCGGCCGGAGCTTCACCATAAGATGTGTCGCGGCGGCGCCAAGGGCACGCGAAGGCGAAACGAGCACTCTTGCCGAATTCACGCAATAGATGCCGAAAGCCGGCCGTTCCTTAACGGAATCCTTACAGCACTCAAAGCCCATACCGACGGATGGGTCGAATTGCTGTACTCCAAAGCTTACAATTAGCTTACGGGGGGAGAGCGGCATAGCCGCGACATTTCCTGGGCGTGGCGGGCGTGCCGTAGCGCGGGGGCGCCGGAGCACCCGTCACGCATGGAGTTTCTTGCATGGTTCAACGTTTTTCCCTGGGCGGTCGTACCGCCTGGCTCAAGCGATACGAAGCCGATAGCTGGCTGCGCCCCGCCCTGGTCCGACTCTGGAACAGCCTCGCAGTACGCCTTGAGCTCAATGCGCTCCGCTCACCACCGCGCCACGCAGGCGAGGCCGCCAAGCGTGTGGAATCCCGCCGTATCGAGGCATTGCGTGCCTGTGGCGCGCCGGTGCCGCGCATCCTCGGCGAGGGCCCACGCAGCCTAATCCTCAGCGACATGGGGCCGACGCTTGCCCATCGCCTGAAGCGACTGGAGAGTGCCAACGACGCCGATATCCTGGTCCGGGCGACCGCGCATGCGATCGGCGAGCTGCACCGGCATGGTGGGTACCTGGGCCAGGCCTTCGCACGCAACATCACCGTCGGCGACCAAGGGGTCGGCTTCATCGATTTCGAGGAAGACCCCAGCGAAATCATGACGCTGCCGCAAGCCCAGGCACGCGACTGGGTCATGTTCACCACGGGCATCAGCCGATATTACGTGGGCCGCATGGATGTGCTCTCCGAACTCATCCGCGAGGAAGCCGATGGCGTCGCCCCCCAGGTGGCGCTGGAGGTGCATCGCATCGCCCGCAAGCTCTCATTCCTGGAACGCGCGGGGCGCGTTTTCGGCCGGAAGCTCGGTACGATGGGCGCTGCCATCGGTGCCGTCCGCAAAGGCTTTGCTGCCATGGCGGTCGCCGCCCTCATGGTCGACGTCCTGAGCGATGGTGACTGCGACGTGCTCAACGCCATGGTCGAGGCGGTACGCCACGTCGCAACGTAAGGTTTGGCCGCGGCTCACGCCAGCGGCTTTTTCACGTCCGTGAATCCTTTGGGCGCCAAGGCCGTAATCGTTTACACGTAACGTCATTTACGTGCCCACATCCGTGCCCGTTCCCAGTATCCTTGCCCGCCGTAGCGTTCGCTGACGCTGCATGTCATTCCCCGCAAGGCAAGCCCATGACCTCCAGCTCCCGCATCGAAGACCTGATCGCCCGCATGACCGTCGAGGAGAAGGTCGGCCAGCTTGGCATCTTCGCCGATGCCGCCCGCCCGTTCGCCCCGGATATCAATCCGGAAGCCAACGCGCGCGACGCGGCCGAAGTGCTAGAGCAGGTGCGCGCGGGCCGCGTGGGTTCGCTGTTCAACGGCGTGGGTGCCGCGGAGGGCCGCGAGGCACAGCGCATTGCCGTGGAAGAAAGCCGGCTTGGAATCCCGCTGATTTTCGGCTCGGATGTGATCCATGGCATGCGTACCGTATTCCCCATTCCGCTGGGCGAAGCATCCACGTTCGAGCCGGACCTGGCCGAGCGCACGGCACGCGCCACCGCCGTCGAAGCCACGGCGGCCGGTATTCATTGGACGTTCGCACCCGCGGTCGATATTGCGCGTGACCAGCGTTGGGGCCGTGTCGCCGAAGGCGCGGGCGAAGACGTGGTGCTTGGTGCCGCTTTCGCGGCGGCACGCGTCCGCGGCTTCCAGGGCAACGACCTGAAGGCCGACGATTCGCTACTGGCCACGCCCAAGCATTTCGCCGCGTACGGCGCCGTCATGGGGGGCATGGAATACAACCAGGTGGATATCGCGCCACAGACCCTGCGTGATGTGCACCTGCCGCCGTTCAAGGCCGCCATCGATGCCGGCGCGCTCACCATCATGAGCGCGTTCAACGATATCAATGGCGTTCCCGCATCGGCCAATCGCGAGCTGATGACCGATATCCTGCGCGGTGAGTGGGGCTTCAAGGGCTTCGTCGTTTCCGATTACACCGCCGACATGGAACTGATCGCCCATGGTTTCGCCGAAGACGAGCGCGACGCGTCGCGACTCGCGTTCCTGGCGGGCGTCGACATGAGCATGCAAAGTGGCTTCTACGCCGCGAGCCTGCCCGACCTGGTCGAAAAGGGTGATGTGCCCATGGCCGTGCTGGACGAAGGCGTGCGCCGTGTCCTGGCGGTAAAAGATGCCATCGGCCTGTTTGATAACCCCTACCGTTCGCTGGATGCCACGGTCGAAGCCGATACCTCGAAGAACGCCGAGCACGCGGCACTGGCTCGCGATGCAGCGCGCCGCTCTATCGTCATGCTGAAGAACGACGGTGTGCTGCCGCTGAAGAAAGCAGGACAAAAAATCGCCCTCATCGGCCCGTTTGGCGCCGATGTGGATAATCTCGAAGGCTGCTGGACCCTGTTTGGCGACGCAGCGCGTCATGTAAACATCGAAACGGGGCTGCGCCATGCGCTGGCCGATGCGTCCTCACTCGAGGTCGTTGCTGGAAGCGGGTTCGAAGACGTGATCGACGGGGGCGTGGAAGCGGCCGTGGCGGCGGCAAAGCGCGCCGACGTGGTCCTGCTTGCGATCGGCGAGCCGCAGAACTATTCGGGCGAGGCCCAGGCCCGCACGCAGATCATCGTGCCCCCTGCGCAGCAGGCGCTGGCCGAGGCTGTGGCTGCCACGGGTACCCCCGTGGTCGTATTGCTGAAGAACGGCCGTGCGCTCGCGCTGACCGGCGCCGTGCGCGAGGCAAACGCCATTCTCGTCACCTGGTTCCTTGGTAGCCAGACTGGCCCGGCGATTGCCGATGTCGTGTTCGGCGACTACAACCCCTCGGGCCGCCTGCCAGTGAGCTTCCCACAGGACAGCGGGCAGCAGCCCTATTTCTACAACCACCCCCGCACCGGCCGCCCGGAGCTTACCGACCAGCCGCCGGCGTTCAAGGCGCGCTATCGCGAGATCACGTTCGAGGCGCTTTACCCATTTGGCCACGGCCTGAGCTACACGACGTTCGATTACACGGCACCGGTGGTCAAGGCACGCGCTGGCTGGAATGAGACCATCGTCGTCACGGCCACGGTGACCAACCGCGGTACCGTCACCGGCGAAGAAGTGGTGCAGCTGTATATCCATGATCGCGTCGCCAGCCGTGTGCGTCCGGTTCGCGAGCTCAAGGCCTTCCGTAAAATCCTGCTCGCGCCAGGCGCATCCGAAGAAGTGTCGTTCGAGCTCGAGCGCCGTGACCTGGCCTTTACCCATCGCGATGGCCTTACGTTCGAGGCTGAACCGGGCACGTTCGATGTGTGGATCGCAGGGTCCTCCACGCAGGGCCAGCCCGCCGCATTCGTGCTCGAAAAGCCGTAACGGTTCCACGCCTTCAACGCCCCGCCACAAGGCGGGGCGCATACTCTCCGCTTGTCCCCCCAGCGGAGCAGCACCATGCAGGATCTGAATGGCAAGGTCGCCCTCGTGACCGGCGCGGCCAGCGGCATCGGGCGCGCCATCGCCGAGGCGTATGCGAAGGCCGGCGCGAAGGTCGCCATCGCCGATATTGCCGCCGAGAAGGCCACTGCCGCCGCACACGCCCTGGGGCCGAACGCCATCGGCCTCGCCATGGATGTCACGGACGAAGCGCAGGTCGAAGAGGGCTTCGCCCGCACCCAGCGCGACCTCGGCCCGGTCGATATCCTGGTCAGCAACGCGGGCATCCAGGTCATCGCACCGCTCGTCGACCTCGCATACGCGGACTGGAAACGCATGCTGGCCATCCATATGGATGGCGCGTTCCTCACCTCCCGTGCCGCCATGCGCCAGATGATCCAGGCGGGCCGCGGCGGCTCGATCATCCTGATGGGCTCGGCGCATTCCCACGTCGCGTCGAAGTTCAAGGCGCCTTATGTGTCGGCCAAACACGGGCTGCTTGGCCTCGCCCGCGTGATCGCGAAGGAAGGCGCATCCCACGGTATCCGTGCGAACGTCATCTGCCCTGGTTTCGTGCGTACCCCGCTGGTAGAGAAGCAGATTCCCGAGCAGGCACGTGAGCTGGGTATCAGTGAAGAAGAGGTGGTGCGCAACGTCATGCTGCGCGACACCGTCGATGGCAAGTTCACTACGCTCGAAGATATCGCTGACACCGCACTCTTTCTGGCAGGCTTCGGATCCAACGCACTGACCGGTCAATCCTTGCTGGTCAGCCACGGCTGGCACATGCACTAGGTCTAGCCCTACACGGACTCAGGCAAACGACTACGTGCGACTGGCTCGATCGCCTATGCGTTAGTGCGGCGCTCCTCCTTAAGCTGATTTCCCGGTTTGCAGGACGGAGCCCATCGGTTTCTGAGTCCACCCACGTCACGGAACGACGTTCATCCCTGTCAAGGAAGATCCATGAAGTACTGCCTTTTCACCCCGCTCCTGGTCGGAGGGGCGCTCCTGCACGCACCATGCGTGCAGGCAACGAACCCTCTCACCCAACGGTCAACACCACTGGCCTGGAGCACATGCGCAAGCGGAACGTTCGCCGATGCGGATGCCGATGTGGCAAAGCTGAAGAAAGCGCTTGGCCATCGGCTAGGGGAACGCCTGCAGTGTGCCCTCATGCGCGTACCACTGGACCACTACCACCCCGAGGGGCCGAAGATCGATGTCGAAGTTATCCGGGTAAAGGCGCTCGTCCCCGCACGCCGGGACGGCAGCTATTTCATCCACATCGGTGGACCCGGTGGAAACCCGCGCGATTTCATCATTGCCGCGGGCGCCAAGTGGGCGCTGGCTGATGCGGATGACACGATCGCCGGGTGGCAACGCAAGGTATCGGAGCGTTACGACCTCATCGCGGTCGTGCCACGCGGCCTGGAAGGCGGCGATACCTTCCAGTGCCGCGGCATCGATTCGATCGAGGCACCGCCAGATGCCCTTTCGGACTGGCACGCCACTGCGGCCGCCGCACGCGACATCGCGGAGAACTGCGGGGCTAACCCCGCGGCGCGCTGGACGGGCACGGAACAACATGTGTTTGACCTTGAGCAAGCGCGGCGAGCAGTGGGCGATCCGCAGCTGAACTTCATCGGGTATTCCTACGGCGGCCTGGTCGGTGCGTGGTACCGCGCGATGTTCCCAGCCAAAGCCGGGCGCATGCTGCTGGATTCCAGCATCGATTTCACCGGCAGCATCGATGACGCGGACCTTGCGACACTGGAGGAGCGCCACCGCGAGTTCCAGCGCCGTGCGCTGCGCCCTTTGCTCCTGAAACGCGACCAATACCGGCTCGACGGCGATGAGGCGGCCATCTTGCGCACGCTTCGGGCCATGCCGGCACGTGCGCGAAACACGCTCATGCCCCTCGTTCAAAGCGCCGCATCATTGAAAGCGGCGTTGGTATTGGGCGGCCTGCTCACTGAACAGCCATGGATGACCGAAAGCGAGATGCATGCACGGATCGCGTCGGTTCGGTTCGCCCAGGACGACGCGACGGCGGGCAAAGTCCGTAAGCGGGCCGAAGTGCTTATCGGCGCGTACTTTGGCAACGACGCCGAGGTCATCGAAGCACTGGATGCGGGAGAGCCCGATGCGGAAACGATCCACGCATCGACCTGGCACACGCGCAGCCTTGGCGCACGCGAATCCGTTTTCCTGGCGACGCGCTGCAATGACAACCCATGGGACCAGACAGAAAGCGATTGGCATCGGGTCATGCGGGAACGGGCGGCAGCGTTCCCGGCCAGCCGGCAAGGCGTCGAATTTTTCGGATTGATCTGCTCGCACTGGACGAACCGGGTGTCCCATCGGCCCTCGCTCGAACCGGCCCTCGCCACACCACCCTTCCTGCTCATCCACGCCGAGCACGACGTGCGCACGCCGCTCGATGGCGCCGCACGCATCCTCGATCGCTTTCCCGGCGCACGGCTGGTCGTCGCCAAGGGCGTATCGGGCCACGGCATCGTCGCGAACTCACGTACGCCGTGCGTCGAAGACGCTGCCGGGCGCTACCTGCTCACGGGCGAACTTCCGGAAGCCCGGCTGGGCTCATGCCCCTACGTACGCAAGCCGCGAAAGGCCCGGCAACACCAGGACACAGCGCTGCCGGGCAACGCCGATGAACTGATCGAACGCGCGCTACAGGATGGCTGAGCGGGTCAGATCATGATCTGCGCGCGCACTTCGAACACGTGCGGGTCGATCCGCACGTCATGGCGATCGCTGAAGGCGCGTACATAGTTGCCCTGCAACTTCAGGTACTTCGTGAGATACCAGTTGGCACCGAGCGTCCAGTCGTGCTCGTTGCCACCCTTGGTGGGGCCGTCGTCGAGGTCCAGCGTGCTGTAGCGCAGAAGCACTTCGACGGCGCCCCAGTGCCCCTTCGGCACCACGTCGGCGACATTGCCGCCGTTGTACGGGCGCGATTCCCCCGTGAGCACCCAGCTGCCGAACGTGTACCAGCCGTGCGCTTTGTAGGCCGGCTTGTCGAGCAGCTTTACCTTCGCATCCAGGTACTCACCCTGGACCGACCACGGTCCGTTGATCCACAGGCCTTCGAAGCCGCGACGGTCGATATGGTTGGCAGGTGCGAGCGTGCCCGAATCGATGAGGCGCTGGGTAATGAGGCCGGCCTCCGGGAGCGCGCGCAGGCGCGCCGAGGGCGGGTTGTAGTGGCCACGGCCATCCCAGGTTCCCTTGGGGTTTTCCCGGGACACCGAGCCACCCAGGTGCAGCACGTTGCCCGGCGAGTTCATGGGGGTCCATGCCGCGCGGCCAGCGACCATGCGGCCATCCAGGTCACCTTGCAGGTTGCCGCCCTGGTAGTAGCCGGCCTGGATCAGGTAAGCCTTGCGCGTGAGCGCCCAGTCCATGCCGATGCGGCGGTTGGCGTAGACCGCCTGCATGGGCAGCGAGGTTTCCATGAACGAGGTGGAACCCGTGCTGGTGTTGCCTTCGAAACCCACCGGTGTCTTCATGAAACCCACGCGGACGGCGCCCACGTCATCACCCAGCACCGCCTTGGTCTGCAAGCGGAAGAACACATCCAGCCAGGTCTTCGCCTGGAAATCGAAGTTCGCGGTGGCGTCGTAGACACCCTTCTTGCGGATGAAGAAGCCAAACTCCTTGCGGCGGTTGGTCTGCGCGTCCTCGTAGGTGCCCTTGTCGTTGCTGAAGCGGTCCAGGTCGTACTGGTACTTCACGGCCAGGCCGAGGTCGGTGCCGTCCGCGAAGACGTAATGGGTCGGCCAGTTGTTGCGCCAGTCGTAGGTGTTGCGC